>Ga0137397_10002462_pt1 | contig 12884 bp, 13 predicted proteins | sample czorhiz116metaG_FD_106658 | JGI IMG/M metagenome (GOLD analysis project Ga0137397, IMG submission 106658) | Vadose zone soil microbial communities from Angelo Coast Range Reserve, California, USA - czorhiz1.16 metaG | ecosystem: Environmental > Terrestrial > Soil > Vadose zone | place: USA... | reverse complement strand
TGTGTAATCACCGCGTTTGCGTGCGTTCTTGGCCAGGTCGCGCGCCTCGCGCATCTCACGATTGCTGCGTCGAGCTCGCTCCCGTAGTGCTGTGGCAGCTTTCATGTCTTCGACGGTTGTGGCAGCTTCGAACTCGACGCCGGACTGGGCATTTGGCACACGGCTCAGAGAAAGCGGAATAACCCGAGTAGATGAGGTTATGCCAGGATGTCCTGAGCCGGATGAAGAGGGCAATGCATGAGAGTGTGCCGGGCGAGACCCAGCGTCTTCGAAGGCATGGGGGTGAGTAACGTCGGGCGAGTGAGTGCATTGATAGGCAGCCTGCGTGAGGGCGGGGGCTAGACCGGTCAGAGACGTCTCTCTAGAGTAGGGTGAGGGGTGATGAAGGCCATTGGCGTAGACAGTCGGTGTGGTAGTACTGGCCGTACTCTGGCTGACGGGGGCAGTGCTCAATGGAGGCGGTGGGAGAACGTGAGTACGAGCAGAAAGGGTCTCACGAGACTCCTCGGCGCGGGATGGGGCGAGAGTGGGGCGATACCTATGTCGATCGTAGTCCGGGGTTGTTATACTTGCCTGGATTTTGACCGTAGCTCCAGAGACACGGTTGTCAGTCGGCAGCTGGTGGAAGGAAGCCTGTGCTCGGGTGGAGGTCGAAGCAGTCCGACCTGACTCGGCAACGTAATGCGATGCGAGACCAGTGCGATGGGCCTCGTTGCCGTATCCTGCCGTTGTAGCTGTACTGATCCCGGACTGGGCGACGCGCGTCGAGGACAGTTGGGGCGGGTGGGAAGCATATGGATACGTAGAAGTCCCGATTGTCCCGTGAGACACCCTGGGGTGGGGGGAGGCAAGATCGGAGCGATATGCGAAATCATTTTCCCGGGCTGCCTTGGGCTTCGCTGCAGCCTGAGAGGTGCGGTTGGAACTCGGTGGCTGCAGATAGGAAGGTTGTGTGCGTGTGGAATTCGGTGCATGTAAGTAGGACGGCTGTGCGTCGTGGGTGGAGGCCGAAGAAGCGCGGTGAGAATGGCCGGCATAGTTTGGACTACGATTCGAGTGGTAGAAGTTTCGGTAATGACCGCAAGTCGCAGAGGTTCTGGTATTGGTCTGGCCTCGAGAATAGGAATTGATTGATGGGTACAGCAACGGGGTCGTACTAGTGGGACTCGGTCGTGGGGGAGACGCCACTGGTAAGCTTTCCAAGTCATCCTCCTCATAGCAGAAGAGAAAATAGAGGAGGACGGCGCCTTGAGCAGCCAACCCGAGTGTCAGGAGAAAAATGATCGTCGATAATGACTCGGACATCTTGATGATATTCGGGGAGGGGAAAGGGTACTTGCTTGAAGGCTCCGAGAAAGGTTAGGGCCCAGGAATGATTACAGGCGTGGACTCGGGGGCAGTATTTAAGGGTAACTGGTTTCGAGAAACTAAGAGCCGGCTTCGAGGGCCCATTCGTGGACGTACGAACGATGGACGGGGATACATGCACTCGCCTCGAGGCAGCGCTCTGATGAGCGTTGTGCCGGAAGTAAGGTCTTTATAATTGGGAATTTAAATCGCCTAATAAGGCAGCGGGTGGAACTGCAAACGTCCCTCAACACACGAACTTGAAAAAACTTGATTTCCACACATACAACATGTTCTACCCAGCTCCCACCAGTCAGTCAATCTCCCCCACCTTCCTCATACCAATCGATCACCTCCACAAGACCCGCTTGGGGTTCCTTCGCCTCCTGGGGAAAAAACTCCATAAGTTGCTGGAAAACCTCCCTTCGCGCCCTGTACGTTTCCGGGGTCACAGCCTCGCCAGGAGCTGTGGACGTCGCGGAAGAAGGTGCGGGGCGCCCAAGGAGGGGGGCGATGAGCTCGCGCAGTACATCGCCTTCCGCAGAGGCGTGGTCCGCGACCTCAGCGACATCCGTCTGGAGAAATCGAAGCGCTTGCACAGCAGGGAGCGTCGTGCATGCCTCGCGGAACCTATTCGCGCGACGAAAATTAAATCGAGTGGTACCGTGAAATTTAAAGCAGGCCAGCGTACTGTTGACACCGGATCTTAAATGTGCCACGTCGTACGACCTCTTCGCGCGCCAGTCTATAAACGATCAGGACTGTTCGACGGACTGCAAGGCAACGAAAGGTATAGCGGCAAGGGATTAGCTCACCGCGACAGCGACATGCTCCAAAAGTCGTCCAACCTCTGTTCCGTCAAGGCGTCGTTCCCGTGGACATGGTCGCTTAAGGTACCACTCTCGATTAGGCGCCCCGTGTTCCCGCCATGCATGTATGCGATGCGTGTCTGCGAGTCGTAGACAACCTGATGCGCGTAGCGCGCCGGTGGTACATTGTCAGGTTGCGTGGGTGCGGGCTCTGTACGAGTCCAGGTCCCGGGCTTCGAAGAGTAACGGAATACCCAGTGTTTCCCATCGAGCTGAGGTAGAGGAGTCGTTCTAGAGCGTTTCAAACCACAGAATCTGTGATATATACAACGATAGGCGGTGAAGCTGAAAGAGAGCGTATGAAAGGCAGCCTACACATAAATCTCCTTCAAAGTCGGGTCGATCACTGCCCGCTGCGCAAACATTTTATCAGGGCCGCCAGATGCAGCGAAGTTCGAGAATAGTTGGGTGCTGGTGTTTGTATCGAGATTAAACACGTGCATGTCGAAAAGGTAGCGTTCCCCGTCCTCTATGCCCCCAAATATGTACAGCGCATTCTCGTTCGGCTCGAATACCATGGAATGACCTGTTCCTCAATCTCAGCATAGGTCAAGCTCGTTCAGGACCTGCGTACGTACCGAACCTGCGCGTCAGAGAGTGCGACGTAGACGGGTTCCCCTTGAGTCTGTCCGTATCTTGTCAACAGGAACCCTGCAGAGAGTAGGAGACCTAGCCCACGATAATTGACACCATGCCCTCGTAGCAACGTCGTAGCTATAAAGCCCTGAGAACTTGGGTACATCGGATGACCAGTCATTGACTCGACCGCCGCAGACGTACAAGCGTCCACGCGTCGAGTCCATGACCATTTGGTGATCAATTATCCATGGGGGCCCGCCTGATGCCTACAGACACAGTCATTGGCCACGAACAGTGAGGAAAGGCCTCTTTACCTCTGTGTTCGCCGAAAGAAGCTCCCAAGTCCCTGCGTCGTCTCCGCGGGTGTGATACGCATAGAAATCAGCACGTCGCGCCGTCGCTCGCGGTTCTCCAGCGTCCGTGGTACCCGTGCTTCGCGCGCGCGAGGGGTCTGTTTCTCTCAGCTCGTCATCACTCACCCCAAGACACCCGAGTAAAAATATGCGCCCTGTCCCCGCGTCGAACGCCATTTTGTGGCACGAACGCTGACCAGGCCAGACCGCGTCCTCGTGCCGCGGCACGACGTGCCACTGGCCCTCCGCGATCGAGTACGCCCAAAAGTCATCCAGGCTGCGTTCGCCGTCCCACCCGCCGTAGAGGTATATCCTGCCCGCCGCCTCGTCGATGCACATCGCATGGCCGCCGCGCTGGCGGGGCGTGTCGCCGTCTGCGTTCGTGCCGCACAGACGTGTCCATGTCGCTTGCGCGGGTGCATCGCGCGAGAAAGTGTCCAATAAGCCAGCATTTGCGGAGAGCTGTAGCACGCGCTCGGCTTCCGCCCAATTGCCCTCGGACACGATACTGTCGTAGAGTCTCGTGACGAGTGGGTGCTCGAGCTGGACATCCGCACTTGCGGTGAGGGCTTTGAATGCCGTCATGAGGCGCCGCGAGCGAAGATGTTTGAGGATATGCCGGAGGGCCATTGCCTCCATGTGCTGCGGTACCTCGTTAATCAGATTGTCTGCGGAGGATCGATCATCTTTGAGCATACCGCCTCATGCCGCTGCTCGACCCCTTTCACGTAGCTCTCGCTACTGAACCCAGAGATGGCGACGAACCAAATGGATATATGAAAGCTATGGCTATATGCGCTGTAATGTTACAGTGGTCAACCCCTTGTGTTTAGAGTAAATGCGAATATCAACGCACGATATTGGGACAATCTTTAAATACAGGCTTGGGAAAGGCACACCCGCACTATTCGTATGTCGCAGGGAGAAAGTCTCTGGCACGTTGTCATCTTTGAGAGTGGACGAGAGGACTTCAGTCATGCGATCCTTGGTCAGGCCAACGCAAACCTTGAAATCCTTCATGTTACATGGGTGTTCTGTGCAATCGGATCAGCTGCCGTCATCGGGATGGACACACCGATTACCCACGTTTGTAGTGCTAGGGAATAAACGGCTGGAACATTGGCAGGGGGATACATAGAGTGTTGGAGGAGTACGTACCTTTCCGAAAGTTATGCAATCTTGAGCAGTATTTGAGTGACAATCTAGTATGGGACGAGTCAAGAACTCACCGATTACACCGAGTCTGTCCAGCCGCAAGAGAATCCATTGCTTTATACTCGGGCTTTCATGCTGCCCGCTCCACCTACTATTCGGGTCTGTAGGGGCATCGACCGTGATATTATCGGCGACATAGCGATTGCTATGTTCTGAACAACCAGCGATAGTATATGATAGGCGCGTAGACTGTGGTCGAGATGAGGAGTCGTTTGCCGACATCGTGGTCGTGAGTGATGAACTGTGTTGTTGGATAATAGCATTTGCAAGTGATGCAGTGATGTGGCGTTACATACACTGCAATAAAAAATCTTGAACCAGTGGAGAGGAGATGCGAGCTGCCGCGAATCTTTTGAAACGGCGTGACCTCAACCCGAACTCGACGACACACACAACAGCCCAATGTGGGGATGATTTAAACAGGACATTGCTTCAACCGAGAGCCATACACGCACATGCTACAGGTCTGACGGGAACACGCAACAGAAGATAAAAGACAAAAAATAATAAGAGAAGGACAGAGCATTGATAGGTGGTGAATGTATGACACAAAAGGATACCAGCTGGCGTTCGGGATGATACGGGTGGTAATTATGTACAAGGCAGAGTGTAACCAGGAGCATCCGGGTCGGTAAGTGTGACGGTAGATCATGCGTGAGACGGATTCGCAAAAACCGGGGGTGGTCTCGCTTGCGTTTCGCGCGGAGGTTTGACGCGAAACTCGCCAAGGATGGGGATGTGACTATGAAACCCAGTCGTCAGCCGTAAGTCGTATATAGATAAGAAAAAACGCAACGTACTCGGAAGGATTGTGAGCATCCGGAAATCCGACCACTTTCTCCAAGTACCCGCGATCTACCTCGCTCAGCACCGCGTTGACGGACAATGTCGCGGTCGAGTACCAGATATAATCGATCGCGCCGTGGAAGCTTGGTGTATAGTTTGTGAGGGGTAGCTCGCCGATGCCAGCATACGCGCTCTTCAACCCCAACCGATGTCGCAAACCATCGCTTGTATATCTGCCATATGAGTGCCCTAGGAAGTCGGGGTGATCCCCCGGAAGCATGCCATTTGTAAGGAACTCATATACACCGCTGCCAGGGACCGAGTTGTAGTCGCCACTGATGATGATCGGAATCTTCGTTCCTTCCGAGTATGTCGGCGGAGGCTTCACCGATGACCCATCGGACGGCGGGGGCGGCGGGTATTTAGCAAAGTTATTTGCGACCTTCTCGACCTCATCGACGAGTAGCGCCACCTGGACGAGCTTCACGTCGCTATACTTCGGGTCCCAGCAGATATGTGCATTTGCGATGACGTGCCGCGTACCCGTCTCGATGTTCTCAAAAAGGCAGATGACAGCGATGTCGCTCCGGATCAATACTCGATTGAACATATCATCTGTCTTCTTGAAATCGGGCCGCTGCATGGCAACCGTACTGAATTCGAGGGGGTGTTGCTCCACGAGCTGGTACCTACCATATTCGTCGGTCACTGCACAGTAAGACCGAATGTAGCATACGTACTTGGACTTGTTGAAGAAAACCGCAGATCCATCCACCAACCTGCGATCCGCCTCGTTCATTGTCTTGTAGCGGGACTTGGGATAATACACCCCTTCATATCCGGCATTTCCGAGCTTGGGGACAAAATACTCCTCGTATTGTGCGGTTTGAACCTCCTGCAAGCACAAGAAGTCTGCTTGGTGTTTCAGGAGCTCAGCCATGATGAGATCGCGGCGATAGCTCCATTCGAGTGCCCAAGATGGTGTGTACCCATACAACCGTTCTGTCGCGTACATCTCGCAGAGGATATTGAAACACAGGACACTGAACACCTCTACATTCGGATCTTCGAGGAGTGCGTCGCGTTCCCCTGGCGCTAGGAGGTCACGCAGAGAGCGGGGAGGAGGTGGCGCAGGAATTGGGCAAGAGTCACGCAAGAAAGAGATGAGGGCCGGAGTACCCTCCTTCTGGACGATCGCCTTGAGAGACGGCTCAAGCGGATTTCCCTCGATACCGAGCGTTTGTAGTTGGTGCAAGGTACCAAGTTCTGGTGGAATTGTGGCGATATGATTGTCGAAGAGGTACAGCTCCTTGAGCTTGGTGAGCATGCCCAATTCTGGGGGGAGAGTCAGGAGGTTGTTTCCCGAGAGGTCAAGAAGCTCTAGATGCCGTAACCTGGCAATTTCCGGCGGAATAGATGTGAGTGTGTTGTGGTTGAGGTAGAGATTGATGAGGAAGGTACAAGAGAAGAGGCCAGACGTCGGAGGGAGGTACTTTATTTGTACGCCACCCATGTCGAGTGAGCTCCAGCTGTTTTCGGGAGGTTTGGCGGCAGTTGGACGAGGCGCTTCTGCCACGGGTGCCACTGTGGATGAAGGATGATTGACAGCGGAGCTGGCACCGTTCGTGGAAGGCTCGCCGCTTGGGCTTGAACTAATCCCATTCTCTACTCCGTCGGGTTCTTTCGTTGCTGTTTCGGGTGGAGGCTTGTTGGGATTTGTTATGGGAATTGCGGACTTTGTTACGGTGCGAGAGGCCATCGCGCTGGCACGAGCGCGATGATGGGGGGACCGAGACGCACGAATCATCTGACGAGATGAGCATATTGTTTCGTGAAACGAGTCCATGATGCGAGCAAACAAAGACGCACCTCGCATTTGAGTAACTGCTGCTGCCAATGGGGTGTGATGATCTGACTTGAGGCACTTCCCGGCGAACCCTGCCCGACACCGAGGGTTTGTCCAAGGACGTTGACAGACACGCCTCCATTTGAAGGTGGAGAGGGATAGTGTGAGATGGAGTTCTGGTGGTGGTGAAGGGACTGCATGTGATGGGGCATATTGCCATTTGTGTAGAGGGGATAACCGGGAGAGGGCGGGGGTGGGCCGAAGGGATGGGCTGGACGAGCCCAGGGTGATGGGTCCGGATGAGCTGAGGAGAGTTTGTGGGCGATGCCCGGGGACTGCTGAGGATAGTACATAGCATTGGCAGGTGGCCTGACGGGCTGGAGGCGGGTGGTGGTATTGCAAGATGAATTGGCTAATCCTGACAAAAACCTGGGGTGAGAGCAGATAAGATACTAGAAGTCGAAGTGAGAAAGAGGGAAACTTACCAAGGGAGAGGGTATGTTTGTCGGTAAGAATACACCTGTGGTCTGTGGTACGGTTACAGTAACGAGCGAGTTAAAGAAAATGTCACACTCAGTTCGTCACACTCTCCGTGACAATTAATCAGCTTAGTCATCGGTCGGTTCCATCTACGCGTCCATTACAGCACCAGCGTACTATTCGCCTTGCCGGCGATTATAAGTATCCTCACCATCCATCTCTGATCCCCATCACCATCCTCTCTTACCTCCTCTAGACAATGGCTGTATATCAGGCTACCGTGTCTGCGCCCGTTAATATCGCTTGCATAAAGTGAGACATCTTGTTCTCTTAACCTCATCTCCTTCCTCATCTCACTACCGCAGATACTGGGGAAAGCGCGACACCAAGCTCATTCTCCCTACAAACTCCTCCCTTTCTGTCACCCTTGATCAGGATCATCTTCGCTCAACCACCACTTCGCGTGCAGACCCTTCCTTCGACAAGGACAGGCTATGGCTTAACGGAAAGGAAGAATCCATCGAGGCTGGAGGGCGCCTTGCGACTTGTATTTCAGAAATGAAGCGCCTGCGTGCAAAGGTCGAAGTGTTTAACCCTGCCGCACCCGAGGTACGCACACCATATTCTTTTCGCTTCCGTACAGGCCTAAGCCTTCTAATCCGACTTCGCTTCAATCCCGCAGCTGTCGACTTTCTCGGTGCATATCGCTTCCCGCAACAACTTCCCCACGGCAGCCGGCCTCGCATCCTCCGCCTCTGGCTTTGCTGCCCTCGTCGCATCCCTCGCAGCGCTCTACGAGCTCCCTGCAACCCCCTCTCAGCTCTCCGTCATTGCCCGCCAGGGCTCTGGCTCTGCCTGCCGCTCACTTTTCGGTGGTTTCGTCGCATGGGAGATGGGCTCCGCACCTGACGGTTCCGACTCTTTGGCTGTCGAGGTTGCACCCCGCGAGCACTGGCCTGACATCCATGCCCTCATCTGTGTCGTCTCGGATGACAAGAAAGGCACATCATCCACCTCGGGCATGCAGCGCACCGTCGAAACATCTGCCCTGCTCCAGCATCGCATTGCTCATGTAGTCCCCGCTCGCATGGACGCGATAAAAGAGGCTATTTTGCGCCGCGATTTCACGACTTTCGCACGTATCACGATGCAGGATTCAAACCAGTTTCATGCCGTTGCGCTCGACACCGATCCACCCATCTTCTATCTTAATGATGTTTCACGCGCCATAATCGCGATCATAACGGAGTACAACCGTGCCGCTGGCGCCATCAAAGCTGCCTATACCTACGACGCCGGCCCGAACGCGGTTATCTATGCCCCCAAGGAGAACATTAAGGAGATTGTTGAACTGTTGTTGCGCTATTTCCCCCAATCAGAGCCGTTCCCAGATCGGTTTGCGCTCGGCATGGACAACCAGGGTAGGCTACCGGATGGCTTCAATGAGAAGGTCGCAAAGCAATTCCCTGTTGCAAGTGTGAAGGAGTTCATTCATACGCGTGTGGGCGACGGGCCGCGAAGACTGGGCGCCGAGGATACGCTACTTGGCTCAAGTGGCCTACCGACCTTTTTAGCTTGATCTGAGATGTTTTGATGTAATGTATTGTATAGAATTTATCCAGTAGACTGTTCAGACTATGCATAAGGCTGCGCGGACATATGACAGCATGCACTGCACGTGATGAATTGTGGTTGTAAATACTCGAGCAACTTAAGAAGGTACGACCATCTTGGACATGTTATCAAACCCTCAGAAGACAGTAATTTTGACCAGTGCTATGTGTTCCACAGAACAATGCATCGCGCCTTGAGAATAGCCTCTTGTCGCTTTCCGCCTCTCCTACGAAGCAGCCCAGTTGCCCGCACTACCATTACGCTCTCTCGTGGCCAGCAAATCTGTACTCGCCTCTCGTCTACAGACTTCACATCTGCGGCTAAGGAGAAAGTACTAAAAGATGAGGCCAGTGTCCCCAAGAACAACTTCTCGTCTGTTCGTCCCCTCCCACCGCCGCCGCCACGTCAGAAAGGCACGCCCTCGATCATCAACACGCGCGACATCGAGGAGTACATTCAACCGTTGTATTTGCGAGGGTGGGGACTTTATCCGATCCTGCCCAACGGGAACGGCATCGCGGTGTTGCGCAAGCGGTTCGACTTTGCGAGCGCGGAGGCGTTGAAAACCTTCTTGGTGGGTCTCGCAGAGTTCGAGATGAAGAAACAGGTCCGTTTCCGTTCAAGCCGCCGGTACTACAGTCTCCATCCGGATAAAACTAACACCTCTTCCTGTTGTCCGATTCTCTGAATCTTCAGCACCACGCAATGAAGAATGTGATCGAGGGTCAACATCACGCCGTCCTCGTCAACACGTGGACGCACGTCGCACGAGGGCCGAATGCGGACGCGCAGGATAAGGGTTTAAAGACGCAGGGCGTGACTGCGCGCGATATTCACCTTGCGTATGCCCTCGAGGGCTTGTTCGAGAGTGCGCTGGTTGCGAGTGGGAGAGAGTATGCTCCCCGCTTGTGCCCGGAGGCCGACCGGCCCAAAACGATAGAGGAGCTGGACGGTTATAGCTAAGTTGCAATCAACCGCGACCTAGAGAGGGTGGAAGATGGTCTGGTGATCATTTGTTTCAACTTGGTGATCACTTATCTTTTGGTCTTCCAGCATCCGCCGAGCACCGTACATTTTCTCTGACCCGAAATGAGATATGTGACATAGTGCAAGCGCCGCCCCATATGATAGGCTCGCATCCGTGTTTTCCTATGGTAGTTGGCTTCCTCACAGCAAAAATCGAAAGTTGTGGAGGTGACGTAGAGCCATGTGTACCGAATAACGCGTGCGTTAGACTAAGGCTGACCCCAGGAACGTTCATGCACATTCGAATCAAATGAGCACCCAACCTACTGTAAGCATTTACAATACCATCTGGACCAGGCTGTGTCACGGGCAATACGTTGTATTCTTTCCTGACGGCAGTGTCAGTCGGATACAACGACCGAGCAGAGTGCTGGCTTATGAACCCAGTATTTCTTTCTATTCGTCTATTCGAGGGATATAACACAACACAAGTAAAGGAGATCATGGTCACCATTTGTGGATGACATGATGATACAGTATATCCAAATGCCCGGGTAAGGCGGAGGTGACACGCGGCGAAAGCTGTCCCAGAACCACAAAGTCTAGCGCTCCGTCCACGATCAGGATGGACCATAGCCCGAGCATGCGGAATGCAATGAGGCCTTTCGAAGGTGAACTGGGCTGATGCTGATGCTGATGAATGGCCTCGCTTGTCAGTGGGCTGCTGACGGGCCGGTCCTCCGATCTCGCATACTTTCATCATCGCGTGTAGTACACGCACTTTTGAAAACACTCCCCGACGCACGATGACACGCTACACGAATGTCGGCAGGAAAAGGACATATTTACAGGCCAGTTTCGACCCCAATGATGATCAAATCGCTTCGAATGTTGCGTCAACATCTTCCTCACGCTCGCCAGACGCGACTCGCACCCTGCATGAAAGCAGCGTGGATGCACCAACAGAGTCCCGCCGGAAACGACCCCGAAAGAGCAAGGAGAACTCCGAGGAGAAGGCAGCTGCAGAGCCTGGCCCTGCCGCTGCCGATGGAGATGGAAGCAGAAAGAACTCGCAAGTTACCAAGAGCGAGAGGAAGAAGAAGGCCCTTGCTAAACTAAAGGCAAAGGAAAAGGCCAAGCGGTCCAAGAGTGCGTGTTTGTTTGTCGGTTCTATACACATCGACTACAACAAAATCGGTGATGATGCTTACACTTGCCACGTAAACCACAGCCGCTGTGGACAAAGCCACATCGTCCGAAGCACGGCGATTAAAACGCATAGCGGGACGACGGGTGCACACGACGTGCTTCGCGTGTCGGGAGGTCGGACACTCGGCCAAGGATTGCCCGACTATACGACAAGGACCCGAGCACGCGCCGGATCGCAGCGACGACAACGACGACAACGACGACGGCGAAATGAAACCGGGGAGTAGTGCCGCCGTCAAGGTCGTCGTCGGCATCTGCTACCGGTGCGGCTCGCGAAAACATAACCTTGCGCGGTGTCGCCAGCCGGCAAACCCAGACGATCCTTTGCCCTTCGCGTCATGCTTCGTGTGTTCGGGTCGCGGGCACCTTGCGAGCTCGTGTCCGCAGAACAGCGGCAAGGGCGTGTATCCGAACGGAGGCTCGTGCAAATTGTGCGGAGAGACGACGCACCTCGCCAGGGACTGTGCGCTGCGCAAAACAGGTCCGCATGATTTCCCCTTGGTCACTTCTTTCGGATTGATTTGGCTGAGACTGACTTGCTTGACGGAATAGGTGGGTCAGCAGAGGGAAGCGCTGTCGCGACGTTGTTGGGTACGGGCAGCGAGGCTGGTGCCGACGAGGACGACTTCCACACGATTCGACGAAAAAATGCCGAAATGGACCGGGACGAGCGCGGAGAGGAGAGAACGCGGAAGGAGGCTAAGGTGCGGGCGGGGGCGCTTACCGGAGTTGTCAAAGCGTTCGGTAAGGCTCCCGTGAAGCCCAAAAAGGTGGTGCACTTCTGAACGATGTGCCCGGTGCACTCTACATGTCAAACATGGATGTACAATGGTCGTTTTGCGTCCGAGTCCTTATGCGATGTGCGCAGTACACGTATGTCGATTGGGCGACGCATCGTCGACCGGCGCGGGATGACAAATTATGTCACCGCACCTCCACGAATTATCAATATTCAATCCGAATATATCAATCACTGGCAGGTGCCACGAGACAGATTGGCTTCAGCGAACTTGAACTCGCGCCTCTATATGCAATAGGACGTGCCCGCATTATCTCTAACACCTGGTATTGTTACCCTGCTTCTCTGCCTCCCGCACCCAACACCTGCCCGGAAGGTGCCTAGAATTGGCACAGGTGGTATGAGAAACAGAACTTGTTCAGGCAAGATAGTTGTCCCACCGGGTTTGTGGTGGCGATCGGGTGGTGCCATCGGCGCAGAATAGGATACTGATACCAGACACTTAATTCCTATGAGCCATCGGAGCAGAATTACATATTTACAAGCAATATACCACTCTACAAAGGAGAGAAAGAGTAAACAACCCAGTGAAAAAGAAAGGATGCCGAACAAAAGAGAACGTGATAGCCAAAGGGGAAGTATTAAAAAAATGACAGTATCACAAGGCCCACGATGCGTCGACTCAAGAGGACTCACAATAAACTTTCTGAGGTATGTATGATTGTTTGAATCAGTCTGCGATTTAGATCTCCGTCATAGCTCAATGACTAACGAGCCACCAAAAAATATGAGAGATCACTCATTGCGACTGACCCGGCGGGCTGTTGGAGAGTAAACCTTAGGATCCAGCCAGCTGCATGAGAAACTCACAGGGGCCACTC
>Ga0137397_10002459_pt1 | contig 12892 bp, 19 predicted proteins | sample czorhiz116metaG_FD_106658 | JGI IMG/M metagenome (GOLD analysis project Ga0137397, IMG submission 106658) | Vadose zone soil microbial communities from Angelo Coast Range Reserve, California, USA - czorhiz1.16 metaG | ecosystem: Environmental > Terrestrial > Soil > Vadose zone | place: USA... | reverse complement strand
CCTCTCGACTCCTTACAGACCCTACACCCCGAAAATTCTCCGCAAGATCCCAACCCATGGAGCGATAGCGCGCCCACCCCTCCCATGGCGACGAAGCTGCTCCGTGCCCCGAGCCCACACGCGCTTGAGGGCATAGCTTCAGGGGGGATCAAATCCGATGACGATCACACGCCGGAACTCAACGTACACGTACACCCGGACGTCCTCGAAACGTTCGATCCGCTGGCGCACCACGAAGAACAGCGTGCCCGCGACGCCTGGGAAAACGCGGAGGGTCATCCGCCCCCACCAGCACCACCCGCACCACCGCCCGTACCCCCAAAACAGGACGACCTCCCACCACCACAAGAACCCGGAGGCGCAACGTCCTCGAGCTTTCCCTCCTTCTCCTCCTTCGCGCGCTCCTTCGCGCTTCCCTCCTTGCCCAACATGAACATATCCCTGGTCGCCGGGTCAAGAGCGCGGCCGCAATCTCTGGACACGGCGGTCATCGTGCCGACTCCCGTGCATTCGGCGGTGTTTGCGTCGCAGCAGCATGACGACGAAATCGCGGCGCGCGGGTCTCCCAAGATGGATCCTGCGGCGCTACCCCCTCTGCCGGTACAGAACGCCCTGCGGAGAGACGATCCCTCGCAGGAGCGCACTGCGGTCAAGGATAAGGACCCGCAGTTTGACTTTCAAAAGTTCCTAGATCAGATGAAGTCCAAGAGCGCCGAACCCGTCGCTCGTTATCTGCGATCGTGAGTCCCAAAATCGTGGCGCTTTCGTTTTCGGCCTCGGACTCCGTGTCGTTGTCACAGGTTTCTGAATAACTTTTCCAAACGTACCTTTACGGTCTCGGACCAGATCAAACTCATCAACGACTTCCTCAGCGTGGGGATCTACTCTCTGAAACTTCGCTGCCAGACTCATCCTATGAGTAATGTAGTTCATCTCGCAAAAGATGCGAGAAGCAGACGTTTGGAAGTCTGCCTCGGACGCGGAATTCGACAACGCGATGGAAGGCATGGAAAAGCTTGTCATGAATCGGCTGTATGACTAGTACGGGTCCTCAATTTCTCGCAGTTATGCGTCTTCTCACGTCTGTTCAAGCACATTCACTCCCCAGATAGCGTGTTCAAATCCTCCGCGACCGATTACGACCGATGATCTGGAGCGCGATCGCGTTCTAACACAACGGATAGCGCTTTTTGGATGGGTAGAACCTGCGCACCTTGACGTTCCCACCGCAGAAGACACAAATGGTTTCTTATTATTTGCTCAGCAAGGTCGACCTCGCATTCCCTTCGTTTCGTGGCCCGCTTAACTGACCGTCCTCACCATAGAATTAGTTAAAATTAACCACTATAAAGCCCCTCGAGATAAGTTGATCTGCATCCTGAATTGCTGCAAAGTTATCTTCGGTCTGCTTCAACGTACCCTATGCTGCGTTTCTCAAATAACGGGTGGAATTGGCAGGTCTAATACGGCACTTGAACTCAGAAGAGAGCGCAGATACTTTTGTCCCTATCTTAATATACGTTGTTCTCAAGGCTAACCCCGAGAACCTATTGTCGAACGTCGAGTAGGTCCTCCGCTCTCGCAAGTGTCCTACTTGACTGAGTTTCACAGGTTCATCAATCGATTCCGGAGCCCGTCAAAGTTACAAAGTGAGGCTGGCTATTACTTGTCTAGTTTGGTGTGTTCCTTCTCCCTTGTCTGTAGATCTTCATACCGAACCTATCTCTGGCGTAGATGGGTGCGGTTTCGTTTGTCGAAACGATGGACCACACATCATTATCCAATATTACACAAGAAGAGTTCGAGAAGTACGCACCGAAGCTCCTTACCTCTTCTTTGCGTGAAATGGTATTTTTAGGAACGTTGAAAGTGCCATCCTAGCGCTCTCGGCGCACTCGCAATCCCCACTTCTTCCATCATCCTCGTCTTCATCAGGTTCATCATCGCCTTCCCCCAATGCGAACGCTGCCACACCCAGCCGCCCACCGGCTCACCCCATTCCAGTACCTTCCCCTGCTGGCACACAATCACAACACACATCGATGCACGCTGGAGAAGAACCCGCAACGCCACTCTCCCTCCCAAGCATCGACGCACGGCGGATCCTCCAACGCACGGGAGACTCGCTTTCGAAACCACTGAGTGCCATCGGACGGATATTCAGCGACGCGTTGGATGGCGCCGAAGAGGCCCTCAATGCACAAATCAACCCGCCTCAGACACCCGCAAACCCACCTCCGATACCCGTTTCCCAAACTCCGTATAAACCCCGGGTGAGACGCACTTCGCCGTTGCCATCTGTCCGACCGCCTCCCCCATCACACGCGCCACTTGATGACACCCCTACCCACCGACCATTAATGCAGGCGCAGACACTGGCCGTAGCGCAGAACAACTATCCCGCCTCCAGGACCGGCACCCCAACCGCGGGATTGGACATCCAGGGCTTGCAGGCCGAGATCGACGCGGCACACTCGCGCGCTGCAGACGCTGCGCGTGGGACGCTGATTCAGATCTTCCCGGCAGTTGATCGGGAAGTGATCGAATGGGTGCTCGAGGCGAACGAGGGCGATCTAGGGCGGAGTATTGAAGCGCTGTTGGAAATCGGTGGGGGCGGGGAATGAGCGTCGTCAGTGCTCATACATTAACACACGAGATGTTTCGCAGGGATAGCCTCTCAAAATCTTCGCCTCGGTTATCGGCAGTTTAATTCTTGACTCGATCTTCTCGGAAGCGTCCACACCCCGCGCAGCCGTAAATTTGAACGTCAATACCTATTATCAACCTTGATGATACGCGGAGGAAATCGTCCTGGCTGCACAAGGGCATCGGCCACGCGCTAGTGATCATACTTTGAGGAGTTTCATTTCGTCGCCGGATGTGATGGATGTGGATGTATTTTGATTTCAGAGCGCGTAACGTCACGTACCCCCGGGTTCTCCGCGACGGCACCACTAAGTCCGAGCGTGATCTTCATGTGCAGTGCCCGCCCCGATGAGGCCACCTCACTGAAAGCCTAAAACATGAGCCGAGCCGAAACAAACCGAAACCAGGCAGAGCACAGCCGTTTCATTGTTCATATATTCCTCGTTAACGTTTGGCAGCGCCGAACGCCTAATTTACCTGAGCTGCTCCTTACTGTGAAGAGAGGGCATTTCCATTTCACAAGTGTCTGTCATGCTTAGGAACGTATCTTTCTTCAATCGGTAGGATGTGCAATTAAATCGTGTAAGATTCTATAGTGATTATGCTACGGTTGTCTAAAAATACAGAAGTGTCCGTTTCACGCGTTAGCCTTCAAGCCTCAAGCTTCAACTCGTTCTTTCATCTTCCCCTGGTAGTCGCAGCTCTCGCATCTGCTAGCCGATCCTGCGCCTCCTGTGTATCCTCGACCCACCGCTCGACGTCATCCACCGCCTGCAATGGTCGAATCTTATAAGACATAAGGTATCCTTGCAAGCTGGCCATCGACAACTCGCGTTCGGGTATCCGGGCAGAAAACTGTTCCGCGAGCTGCTCGATCTTCTTTCTGGACAGCTTTGGCGCACGCGCCGAGTGTGCAGTGCCGTTGTACTTGGGTGGCGGCTCCTTGTGTCCGACGGCAGCCTTCGATACTACAGATGGCGCGCCGTCGGAGCCCTCCTCCTTCGTCGGCGTGACATACCCAGAGTCATCGGATGACGCATTACCATTACCATCACCCTCACCCACACCCTCGTCACCGCCCTCCGCGACTTCCTCGGGTGAATCCGGGACGTAGAAGCGCTTGTACAGCTCCGTTGCCTGGTACCGGCTGGCGAGACGGAACTCGACGTGAAGGTCCATGCGGCCTGGACGGGTGAGCGCGGGGTCGAGCGTATGGTATCGATTTGTTGTGGCGAACAGCAAGCGACCTTCCTGCGCGGATATGCCATCGAGGGCGTTGAGCAGACCCGAGAGCGTGATTCGCGAGTTTCCCCCGCCATTAGAATCGCCTCCTCGATTTTGACCGCGCCCGCCTCGTCTTTCATTGTCATCGGCGTCGTCGTCCTGGTCGTCGTGACGACCCCGTCGCGATGGATCGCGGTGACGGGGATCTTCGAGCTCGGTGCCAGTTGCGTCGCGAGTGAGCCCATGTGTGAAAGCAGCATCGATGTCCTCCATGATTGCGATGCATTGCTCAGGAAGAGACGAAATCAACGAGCTTAGGTTACTGTCGTCGAGTCCGCTCCTAGACAGAGAAATGATGTAGATGTCAAGGCCGAGCTCTCCAGCAAGACTGTGAATGATGGAGGTCTTCCCGGAGCCAGGAGCGCCATAGAGGAGGTAGCCGCGGCGGAAAGGGATCCCTGAGAAATGTGTTAGATGACAGAGCATTGAACGCGAGGGTAACATGAGAGACACACCTCGGCCAGCATACCACTGTTTACTCTTTAAAAAGTCGCGTGCGTCGTCAATAAGGAGCTCTTTAACCCCTTCGTCTAACACGATGGAGTGCAAAGGACGTTTGGGGCGTGAAGCGATGTGATTCCATTCACTGCCGTATCTGAGAAAGACAAGATCAACGAATGATCCACTTTATTGTGGAAGATGGAACTAACCCCTCGCTAGCGAAGATATCGATCTTGTCGCTCCTTGCGGACAACCACTTTTGCCTCGCCTCAAGAATGAGAGAATCTAGGACAGAGCGGTCACGGGAAAAGATTCTTAGAGGGAAAGGTTTCAGGGTCATTCACAATTGATAATAATCGAAGACACTGACGTGATCTCCAGAGTAGACTTGTGCGAGAACCACCGATTTTCTTCCTTGGTCCGAGAGATGGTGATGTACCTACCCTTATACCACATCCTATAGCTCGAGGCATAAGACGGTAGATATCGGACAGGGCGTGTTCGCCGTCGCATATTTTCATCCATGTCGTCGTCAAGCTCCAAAGAGTCGTCATCGAGTGCGAAGGTGCCGGTGCTGACGGAGAAGTCCCGGAACTGACGGAACTGAGGAAGAGAAGAAAGCCAGAACATCATCCATTCTGATCTCCTTGGTCAGTTGTGTGACCAGGTAGCGCGAAGAAAAGACTGTGCCCACCATATGACAGATCCTCGCTCTCAAAGGTCGCTGTTATGAAGAACCGATCCACGAGACTTGCATAAGAAGCCGAGGACAGGCGCCGAAGGGTCTCTAAGGCGCCACCGAGGACAATGAGCTTGAGGTAGTCGCGAAGAGCAGAGAATGAATATATGAATGCGATCAGCGAGGAAAAATCGGTCGGCATCTTCGAGGCGGCATCAGCCGCCGTCGCGTTCTGAGTTGCGTTGAACATTGTGGTATTTTGAGTCTGCAAACCCGGAGTCTCGACGCTGTTGTTTAACAGCATAAGAAAAGGCTGGACAACGCCGGAAGTCAACTGGAGAAGCGAGTCCATGATGTGATGGCCAAGTCGGACTGGGTAGACTGGAAAAAAACTTCTGTTGCCAACGGTTTTTATACTGCTCATATCACCGACGTCTCGACAGCGTTAACACGCTTTGGTTTATTTTATTAGGAATAACGGAGTACGAATCAAAAGTGACTCATCGCATTCATTCTGCTGCGTCATGGCCTCCGGCTGACTCGAAACCCCGCCCCCCATACTCCTCGTGGCTGTTCTGGCACTGCAGGCTTCGGTGCAAGAACAGCCACGAGGAGTATCACGGAGTGTGACTGTGCCTTAATCGAAGAGAGAGTACTGTACTTTGGAACAAAATTTGCTCGTAACGCGTCGTGGTCAAAGTATCGGGCCCTTGGGCAGCCCGGATTGCCAGGCGTCGGGACCGGCGATACGCCCATGTTTGTGACTCGACTGAATTGGTTAGCTCGTACATCGGGAAGTGGGCAAGCGCCAAGCGGTGCACAGCCCTGAACAACGAGGGGTAACCGGTAATCCGGCAGAAACGTCTCACGACATTCAATTGGAACTTATTGAAAGACGTTGTCTGATCGTCTGATGGCCGCGTAGACGATGACTCCTCGTATGGTGCCCTTTCTTCAATTCTACTCATGGCAAGTCGCAAGGTAGACCCCGCTACCAGTGCGTAAGCCTGAGTAGGCTTTATACGCTGTCTTAGCGGTCTTTGGCCGGCGCGCGCGAGATAAGGGCCACCAACATGTGGGTCAGACAGTTTCTTCTGCGAGGGATTTAACCTGGTTATCAAACGCATGGCACCGTGACAACAGCGACGCCCTCCTGGTACATGGGCAACATCCTGGAAACTGCCTGATGTCAAAATATATGTGATACACGCCTACTCGAGGAATGGACTGATTTCCTTGAGTGATATTGGTGTGTTCCTGTCTATGAGAATGGTCGGGAATAAACCAATATCACCCAAGGACAGCGTGGCAATGGCAGCCATGGAACCGGGAATGGAGAAGGCGGTCAAAGCCGAGACTGCACGTCAATTAGCCTCCTGTTTTCCCAATCCTAATATCTTCGTGCAACTGTTCAAGTTGAGTACTTGTGCTTGAGGCATTGAGGCATTGTAGAGATCATGGCCAAGATCCAAGCGCGGGTTAAGGTTCATGCGAGGAGTACCGCTAGTAGGTCGGAACTCTGAGCCAACTCTAGAGTTGTTCGATGCCGATGCAAACCAAAACCCAGGCAGATTACAGCCGTTGCATTCAGTTGCTCGTATATGTTTCTTCGGTTTTATTCCTGGGAGGGCCAAGACTCGTATTTTGCCTAAGCTCCTTGTAGTAAACGGAGAGCGTCGCGTTTGACATGTGTGTCCGTCATCCGTCGACGGTCTAGGAATGTTTTTCGTGTAGGATGTGCAATCGACTCGTATTTAAATTGTCATTAGAAGATCCCATAGATCTAAAAATACATCAGATTCGTTCAAACAGTATCACGCATTATGTTCATCTCGTTCTATGATCTTCCCTTCGCAGCCGCAGCTCTCGCCTCGGCTCGTTGATCTTGCGCTTCCAGAGTATCCTTAACCCACCGCTCGGTGTCATCCACCGCCTGGAATGGCCGGGTCTTATAGGACATAAGGTAACCTTGCAAGCTAGCCATCGACAACTCGCGTTCGGGAATCCGCGCGGAAAAAAATCGATCTTCATGGACGACGCTGGTGCGCGCGCAGAATGCCCAGTACCGTGATACTTGGGCGGCGGCCCACGTTTCCGATGACGTTCTTGGATACCACGGAGCGCGAGTCGAAACTCTCCCTCTGTCAGCGTGACATACACAGAGTCGCCAGATACCTCGTCCTCGCCCTCCGAGTCATCCTCCGCGACTTCCTCGGGTGCAGTCCGGGACGTAGAAGCGCTTGTATAATTCTTTTGCTTGATACCCGCTGGCGAGGGCGAAACTCGACGTGAAGGTCCATGCGGCCGGGGCGGGTCAGCGCGGGATCGAGCGTGTGGTATCGATTGGTCGTGGCGAAGAGTAGGCGACCTTCTCGCGCCGATATGCAATCGAGAGAATTGGGATCCTCGAGCTCTGTGTCAGCTGTGTCTCGAGTAAGCACGCATGAAAGCAGCATCGATATCCTCCATGCATCGCTCGGGAGGAGACGAAATCAACGAGCTCAGGGTACTGTCGTCGAGTCTGTCCTTAAAGAGAGAGATGATGTACACGTCAAGACCAAGTTCTCCGACAAGGCAATGAATGATGTAGGTCTTCCCTGAGCCAGGAGCGCCATAGAGGAGGTAGCCGCGGCGAAAAGGAATGCCTGAGACGTGTGCGCTCTAATTTTCCTGCTCACGCGTGCTTCCTTCTACTTGATTTTCTTCTCAACTGGGACGTCCGATAGATGACCGCTTGCGACCAATGTTATCGCCTGGACTGTCTCTCTCTCGTGGGCCTGCTCGAATGAATGGCGCGCGAAATGAATGGATCTTGACTGCTCAGTCATATATTGCATATCGATGCGTGTGTCCAAAAAACCTTAGCATTGATCGTTTTCCTACCCTCTATCCTGGTGGAATGATTGAACCGCATGCAGTGGTCCCTGAATGTCCATCTGGTCTTTACCCAGAGTCGTTGCCGCCGATTTTCAAGTGAAACGTGATTCCAACCCGCGTATTTCACACAGAACATGGCAAAGATATCGATCTTGTCGCTTCTTGCGGATGACCACTCTTGCCATCGCATCGAGAACTTGAATAAGAGTGGACAGAACGGTCACGGGAAATGATTCTTAGGGGGAAATGATTTTCGGTTCATCTATAAAACTGATCAGAACCAAAAATACTGATGTAATCTGTAGGATCGACTTGGAGGTCGACTTCCAAGTTCTTCCTTTTCCCATCGGACAGATCGTGTGCCATTGCATACTTTCATCCATTCCGCTTTCGAACTCTAAAGCATCGTCACCAAGTGCGAAATTGCTGGTGCTAACGGAAAAGTCCCGGAACAGACGGAACTGAGGAAGAGAAGCGTCATCCATTCTGATCCCCTTGGTCAATTGTGTGACCGGTAGCGAAGAAAAAACTGTGCCCACCGAATGACAGATCCTCTCTCTCAAAGGTCGCCGTTATGAAGAACCGATCCACGAGACTTGCATAAGCCGAGGACAGGCGCAGAAGGGTCTCCAAGGCGCCACAGAGAAGCTTGAGGTAGTCGCGAAGGACAGAGAAAGAGAACATGAATGTGATCAGCGAGGAAAGATTGGTCGGCATCTTCGAGGCAGTATCTATCGTCCGCGTCGCTCTCTGAGTCGTTGAACAGTGAAATATTTTGGGTCTGCAAACCCGGAGCCTCGACATTGTTGTTCAACAGCATAAGAAAAGGCTGGATAACGGAAGTCAGCTGACGGAAGATGCGAGGCCATGATGTGATAACCAAGTCGGAACTGGGTGGATTGGGTCAAACCAAAATCCCGCCGTCAACGACCTTTATAATGCCCCAACTACCAACGTCTCGTTGACGATCATTTTGATTAACGAGGTACAAATCGAAGGTAATTCATCGCATTCATTCGGTTGCAGCATGCCAGTGGACGACCGTCGACTTGAAACCCTGCCAGTGCCCTGCGAGCATCGCGGTGCCAGCACAGACACCAAAGAGTGAGCCTCCAGAGAATGTATATCCGGACAAAATCTGCCCATAACCCATCATCGCCAAGAGGTCGGGCCTGCGGTAGCCAAAAATCCAGAATTCCAACCAGGCCACTTGCACAGATTGCGAGCGCAGGAAATGATAGGTCTAGCTTCGGCGCGCTGAGTAGGGCTCTTGCTACTCGGGACTTCCAACCGCTATGCTGTTGTGTCGACCTCAAAGGCTGAGACTGGCGATGCGCATGTCGGCTCCTTTGTGAGATGACTGAATCGGTTCGTGTGAAGTGGTTCACTGCATTGACCAAGACCCGAAATGGAAACAGGTCAACCCTCCCAATAAGGCTTTCTACGCTACGTAGAGGTCGCTCAGCACCCTGTACTGTACCAACCCATCGTTTGTTGCCAAGTCTCGCCCTTTCTGCTGCAGAAGGCACCGCGTCTACTTTTTCGAATGGGTAATAATCCGACAGAAAGGTCTCTCACATCGTTGGAACTTACACATGTTCTCTGTGAGCGTCCAACCCGTGTTCAAAAGACCGTGACGCTGTCTGATTGTTTGATGGCCGCATAGACGATGATTCCTCGTATGTTTCCCTCGCAATGGCCCTCGTCACCCTTTCTCCCATTCTACTCATGGCAAGTCGCAGGGTACACCCGACAGCGCATGTCTGACAAACAACCAGGCTTCATACGCTGCCCTAGCCGTCTTCACGCGTGAGATAACCGTCATCAACATGTGGGCGGGCCAGTTCTTCTGCGAGGCATTCAACCTGATCATCAAACGCATGGTAAAGCAGGGGCGTCCTCCAGGTACGTGGGCAACATCCTTGAAACTGCCTGGTGTCAAAATCGATGTGACACCCCCCCTTCCTCAGGTAGTGTGGGCAACGGCTACGGCTTTCCCTCTTCTCATAGCCAGTACATGGGATACTTTGCGACTTTCCTGATCCTCCATATGCATTTTAGACACAAATTCACCCCGAGTGGCTTTTGGGTCATAGACCAGACTGCCCGACCCTCGGGATGTATCGCTGTCATTACATGGGCCGGCATCGTCGCGTACACGAGGTATGGACTACTTTTCTTGAATGACACCGGTTATTCCTAACCTTTTCTCCCTAGATATCATCTATCGTACCATTCGGTCTCACAGATACTCTGGGGACTGTCCATTGGCATCAGCTTCAGCATCGTCTTTTACCTCGTCACTGAACTGATTCCAACTCGGAGACCAAACTCGTTGCTTGGGAGAATACGGACCGGGCTTTTGACGAACCCCATATCTGTGTGGTTGCGAATACGAGATGGTTGGGGAGCGTGGCCTGACGGTGGGTGGGAGGAACAATGGCAGCTGTGGAATCGGGAATGGAGAAGGCGGACAAAGTCGGGACTGCACGTCAATTAGCTTCTTGTTACACAATCCTAGTTTTTCGTGCAACTGTTGAGTACTTGAGGCATGTAGAGATCATGGTCAGACCCCAAGCGCTGGGTTAAGGTTCGTGTGAGTAGTTGACTGCGGTCGATGCGCCATGCATTGTCCAGGATGAGGTTTCCTGTGCTCCGTAGGTCTATGTCTAGCTCCGTCTCCACCTCTCCCTCGTCTCGTATTCCTGTGTTCACCACAATCAAGGATTGCAGACTGTGGAGGAATGACGCTTTCGAGAGCAGAAAATCTGTGGGATTTGTACCCACCATGGGAGCGCTCCACGACGGCCATCTATCACTCGGTGCGTAAGAAAATCACGACGTGTTGACAACACGGACGATTCACATGTTCATTAATTTTCGCATAGTGAAGCGCTCACTCGCGGAGAATGAGTTGACCGTAGTGTCTATCTTCGTCAATCCAGCGCAATTCGCGCCTCACGAAGACCTCGCGACATACCCGCGTACACTTCCGCATGATCTCAACCTTCTCTCCACGCTCGAGTACCAGCCAACGGACCCTCCTGGTACACTGCGCACACCTTCGGCTGTATTCGTGCCTTCCGTGAAAGACATGTATCCCTCGGGAATCAGCCAGGACGCCTCGCAACAAAAGGGCACGTTTGTCGAGGTCAAGGGTTATGGGGAGCAGATGGAAGGACGCAGCAGACCCACCTTTTTCAGAGGGGTGGCCACAATTGTGACGAAACTGTTCAATATTGTCCAAGTGCGTAAAGTTTCGCCAGGGGCATTTTGTGCGGGCCCGGACTTTCAACTGTCCCTCAGCCGACGAACGCGTACTTTGGTCAGAAGGATATCCAACAAGCACTCCTCCTGCGTCGCCTCGCCGGTGATCTGCACCTCTCCCATCCAACACCTGGTCACCTACGCATCATCCCAACCACTCGCGATCCCACAGACGGCCTCGCTCTGTCCTCGCGTAATGCATACCTCACCCCCGCCGAGCGCCAACTTGCTCCCGCACTCTACGCGGCTCTCCAGTGCGCTGCTCGGGCATGGGAAATCGGTGCAAGAAAACAGGAAACAGTACTGAGCGCGCTTAAACGATTAGAAGAAGCCAAGCACGAAGGAGAAAAACTTGGTATCGAAATCAGGTTAGATTACATCGAGATGAACGACCCAGATACCTTCGATGTTCTAGGCGAGGGGCAAGTACAGCGATCTGATGGCGCACCAGTGATCCTTAGCGGTGCTGTATGGTTAGGACGGACGCGGCTGATCGATAACCTAATCTTGGGCAACCTGGAAGGAATTATCGCAACTTGATGTGAGCTTTTTCGTATTTCAGTAGTAGATTCTTAGGTTCACCATCTAGGACCTGTTCTCGACAGTGCCACTTGTACTGTTTGGACCCGTGCTGCCCGGATCAGTACCAACGAGGTTCTTCAACCAGGGACCACATATGTTGGGAACCTGATTCATGTCCGCGGTGGACGACTGACTGTCCAAGGGTCACCTGTTCACCCTAATATCGGCGTTGTTGGGGTGTACAAATTTTTTTCAAGGGGCGGGGGTCGAGTGACCACTAGGGGTGGTACACTGATGGTACCTTCACAGAATTGAGGTCAGGAACTCTGGCCTGTAACGAGTTACCATGTTGGCAGTCACGATGCCAGGACGCGCTCGTGCGCTTGCACCTGTATTTATTGCTTCGACGACTACAGTACCTATCTTGGTTACAGGCCCATGCTTCCTTGACCCAGTATCAGCCTCTATATATCTCTCGCCTGTCATGCCCCAGGGCAATTCGCCACTGGATGGGTACCCATCTGTTAGTAGTTGTGGCCAAGCTTGGTTGATAAAAATCACTGAAGATGATGACGATTGAGCGGTAGGGCCATCGATAACTTTCTGCAGAAAGGACTTTACAGATGGCCGAGATCATGATAACTCGGCAATATATCACAACGGCAAGTCGTCCCGGATAGCCGCCAGCTATATAAGACCCCCCGCTTAGGGCTACAATTGCGCGCATGCCTTTATCCCATGATTCCATCCAGCGTTATTACTGAGTGACACCCCATCCAGCCGACATGCCTTTCCTCAAAGTTTGCTGTCGATTTACTTTTTTCCAAGACACACGCGGCTAGGCAGCTCCTTACCCCTTTCATTTAGGTTGTATCATCAGCCATCTACAAGTTGCTGGTACAGACATTCACCCACAGCGCGAGGGGAAATGGAATTTCAAAAAGTGCGAAAATTGTACCACGGTTTTCGCACCTTTTGAAATTCATTTCTCCTCGACGACCCCGTGTTGCAGTGCGTGAATGAGTAAAGATGCGATTTCGCTGATTTGGTTTGAGCATGCAGGACAAGTCCGGTCATGAGAATTTCGTTCATTCTGTACCCTCATCGGGCGCTATCGATTGTCATCGTTAGACGAATTGCCACCCCATCTGCTTTTGTGTCCCTTCTCGCAACAGT
>Ga0137397_10002458_pt1 | contig 12896 bp, 12 predicted proteins | sample czorhiz116metaG_FD_106658 | JGI IMG/M metagenome (GOLD analysis project Ga0137397, IMG submission 106658) | Vadose zone soil microbial communities from Angelo Coast Range Reserve, California, USA - czorhiz1.16 metaG | ecosystem: Environmental > Terrestrial > Soil > Vadose zone | place: USA... | reverse complement strand
CGTCTGATCCTGTGTAGAAGAAGCCGGCCACGGGGGCTGGATGGGTGAAGGTTCCATTGATGATCGCGCGTCCCGCGCGCAGTGGCGTGAGCGCGGTGAGATGAGTATGCGGCCGCCACCACTCGGGACGATATTCCAGCGTGAGGCCCGAGCGCAGGAAGAGCGCGCGCCCCGGCGGGCCCTCGCGCAGCGCCTGCCACAGCGCATCGAGGCGGCTGCCGCGCGCCACCTCCTCGTACTTGGGCCACTGGCCTCTGCGGGGCCACAACGACAGCGACGGCTCGTCCCAAGCGAGAGATCCTCCCGAGAGAACGATACAGGCGAGGATCGCCGCCGCGGCCGCGAAAGGCGGACGCAATCGGGGCAATCGCGCGATCAGCGACGACAGGGCGAGCGACGCACCCACGAGCAACGCCAAGAGAAGCCCGTCCATGAGCCGGTCGGCGGGGAGCCAGAGGAGCCCGAGCGGCGCCGCGACCAGCGCGTCGAGAGCGACCACCGCCACCAGCGCCGGCGCCCACGAGAGGATCCACCGGGTGAGAGTCGCGCTCTCGGTCGGTGAGTCAGGGGGGAGCGGGCGCCGCTCCTCCCCCGACACCCCCCCACCGGTCACGCGCGAGGCCTGGCCCGCACTCTTCAGAGAAATCCACGCGGCAAGCCATCCGAGCGCGAAGAGCCAGACGAGCGGCTGGAGGGCGAGGACGCGGAGGAGCGCGCGGGGAGACGCGTCCCCCCAGGCCAGGGGCAGCGCCATGCGAAGATGCGCGAGCAGCGGGACGAGCCAGAGGGCAGCTAAGCCCAGGCCCAGCGCCGCCAGGAGGGCGCCCTGGCGCATGCGAGCCCGGCGCACGCCGACGCCCAGCCAGGCACCCATGGCGAGAAGAAGGAAAGCCGCCGGCGCATGGGCGGGATGGAGCAGGATCACCGCGGCCAGGAGCGGGGCGGCGAAGAGGGGAAGCCGCGAGCGGCCTTCGACCCAGCGGGCGAGCGAAAGACCCAGGAGGGGAAGCAAGCTCCAGCCCAGACGCGCGGCCACGAGACCCCAGCGCAGCCCCTCTTCGACGCCGCTTCGCGATCCCGCCGACAGCGTCATGGCGATGAAGGCGCCGGGAAGGGCCAGCCAGCCATTGCCGAGGAGCCGGGAGAGCAGAGCGAGCGTGGTGAGGCCTGGAAGGAGCCAGGCCAGCCAGAGAAGCACCCGATACGCTGCCTCCGCGCCCAGGACGCCCCACGAACCCTGATGGAGGAGCCAGCCCAGCCACGCGAGCCCGGGCGGATAGAATTGCAGCTCGGCATAGCCGGCCCACCAGCCGGGATCGAAGCGCCACGGCGCCGGGCCGAAGGTGAGCGCGTGGTGCAGGCGATAGAGCTGACCGGGATGATCGTCGTAGACGAGAAGCCCGCCCCCGAACGCGGCGTGGCCGAACGCGATGCCGTAGACGAGCAGCAGGGCGGCGGGAAGCGCACGACTCACGGATGACAATGATACGGCATCGCTCGGCCCGACCTCGAAGGTACGTTGACAATTGGGATATTCACGTGTCTATTAGTGAAAATTGCTGGCTCGGTCGGTGGCCTGGGAGCTGGCTTCCAGGCCGTGCAGTTACTTCCGGGGCTCAAATCCCCTACCGATGGAGAGGCCATGGAAAGATTGAAGGGTCTCAAGTGTCGCGAGTGTGGGCGCTCCTACCCGTCCTCCCCGATTCACGTCTGCGAGTTCTGCTTTGGCCCCCTCGAGGTCGACTACGACTACGAGGTCATCGCCTCGCAGATCAGCCGCGCAAAAATCGAGGCGGGGCCGCCCAGCATCTGGCGCTACGCGCCGCTCCTGCCCCTGAACATTCCAGAGGGCGAGACGCCGGTGGGCCAGGCGGTGGGCTTCACTCCGCTGCTGCGGGCGCGGAACCTTGCCGAGGAGCTGGGCGTCAAGGAGCTGTGGGTGAAGAACGACTCGGTGTGCCATCCCACCTGGTCCTTCAAGGACCGCGTGGTCGCCGTGGCCATCGGCAAGGCCAAGGAGTTCGGCTTCGACACGGTGGCCTGCGCCTCCACGGGCAATCTGGCCAACTCCGTCGCCGCGCACTCGGCCGAGGCGCGACTCAAGTCCTACATCTTCATTCCCGCGGACCTCGAGCGCGGCAAGATCATCACCACGCTCATATACGCGCCGACCCTCGTCGCGGTGGAAGGCACGTATGACGAGGTCAACCGGCTCTGCGCCGAGGTCGGGGACAAGTACCGCTGGGCCTTCGTGAACATCAACATCCGTCCGTACTATGCGGAGGGCTCGAAGACGTACGGCTACGAGATCGCCGAGCAGCTCGGCTGGCGGGCGCCTGCGCACGTGGTGGTGCCCTGCGCGGGCGGCTCGCTCATCACCAAGATCGCCAAGGCCTTCAAGGAGCTGCGGCTGCTCAAGCTCATCCCCGAGGGCAGGACCAAGATGTACGCTGCCCAGGCCCTCGGCTGCGGACCCATCGTGACCATGATCAAGAAGGACACGGACGTGCTGGTGCCCGTGCGCCCGAACACGATCGCCAAGTCGCTGGCCATCGGCAATCCGGCCGACGGGTACTACGCCTATCGCGCGGCCAAGGACTCGGGCGGCTACGGCGAGCACGCCGAGGACGAGGAGATCATCGAGGGCATGCAGCTCCTCGCCCGCACCGAGGGCATCTTCACGGAGACGGCGGGCGGGGTCACGGTGGCCGCGGCGAAGAAGCTCATCGAGGCCGGACGCATTCCGCGGGACGAGCCCATCGTCATCTGCATCACGGGCAATGGCCTCAAGACGCCGGACGTGTTCTACGATCGCCTGTCCGTGGACGTGACCATCCGCCCCTCGCTCCAGGTCTTCGACCAGGCGCTGGCGGATCTCAAATCAAAGGCCGCCGGCTGAGCCGGCGCGAAGGAGAGGACCCATGCCCGTGCTCGTCCGCATCCCCACGCCGCTGCGCTCGCTGACGAAGGGCCAGGCCGAGGTCGAAGGGCAGGCGGACACCGTCGCCGGCCTGATCGAGAGCCTGGAGAAGCAGTTCCCCGGCCTCAAGGAGCGCCTCGTGGACGAGAGCGGTGAGATGCGCCGCTTCATCAACGTCTATGTCAACGAGGAGGACATCCGCTTCCTCCAGGGCGACAAGACGACGCTCAAGGCCGGCGATCACGTCTCCATCGTCCCCGCCATAGCGGGAGGTGGGTGAGGGGAGGCTGGGCGCCGGGGACAGATCCCATGGCCCGCGCGCGGGTGAGGCTGACCTTCCCCTCCGAGCTGGTGCAGCAGCCCATCATCTACCGCCTCGTCTCGGACTTCGGCATCGTTCCCAATATCCGGCGCGCCGACGTGCGCGCGGATCACGGATGGATGGTGCTCGAGCTCGAGGCCCCCGACGACAAGCTCGGGCAGGGGGTGGCCTGGCTTCGCCAGCAGGGCATCAAGGTCGATCCGATCGAAGGAGACATGGTGCTGCCGTGATCTCCAAGCGCGTCCAGGGGTTCACGGAATCGGTCATCCGGGAGATGACCCGGATCAACAACCAGCACCAGGGCATTAACCTGGCCCAGGGCATGCCCAACTTCCCCCCACCCAAGGAGCTCCTCGACGCCGCCCACAGCGCCATAGACGGCGACTTCCATCAGTACGCCATCACCTGGGGCACACCCAGGCTGCGCCGGGCGATCGCGGACAAGTACCGGAAGTTCTACGGCATGGAGATCGATCCGGAGCGGAGCGTGACCGTGTGCTGCGGCGCGACGGAGACCATGCTGGCGACGCTCCTCGCCCTGCTCAATCCGGGCGACGAGGTCATCATCTTCGAGCCCTTCTACGAGAACTACGGCCCGGGGTGCATCATCGCCGGCGCCGAACCCGTCTGGGTGCCCCTCGAGCCGCCCGGCTTCACCTTCGATCCCGACCGGCTGCAGAAGGCCGTCTCTCCGCGCACCCGGGCCATCGTCTTCAACAGTCCCAACAATCCCTCGGGCAAGGTCTTCTCGCGCGCGGAGCTGCAGCAGATCGCCGATCTCTGCCTCAGGCACAATCTCCTCGCCATCACCGACGAGATCTACGAGCACATCGTCTACGACGGCGCGCAGCACATCCCCATCGCCACCCTGCCCGGCATGGCCGAGCGGACCATCACGATCTCGGGCATCTCGAAGTCGTACTCGGTCACGGGCTGGCGCATCGGCTACGCCATCGCCAATCCGGAGCTGTCCGTCGGCATCCGGCGGGCGCATGACTTCATCACGGTGGGCGCCCCCCATCCGCTGCAGGAGGCCGCCGTCACCGCGCTGAACTTTCCCGACGCCTACTACGTGTACCTCCGCGAGGGCTATCAGGCGCGGCGCGATCTCCTGTTCGGCAAGGTGGAGGAGGCGGGCTTCCAGGCCTTCAAGCCCGCGGGCGCCTACTACATCCTGACGGACGTGGCGCACTGGCTGCCCGAGTACGGCTGCGCCAACGACCACGAGTTCGCCATGTTCCTCGTGAAGGACATCGGCGTGGCGACTGTCCCCGGCTCCTCGTTCTACTCGACCAAGGAGCTCGGACGCACGAAGATCCGCTTCTGCTTCCCCAAGACCGACGACATGCTGATCGAGGCGGGACGGCGGCTCCAGAAGCTTCGTCGTTGACGCTTCGCGAAGTCGCCCGGTCCATCTTCGACGGTGCCCTCGAGGCCGGTGATGTGCGGCCTCTCGTCCTGCGCGCGCTCTCTTCCATCCCCCCGCCCGCGCAGGGGCGCGTCCTCGGGGTGGGAGCCGGCAAGGCCTCGGGCGCCATGGCCGCGGCCGTCGAGAAGGCCTGGGGGTCGCGCATCGTCGACGGCGTCGTCGCCGTCAAGGACGGCTATCTCGCGCCCACCCGCCGCATCCGCTTGCTCGAGGCGGGCCATCCCGTGCCCGACGAGCGCGGCGCGGCGGCCGCGAAAGAGATCAGGGCGCTGGCGGAGTCGGCCACGGCCGAGGATCTCGTGCTGGTGCTGGTCTCGGGCGGCGGCTCGGCGCTGACGCCCGCCCCCGCGCCGCCGATCACCCTCGCCGACAAGCAGGCGGTGACGCGACTGCTCCTGGCCGCCGGCGCCAACATCAACCAGCTCAACACCGTGAGGAAGCACTGCTCCCTGCTCAAGGGAGGACAGCTCGCCCGCGCGGCGGCTCCCGCCCGCGTGGAGGCCTTGCTCCTCTCCGACGTGATCGGCGATCCCCTCGACGTGATCGCCTCTGGTCCCACCACGCCGGATGTCTCGACCTTCGCCGAGGCGCTGAGCATCCTCGACAGGTTCGACCTGCGCGAGAAAGCGCCGCGCAGCATCGTGGAGCGGCTCGAGCGGGGCGCCCGGGGAGAAATTCCGGAGACGCCCAAGCTGGGGGATCCGATCTTCGAGCGGGTGCGGAACACGGTCATCGGCAACAATGCGCTGGTCGTGGAGGCCGCGGCCGCGCGGGCGCGTGAGCTGAGTCTCAACGCCCACGTGCTGACCCGGGCCCTGGGGGGCGAGGCGCGCGAGGCCGCCGGGAGACTCGTCCGGATGGCGCGTGAGATCAAGGCGGGCCAGGGGCCGATCGCGCCGCCGGCCTGCCTGATCGCGGGAGGCGAGACCACCGTGACGGTGAGGGGCAAAGGCACGGGCGGGCGCTGCCAGGAATTCGCCCTCGCCGCGGCGCTGGCCCTCGACGGCACGGAAGACGTCGTCGCCCTCGCCGCCGGCACCGACGGCACCGACGGTCCCACCGACGCCGCCGGGGCGATCGCGGACGGCCAGAGCGTTGCCCGCGCCCGCGCTCGAGGCCTTGATCCCGCCGCACGTCTCGCGGAGAACGATTCCTACCCCGTCTTCGCGGCCCTCGGCGATCTCGTGGTCACCGGCCCCACCAATACCAACCTGCTCGATCTCTACCTCGTCCTCATCGGCCCACTCTCCAGCTGAGCGGGCGGTCAAGCGAGGTAGCGCACCCGCGAGGACCTTCTGTCAGCAGCCACGAGTCTCCCCATCGGCTAGACTGAATGGCACGACGACTGGACCGACGTGGAGCGGGGGGACATGAGCCAGCGAGTGGTCACGATCAGAGGGGCCGCCAGGTCCGATGTCCCCGGCATCGCCGACGTCGCCCGGAAGACCTGGACCGCAACGTATGCCGGCATCATTCCCGACGAGGTCCAGCGCGAGCTGCTGGAAAGCTGGTATTCGGCACCCGCCTTGTTGCGTGCGATCGAATCCCCAGGCGCTTTCCTGGTCGCGACCCAGGCCGGCCACGTGATCGGCTTTGCGCAGTTCGTGTGGCAGCCGCCCGAATCGGCCGAGCTGACGCGGATCTATGTGCTGCCGGAGCGGCAGCATGTCGGCGTCGGCACGATGCTCCTCGACGCGGGCTTCGCGGCTTGTCGGAAGCGGGGCGTGGGCCGCGTCAGCGTCCTCGTCGAGTGGGACAACGTCATTGGTCGCGCCTTCTATCGAAGCCGGGCCTTCACCGAAATTGGGAAGCGCCGTCAGGAGGTCGTCGGCTACTCTCTGGATCTCGTCGAATGTCATAGAGAGATCTAGAGAGGCGCGGGGTCGGGTCCCCACCGCACGCCAGGAGAAGCTCATGGCCAAGATGCTGGAGCGGATGCTGCGGGGCGAGATGCCCCCGCCGCCGGCCGCCACGCTCATCGGGATGCGGCTCGAGTCCTTCGCCCCTGGCGAAGCCGTCGTCGTGCTCGAGCCGACGCCCGCCCACGCCAACCCCATGGGGACGGTGCAGGGGGGCATCCTCGCCGCCATCGCCGACGCCGCGATGGGCTGGGCCTTCATGACCACGCTCGGTGAGGGCGAGTCGGGCACGACTCTCGAGATCAAGGTCAACTTCCTGCGTCCCGTGTGGACGGGTCGACTCGAGGCGCGCGGGCAGGTCAAGAGCGGCGGACGCACGGTCTCGCTCGTCGAGTGCGACGTGGTGTGCGATGGCAAGCTCGTGGCACATGCCGTGAGCACCTGCATGACCCTCCGCGGGGAGCAGGCCGCGGGTCGCTAGCCCACGAAATCGTAGCTACCCTTCCGGATCCCCTTGGCAAGGATTACTAAACGCGTGTATAGTATTACTCGCCCGCTATCACCAGACGGAGGGAATCCACATGGACAGGCATCAGCGATTCGCGTTGCTGACCGAAGAGGCGACGGGCGACCGCGAGCACGGTTTGCCCGGGCGACCGCGGTTCAACGAAGGGCCGGTCGGAATCCGCCAGGTCCGTCTGCCGGGCGGCGGAGTCACCAAGCTCATGCGCGTCATGCAGACCAACGCCTGCTCGCTGTCGTGCGGGTACTGCCCGACGTTCTGCGGGGGCAAGGTGCGACGGGTCGCGCTCTCGCCGGAAGAGACGGCGCGCACCTTCATGGAGGCCCATCGCGCCGGCGTGGCCGAGGGGCTCTTTCTGACCTCGGGAGTGCCCGGTCGCCCGCAACGGGCGATGGACCGCATGCTCGCCACCGTCCACCTCCTGAGGCGCCGCGAAGGATTCCGTGGCTACGTCCACCTCAAGATGCTGCCCGGCGCCGACGAGGGCCAGGTTCACGCGGCCGCTCAGCTCGCGAGTCGTTTGTCGGTCAATCTCGAAGGGCCGAGCGACGCCGTGGTGAGGCGGCTCGCTCGAGAGAAGGATCTCTCCGGCGATCTGCTCCCCAAGCTCGAGCTCGCGGGCCGGCTCTCGCGGGAAGCTCGGCTGGAGGGGCGGCCCGAGCTCGCGGCGCCCTCGGGCACCACCACGCAGTTCGTGGTGGGCTCACAGGGAGAGTCGGATCGCGATCTCCTCCAGCTCGTCAGCCGGCTGGAAGGAGGCGGCCTGCTCCATCACGCGCACTTCAGCGCCTTCCAGCCCGTGGCCGGCACGCCGATGGAGGGGCTGCCCCCGACGCCGGCCGCCCGCGAATTCCGCCTCTACCAGGCCGAGCATCTCCTCCGCCAGTATGCCTTTCGGTTCGATGAGCTGGTGTTCGGCTCCAATGGAAATCTCGAGCTCGATCAGGACCCGAAGACGGCCTGGGCCGTCGGTCACCCCGAGCGCTTCCCGGTGGAGCTGTCGAGGGCATCGCGCGAGGAGCTGCTCCGGGTCCCGGGCATCGGTCCGCGCTCCGCAGATCGGCTCATCGCGACCCGCCGCGGCACCGTCCTGCGCGGCGCCGACGATCTGCGCCGCCTCGGTGTCGACGTGGCGCGCGGCGCGCATTTCATGGCCCTCGGCGGCAAGCGGCTGGCGCCTCGCGCGCCCGCCCAGCAGCTTCGCCTCTTCACGCAGGGAGGACACCTTCCCTCCGTGGTGTGGAAGACACCGGTCCCCCCCTGCGCATACCGCTGAGAGGAGACCCGCGCGGTCCTTGACGACGGCATGGTCGGGGCGCAACATCGGGCCCCCCGAGCAGGACAGTCGGGGCAATGATCTCGCCCTTCCACCGGACTGCAAAGGGGGGACCTGCCATGGGCCGACAGATTCGCTCCCGAGTTGCCCTGACCGTGCTGATGGCCGGAATTGTGGGCGGGCTCGCTCCGTTGTCGGCGGCCGTGGCGCAGGCGCCGCGGTACGGGGGTGAGCTGGTCTTTGTGGTGGGGTCGGAGATGCCGAGCTATGACGGCCACCGCGAGGAGACCTTCGGGCTCATGCATCCGATCGGCCCGCACTACAACACCCTGCTGCGCGTCGATCCCACCGATCCGACCGGCACGCGCATCATCGGTGACCTCGCCGAGAGCTGGACGGTGTCCAAGGAAGGTCTGACCTACACGTTCAAGATCCGCCGCGGGGTCAAGTTCCACGACGGCTCCCTGCTCACCGCGCGAGACATCAAGGCGACCTACGACCACATCATCAACCCCGGGCCCGGAGGCGCGAGCCCGCGCAAGGGCCAGTACGCCGTGGTCGAGGCCGTCGAGGCGCCGGATGATCAGACCGTCCACTTCCGCCTCAAGCATCCATCGGCCGGGCTCCTCTCCAGCCTGGCCTCGCCGTGGAACTTCATCTACAAGGCCGACGTCCTGGCCAAGGACCCCCGCTGGTACGAGAAGAACATCATGGGCACGGGCCCCTTCACCTTCGTCGAACACGTCAAGGGCTCGCACTGGGTGGGGAAGAAGTTCGCGGACTACTGGGACAAGGGCAAGCCCTACCTGGACAGCTATCGGGCCATCTTCATTCCGAACACGGGTGCGCGCGTGGCCGCCGTCCGCGGCGAGCGTGCCATGATCGAGTTCCGGGGATTCAACCCGGCGCGGCGGGACGATCTTCTCAAGGCGATGGGCTCGAAGATCGCGGCCCAGGAAAGCGCGTGGGACTGCATGCTGTTCGCCACGCCGAACCACGAGCGGAAACCTTTCGACGATCCGCGCGTACGGCGGGCCCTCACCCTCGCGGCCGACCGGTGGGAAGGATCGAAGTACCTGTCGAAGATCACCATCCTCCGAGACGTGGGGGGCGTACAGGTTCCCGGCACCACCTACGCGGCGTCCGAGGGCGAGCTGACCCGGCTGGCCGGGTTCGGGAAGGACATCGAGGCAGCGCGCAAGGAGGCCCGTCGCCTTCTCCGGGAGGCGGGCGTACCCGACGGCTTCTCCTTCGTCCTCACCAACCGAGGCCTCCCCGAGCCCTACGAGCCCGCGGCGATCTGGCTCATCGACCAGTGGCGGAAGATCGGCCTGAACGCGACCCAACGGGTGCTCGAGAGCGCGGCCTGGTTCGGCGCGCTACGAAGCGGCGACTTCGAGATCAGCATGGACGGCCAGTGCGGCTATATCGTGGAGCCCGACCTCGACCTCTACAAGTTCCTCTCCACCGACCGTACCGACGCGAGCTATGGCCGCTACGTCGACCGCGCCCTCGACAGCCTGTACGATCGCCAGGCGCGCGCCCGCGATCCCGAGGAGCGCAAGAAGCTCATCCGGGAGTTCGAGAAGCGCCTCTTCGACGAGCAGGCGCACACCATCCCGACGCTCTTCTGGTATCGCGTCGTCCCGCACAACGCCCGCGTGCGCGGCTGGACGATCACGCCGAGCCACTTCCTGAACACCCAGCTCGACACGGTCTGGCTCGCCCCCGAATAGGTACTGGGGCAAGTGGCGTACGTTGAGCGTTGCTGGCGACCGAGAACGTGGCATTTCGAGCTGAGCGGCCCCGCCGTGAGGCGAGAGCTGCGTAAAAGTGGCGAAGCAAATTGCCCCCGTACCCCTCAGCCGACGCGGGGGTCGAGAGCGTCGCGCAGCCGATCACCCACGAGGTTGATGGCGAGCACGGTGAGGAGAATGGCGAGGCCGGGGAAGGTGGGCAGCCACCACGCCACGCTCACGAAATCCCGGCCGAGGGCGATCATCTGGCCCCACGTGGGATATGCGCTACCCGTGCCCACCCCGAGGAAGGACAGGGCCGCCTCCTGCAGGATGGCCTGGGCGACCTGCAGGGTGGACATGACGATGATGGAGGAGAACGTGTTGGGCAGCAGGTGGCGGAGCACCATCCGCGCCGGGCTGGCCCCGATGGCCCGGGCGGCCTCGACCGCCTCCACGTGCTTCTTGGGGACGATGGAGAAGAAGACCAGCCGCTCGAGGAGGAGGGGAAAGGGCTTGTCGGTGATGATGTGCACGGTCTCGGGGTCGACCGCGCGCACTTCCTTGATGGCGCGGATATTCCCGTACTGGGGCGACTTCTTCTTCTGGTCGAGCACCCGCTCGAACGAGTACTTCACGTCCTCCGCGGTCATGATCTCGTTGTTGTGGAAGCGGACGCCCTTGCGGAGCTTGAACTCCCACTGGGTGTCCGAGAGCGCCTTCCAGGAGGTAGCGAGCGAGGGCTCGAATTCCAGCTTGGTGTTCCGGTGCAGCAGGGAATCGAACATGTTGATGTTGACGAGGATGCCCACCCGCTCGAAGTGCATGTGAGGATCGAGCACAATCCGATCCCGCGAGGGAGGTGCCCTCGGCAGAAGGGCTCCAGACAAAAGAAAAGGGGCCGCTCGTGCGAGCGGCCCCCTGTCAAATGCTGCCCGGTCTAGGGATGCACGCGCCGCCGGGCCAGGAACGCGATCAGCCCCAAGCCTGCGCCGAGAATGATCAACGTGGGCGGCTCCGGCGTGCGATGGTACACGATCTGGTCCTGGTGCGCCGGGCTCCGATACGTGTAGAGACCTGTGGTGTCCGTAGAGAAGGGGGCGAGACCCCCGAGCCAGGCGTTCGCGATCCCGATCACGGTGCCCGGCCCGTCCGGGCCCGTTGCGTAGTTGTTGCCCCGAGTTCCGCCGTGGGTGGCATCGTGGGCGCCGTCCACGTCGAGGGTGCTGCTGCCGGTCTCGAACACGATCTCCCACAGGGCGAGCTGGAAGGCCGCGCTGTTCGTCGTGTTCAGCAAGGAGGTCGTGTAGAAGCCGTGAAAGAGCTGGGCGATCTCGCCCTTGCGAAGCGACGAAAGCACTCCGTCGGCCGCCAGCGACGACTTCGTGTAGTCGTAGTACAGGGTACCAAAGTTGATGGTCTGGGCGAGGTCGATACAGTAGGCGATATCGCCTGCGGGCGGATTCAGGGAAAAGGCTCCTGCAGGCACGTTACCGTTCCTGAGCGAGTCTGTCAGCGAAACAGTCTGCGCGGAGCCGAGGTAAAAACCTGTCGCCTTGAATGGGTCGGCATATGCCGCCGGCGCGAACATGAGACCCGCGCCCAGCAAGCAGGCGGCAACGAATCTGAAGGTCAATGACCGCATCAATGTGTTTCTCCTCTATCTTCTGTTCGAATCGTTCGCTCTCGTCAGGTCCATGACGCCCAGAATCTGGGCGCGAATCACAACTTCCTCGGCGTGTACTAGAGCAATCGCGGGGCCAAGAACACGGAGGGAGGAACAGCGAGGAGTTAGCGGCGAGGGCCCGGGCAATCGTCAAGTTGACTGACAGAGCGCCTCGTTTCGCTGCAATTGTTGCAGGCGGAGCTATTGATATTGTCGATTCTCCCTCCGCAATTGTTGCAGGTTTCGCGTGAGATCACGGCGCGGCGACCCTCGCGGCGACATCGTCCAGTCTCATGCGCTCCATCCGGTTCACGTCGGTCACGGGACCCCTCGCGACGCCGCTCTCGACCTTGAGGTAGGCCCGGCACACGGGGAGCCGCCAGGCACTCGAGCCCTCCCGCGTGGGGACGAGGACCACGACCCATTGCGAGCCGCGAGCGAAAGGCTCGACGCCCCACGTTCGCGCCATGTTCCAGCCGAGCGAGCCCGCGACGTCGATCGAGATGATGGGCCGCGCCTCGCGCCCGTGCAGGACGCGGAGGACACGGGTGTCCATCGTGCGATCCGGACCCACGTCGAGCACGTCGACGTGGGCGACCAGCTCCCCCGGCCCGAAGCGCTCGCCGGGCGCCTGGAAGGGTCGGAACATGCAGGTGAGGGCGAGGGCCGGCGCGGGGGCGACGACGAGGCCAAGCATGGCCAGCCCCGCCGCCGCGAGGAGCCCCATCAAAAGCGCACCCGGATACGGTAGCTGAGCTTGGCCTCGCCTTCCTTCGGCACCGCCACGTTCCACTTGGCCGTGAAAGCCTGGACCTTCTCGTGGGGTTGGCTGGCGCGGAGCACCTCCCAGTCGCCGGGCATGGGCTCGAACACCTCGACGGTGATGTTCTCTTTCTTGTGGTTGCGCAGCGAGATCTCCCACTCGACCTCGTAGAGGTTGGAGGCGATGCGCTTCCAGTCTCTCTGGACCCGCTCGCCCACCACGTCGAAGGCGTCGCCCATCTTGATCTTGATCTTCTCGTCCTTCGGGGTGTGGTCGATCCAGTCCTCGCCGATGAGCTGCTGGCTGCCCGACGCATCCGCCTTGTACACGCGCACCCGCCCCTTGGGCAGGGGCACGCCGAGACGGTTCTCCTTGCTGTTCTTGAGCTCGAGATAGACGCCG
>Ga0137397_10002454_pt1 | contig 12910 bp, 11 predicted proteins | sample czorhiz116metaG_FD_106658 | JGI IMG/M metagenome (GOLD analysis project Ga0137397, IMG submission 106658) | Vadose zone soil microbial communities from Angelo Coast Range Reserve, California, USA - czorhiz1.16 metaG | ecosystem: Environmental > Terrestrial > Soil > Vadose zone | place: USA... | reverse complement strand
TGAGATTACTTAAACTTTTTTTCCAAAGTTTTCTGGACAAGTAAAGCCTAAGTATTGTTTAACACTTATCTAAGCTTTCCTCAGACTTTTTTCCGTGAGAAAAGCCTGATTTGCATGCAGTGTTGCAACCCCTCCTCTGTTTTGACCACGCTCACTTTAAAACCTCGATGGCATCCTTCCTGCGCCATTTTACCACCTCTGCTTCGGCAGCCAAAACGCCTCTGTGAGCCGTCCAATCTCCTTTCACATCTCTACATGGCCACGCACTAGCACACACCGCTGACGACAGACCCCCCGAAAAAACAGGGCGAACATATTTGTGCGTGCACATCCTGATCGCATCGTGCAAATTTTTCGCTGATACCTCTTGCGTTTAAAAAAAATAAAATGCAGTTCAACGTGGCGATCAACTCGAAGCCGGCTGGCCGAATCGTGTTCCGCTTGTTCGACGACGTGGTGCCGAGAACGGCGCAAAACTTTCGCGAGCTCGCGACGGGACAACACGGGTTTGGCTATGCGGAAAGCTCTTTTCATCGGATCATCCCCGGCGTACGTGTTTGGCACTCTTCTCCTTCCCACTTTTGGAGTTCTTTTTTTTTCTAAAATTTTTGTTGGACCGGTTATTGACCAAGACAACGTGGTTAGTTCATGTTGCAAGGTGGCGATTTCACGCATCATAATGGAACAGGTGGGCGCTCGATCTATGGTGAACAATTTGGCGGTGCGTGTTCTGAGGGATTCAGTCCGTCTGAGGGTCTCACATGTTGGTTTTGTAAGATGAGAATTTCGAGCTAAAGCATCATAAGCCCGGGCTGCTCTCTATGGCCAATGCTGGTTCCAACACAAATGGCTCGCAGGTATGATTTGGAGTTACTTTGTTGATGCATCTGAAATGCTGAGCGAGGGACGCAATGCGTGAGTAGTTCTTCATCACGACGGTGGTTACGAGGTGGCTCGATGGGCGGCATGTCGTGTTTGGCGAAGTCGTCGAGGGTATGGATGTTGTAAAGGCCATTGAAGCCGTTGGGACGGATTCGGGTGCACCGAAGCAGAAGGTGGTGGTCACGTCTTCGGGCATAGTATCGTAGTTCCCGATGATCACCCCATACGATAGTCATTGTGACCAACACCCGGTGATACAGTGAGTTTACGGTAAATCGGGCGCACAAGAGTACTATAGGAACGTGGCGAAATAGCGGCGGATGCACGGATCTAGAACTTCCGATATCACGGTGGCCATGAACGTTGAGGCTAAACATTGTAAGCGACGTGGCTATCGTGGCTCGTACGCAATTCACGTATGAGCAGCACTTGCACGCGTCGTGCTCAATATGAATTCTGAAATGAGATGGGGGACTCGGAGAGGAGAGGTACCATCGAGGCTCATTCATGTGCCGACTCGGAACTTGGATTCGCTCTTCCTTGGATAAAGACCTCTGGGCGCTCCACGGTAGCAATAAGCGCTCAATGACTGAATGTGTGTGGCTAGATGATCATGTATTAGATCCGAGGAAATGAATGAATAGTTGTATCCTTTGCCCTCAAAAAGGCCAGAACCGCCCCATACTTCCCCACTTTCCCCACCTCCACTCCTACTCCTGTCATGGATCACCATCCAAACACGCCCGCAGACCCAGTCGCAGACATACCCCTGGAGAAAGTCCCACCCCTCTACGACGGCCGGCGCGCATCCCTCAGCCTCAACATCATCGTCGTCGGCGCGGGTCTCGGTGGGCTCGCCGCGGCCCACACGCTCGCGCACGCGGGGCACCGCATCACGCTTCTCGAGTCGGCGCGCGAACTCGGGGACGTGGGCGCGGGAATCCAAGTCTCGCCCAACGCGACGAGGCTTTTGCTCCGATGGGGACTCGGCCCCGCGCTCGCAGCGTGCACCGTCGAGCCGACCGCGATCGTGTTCCGGCGGTACGACACGGGTGTCCGCGTCGGGTACACGTCCTGGGGCGCGCGCATGGCTCGCGACCACGGCGCGCCATACTACCACATCCACCGCGCGGACTACCACGCGATGTTGCACCGCCTCGCCCGCGCGGCCCCCGGCGTGCGCATCTGCCTCGGCGCAACCGTACGCGGGGTGCAGCCCGACCCGGCCGTCGCCGGCGGGCCGAGCGTCACGCTCACGTGTGGCGAGGTGCTCTATGCGGATCTCATCGTCGGCGCGGACGGTGTCAAGAGCACGCTCCAGAAGGCCGTCACGGGCCTCGACGACAGGCCCACGCCGACGGGCGACGCCGCGTATCGCGCAGTCATAAGTACCGATCTCATGCTCGAGGATCCCGAACTCCGCCCGTTTGTCGAGACGCCCGAGATGACCGCGTGGATGGCGCCCCGCCGTCATCTGATGGCTTATTGTATCGTGAGTATTTTGACGGCTACTCTCTCCTTGCCAAGAGTTTTTTTTTTCTTTTTTTTCGCACCCAACGTCTGAGAACGTATATTTTTTATCCGCGCCAGCGAGCAAAGAAGGAATACAACATGGTGTTGCTCCACCCAGACGATGGGTCCGTCGAATCGTGGACGGAAGAAGGCAGCGGAGACAAGATGCGCGCCGATTTTGCGGATTTTGAGCCACGGTACGCTGTGGACAACTGCCCTCGGACTATCCATGACCCCGTCCACAGTGTCCAGAAGCTCATGTCATTTGTCAAATCGACGCTAAAGTGGCGTCTCATGGACCGCGAGCCGCTGTCGAACTGGGTCCATCCAAAGGGGCGTGTGGTACTCCTGGGAGACGCGTGCCATCCGATGCTGGTATGCCCCACATCATCGTCTCGTGAACGTCCGGCTGATCTTCCTTCTTCTCCAGCCTTACCGCGCGCAAGGAGCCGCGATCGCAGTCGAAGACACAGCGGTCCTCGGAGCCCTTTTATCGTACGTTTCGTCTCTTTCGCAAATTCCCGCTCTTCTCCAAGCATACCAAGATCTTCGGTGCGCATGTTCACCCTTCTCCCCGCAGACAAACCACTTACCCCATTACATCACCGGTGGCACTTCTTCGACCCCCCCCCAAAAAAAAAAAAAAACAGGTTACCGCGTGCGACAGCGACGCAAGAGTCCTCCCGGCTGAACCAAAAGATCTTCCACCTACCCGACGGACCCGCACAGCGCGCGCGGGACGACGCGATGCGCGTCGCGATGGCGGCCGAGCTCGAGGGCAAGCCGATCCCGGACGGGAACCCGAATCAGTGGGCGGACCGGACGAAGAGCCGCGCCCAGTTTGATTACGACGCGTACGCCGAGGTCGAGCGGTGGTGGACGACCGGCGGCGGACGGCGGCGCATCGAGGGGCTTGCGCGACTCGGAGCTGGGGCTGGGACGATGGTCAAGAGCCGATTATGAGCGAGCGCCACTCAATCCGCACGTCTCCTTCCTTCTCCTTCTCCTCGCGCAGGCTCGCGCTCATGCCTCATCACCGCGTATCGCACCTTCAAGCCGATAACCAACGCCCGTGTCCATTTGTTATAATCTATACGATATACTTTTTCGATGTACCCAACAGACTTGTTCATGGAATATCCTTGTATCATCCAATGTGATAGGGTTGAATCTAAGCCCAAAGCCACCCATACCATAAATACCGTAGATGATGTTGTCTTTGTCGAGACTAGGTGAAATTGTCAATCTCGAGCACAGCCTCAGAGGCAAGCCACGCTGTGCTCGTGATCGACGACTTTCGACCTATCGACACAAAGCGACGCGACACTGCCACGGCACGCACACGTACACAGTATCGGAAAGAGATATGTCTCACGATCATCACAACGCAGATGACCGCGACGACGACGACGAGGGTCCCGCGCTCGGTGCGCTTTTCACCGTGAGTCACGATTTTCCCTTCCTTCCGTCTTTGCGGTGCAGTATCACCAACAGCTAAGAGTCGCCTTTCGTCCTCGTCTTTCGTCCTCGCCATCCTCCCAACGAAAAAAAAAACCCCACGCGATACGTGATTAGGAACCCCCTCGTCCACCATCGCCCGAGCCGACGATCGCAGTATACGAAAACGTCCATCATCAACACCATCGTTCGGATCCATGCCAAGATTCCGAGTCGTCACAGTGCCAGTCCCAGTGGCGCACGATATCCGTCCGGCTCGTAGGCAGCCACCCACTCTGGGGCCACTACCTGTACGTCCGCCGTCCGTCGTCCTCGTGCCAACCCAACCTAAACTTTCCCCTTTCCATTTCTCTCTTCAATTTCTCAACTTCTCTCTCTCTTCTCACGCCCGAAAAAAACAAAATCACCTTTCCTCTGTGTGACAGGTGGAACGCCGCGCGTGCCCTTGCCACTTTTCTCCAACGTAACACCGAGCTCTACGCAGCACGGAGCGTGCTCGAGCTGGGCGCTGGCGGCGGTCTGCCGAGTCTAGTCGCCGCAAAGTGCGGCGCCCGAAAGGTGCGCGGAAGGTAGTTGGTAGTTTGGATTGTCGTCGATCAAGCAAGCAAGCAAGCCCCTTTTTGTCCCGCTGACCGACAAAAAATCTGTGTAATATTTTAGGTCGTCCTTACGGATTACCCGGACCAGGCGCTCGTCGATAATTTGGTCTTTAATGTCGAGCAGAACGTCGAGCCGGCGCGGCGCGGCGATGTGTGCGTGTTGGGATATGTGTGGGGACGACCCGTCGACCCGCTCCTCCGAGCGTTGTGGCCACTGTCAGATACTGCCGACGCCGACGTCGACGCCCCGCGTGCATCGTTCGACCTGATCCTCCTCTCGGATCTAATCTTTAATCATTCTCAGGTGCGCCACCCGCCTTTCAGCGTTTATCTCCCCTTGGTGCGGCATCCCGGATAACTGAATATGTTATGTATGCGTATATGTGTGGGTCGGACGGGCGTGTTCCTTCTTTGTTCGACAAGCATCGCGCCTTGCTCACGACGTGTGAGCGCGCCATCGCGCCCGGTGGATGCGTACTCGTCTTTTACACCCACCATCGACCGCATCTCGCGCAGCGCGACATGGCGTTCTTCGATATGGCCCGGGACAGCGGGTGGGAGTGCGAAAAAGTGTTGACGAAGCGATTCCCGGTACGTTTCTCGGCTGTTTCTGAAGTTTCATTCTTCGTGTCCCTCAATTTATTCGGTCATTTGTCACGATCAGCCCATGTTTCCGGAGGACCCGGGTGAAGAAGAGGTGCGCTCGACCGTGCACGGGTGGAGGCTCACGCGAGCGTGACACTGAGGAATTTTGATGGACTATAATCGTGCTTAATGCTCTGCATGTACTGATGTCTTGTGAAAATGATTTCCCTCAACTTCACAAAGCATCAGTGCATCAGCGCTGCCAGCAGTAAACTTCATAGCTAATCTAATCGATTCGATACGATATGATCTGATTATCTAAAGTAAACTGTCGCCGTGCTTGGAATTCCATGTAATGTCACAAAAGCCCTTGATCGTATTGATACGCCGCCGCGTTGGGGTAGGGAGGTGACTTGCTCTGCCATCTGACGGGGAGTCGTTGGAAAGTGTGCGCGAGGTCAACTCGCCAAAAGTCCGTGGCGCGCGGCGTTGAGGAGGGCGCGGGGGCTTAGCGCGGGTTGTTTAGCGCGGGCGGCAGGCGGTCCCGCGACGGCAGCGAATAGCTCAGCACAGGTGGTGGTCCGTTCAGCGGGAGCGGTGGGGGGTCTACGACGAGTGTGTGAGAGGGTTTTCGCGCCCGCAGTAAGCACGTGTGACTCCAAAGTCAAGCGAACGAAGGTCTTCTTCCGAGATCCGGGTCCAAGTCGCATAGTTCCACTGTACTGTAGTTCCTCGTCCGGCATGCGCCTGGGCCTTCGCGCTGACTTATTCGATGTACCACCGCTTTGTGTTGATGACACGCTCACCGCGACGTGCACGACGAGGGAATGTCGAGGATGTCGTCTTCCATCAGCCAAAGTCGTTGTGGTCTCAGGCCTTCGTTTTCTTCATCGCCGAGCAGCAGCCGCAGGGAGCGAGTTAGGTCAGTTCGTCCTCATCATCATCGTCAACCGATTCTTATGTGATATCAGAGGACGTGCCGCAGTTTGTGGTATTGGTATTGCCTAGGGTGGTGTGTGTGCAGGGAGAAGAGACTGCGGTGGGCGTTTGTCAAACACCGTCTGCGCTGAGACCCCGAGACGACGAAGTCGTGGGAGGGTAAGTCGGCGAGGCAGACCCTCTCAGAATCAGGAGGCGGTAGCACCGGGAGTTCTTCCTCCCTTCTCGCCCCTGCACGACAACCACAGGGAGTTGAGTTGAAGTGTCGGGGGAGACGGCACGTCCGGATCATGCTCGGCATCACCATCTGTATCGAGAGTGGGTATTACGTCTGTTCCATCCACCAAGCTCGACGGCCACCCCTGTATGAGTATGCATGAGCTAGAGGCCCTTGATAACTCTATTTCTAGTTGGCTCCGGCTCTGAGACCAAGTCGGGATTGAGAGAAGCTGCTGTTTGTCGAGCTGAAGGATGCGTCTGCCGAGCGGGGGAATTGAACTGGGATTGAGACGCTCAGGCGCCGTTTGATGGAGCCATCGCAACAATAAAACGAATTTTTCTGCCGAGTCCACATGTGGAGGAAGTGGTCGACGCATGTCCGCTGGCGCCGCATATTGTACATTGATGGCCAGCCTCCGCAGCCAGCCTCCGCATGCTTTTCATCTCCGTGAGCCTGAGGAAGGCCAGCAGCCATTTGGTCCGCGGGGATGCCGATCATGGGTTATCAAACATGCCTCTTCGTCGTCAGGGTAAACGGCGAACTGACCAGGGCGTCGACTGGGAAAAAAGTACTGGCATGCGCGCACGCGGACATCAATCTGCCAATGACACCGAAGGACACCGCGCATGGTCGTGGGTGTTGTCGGTATCCGAAGAGGGCGACGAAGGGATCTTGGTGCAGCTGCATGGTTAGCAAATGGCAATGGGCAAAGCATCGACGTCGACGCGACGAAGATCTTACTACGAAAAAACAACAACCAAGCAAACCCGACCCGAGCCGGCCAAACCCTTATCTTACTGGCAAAGTCGAGTGGATCGTCCTTGGCTGGCGTCACCGTGCACCATTCGTGAAGCAGCCTGAGCTGGTCATTGAAAATTATCATCCAATGCGAGGTATGGTGAACCTACCAACACTGGTATGATGTTGGCGGCAAGTCCAAGTCGCGGCTTTTCTCTTTGATCAGCGCCTTTGGCCCCTCCCCCTCGCGTGCTGCGTTGCTCATAAGGGTGTTCTCTACCACCACACATCTAACTGTAATCGCATCCCAGTCCGCATCACACGATTCATACCAGAGGTGCCATTAGTCAACCTGCAATTTATGACACGAACGTGCCTGCAGGTAGCTCAGGCTGCCGGTCGATCGCCAGCTTATTCTTCGAACATTCGTCTGACCACCACACACCCCATCACGTTCTGACCGCCACATACCGTGACCCTACCACATATGCCGCAAAGCAGCAAACAATACGCCCCGTTACCGCACCTCTTCGATTAAACTATCAAGCCCGATCCTGAACCCCGAGGACGACTCGCTCACCGTACCGCAGCGCACGACTGTGAGCCTGATCGTGCAGGCCTTCGCTGCCATAACAACCAACTCGCTTCCTTCTGCGCCTCCCGCGAACCCAGAGCCCAACATAGTGCGTTCCGCACCAGCCCCATACGTGCCACGTCATACGTACCTACTACCACACAATCGGCGCCTTGGCGCTCCCTTCTTCCTCTCAGTCATCGTCACTCACCACAGGAACAATGACGACGACGGTGAAGTCGCCAGGCACATGCACACACCGAGCCATTGCAATGCATTGTACAGTCGCCGCTGCGGGAGTTGTCCTTTCGAATTCAACAGTATATCCAACTTGTCTCTATCTTATAACTTCTGGTTCGGTTCGTCGACTGTATTCGAGGACCATGATGTTTGGTACCACTTCGTGTGCCTCCTGGAATCCTACCGTTCAAGAATCCCCCGCGGAATTTTGTACCTGCTAAAGCCATAGGTACGAACTTTTACCCTTGGGCCGTGGCCCGGGCATGACATGCATGACCCCTTGTGCGGCGGAAGACGTTGAAGACGGAGTACCGACGGTTCAAACAGGTGGAAGTGTCGTTCCCACCTATCCACAGGCCTTCCGCACACTCCAAATGCGCGCACGTCTGGCCTGACTCCTTCCGAAGCAGAAGACGTTACCCAGAGACGGGCCTCATTTCACGGAGATAGAGTGGACGTCGAATGGATGAATGCCCTCACCGCATAAGGCTTTGACAGTAGCAGATCCCCTCTGGACGAAATATACGCGCCGATGATACCAGCAGCGTCGACGTGGCAGTTCGCTGGCAGAGTTGAGCCTATTCTCGATAGTGTTGCTGCTTTCGCAAAGCAGTGAATAACTAAGCGCGTCCTGTGAGACCGGGACCCAGTACTCCAATCCTTAACTACTGTACGGTGGGAATCCAAGGCCACACGGCCTCACCAACGCCTTGCTTCAATACATCCAACAACCGCATGCTCCGATAGTAATATTCCTTTTCGATGCGTAGAGGTCCCCCCACTCCCAATGACTGTCCATTTTACGGGAGCAGTCAGGGATGGCGCCCAAGGAGGGGAGGTGTTATCGATCATCTCACGTGCATGTGAACTCATGGCGAGACTCATCCACTTGCCTCCTGTGCTGCGGAACATGGATTCACCCTTCCAAGTGATACAGACACGAACAACCAGTTGTCAAAGACGGGGCCATTTAACGACCTGCGGGCGATCTTGCTCGCTTAAAGACGACCGAGAGACGGACTGCGGACAAACGAAATCATATCACAGGAGCCGCTAGAGAATGAATGGCTTGCATCCTTCTATTCACAACCCCTACGTTCACACCCATAACTTCACGATCATTACCTTCACAACCCTTACATTCACAACCCTTGCCCCTCAAAAGCCATACTCAAAAGGGCCGGAACGTACGCACCGGCTCTAGACTTCTCCACTTCGCATCCTCCACTCTTGTACATGCAACACCACCTTGACACTCCCGCAGACCCCACCGCGCAAATTGCCCTCGAGAAGGTCCCGCATCTCTACGACGGCCGCAGCGCTGCTCTCAGCCTCAACATCATTGTCGTCGGCGCGGGGCTCGGCGGCCTCGCGGCGGCGTACACGCTCGCGCAGGCGGGGCACAGCGTCACGGTACTCGAGTCTGCACGGGAGCTCCGCGATGTGGGCGCGGGGATCCAAATCTCGCCCAACGCGACGCGGCTGCTGTGGCGATGGGGGCTGGGCCCTGCGCTGGCGGCATGCGCCGTTGAGCCGGCCGCGATCGTCTTTCGGCGGTATGACACGGGCGAGCGTGTCGGGTACACGCGCTGGGGTGAGCGCATGGCGAGTGACCACGGCGCGTCGTACTACCACGTGCATCGCGCGGACTACCAAGCGATGCTGCTCCGCCTCGCGGGCGCGGCCGGCGTGCGCATCTGCCTCCGCAGCACCGTGCGCGACGTGCAGCCTGACCCGGCGGTCGCAGGCGGGCCGAGCGTTACGCTCGCGGGCGGCGAGGTGCTCTATGCGGACCTCATCGTCGGTGCTGACGGCGTGAAAAGCACCCTCCGAAAGGCCGTCACGAGTCCCGATGACAGGCCTACGCCCACGGGCGACGCCGCGTATCACGCGGTCCTGCCCACTGAACTCATGCTGAAAGACCCCACGCTCCGTCCGTTTGTCGAGACGCCCGAGATGACTGCGTGGATGGCGCCCGGCCGTCACCTGATGGCTTTTTGTATCGTGAGTCTTAATTTGACGGCTGCTCTCCTTGGCGAGAGTTTTTTTGTCGTTCTGTTTTTCCGTGGAAATGTCTGAGAACGTGTGTTGGATTTGCCACAGCGAGAAAAGAAGGAGTATAACCTCGCCTTATTCCACCCAGACGATGGATCCGTCGAGTCGTGGAAGGAAGAAGGTAGTGCAGACAAGATGCGTGACGATTTTGCGGATTTTGAGCCACGGTACGTAACGCGTCTGGAGCTGTGGATAACTGCTCTTGGAGTAACCATGAACCCGTACGGCCTTCCATCACCATAGCGTCAGGAAGCTCCTGTCATTGGTCAAATCGACGCCAAAAAAGTGGCGTCTCATGGGCCACAAGCCGCTCTCCACCTGGGTCCACCCAAGGGGACGCCTAGTTCTCTTGGGAGACGCGTGCCATCCGATGCTGGTATGCCTCTGTACTATCACCTATGAACCGTGACCCGATCTCCCCACTCCTCTAGCCTTACCGCGGGCAAGGCGGCGCGATCGCCATCGAAGACACAGCGGTCCTCGGCGCCCTAATGTCGTACATCACATCGCTCGCGCAGCTTCCCACTCTTCTCGAAGCATACCAAGAACTTCGGTACGCATTTCGCTCCTCCCCAACCACTCACTGGACACCTGACGCTTGTTCGTTTTATTTCCGGAAACGAAAAAGGTTACCGCGGGCGACGGCGACGCAAGAGTCCTCCCGGCTGAACCAGAGGATCTTCCACCTGTCCGACGAGCAGGAACAGCGCGCGCGGGACGACGCGATGCGCGGCGCGATGGCAGCCGAGCGTGAGGGCAAGCCGACCCCAGACGGGAACCCGAATCAGTGGGCGGACCGGACGAAGAACCGCGACCTGTTTGACTATGACGCGTACGCCCAGGTCCAGCAGTGGTGGATGGCTGAAGGCGGGCAAGGGCGCATCGAGGCGCTCGCGGTAGATGACTCGGAACCAGATGAACGCTACTACCCTTCTCGGGCTCCTTCCCTGCGACTTTCGTCCTTCACCGCGGATTGGAGTTTGAAGCCGACAGTGTTTATACCGACGATCGCGTTGTGCGCGATCACTGCTGCGATCTATACATTTACCGTTTGAATGCATGTCTGTATATTAACAGTGAACTTTTCATTGAGCAGGTACCCTGGTCGGACATTCGCCCATTTCTCACGTGATCGCTACGGGACTAATGTATCATGTCTCTTACCTACACTTATATATTTTCGTACCAGAATACCTTTTTTATGGCGAGACGAAAGGAGACTGGTGTTGTTTACACCTTGTGACTTCAAGAACGACCCCTTTAGTAGGGATAATCGATCCTCGATATTGAACACCCAATGACATCCGCGCGCTTCTCACGGTTCAAGTGCGCCGTCGCGCGCGGCGCTTCAAATTCGTTTTCGTCTCTTACCTCCACCATCGACCGCACATTGCTCAGTGTTCCCGGTATGTTTCTCAAGTTTCGCTCTTTGTACCCCTCAGTGTTTTTTGTCGTCGTTCATTATCAGCCAATCTTTGCGGAAGATTCGACGAAGAGTTGTGCTCGTGCACGGGTGGAGGCTCACGCGAGCGTAACGTCGAAGAATATTTATGATTCCAACAGAATGAGGGGAAAAACCATGACCGTGCTGATGCAACCTCTGCACTGATGGTTTGTGAAGCTTAGTTCACTCGAATAGTACTCAGCTCACAAGGCATCAGTACATCGGATGTATCAGCCTCAATACACATTGCATTATAATTTAGACACGGGTTCCACTGCCACGTTGATTTTGGTGGCGCTCGCTTTGAACAAGACCGTCACACTGCCGAAACTGCTTGAAAGCTCGTCCTCAAAACCCACTTTTGGATAAGAGATCCTATTACAGGAAATATAGGATAGTCACAACCTCACACTCCATGCTGATAAAGATCTGATCAATGGCGCCTCAGGAAGCTATATGTAAACCGGGATCCAGTGAGACACATTGAGGTGGGCTACTATCACTCCGTCGGGTTTCTCACGTCCGCCGGGGTCTTTGATCCACGCCTTTTCCACGCGATGACTGGGCGATTTTGGCCTGATTGACCCGGAGACGGGTCAGTTCGTTTGCGAGGGCAATATCTATCGAGATGAGCCCTTGGCGTAAGGACTACTGTACTGTACCCCGTGGTGATCACGGAACCAGTTCTACCGGCCTCCCTCAAGTGCTGCCCGGCTCCCTGTTCTGTTTGCTGAGTGGGCCTTTTTTAGATGGACCTCCGTGGACGTGTCTTGACGTCGTCTTGATGAGTGGAATGGAAGTGTCTGACCCCGATCACAACGAACATGTGAGTAATCGCATCGATGGCCCATGTATTGACTCAGGATAATGATGATGAGCAACGCGTCAAGCCCTTGCCGGTGTGTGAGGTGGACAAGCTCATACATGTACAGTACTATTTTACGATGAATATAAGTTGCTTCTCCCTCGTCTCACCTCAGTCACCTCGTTTCCTTCCCCTTCTTTCGTACTTTCCCCTCCTTGTACTCGCCGCAACTCGCGTGGCTTGTCCCTTATCGGATTAGCCGCAGCTTGTTCATATCTCTCGTCTCATCAACCCACTCTGGCCTGCCTTACATTCTCACTCGTTAGGCTTTCTGTCTTGCTTCACCATATACACAATCTAATACCACATGGAAGAAACAAATCTACAATCGCCTCGGCCCACCAACGTACTCAAAAGAAGTAGATCATCTGCTCCCGTTACTCGGCACCGCGGGTTTCCCAAATGATCCGAACCCATCTCCCGAAGATGACACCCCGGCCGCGGCGGCTGGAGGTCGCGTTTGGTTCTGCGTACCCCAAATCACACCTTGGGCCTTCTTCTCCAACCCCCTGATACTTTTCGCACCGGCCGCGCCGCCAGCAGGCTTGCTAGCACCTGCCTTAATCGAGTGGCATCGTCCAAAGGTCATCGAACCCCGCTTCGTAGATGTCGTAGCCAAAGATGACGATGTAGTAGATACCGGTGACGTCACTGCTGACCGTGCCGACGTCGGGGCCATGGCGGGCATCCCCGCGAACGCAGGTGCTGTTGCTGGCGTGGAGCTGGGACACAGTTGTGATGAAGGGGCCGGGGACGCAAGCGCAGCGTTGAGTGCGCCGAAAGACGGGGACTGCGACCT
>Ga0137397_10002452_pt1 | contig 12923 bp, 13 predicted proteins | sample czorhiz116metaG_FD_106658 | JGI IMG/M metagenome (GOLD analysis project Ga0137397, IMG submission 106658) | Vadose zone soil microbial communities from Angelo Coast Range Reserve, California, USA - czorhiz1.16 metaG | ecosystem: Environmental > Terrestrial > Soil > Vadose zone | place: USA... | reverse complement strand
CGGATTTGCGGCAGGGCATGGCTACGATGAAGGTCTACTTGTACTGCGCGCGTCAAGCCGCTACGTCGCGCCGCCCTTCCCAGCTGCGTCGCGCTCGGCATCCTTGATCGCCTTGGTGAAATCGGCGACGAACTGGTCCCTATCCCGATCGCGAGAAGGTTGACCTGGCGCTCGAGCGCTTCAATAGATCATTTGATGTTAGATCATTTGATGTTCCGCGCGCCTCAACGCTCCACGCTGACACCGCGGCTCTCAAGCCGCACCATCCGATCCAGCAGCTGCGTCAACTGTGGCCGCAACCGTCGCAGCTCGCCTCGGTTCGCAGCGCTCACCCTTTCGACGATGCGGATACCCCGCGGCGTGAGGCGAACCAACACCTGCCTGCGATCGATGGTGGACTTTTCCCGAGCCGCGAGCCCCTTGGCCACCAGCCGATCGATCAATCCCACGGTGCTGTGGTGCTGAAGCTGTAGGCGCTCGGCGAGCTCGCCCACACTCACCTGGTCGCGCTCGGGAAACCCATGGATCGCGAGCAGTCCCTGGTACTGCTGCGGCGTCAGTCCGACCTTGCGGGCCGCAGTCTCGCTGAAGCGCAGAAACTGGCGTATCGCGAATCGAAACGCCGCCTGCACCACATACACGTCTTTAGACTTCGTCCAGGCACGACGGCGCTGCACGGCCATCTCCCATTCCTCAAGCAAAAGACTGCCAGTAAGAATAGAGCGGCGAGGTTCCCCTCGCCGCTCCGATGCGTCAGACCAGAGGCCTTACGCGCACTTCGGCTCGCCTTCCTTGTTGGCAGGCGCCAGCGCCGTCGAACCCACGTACACGGAGCAGGTCTTCGTGGTCGTGGTGTGCGTCACATTGGCCGTGAACCCGTCAGCCGTCACCGTGATGGTGGGGCCAACCACGCCGGTGGTCGTCGCATACGCCGTACCCAGGTTGCTCGTGTACTTCACCGAGTCGGCGAAATACGCCTCTTCAGCGGTAATCAGGTTGCGCAGATCCGACTTCATCGACGCGAGATAGGCTTTTTCCTTCGTGTTCGCGAACTTCGGAATCGCGATCGCGGCCAAGATGCCGATGATCACGACGACGATCAGAAGCTCGATCAGTGTAAAGCCCTTGCGGTTCATTCCCTTCCCCCTAAGTGTGAGGTGTGGCTTCCCCACCCCTCTATCAGCAACGGTCATGCCGTATCGGCTCGAAAAGGCGCAGGCCAAGCGCGGCCAACGACTTACGCGCGCCGAGCACGCTGTTTACGCACCTGAAGCTCCCACCGCTGTCTTGCAGCCTGCAATACATATCGCAACACGATATAAGCACGGGTGGGTGACTGACCGACGACTGGAAGGGTGATTAGTCTCCGAAGTTGGCCAGCCGGACGTCGAGCACATCCGGCAACCCCTGCAGCTTGTCGAGCACCCCATTGGTCAGTGCCTGATCGACGTTAATCGCGGCAAGCGCATCCGCGGGACCACCGTCTCCACTCGGAGACGAGCGGCGCGCCTGGTGGTAGCTCGCGATGTTGATGCCGGCGCTGCCGAGCGCCGATCCGACGCGCCCGATCACGCCCGGGACGTCACGGTTGCGGATCACGAGCATCCAGCCATCGGGGACCACGTCGACGTGGTAATCGTCGATGCGGACAACGCGGCCGTGGCTGCCACCGATGAGCGCGCCGGTGACGCGCACGCGCCCACGGGCGGTGTCGACTTTCACGCCGATCGAGGTCTCGAACCCCGTTTCCGGGGCGCCCGTCCGCATGCCGAGCTGGATGCCCTTCTCTTCGGCCAGTACCTGCGCGTTCACCAGGCTCACGGGGCCGGCGTTCATGGCCGCGAGCAGCCCTTCGAGCGCCGACACGAGTACCGGCCGCTGCGCCGCCTCTTCCTTGCCACCGTAGGCGACTTCGACGGCTTTCACGGGTCCATCCGCCAGGGCAAGCGCGAGGCGACCCAGGCGGCGCGCCAGATCGAGGAGTGGCGCGAGCCGGCGGAGCAAGTCGCCGCCCATTCCCGGCACGTTGATCGCGAACGAGAGGTCGCCCGCGACCAGGGACTCGCGGACGGCGCTGCAGATCTCCATCGCGACGCGCTCCTGCGCTTCGGCGGTCGAGGCGGCGAGGTGCGGCGTCAGAATCACGCGATCGAGCGACCGGAGCGGCGAGTCGGCGGGGAGCGGCTCGACGGCGAAAACGTCGATCGCCGCGCCGCCGATGCGCTTCTCTTTGATCGCGTCGGCGAGTGCCGCTTCGTCCACCAGCTCTCCGCGCGCTGTGTTGATCAAGACGGCGGTCGGCTTCATCAGCTTGAGGCGCGTGGCGTCGATGAGATGATGGGTCTGATCGGTCAGCGCGACATGGAGCGTGACGACGTCCGCAGCGCGCAGCAGCGCCTCGAGCGACAGCAGGCGCACGTGCATCTCGCCGGCGCGCTCGGGCGGCAAGTACGGATCGTGGCCGACCACTTGCATTCCGAACGCGCGCGCCAGCTGCGCGACGTGACCACCGATGCGGCCCAGGCCCACGACGCCCATCGTCTTACCGCGCAGCTCGGTGCCTTCGAAGCGCTTGCGGTCCCATTCCCCACGCCGCATCGCGGCCGCGGCGTCCGAGATGCGGCGCACCAACGCCAGCAGCAGGCCCATCGCATGCTCGCCGGCGCTGACCGTATTGGCACCGGGCGTATTCATCACCGCAATGCCGCGCCGCGTCGCGGCCGGGACGTCGATCGTGTCGACGCCCGTGCCGGCTCGCGCGACCACCCGCAGATTCGGCGCGCGGGCCATCAGACTCGCCGTGACCCGCGTTTCGCTGCGCACGATCAGCGCGTGAGCGCCGGCGATCGCCTTATCCAGCTCCGCCGGCTTGCCCGCGACGTCGATGACTTCGATGTCGGGTGTGTTGGAGAGCAGGTCAAGGCCGCTTCCCGCCACGCGGTCCGCGACGACGACCCGCCACGGAGGGGGAGGGGTCATTCCAGCGCCCGGCCGATCAGCGGCAGCAGCTCGTCCAGCGCCGCCACGGTGTGATCGCCCATGTGTCCGATACGGATCGTGGAGTCCTTGAGCGCGCCGTACCCCGCCCCGATCGTCCAGCCCTGCTGCTTCAGCGCGCCGACGACATCCTTGGAGTGTTTCCCTTCGGGAAGTCGCAGGCAGGACACGGTCCAGCTGTGCCGCCCCTCGCGCGGCAGGAACTTGACGCCGTGCTCGGCGCTCCACGTTTCGACGCGCCGCCGCATCGCGTCATGCCGTTTCCAGCGCGCTTCGATACCGCCCTCGCGCTCGATGCGCCCCAGCTGCACCTCGAGCGCGTACAGCAGCGAGATCGCGGGCGTGTTGGTCGGCTGGAATTTGGTCGTCGCCGTCAGGAAGCTGATCAGGTCGAAGTACGCGCCGCGCTCCTCGAGCGTTTGGGCGCGATGGACCATGCGCTCCGATGCAACCCCCAGCGCGAGCCCGGGCGGCAATGCCAGTGCCTTCTGCGAGCCGGTGAACGCGAAGTCGAGCTTCCAGGCATCGGTCTCCACCGGCGAGCCCACCATCGAGGTCACGCAATCGACGAGCAGCAGCACGTCGGGGAATTCCTGGACTACTTCGGCGTAGCCGGCGACGTCCTGCAGTACTCCGGTCGACGTCTCGGAGTGGACGCACGTCACGGCATCCACCGGAGTGCGCTTCAACGCATCGCGCAGCATGTCGGGTTCGACCGCCACACCGAGCGGGACGTCGAGCCGGATGCACTCCTTGCCGCACGCGCCGACGATGCCCGCGAACCGCTCGCTGAAGGCGCCGTTGACGAGCGACAGCGCCCGGCGACGGACGCCGTTGCGCACCGCCATCTCCATGAAGCCGGTCGCCGAGTTGGTACCGATGAATACCGGCCGAGCCGTCCGGCACACAGCGCCGAGCCTCGGAGCAACACCCTGCAGCAGCTTTTCCATCGCCGAGGAGCGATGCCCGATCATCGGCCGGATCATGGCCTCCAGAACCTCGGGATGAACGTCCGTCGGTCCGGGCAGGAAGAACTTGCCGAATGTGGGAACGGCGACCGCGTGTGTCGGAACGGATGCGGTGGACGTCATGCGCTCGCCCGCTCGAGCTCTTCGACCAGCCCGCCCATTACTACCTCGCTTGTTTTCACGAGCCGCACGCCCTCCTCGCCCCACTCCTTGAGCAAGTGTTCGGCGACGTCACGGTCGATCGGCTTCATCGCGTCCACCACCGCGAACAGCCGGACCTGGGGCCGGTGCTGCAGCAACCCTTCGATGGCGTACCTGTCGCAGACGTCGAGCGCGACGCCGTAGAGGACGATGTCGTGAGGATTCAGAGCGTCGAGCACTGGGAGGACATTCGGGTTCGAGAAGACATCAAAATGATGTTTGTGAAAAAGGATGTCGCCACGATGGTTGTGCACCCGTGTGACAAGTGCCGTGCCGACCTGTGGCTCCGGCTCGATCACGAGCGGATCCCGCAGTGCGGTCTCGGCGATCTTGCGCTGGCCGGGCGTACCCCGCAGGCAATGCGGCGGAAACGTGGCCTTCCAATCGGGCGTGGCCGAGATCTCGGCGTGCTCGCGGACGTGATCGTCGGCGCTCGCCACGATGCGGATGCCGTGGCCGTGCGCGTAGTCGGTGAGCTTCTTGAGATTGGAAATGAGTTGCTCGGCGTCGGGGACGTACAGCTTGCCGTCCGCCTTCATAAAGTCGTACTGGGTGTCAACGTCCCAGAAAATGACGCGAGAAGTGGGCATGGGACGGGAAATCTAGACGGGGCTAAAGCTTCAGCGCTACCGCCACCTCGTCGCAGGCGTGCTGCCGCGGGCAGCGCGCGCAGTCAGCCCAGACTTTGAGCGGAAACTGCTCCTTCTCGGCGACGCGGAAGCCAAGCCTCATGAAGAACAGGGGTTTGCGCGTCAGGCCGAACACCTCGTTCAATCCGAGGGCGCGCGCGTCCACGAGGAGCGCTTCGACCAGCGCCTTTCCCACGCCCCGGCCCTGCTGGTCGTCGCGCACGGCGAGGCCCGCGATCTCCGCGAGCTCGGTGCTGTACACCTTGAGACTTCCGGTGCCGACGATGCCGCCATCGGGGGGGGGCGCCAACGCCACGACGTATTCCTTGATGTGCCGGCAGAGATCGTAGTTCGAGCGCGGCAGGAGGTCGCCGGTCGCCACGAACGGCGCCATCAACACTTCCATCGCGGCGACGTCCGCGAGGGTTGCCGGGCGCAGTGTGGCTTCGGGCTGGGGAGCGCGGCGTGGCTTGATCGACAGACCGGTCACGCGAGCACCTCTTCGAGGATTGTGACACCGCGCTCGAGCTCCTCACGCGTGATCGTGAGGGGCGGAACGATGCGAATCACCGTCGGGCCGGCGGTCAGCACCAGGAGGTGACGCTCGCGCGCCGCGGCGACGACCGGGGCGGCCACCCCGTTGAGCTCGACTCCCCACATCAGGCCGCGGCCGCGCGCCTCGCGAAGGCGAGGGGTGCCGGCCGCGAGGCGGTTCAACCGCGCCTCGAGCCATTCGCCCTTGGCGCGAACCGCAGCGAGAAAGTCGGCGTCGGAAATCGTGCGCAGCACGTCGAGGGCAACGGTCGCCACGAAGGGGCCACCACCGAACGTGGTCGCGTGATCACCGGGGGCAAGCCCGGCTGCAATTGCGTCGTTCACTAGAATGGCGCCCATCGGCAGACCACCCCCGAGCGGCTTCGCCAGTGTGTACATGTCGGGAACGACGCCCGACGGCTCGGAAGCAAACAGCGTTCCCGTGCGCCCAACGCCGCACTGCACCTCGTCGAAGATCAGCGCGCAGCCGCTCGCGTCGCAGTGTTCGCGCAGGAACGCGAGAAACTCCGGAGCAACGGGGCGGACTCCCCCCTCCCCCTGCACCGGCTCGATGATGACCGCCGCAGTCCGCTCCTTCGTGATCGCGCCGCTCGCGGCCTCGACGTCGCCGAGGGGAGCGATCTGGACGCCGGCAAGCAGCGGCTCGAAGGGGCGGCGGTAGTCGGGTCGATCGGTTGCGGCGAGGGAGGCGAACAGCCGGCCATGAAACGAGCCGCTGAACGCGACGATCTCGGTTTTCTTCGACCACTTGCGCGCAAACTTGAACGCGCCCTCGTTCGCTTCCGCACCCGAATTACAAAAGAAGACCTGGCCGCCGAACGACTTCGTGAGCTCCGCTGCGAGCCGTTCGCCGGGTTCGGTGCGATACAGGTTCGAGACGTGGATCAGTCCAGCGTCCAGCGCGCGCAGCACGGCTTCGCGAATGACGGGGCTGTTGTAACCCAGGGCGTTCACCGCGATCCCAGCGACGAAGTCGAGGTAGCGCGTGCCGTCCTCGGCGATCAGCTCGGACCCTTCGCCGGCGACGAAGACGGGGCCGACGCGCGCATAGACACCCAGCAGTGCCGTGGCGTCGGCGGTGGTCAGCGGGAGTGTCACGCGGGTTGAACTGCGGTGGCTGGAGGAGCCGCGAGAAGGCGGGTGCCGGCGGTGGCGTGCGCGAACATGTCGAGATCGCCAATCCGTACGGCCCGTACACCCGCCCCCAAAGCCTGCGCGGCAGCGCGCAACTTGGCAGCCATGCCGCCGGTCGCTACGCCCCCTTCAATCAGTGTCTCGATTTCGGCAGCCGCAAGGGTGGGCTGGGTCACGCCTTCGATCGTCACGCCGGCCACATCAGATACGAAGAGCAGCTCCTGGGCGCCCAAGGCCGCGGCAATGGCCGCAGCGGCCTGGTCGGCGTTCACATTGAGGGGCCGGACGGGCGCTGTGAGGGATGGAGTGACCGGCGCCACCACGGGCGTGAGCCCCGCGAGCAGCAGACTCTGCAGCAGCGACGCCCGTACGTTCACGATCTCCCCAACCTCACCGAGGGCCGTGCCGTTTTGGAGCAGCTGCACGGTCAGCAGTCCGCCGTCGACGCCCGACAATCCGATCGCATCGAGACCGGCGGCGCGGAGCGCGGTCACGAGGAGCCGATTCATCGGCCCACCCAGGACCATCTCGACGAGCTGGGCGATCTCAGGCGTCGTCACGCGCAGACCGTCACGCTGCTCGACCGAAAGGCCGAGCCGGCGCGACCAGGAGCTCACTGCCTGGCCGCCGCCATGCACGACAACCGCCGGACCGATCTTGCTCAAGGCACGAGCGCACTCGGCCACCCATTCAGGCCGATCGAGCTCGTTGCCGCCGATCTTGACGACGCGCACGTTCAGCACGCGAGTCCCGCCGTCTCGGGAAGTCCGAGCATCACGTTCATGTTCTGAATCGCCTGCCCCGCTGCACCCTTCACGAGATTGTCGATCGCGGCGATGACCGTCAGTCGCGGCCGACGGACTTCGGCGACTTCGGCCACGCCGATCGCCACCCGATTGCGGTACACGACGTCCTTGAGAGACGGCAGGGCGCCATGCATCACCTGCACACACGGCTCGGCGTCGTAGGTGGCGCTGTACAGCCCCTCGGCGGTCGCCTGATCGAGTACCCGCGTCAGCGGCACGTGAATCGTTTCGAGGATGCCGCGCTTGACCGGCAAGAGATGGGGCGTGAAGACGAGGTCGCCGGTGAACCCGCCTTCGCGCGACAACGACTGCTTCAGCTCGGCGAGATGGCGGTGCGTGTTGCCGATCGCGTACGCGCGATAGTCCTCGGCGACTTCTCCAAAGAGCAGCTCGCGCTTGGGATTGCGTCCCGCACCGCTGACGCCGGAGGCCGCGTCGATGATGACCTCGCGCGACGGATCGATCAGCCCGAGTTGCGCGAGGGGGATCAGCGCCAGCAACGCGGCCGTCGGATAACATCCGGGGTTGGCCACGAGCTCGGCATCGGCGAGGCGCGGCCGCGTGAATTCGGTGAGGCCGTAGACGGCTTCGGGCGACAGCCGGAAGTCGGCCGAGAGATCCACGGTGCGCTTGCCGCCGGCGCGCGCCTCGTGGACGTACCGCGCAGACACCCCGTGCGGCAACGCGGACAAGATGATCTCGGCCTGCTGCCAGGGCGCGTCATCGGCCTTGATGAGCTCATGCCCGTCGACCCACTCGCCGGCCGCCGACTCGGCGGTCGCAAACGCGACGGTGGCATCCGGATGGCCGTTCAAGAGGCGCAACAACTCCTGACCGACATAGCCGGACGCACCCAGTACGCCTACCGGGATAGATGCATGATTATTCATTTGAGCGGAAAATTATGCAGCGAGCCGGTTCAATGCAAGGTGTAGGGGCGTAGCATGCTACGCCCCTACGTTACCAGTTCCAGTCTCGGATTAGGCCGGTATGACCTCCCCACTTTGGCACACGGCTTCCCCTCGAGCATCACCACGTCGGCCGTGAAATCGAACCGCCCCTGGAAGAGGCTTGACCCGACGCCGTAGACGTCGACGGGAATGTTTTGCTCTTCGAAGTGCCGGATCTTCTCCACGGTGAAGCCGCCCGAGACGACGATCTTGACGTGTTGAAAACCACCGGCATCCAGCGCACGGCGCACGTTCCGCACCAGCTCCGGATTCACGCCGGTGGGCTTGAACGTCCCCATCTGCGGAATGACCGACTTGTCCACCAGCGTCTCCGACGTGTCGAGCCGGACGCCGTACAGCCGGTCGCCGAGCGCACGCGCGACCGCGAGCGAGGTCCCCACGCAATCGTTGTCGAAATCCACCAGGGTGATGAGCCGAATCGCGGGGTCGGACTGGTCGGCGAACTTGCGTGACGCCAGGACGGTGTCCCCGTTGTACGCGGCGATGAGCGCGTGGGGCACGGTGCCGATGCCCTCGGAGCCCCACCACGAAGCCTGGGCGTCGGTCGACACGCCGATCGCGCCAGCGATGTGGGCGGCGTAGCCGTCGCCCGTCTGAACCAGCCAGTGATCGTGGCGCGCCGGGAAGAACATCACTTCCTTGGGTTTCGCGGCCTGCACGACTTCGCGCGTGTTCGTTCCCACCCGCGTGCGGCGTGCGAGTACGCCCAGGTAGAGCGTTTCGAGCACCGCGAAGGCATCGTAGGGCCCTTCAATGAGGAGCACCGTCTCCCACGGCTGGATCTCTTCGCCGTCATAGAGCGCGTGGACCACCAGCTCGTCCCACCGCTCGGCGCACAACTTCAAGATCGCAATTGCCTCGTCGATGCCGCCGAGGTACGCGTGCGACTTCCCGAACACCTGCATCGTGACGCGGGGCCGGTGCTGATCCTTCCGCAACAGCTCGCGCGCGCGGACGAAGTATTTATCGGAGTAATAGCCCTCCCGCATCTTGTCGACTGGAAGGTGGAAAATCGCGGGATCGAGTCGTTTCTTGCGCGGAGCCATCAGCGGGGGCCGGGCCAGGCAAAGGTCGCGGCGAGCGTGTCGCCGGTCGGCAGCGGCAGCTGTCGCGCGATGTTGTTGAGGCGTCCGCAGATCGTGCCCAGCGGCTGAAGTATGGCGGGCTGCGAAACCCGCAGGCAGACGACGTCGGCGTCGAGCGCGAGCGCGCGGGCGCGCGCGGACTGTGCGGGATCGGGACGGGTGAGACTCACGATCAGCGTCGTGGCCCGGCCCTTCAGCACGAGCTGAACGGCGCGCGGCGGTTCTTCGAGGACGAGATCCATCGGACGGGGGCCGCTGACAGTATCCCCGCGCACCAGGTTCAAGATGATGCGCGCGCGACGCGGGCGGACCACCGCGTCGATACTCAGGTCGCGCGTCGAGTCCAGCAGCGCGAATTGTTCCGCCGCTCGGGCCTCGCCACCCGCGAAGTGTCGCTCGAGAATCAGCTCCACCCACGGCGACCGGCCCTGTGGGCGCTTGCCGGCCCCGAAAGGATAGATGCGCGCCGTATCGCTCCACCTCATCCGGACCAGGCGCCGGTAGGTGTCCTCTTCCCACAACGGCAAATCGCGGCGCGACCGGCCCACCAGGCGCCGGGTCAAGAATTCCCCGGCCACGGTGACGGTATCGCCGAACGCCGTCACCTGAAACAACGCCTCGACTTCGGCGGTGTCGGTGCGAAGCGTCAGACGCATGTCGCTGTCGAGCGGACCGCTGACTGCGCCGCTCGCGAGAATGCGCGGCGTGACCTCGGCAGGCTCGATGACGCGAATGCGGTAGGTGAGCCGGGTGCCCGGTCCCTGGAGCGCTGCGATGATCAGGAGAACGCTACTGAACGACAATGTTCCCACGCGTGTCTTCGAGCGTGCCGCCCCCGCCTGGCCCGCCCCAGCGGTGGCTCGCAACCCATCCCCCGACGAGGCCGGCCGCCAGCGCGACGACAAGCCACAGGGTCAACGTCCCCGCGCGAATCGCCGGGCGCGGCAGGACCAACGCGTGCGGATTGCCCGCCGAGCGCGCCAGCGCGACGCGCACCTCGAGGTGGCTGGCGCGGGCGCCCGCACAGTGCCCACAGGTCGCCAAGTGCTTCGCGAGCGCGGCGCGCTCGACGAGAGACAACTCGCCGTCCAGCTCGGCGTCGATCTGGGCGAGCCACTCCTCATGCGTGGTATCTGCCATCAGACCTCCTCGCGGATGCGATACCGCAGGGCGCGGCGCTGCATCCAACGCACCGCAAACGCATCCTGCAGCGACCGCCACACGCGATTCCACATACCGTACTTGGTGACCCCATGTTTGCGCGGCCGGTGGCCGACCGGCACTTCGGTCACGGTGCCGCCCTCCATCTTGATCAAGGTCGGCAGAAACCGATGCATGCCCGTGAACAACGGCAGGGCACGCACGGCCTCCGTGCGAAAAGCCTTGAGCGAGCAGCCCGTATCCCGGATCACTTCCCCATTGAGCCGGTTGCGGACGCCATTGGCGATGCGGCTCTGCAATCGCTTCCACGACGTGTCCCGACGAGTGGCTCGGTACCCGGCCACGGCCGTGGCGCCCGTCCGCTCCAGGGTATCGACGAGCTGCGGAATATCGGCCGGATCGTTTTGCAGGTCGGCGTCCAGGGTCACCACGATCGGCGCGCGCGCGGCGCGAAACCCGGCGGCGAACGCTGCGGTCTGACCGGCATTGCGCTCGAACGCGATGATGTGCAGCTGAGGATACTGCTGCCGCAGCGCCTTCAGCGCGTCGAATGTGCCGTCGGTCGACCCGTCGTCCACGACGATCACCTCGTAGCTCCGACCTGTCAGGGCGGTCGCGATCTCGGCGAGCAGCGGTGCGAGGTTGTCCCGCTCGTTGTACGCGGGGACCACGAGCGAAAGCTCCACGGGGTGGGAACGATAGCAAGTTGACAGCCGCAAGACGAGTGGGTAAAACCGTGCATGCCCGAATCCGTGTCGCGTCGCGAGTTTCTGCGGTCTACCGCGGGTGGTGTTGCCGCGAGTGCAGTGCTGGGGATCCCTCACCCGATGCGGCCGCCGCGGCCCCTGCCGCCGCAGTCGCGCTGGGCCGCCAAGCCCGTCGCGATCGCGAGCGCCAACGGGCTGCGCGCGGTGCAAAAAGCCTTCGACATGCTCATGCAGGGCGCCGACACGCTCGACTCGGTCGTCGAGGGCGTGAAGATCCAGGAGCTCGATCCCAACGATGACTCCGTCGGTTATGGCGGCCTGCCGAACGCGGCGGGTGTCGTACAGCTCGACGCCTCGTGCATGCACGGTCCGACGAAGCGCGCGGGTGCGGTCGGCGCGCTCGAGAATATCAAGACGCCCTCGGAGGTCGCGAAGCTGATCCTCAAGTACACGACGCACATCTTCCTGGTCGGCGAGGGAGCCAAGCGGTTCGCCCTGTCGTTCGGCTTCAAGGAAGAAGACCTGCTGACCGAGCATTCGCGCGAGGCGTGGCTCCGCTGGCGCGCCAATCTCAGCCCGACCGACAATTACCTGGATGTCCCCGATTCGGATCACCTCGTCGTCACCAAGACCGGAACGATCAATTGCGATGCCGTGACGCCGCAGGGCGATCTTTCGTCCGTCACCACGACGAGCGGCCTGTCGTGGAAGATTCCCGGCCGCGTCGGCGATTCGCCGATCATCGGCGCGGGGCAGTATTGCGATAACGACGTCGGGGCTGCGGGATCGACCGGGCTCGGCGAAGCAAACATCAAGGTGTGCGGCGGGTTCCTGACGGTGGAGCATATGCGGCGCGGCATGAAGCCCACGGACGCGTGCCTCGAGACCTTGAAGCGCGTCGTCGCCGAGACGGAAGCGCGGCTGTTGGATGCGCAGGGCAAGCCAAAGTTCGACCTCGTGTTCTATGCCCTGACCAAACGCGGCGAGTTCGGCGCCGCGTCGCTTTACCCCAATCACTTCGCGGCGCACGACGGCGTGGACGCCAAGATCCGCGATACGGCCTACTTATTCACCCGCGCCTAGCGGTTCTGCTCCTCGCGCTGGCCTCGCCACTCGCCGCGCAGCAAGAGCCAAATCCAAAGCACGACTGGTTCGATCACCTCTACCCGTTGGCCTATTACACGACCGCGGACCGATTCTGGCTGGGCGGGCACTACGACTGGTCGAGTCCGATGGGCTTCGCCGAGCGGCCGGAGCCCACGTTCGCCCGTGTCGCGCTCGATGCCGGTGGCAGCACGCAGGGCAGCTACCTGGTCATCGCCGACGCGCAGGCGCCGGCCTACTGGGAGGGCTGGAGGCTCGGCGTGACGCTGAGCCTGACCCGCGCCAACCGCCTCGGCTACTACGGCCAGGGGAACACTACGGTCTATGACCGTGACAGTACGACCGGTCCGGGACGCTCCTACTTCTATCGCGTCAGTCGGGCGAACCGTGCGGCGCGCGTCACGATACAACGGAAGATCGTCGGCCCGCTCCGGGTACTCGTCGGCGGATCGCTCGAATACACCGCATTCCGCGCGCTCCCGGGAGTTACCCGTTTCGAGCAAGACAGCACCGGCCCTTTTGTCGATCGCGTCGGCCGCGTCGGGATGGTGCTCGATACGCGGGATGTGGAGATGGATCCGCATCGCGGTGTGTTCGCCGAAGCG
>Ga0137397_10002451_pt1 | contig 12924 bp, 12 predicted proteins | sample czorhiz116metaG_FD_106658 | JGI IMG/M metagenome (GOLD analysis project Ga0137397, IMG submission 106658) | Vadose zone soil microbial communities from Angelo Coast Range Reserve, California, USA - czorhiz1.16 metaG | ecosystem: Environmental > Terrestrial > Soil > Vadose zone | place: USA... | reverse complement strand
TCTTCCACGGCAAGACCGACGAGAACCCCGTGGCGAGGAAGGCCGGCCTCAAGAAACGCCCGGCCGAATACTACCGAATGCTCTACGCCGACACCTCGCTCAACGGCTCGGTTCCCGCGACGCGCTGCGGCCATGCTTTCTTCGGCACGTCGCATTGCCTCTTCGCCACCGACGCGCCCTTCGACGCGGAGCAGGGGCGCATGTTGATCCGCGAGACCATCAACGCTGTAAATGCGCTCGACGTCACCGCCAGCGAGAAGGCGCGGATCTTTGCCGGAAACGCGCGCGAGCTGCTAAGACTCAATTGATGCGCACCCAGGACATCCGCGTCAAGCTGAAAGACGGCCTGATGGGCGCGCACGTCGCCTTCCCCGCGCGCACGCCCGCCCCGGCCATCATCGCGATCATGGAGATCTGGGGTGTTAACGACACGATGAAGCGTCACGCGCAGGAGTTCGCCGAGGCCGGCTTCGTGTGCCTGGTCCCGGATCTCTTCTGGCGCCAGGAACCGGGCGTCGAGCTCTACGACAGGAACCCCGAGGACGTGAAGAAGGCCTTCGACCTCTATTACGATTTCGACTACGACCTGGGCGTGCGCGACATGCAGGACATCGAGGCGCACCTGAAGACTCTGCCGGAGTGTAGCGGCAAGGTCGGCGCGGTCGGCTATTGCCTGGGCGGCAAGCTGTGTTATCTCATGTGCTGTCGCACCGACATCGACTGCACGGTGGCGTACTACGGAACGTATATAGAGCACCGCATCGGCGAGGCGAAGAACCTGCACCGGCCGTTCATGCTGCACATGGCGATGAAGGACCGCTGGGTGCAGGCGGAGGTGAACGATCTGCTCGAGCGGCGGCTCTCCCCCAACCCGCTGGTGACGATCCACAAGTATCCCGGCGCCGATCACGCCTTTGCGCGCCACGGCGGAAAGACCTACAGCAAGCCCGAGGCCGACCGCGCGCTCGCGCTGTCGATCGACTTCTTCCGGACGCACCTCGAGCGGTGAGCGACGTCGGCAGGCCCGTACTGCGCAAGGAGGACCAGCGCCTTCTTACCGGGACCGGGCGCTTCACCGACGACTTCAACCTCCCCGGGCAGGCGCACGCCGCGATGGTGCGCTCCCCGCATCCGCACGCGCGCATTGTGCGCGTCGATACGGCGCGCGCGAGGGCCGTGCCCGGAGTGCTCGGCGTCTATGCCGGGGCCGACTGCGCGGCCGACGGCCTGGAGCCCATCCCGCACCATCCCCTGCCCGCGACGCGCGAGGACATGAAGCTCACCGCGCCTCGCGGCGGCGCGATCTTCGAGGGCCCGCACCGGCTCCTGCCCGCCGACAAGGCGCGCCACGTCGGGGAGGCGGTCGCGATGGTGGTCGCGGAGTCGCGCGAGCGGGCGGCGGACGCAGCCGATAGCGTGTCGGTGGAGTACGAGGAGCTGCCGTGGGTGACGCATTCCGAGGATGCGATCGCCTCCGGGGCGCCCGCGGTCTGGGACGAAGCGCAGGACAACGTGCTCGTGGATACCGTGTTCGGCGATCGCGCCGCGACCGAGCGCGCGTTCGCCCAAGCCGACCGGGTCGTCAGGATGAAATTCAATATCGCGCGCTGCACCGCGGTCGCCGTCGAGCCGCGTGCGGCGCTGGGGTCCTACGATGCGGTCAGCGGCCGCTACACGCTCTACGCGGGAACCGGCGGCGCGGTGCGCCAGAAGAACGACCTCGCCGCGGTGCTCGGCATCGAGCCCGGCAGGCTGCGCGTGCTCACCTGCGACGTCGGCGGCAATTTCGGCTCGAGAAACCGCGCCTACGTCGAGTACGGCCTGGCGCTCTGGGCTTCGCGCAAGCTCGGGCGCCCGGTGAAGTTCAACGCGTCTCGCTCGGAATCGTTTCTCTCCGACTACCAGGGAAGAGACCTCGTCACCGAGGTGGAGCTCGCTCTGCGCTCCGACGGCAGGTTCCTCGCGATGCGCGCCTCCAACCTCTCGAACGTCGGCGCGCGCTGCATTTCGCTTTCGCCGCTCTCCAAGGGCTCGGGCCTCATCACCGGCGCCTACGACATTCCCGCGGCGACGCTGCGCAGCCGCGCCGCGTTCACCCACACGACGCCGACCAATCCCTACCGCAGCTCCGGCCGCCCCGAGGTGATCTTCGCGATCGAGCGGCTGATCGACACCGCGGCCGCGGAGCTCGGCATCGACCGCGTCGCGCTTCGCCGAAAAAATCTCGTGCGGCCCGAGGCGATGCCCTACCGCAACGCGGTCGGCATGAGCTACGACAGCGGCACCTACGAGGCCAACATGGATGCCGCGATGAGGCTCGCCGACTGGAACGGGTTCGACCACCGCCGCGAAGCATCACGGTCTCGCGGAAAGCTCCTCGGGCGCGGCCTCGCGAACTACGTCGAATCCTCGATCGGCTCGCCCAGGGAGCGCGCCGAGATAACGGTGACGCCCGCGGGGCGCGTTCGGGTCGTCATCGGCACACAGCCTTCGGGGCAGGGCCACGAGACGAGCTTCGCGCAAGTCGTCGCCATGCTGCTCTCGGTTCCCGTGGACGCGGTCGATATCGTCCTCGGCGACACCGACGTGGTGAGCGTCGGAGGCGGCTCGCATTCCGGCCGCTCGATGCGCCACGCCGCCACCGTGTTCTCCATGGCCGCGGAAAAATTGATCGAGAACGGCAAGCGCATCGCCGCTTTCCTGCTCGAGGCAGACCCGGCGAAGGTCGAATTCACCGGCGGCCGCTTCTTTTCGCCCGGAGGCGATAGATCGTTCGACTTTCTCGAGCTTGCGCGGGACGCCGGCGCCGGCCTCCTGCCCAAGGAGCTGAAGAGCGCGCTCGCGGTCGCCGCCGACAACGAGATGCACGACCCGGTCTTTCCGAACGGCTGCGCGATCTGCGAGTGCGAGGTCGATCCCGAGACGGGGTCGGTCGAGATCACCCGCTTCACCGCGGTCGACGACGTCGGACGCTGCATCAACCCGATGATCGTCCACGGCCAGACGCACGGCGGCGCCGCCCAGGGGATAGGACAGGCATTGTCGGAGATCTTCTTCGTCGATCCGGGAACGGGGCAGCCGCACACCGGATCGCTGATGGACTACGCCATTCCAAGATCGGATACGCTTCCCTTTTTCACCGCCGAAATCGTGGAAGTGCTCTCGCCCACCAATCCCCTCGGCATCAAGGCCGCGGGCGAAGGCGCAACGACCCCCGCCCCGGCCGCGGTCATCAACGCCATCGTCGACGCGCTCGCTCCGCTCGGCGTGCGCGACATCTCCATGCCCGCGACCCCGGAGAAGGTCTGGCGGGCCATTCGGGAAGCGGGAAAATGAATCCGGCGCGCACGCTCGTCGCGCTCGCCTTCCTCCTCGTTTCGCTGCCGGCGCCGGCCCAGTCCTATCCGAAGGGCGCGGTGCGCGTCATCCTGCCGTTTCCCGCGGGCGGCGGCGTCGACGCCGCGGGACGCATCCTCGCGCAGAAGCTCTCCGAGAGCTTCGGCAAGCCCTTCGTGATCGAGAACCGCGGCGGCGCCAACGGCAATATCGGCACCGAGGCCGCCGCCAGATCGGCGAGCGACGGCTCGACGCTCCTTTTCACGGGCGCGGGATTCGTGACCAACCCGAGCCTCTACAAGAGCGTCCCCTACGACCCGGTGAAGGATTTCGACCCGGTCAGCCTCATGGCGCTCGGACCCAATGTCCTCGTCGTGCACCCTTCGCTGTCCGCGCACTCGGTGCAGGACCTGATCGCCCTCGCCCGCGCGCAGCCCGGAAGAATCGGCTTCGCCGGCTCGGGCTCGGGCAGCACGCCCCACCTCGCGGGCGAGCTGTTCAACGTCATGGCCGGCGTGCAGCTCGTGCACATCCCGTATCGCGGATCGGGTCCGGCGATGGTCGGCGTGCTCGCCGGCGAAGCGCAGGTGATGTTCCTGCCCGCGATCAACGCGGGCGGGCACGTCGCGGGCGGGCGCCTGCGCGCGCTCGCGGTGACGAGCAGGGAACGGCTCGCGGCCATGCCCGACCTGCCGACCGTTTCCGAGTCCGGTCTTCCGGGATACGAATCCAGCCAGTGGTACGGGCTGCTCGCGCCCGCGGGAACGCCGTCGGAGATCCTCGACCTGCTGAATGCGCGGGTTGCGAATATCATGCAGTCCTCGGACATGAAGGCCCGCATGACGAGCGACGGTCTGGTCCCGATCGGCGGCAGCCGCGAGCAATTCGCCGCCCACATCAAGGGCGAGATCGGGAAATGGGCGAAAGTGATCAGCGCGTCCGGCGCCAGGGTGGATTGATCGAGGGAGGAAAAATGAGCGATCTGGATTTCACCAGGCCGCAGCAGCCGCAGGAACCCGCGAAAGCGGACCCGATCTACGATCCCGCCATGGCGATGGAGTTCTTCAGCTCGGGCAGGACGGAGATGGTCCCTCAGGGCGCGACCCTGTTCGCCGAAAACGACAAGGGGAGCCGGCTCCTGCTTCAGAGCGACAAGATGTACTTCCTCGTCGACGGCGAGATCGGTCTGATTGCCGGAGGCAAGGTGATAGGAACGGTCACGAAGGGCTCGGTCTTCGGCGAGATGGCCTCGATCAGCCAGATGCCCCGCAGCGCCACCGCCGTGGCGAGGACGCCCTGCCGGGTGATCGGGCTCGACACCGGCCAGTTCCAAAGCGCGCTGCGCGGAAAACCGGAGTTCGCGCTCATGCTGATGAGCATCATGATCGGCCGCATCCGCGACGCGATCGCCCGGCACTCCCCCGCAGGTGCGGAGGGCAAGGTGAAGGAATCCGCCGTATTCGACAAGTCCTCGCTCGCCGTCCTGGCGCGCGTGCTCGCTCAGACCATGGTGCGCTACGAGCGCGACAAGACCATCGTCAAGGAGGGCCAGGCCGGAGTGCTCATGTACGTCGTCGTCGAGGGCCGGCTCGCCGTCTCCATCCAGGGCAAGCTCGTCGAGAAAATCGGTCCCGGCGGCGTGTTCGGCGAGATGGCCCTGGTCGACCGCACTTCGCGCCTCGCCACCGTCGTCTCGGAAACCGATTGCGGTCTGCTCGCGATCGGCAGGAACACCTTTCTCGACCTCGTCAAGGCGAGCCCGGATTTCGCGGTGTCGCTGCTCGGTGCGGTCGGCGAGCGCGCGAGGTTCATCACCTCGCAAGGCAAGTAAAGAACCCCTACGGGTTGGCGAGGTAGTCGCGCTTGCCGATCTCGACGCCGTTGTGCCGCAGGATGTCGTAGGCGGTCGTGACGTGGAAATAGAAGTTCGGCAGCGCGTGGCCGAGCAGGTACTGCATCCCCTTGTAGTCGACTTCGCGCTGTCCGAGCTTGAGGTGGATATTCTTCTCGTCGCTGCCGTCGATCTGCGCGGGCTTGAACGTCTGTATGAAGTCGATCGTCTTAGCGATCCTCGCCTTGAGCTCGGCGAAGGTTTCCTCGGTGTCCTCGTGCTTGGGCACTTCCACTCCCGCGAGTCGCGCGACCGCGCCCTTGGCCGTGTCGCAAGCGATCTGCACCTGGCGCTTCATCGGAAGCATGTCCGGGTAGAGCCGGGAATTGGTGAGCACGGGAGGATCGATCTTCTTGGCCTCGGCTTGCGCCTGCGCCTTGTCGAGGATGGCGGATAGGTTCTTGAGCGTGTTCGCGAAGCGCGGCGCGCTCGCTTGGTACATGGAAATGGCCACGGCGGTCTCCGGAGATTGAACGGCGAGGCGCGCATTCTACCGCGACGCGGCGGTCGAAAAAAAGGGCGCGTGACCCGCAGGCCGCGCGCCCCGTTGCCTGCGGTCGATCCTACTTGACGAGCTGCGCGAAGATGAGGACGAGCCCGATGACGGACACGAGCCACGACACGGTCCGCAGCCAGATGATGCCCGCGACGTAGATGATCGCGTAGGCGACCCGGGCCCAGAAGAAGAGTTGGGCGCCGAGCAGCGTCATGGCGTTGAGCTTTCCGGCCGCGGCCGCGACCAGCACCAGCGCCGCGAACAGCGCCAGATTCAGGGCCATGTTGATATGGGCGCGCTCGGCGCGGCCCGCCCAGCCGGTCAGCTTGGGCATGTCCTCGCGGTTTCCGACGAGCTTCATCAGCCCCACCTGGGTGAAAGCCCCCGTCACGGCGACCAGCACCTGCACGACGGTCAGCGCCGCCGCCCACACGAGCAGATTCAATTCCGGTCTCATTGCTCCTCCTTTTTGTTGAACAAGCCCCCACTCCTGCACCGGGCGCCGCGGTCCCGCGGCGCTCGCTTCCAACTCGGGACTATCCGTGCAAGCTGCTCACGCCGAAGGCGATATCCTCGCCCGCGAGCGAGGCAAAGTCCAGATCGACGCACAGCACCTGCTGTGCCCCGTCAGAGGCTTCGAAGGCGAACGACAGCGTCACGCACAGCTTGGGTCCGATGACGGAGAGGTACGGCCGCGTGATCTGCACTTGCCCCGGCGTCTCGATCGCGCGGCGGAAATAGGGCTTGGTCTGCCAGTCGGTACCTTCGGTCGGCTGCACCACGTCGAAGCGCTGGTCCTGCGAGCGGATCCTGCTCTGCGCCTCGACGTTCGCGCCGATCTGCAATCCGTCGCTGCCGATCAGGTAGCAACGTTGCGCGCTGGGGAGCTTCAGCAGCCCCTGGACCGCCGGCTGGAAGCTAGCACCCAGCGCGAGGTCCTGCACCGCGTTCTTGATCGAGGCGAGATAAGGCACCAGCCGCGTGTGCTGCCGCTTCTGAAAGTCGGCGAAATTCGCCCGGTGCCCCGTGATCAGCCTCGCGAACACCTCGCTGCGCGCGTCCTCGGGCAGCAGGTCGGCGCCCCCCGGCGCGAAATAGTCTCCCTGGATGAGATCGGCGTTGGCGTCGATGGCGCACAGCGCCTCGGCCTCGGTCTCGATGCCTTCGACGCACACCAGGGCTCCCGCCTCGTGCAGCACCGAGACGATCCCGGTGAACATGCGCCGCGCCAGCGGCTCGACCGTCACGCGCCGCGTCATCTCGCGGTCGATCTTGACGATGTCGGGCCTCATCCTCCAGATGCGATCGAAGTTCGAATAGCCCGCGCCGAAGTCGTCGATCACGATGAGGCAGCCGAGGCTGCGGTAGTACTCGATCGCGGCGGCCAACCTTCCTTCGTCCTCGTAAGGCATCTCGATCAGCTCCACCGCCACTCGGTGGGCCGGAAAGTCGTTCGCCTTCAGCAGCTCCGCAAAGAAGGATCCGAACCGCGGTCCTTCGGTGGCGACCTGCGGATCGACGTTGAGGAACAGCCAGGCGCGCGCGTTGCCGAATTTCTTGAAGTTCCGGACGTGAACGGCGCGGCACTGGCGGTCGAGGCTGATCCTCGCCTCGCCCTGCGGTGCCTTGCTGAACAGCTCGTAGGGCGTGACGCGCCTGCCTCGCGGGTCGACGGCGCGGATCAGAGCCTCGTAGCCGACCGGACGCCGATGGGCGAGGCTGAAAATCGGTTGGAAGTGGCTCGACAGGCGAAACTCTTCCCCAGCGCCGGGTGCCCCTTGCGGGGTGTACTTGTCGAGAAGAGGCGGAGCGAGATCCACTATGTTCACGGTGCCCCAGCGAGCTTGCAATGTTTTGATTACGGACGAAGTTACGTCGAGTATGCCACATGCCGCGCCAGTACGATGGCATACGGCGTGAAATAGGTCACGGCGCGCGGGTCACTCTCCAGGGACGAACCGCGCCGCTCTCCGAGACCGTTCCGTCGATGACACCGCCGTTGATGCGTCCTTGATATTCGGCGCCGCCCGCGCCGAAGCGAATCTCCTCACCGATCACCCTGCCGTTCGAGATCACCGCGCCGGCGAACGTGCCGGTGAGCGTCTGGTATTTCTGTGCCAGCGTCAGCTCGCCCGCCTGCGCCCGCCAGGTGCCCTCGACGCGCGTCGGCACGATCCACAAGTACAGGGCGCACCAGTTGAAGCAGCCCAGCGGGTACCACTCGGAGGCATCGGGCTCCCAATCCCCCATCCTGAAGGTATTGGAGAGGACCCGGGTGCCGGGCTTGAGCTCGAGCAGCGCCGGCCGCAGCTTGCGGTTGATCTCGTCGAGCAGAAACAAGGTGATGACCGTCGCGCGGGAGAGATCCGCCTTGAACAGATCCCCTTCCACGAAGCGAGCCTTGTCGCCGACCCCCGCTTCCGCGGCCTTGCTCCTGGAGAACGCCACCAATCGCGGATCGAACTCGACCCCCTGCGCTCCCGCTCCGCGCTTCGCCGCGGCGATCACCGTGCGCCCGTCGCCCGAGCCCAAGTCGACGACGAAATCCGCCGCCGTCACCTTGCCGAGATCGAGCATCTTCTCGATCTGCGCTTCGGGCATCGGCACCCAGACGACGTCCTTGCCCGGCTGGCCGACCTCGGGCTCGTATCCCTTCGGGGACGGCTCCTGCGCCGCCGCGCACTGGACGAGAGCCGAAAGGGCGAGCGCGAACAAGGCCGGGCGGACGGAGATTTCCATGAGCTCCTCTAGTCCTCCATCTTGGCGAGGCCGAACGCGAGGTCCGCCCCCGCAAGCGCAGCGAAGTCGAGATCGGCGCACAGCACGTGGTACGAACCGTTCAGCGAAAGCGCGTAGGACAAGGTGACGCAAAGCCTCGGGCCCGTCGCCGAGAGATAGGGCCGCGTGATCTGAACCTTGCCCGGCGTGTCGATCGCGCGGCGGAAAAAAGGCTTCGTCTGCCAGTTGGTCCCGGTGACGGGCCGTATCGGCGTCAGTCGTTTGTCGCGCGCGCCGGCCCTGCGCTCGCTTTCCGCGCTCGCCCCGATCTGCGACCCGTCGGCGGCGACCAGATAGCAGCGCTCGGTGCACTCGAGCTCGAGCAGCGCGCGCACGGCGTTCGCGCGCTCGGCACCGCTCGACAGCGCGAAAACGGCGTCGGAGAGCGCCGCGATGTACGGCTTAAGCCGGACGCGCCGACCGTTGCGAAACTCGGCGGGTTCTGCGCGAAACTCGCTGACCACGCGAGGGAACAGCGGGTCGACGACGTGTCGGGCGGGCTGGCGCCTTGCCGGCAGCGCGAAGTAGTTTCCCTGAAGCAGGTCGGCGTTCGCCTCGGTCGCGCACAGGGCTTCGCCCTCCGTCTCGATCCCTTCGACGCACACCAGCGCTCCAGCCTCGTGCAGCACCGAGATGATCCCGGTGAACATGCGCCGGGCGAGCGGCTCGACCGTCACGCGCCGGGTCATTTCGCGGTCGATCTTCACGATGTCCGGCTTCAGCTGCCAGATGCGATCGAAGTTCGAGTAGCCCGCGCCGAAATCGTCGATCACGACCAGACAGCCGAGCTCGTGATAGTGCTCGACCGCGGTGACGAGGCGCTTCTGGTCGTCGAACGGCGTCTCGATCAGCTCGACCGCCACGCGGTGCGGCGACAGGCCGCTTTCCTCCAGCATCTGCGCGAACGAGCCGAAGCGGTGCCCCTGCACCGCAATGTGCGGATCGACGTTGAGAAACAGCCAGCTGACCTCGTCGCGCAGCCGGCGGAAGTTGCGCACGTGCAAGGCCCTGCACTGGCGATCGAGCTGCATGCGGGCGACCCCCGCCGGGGCTTGGGCGAGGAGCTCGGCCGGAAGATAGGTCGTTCCGTTCGCGTCGGTGCCGCGTATCAGAGCTTCGTAGCCGACGGGCCGACGGTGCGCCAGGCTGAAGATCGGCTGAAAGTGCGTCGCCAGGTGATATTCACGGCGCGGACCGTTCTCGGCGTCGACGTGGAACACATCGATGTCCGACGCGCCCGGATCGGCCGTGCTCGCGGCGCCCTCGCGCGGGCTCATGCGGACCTATTCCTCGCAGCGAGGCGGTGCCGCCTCGCCCGAGGCACCGCCCAGCGCCGTCGACACGAGACCGGGCGCGCCCTGCTTGCTGGCTTCGCTCGACAGGAAAAGCGCGGGATCGACCCGCGCGTTGTTGAGGCTGACCGACCAATGCAGGTGCGGCCCGGTGACACGGCCGGTCTGACCGACGGCCCCTATCCTCTCGCCGCGCGCAACGCGGATTCCCTTCACCACGTCGATCTTGCTCAAGTGGTTGTACATCGTGACCACGCCCTGACCGTGATCGAGCACGACCGAGAGCCCGTTGAAGAAAAAGTCGCCGGTCTCCAGCACCAGCCCCGCGGCGGGCGCGACGATAGCGGTTCCCTCGGGAGCGGCGATGTCGAGTCCGCTATGGGGCTGGCGCGGCTCGTTGTTGAAGAAGCGCCGGGCCCCGAATCCGCCGGAAACGCGTCCCGTCGAGGGCAGATCGAAGGCGAGGCCATCGGGCTCGAAATCGCTGAAAGTGGAGAACGCCCGAACCAGCACCTGCTGCTCGCGCGCGATCCGGCGCAAGTCCTCGGGCTCGGGGTCGACCTGACGCCGGTTGGCGAGGGTCACATACTGCTTCTCGTATTCGCGCCTGCCGACCCTGAAGGCAATGGTGCGCTCCGCCTCCTCGCCCCGGGCCACGGCGAGCTCGTGCGCCCCGGGCTTGAGCGCGAGGGGCAGACCGACGACGGCCTGCCAGGCGTCGCCCACGCGCGTGACGAGCACGCGCTGACCTTCGAAGGTCGCCTGCGGAGCGGGGCCGGGCGCGCGTCCCACGCACACGATCGCGATCCCGCCCGGCACCGGCGCAACGAGCGGCAAATCCGCCCGCTCGGCCGACGCGCACGGCGCGAGCGCGAAGCCGAGGCCGAGCGCGACAAAGGTGCGAAGCCGATGCGTGCGTCCTGTCATGAATTTCCTATTCTCCCCCGATTCGCAATCCTGAGCCAAAATCGCTGCTCACGCGCGGAGCGAATCGGCCCGGTGTGGAAAACGGACGCTCTCGGCCGCGACGGCCCACACCGGCCAATATGGCGCAGGCATAATTGGACTTTCCGGCCCCTTGTGTCGAAGGAAAGGCAGATGCTCGAGCGCAGTCCTGCAGGCAGCTCCTACAACAGCTCGATCGCGATGGAGTTCTTCCGGTTCGCGGGAAAGCCCAAGGCGTTCGCGAAGGGGAAGCAGATCTTCACGGAGAACCAGCGCGGCCTTCCGTTTCTGCTCATGCCCAACCGCATGTACCTCCTGCTCGACGGCGAAGTCGGCATCTTCGCGAGAGAGAAGCCCGTCGCGACCATCCATCCAGGCCAGATCTTCGGCGAGATGGCGTCCATCGATCAGGGTCCGCGCACCGGCACCGCGCTCGCAAGATCGGCGTGCCGCGTGATCACGCTCGACGACCGGCAGATGCGAGCGGCGCTGGGGAGATATCCCGAGTTCGCCCTCGTGCTGCTCTCGGTGATGATCGGCCGGCTTCGCGAGTCCATCAGCAGGGTGGCGCACTCCGACGCGCCCGAGGCCCGGACCAGGTGGATGCAGCCCGCGCCGCTGCGCAAGGACCTCATCGCAGACCTCTCGCGCGTGCTTGGGTCCGAGGCGCACCTGAGCTATCGCACCGGCGACATCTTCGTGCGGGAAGGCCAGCTCGGGGTGCTGATGTACGTGGTGCTCAGGGGCAAGGTGGCGATAAGCGTCGGGGGAAGGCTCGTGGAGACCGTGGGTCCCGGAGGAATATTCGGCGAAATGGCGCTCGTCGACCGCACGCCGCGGCTCGCGAGCTGCCTCGCGGAGAACGACGTCAAGCTGCTCGCCATCAACCGCGCTGCCTTTCTCAACCTGGTGAAGCACAGCCGGCGATTCGCCGCCTCGCTTCTCGCCGCGGTGAGCGCGCGTGCGCGCTACGCCGCCGCGCGCTAGCGCTCGCGCCGGTCCACAAACAAAAACGGCGGCCGGAGCCGCCGTTTACTTGCTGTCGTTTCGCGATCAGTAGCCGAGCCACTTCGTGAGCGAGGCGAGCTGCTGCGCGTCGCCGCTTTCATAGCCCTTGTAGCCGAGCTTCGCCAGTATTTTCTGGCCGGCTTCGGACTTGTCCAGGCTCAGCATGACCGCGCGCACTTTCTCGACGTCCGCGTCGCTCATCTTGGTCGAGGCGATCATGTGCTTGATGGGCACGGCCTTCGACTCGAGCAGCACGGTGCCGCCTTTTTCCTGCCACTCCTTCACCACGGCGCCCGAGGCCGAGACGCCCACGTCGCTGAAGTTGTTTTCGACGAAAAACGGCACCGCGTCCTGATAGCGCGTGGTGCGGATCTCCGCGGTGCGCGCGTCGATCCCGAGGTCACGCATCGTTGCGCGCGTGATCACGGCGGTGATCGAGTCGGGGTCGGGCATGCCGAAGCGCTTGCCCTTCATGTCGGCGGGCTGCTTGAACGCCGCGTCCTTCTTGACGAAGAACTTCGCCTTGTACTCGGTGTAGCCCTTGGTGAGCACGACCAGGCGGTACTTGCCGTCGCGGATCGACATGAGCGAGTGGTGCGCCGGATGGACGAACGCGAGGTCATACTGCTGTTCGTCCAGTCCCTTCCTCAGGACCGGGTACTGGTCCACCGGAACGACCTTGACCGTCGTCTTGAGCTGCTTCCCGAGCAGGTCGGACAGGTCCTTGTACTTCTCCCGGATCTCGGTCGGCGTAACGTAGTAGGTGACGCCTTCGTTGATCGCCAGGATGAGCTCGGCTTGCGCCGGGGTCGTCCAGAGCAGGGCGGCGGCGAAGGACGCAAGCGCTGTAGCGAGCTTTTTCATGTCCGCTTCTCCATAGTATTTTGAGCGACACCCCCCTCTCAGCAAGTTATGTGCCGATTAGCCTATTTCACAGTCCGCCACAGCAAGAGATGGCCATTTCATATATTCAATCAATGTGATAGGACTTCTCTCCCAGCGGTCGCTGGAGGCGGTATTAATGTGAGTGAACACTAACACCAAGGTCCGCCTGTGGCGGCGTTTCGTCAGGAGGAACCCTTACCGGCCAGCTGTGGCTAGCGGACGAACTTCCCGGTCTTGCTGATGATGGTGATGTCGATGAAGCTCGTTCCCGATCGAACTCCGGGTCCGTAGGT
>Ga0137397_10002450_pt1 | contig 12939 bp, 13 predicted proteins | sample czorhiz116metaG_FD_106658 | JGI IMG/M metagenome (GOLD analysis project Ga0137397, IMG submission 106658) | Vadose zone soil microbial communities from Angelo Coast Range Reserve, California, USA - czorhiz1.16 metaG | ecosystem: Environmental > Terrestrial > Soil > Vadose zone | place: USA... | reverse complement strand
GGGAACCCGACACTAACTGTGCCTTCATATCTTGACCTTTCTCTTCCCAGCTTCCTCTCTACCCTCCTTCCGCCGACTTCTTCGACGCTATCACACCTTCTTACTCGCGGGGGTTTTCCACCTGGTCACAGCGACACCCACGAACCCGCGTTCACTGCTCTACTCGAGGAGACACGTGACCTGTTAACGTCCTCTGACTTTGCTCTCGTCCTTGAGCATGCGCTTGACCGCGCGACAAATGTACTGTTCGACGGTCTTTCCCAAAACGTCTTCGTCGGTAAGGAGGGTGAAGAAGGAGAGGTACGGCTGCGCGCCGCGAGCGTATTACCGGGTCTCGCACGATGGAGCAGCCTCGCGCTAAATGGATTGCCAAACGAACTCATTGACGTGCGCCCTTTTCTTCCCGGCATCCCCGAGGGTGCCTCGCGTGCTGACTTGATTATGCAGTGTCTGACAGATATGCATGAGGTGGCGAGCCTTGCAGCGATCATATACACAGATTACGGCGACCATTTCTGGTGACTTGTGACGAACCGTATATATATACTGGTGGTTACCGTGGTTTTGGGCTTATTTGCTGCTGCTACTGTATTCGCATATCTGTCTGTTAGACACGAACGGTGTGGGTCACTGGCGTACCATTCACGATTACTTTGAGAGATTTTTCTCATCCGCCCGAGAACGTGGTGGATTCGGGTCCCACGTGCCGGATCCACCCGATGGATTCTGTGAAGCCGCGCTCCGATCAGCTTCTTCGATTCTCTGGCTTCGCACTCGCTTTGAGGCTAGACGAACGGCCAACCGCCATAATTTCCTCGATCTTAATTCCTCCCACGGGGTACTAGGGAATAAATAGATTGCTGCGTTGCCTCGCGAACTTCTGCTTCTCCGCCACCGAGCCACCAAGAAGTGCTTTGCAATCGGAGAGAAAGATAGCGGATAACTCGGATAGCAGCATGATTATGTGCATCTTCCCACAGCGTAACTCCCTGTTTCCCGGAACTGCAGCCGTATCTCAAAGACAGCGGTGACGCGGATGGTGACCTTGTGAGGATGATGATCTGAGCAATGATATCCTACCGCCAGCTTGTTCGACGTTCCGTTCCTATCTATGAGCGACATAGCCAGAACTGGCCCTCTACAGATTATCGGGTGCCATGGTAATATGTGGATGGAAATGTCAACCCATGGCATTGGCCAGATGACGATGGTGCGTGCGTCCCTAAAACACCCGAAAGCAATATGTTGAATTCCGACTAGTTCCGCAAATGATATGCACCCGAGAAGAGGGATGCCCCTCTCCTCTCTCATCATTCGACATCACCGTCAAGTTTTTTGTAGAACGTTGCAGAACGTCTGCGGAACGGTGCGCTCGGTAGGAAATCACAGAATGCGCCCTTGTCGGCGACATGAGTGAAGGCCCCAAAAATATCGGCACCCATACGGCCGTCACGGTAGCGTTCTCATTATCCATTATCCTACTTCCGCCGTCTAAATGCTGCGGCTTTAGTCACCAAGCGGAGCGTACATCTGCCAGTGGGCGCAGACCCTGAGGCGACCCTGATGCATCAAAAGCCTAAGTTACCTCAACAGTATCCGACGATCATCCTTGCTATAGGCATTATTGGAGTTCAGAACTTCAGATAGACAAACTGTGGCGACGTTATTGCACTTGAACAGGAAACAACATTTCGAAATTTACCAAGGTTTGTTCGTTCCCAAGGCTGGGGAAAGCGAAGTGAGTCTGCTTCTCGAAGTGGGAGGGTTTCGAAGTACGAGGCTGGGGTGCGGCGCTACACCTCTCCGCAGAACGCCGTGTACGACGTGCCATTTAAATCGGCTGGTGATCCAGATGGCCGAGGAGAAGCGGTAAACGTTCCCTGCATGTAAAGTGCCACAAGTGTCGCATCCGACTCGGAGGTTGCCCCCATCAATGGGGTTTCAGCCCATTCGCATCCCCATTCACCCTCAGATTCAGTGGCGATTACAACTGACTGTCGTGCAGTTCACATGATTTTTCGGCTCGGGTTTATTGTCGTCCGAGTCGGACTCGGGACTGTCAGCGCCGCGGACGGTGGCACGGAGCAATGAAAGGTCAGTACACATCCAACTGAACACGTTTACATCTAAGCGGCACAGTAGTCGAAAAGCGCTCAGTTCAGAGTGTCCGAGTCGGCGAAGATTTGGCCGGTTTCACCCGATGTGAGTTTACATAATCGAGATCGAAGAGGCGGTGCGGGGTGAATATAGAGCAGCGTCGCCCAACCGGAGATGAAGACCATTGGTAGCAGCGACCCCTCTCGGACATTCCCAATCTACACCGGTTGACCTGGCTGCATTTCCTCCATCGTCCAAGGCCGTTGCTTCACCATATCATGGACTCTGTGTTCACCCGCCCCACCGCTATACCCGAACTGCCTTCAGCGTCGATTTCGGCCGCCTCGACGGCCTCTGCGCAACAAGAAATGACTCAAGAACGCGAGGCTGAGGAGTCTGTGGGAGATATCAAGATGCGCCCTCCAAAGACGGCCAGACGGCGCAAGGTGAACCATGCCTGCCTGTACTGCCGACGGAGTCATATGACTTGTGACGAAGGGCGGCCGTGCCAGCGATGGTGAGTGACGCTTTCCGACTTCATCATCGGCTCTACCCGCGTTTGTGGGCTTTTGCGCGAGAGCTTCACCTCTCACTCCGGCGCGTGTGCTCCGCGGTTGAGAGCGCGATGGAAACTGCACCTTTCTTACGCACGTCCTGTCAGCGTCAAGCGGGAGATTGGCCACCTCTGTCACGATGAAACCAAGCCGAGCAAACAAAACGCGGCGCAGTCGCAGACGACGATGATCCTACAAGCGACACCCCCGGGTGCCTCTGGTATGTCCACGATCGTTCGTTGATCTCACATCTCTCTTTGCGCGCGTTGCGCCACCCCCTTCAATTTCTCCGTGCGACGGAGTACATGTGGCAACCCCTACCTCCAATTTGTCCACCTGTCACCAGAGCCGTCGTCTGTCGCATAGATTCGGCGCTGATGGCATTATCACACATGCAGCGTCCACGGTCCCGTACACTGGTTCCACTGTGCCAACACCCCCTGCGCCGAGCTGGTCAGGCTTCGTAGCCTCGCAGAGCGCGTCCCCATATCCTCTCGAATCTTTCGGGAACCTGCCGTGAGTCACACAGGTTGTCTGGTCTTGCAGCCAACAAGGCTTATTATACATTTCAAGCAATTTCCTGGAGACCTTCGATGGGCAGGCGTTTTTCACGGGGGCCGCTATGAATGGTGCTGATACATTCGGAAGCACTGCACTCGATGTGTCGGGCACGATACCACCTCCTGATGGTGGTGATGGCACAACACCAGAGTCGCAACCACGGGTCAACGACGTTCTGCAACGAAATGTCGACCTCGTGCCACCAGTGCTTCCCAGTGCAAGTTTGACCGAGAAATTCCTCCTCACGGCGGCAGATCCCGCGCCGGGATCACGTGATGAACGCCTGAAGCGCGTGATTCGGACCAAGTACGAGGCGGGTTTACTGAAGCCATATAATTTCGTGAAGGGTTATTCTCGGTTGTCGCGATGGATGGATTGCAAGTATGTTTACGACGTTCTTCCGACACCGCCTGCTGACGTTGCGGATTCGTAGCGTGTCGCAAGAGTCAAAACAGCAGATCCTCCAACCTCTATCAGTCTTGCGACCCAAGTTCCGCGTAAGCTTTGTATTCAGGAAATCGTAGAAAAGAGCTATACTGATCATGGAATATAGGCAATAGCACAATCATTGCGCGATGTGGTACGCACGTTTCTTGGGTGGTGATACGAATATGCTTACGCCTTTTGTTCAAGGACTTAATATTCATCGAGGAAGCCTTCGAACGTTTAATGCTAGACTATGACCGCGTCTTCTCTTCTATGGGTATTCCTGCATGCCTTTGGCGGCGGACTGGCGAAATCTACAAGGGAAATCACGAGTTTGCAGAGCTGGTCGGAGTGGAGGCATCCATGCTCCGAGATGTGAGTTTGCTAGGGCAGATACCCAGCTCATCGCTGAGATTAAATGCTCCTTCTGAACAGGGAGGGCTCTGCATATACGAACTCATGGCGGAAGAATCTGCGGTAAACTATTGGGAGGTGCGCCTCATTTTCCCCCTTTCTTATCAGAGCCTGACGGGATGGGCGACTAGAAATATGGCAACGTCGCATTCGACTCGACGCAGAAGGCGGTGTTAACTTCTTGCGTGTTGCGATTCAAGCCGACAGTCAAACAGTGTTCTAGCGCAGAAATGCCAGTATATGTCCAGTCCACTGCCTCGAGCGAGGGAGCGTTCATCAACTGTTGCTTCTCATTCACGATTCAGCGAGATACCTGGGGCATTCCGCTCATGATTGTAGGTAATTTCATCCGGTGTTGACGTGACGCGTAATGTATTGCGAGTGATGTGTCCCACGGACTGGGACGTGCACTGGCCGCAAGCTCTGAACGAGTTGCACGACTCGTGTACGAGATTCTCGTCTAACTGACCCCTGTATCTGTGCCATTTCGCGTTTCGGTATCTGTCGCTTTGATGGGCGTGGGTTGCAGTCTATTGTACTACATGAGCACATCTCTCGTTTTCACTTCACCCATACTATTCTTTTGCGACTTCCATGGTCGGCGACCTTGGCCGCCTTCTGTGCTTCCGCGAAATACGATCTTTCCTCCTTAAGGTTCGTTCTCTGGTCGTCATCCACTCTCGTACCGATTCTTGCGGCGTTGCCAGCAAATGCCTTTTTTCGGATACTCTGCCGCTACGGCCTCTGTATCAGCCATCGTATGGGGGAGGGGAGGTGACGTTAGAAGACTTATGAGGTGGTATCCCACCGTGCTGCTATGTACCATTGTGGCGGTCAAAATCCCTCTGACTGTTCGAGGCATGAAGTAACAACGCGCAAATCCCACGCCGCATAACTGCATAACTCTTCGCACTCGTCTTAGACGTCAGTCAGATCATCCCGACCGGGAGCGAGTGCACAACGCCTCCGGCGCAACGGTGCCCATCTCTTACCAGTGCCAATACCTCCAAGTCGCATGGCGCGCCATCGCAGGCAAAAAAGTAGCTGTTGGATGTGAGCGCGAATCGAGAGAACTTTGATGAAATAGCCGGATATTTAGTGGAGCATTAGATCAATCCTTCAACCAACTTTAGCATGCCTTTTGACGCCCGTTTGGCTCTAGTACAGTACCCCGAATCTCGGCCATTCCCTTATGTAGTTATAGCTAGTCACTGTCACTTTGTACCCCTCAAACGTGTCCTGAGGCCTGAGGCCTCATGCGACGCCCAAACTCAATCACATCGGCACCAACGGTTTCCAGAGGAGCGCGATCCATCGCCAACAGAAAGGAGATATCGCAAGGGTCCAGCGCGATGAAGGTGGGCAGGGTTGCCACTAGCGAGGTTCGAGAAAGATCGATGTCCTGTGTACGTGGTTACACTTACGTCGCGGACGGACGGAGGTGCACGTGGTAGCGTCGCATGTGGAGCCAGAGCAATACGAGAATTAAATAACTGAAGATGGTCCATATGGTATTCCAACTAGGACTCGGACATGATGCGGATTTGAACGACGGCAATCAGTCGGTCGGCAATAGTATCTGCGGCGCAATTCAAGTCGCGTGGTCGCCCCACGAGTCCCACCACCTCAGCTGGGCCGTCCGCAATCACAAACAAGAATCGCCCGCCTGGGGCCGCTAACCCACCCGGTTAAGTCAAGTTGAAGCACTTTCACTGCGGTGTCGGGCGCTGCGGCGTTGATCTCGGGGAATACTACCCTCTGAGCGCTCGTGCGCTCGTGAGCGCGGATCTAAGATCTGCGACAAACACATTATATTAGCGAAACACCTTGCATGGAACCGAGTCGTTTCGCACTAATTTAGTACCTACACGTTCGCTTGCATGGTCCTGCCCTCAGTTCTCGTGGCTTACCTGCACATTTACTGAAGATTGCCCGCCACAGTTGTCGCACTACAGTACACGTTTTCCAGAGGGTTCACTTGCACCACTGCAAATCATGCGCCCACTCACTATTACACAATATAGTCCTGTCGTTGACTTCCCTTCCATCGGTTATCGATTATCATCTGAAGCTGAGACTCGTGAATTCTTTACGTACGCCGACTTGGCGATAAAATGACCGGCACAACCGACAATCCTTGTTCCGATACTGTAAATGGCAATACATTGGTAAATGAGTGGGTGACTAACTAAGAGCCGTGGTGCGATTGGAGGGGGTATTGCCACGGCAAACGAGAGTAAATGATTTAAGGGGATGGGGACGGTAATTGTTATTCATGTATGATCAATCTAACCGCGTGCTATATAACATGTACCAACCGTATTTGAGCCAGGCGTCTCGTCTTATTAGATCTGGAGTATAAATTGTCGTCCTTTACAAAACATCATTGCCTTTTATTCAAGGCTTGCAGTTGAACGTATTCGTAATAGTCTCCACGTTTCGCGATAAGTTCGTCATGGGTACCAAACTCGCTTACTGAGCCTTCTTTAATAAAGTAGCTGCACAAGTGATGAGCCCGACCCGAACAAAAGTAGGAGATAACTTATGACCCACATCCGATCCGCATTCTGAATCGTTGACAAGCGGTGTGCAATTGCAATTGTGGTCCGGCCTCTAGCTGCTTCGTCAAGGGCAGCCTGTACGATTTTCTCTGAAGTCGAGTCGAGAGCGGAAGTTGCCTAAAAATCATTGCACGATAAGTAATAGCAAGGAAACCAGTTGTCAAGCACTAACCTCATCAAGCAGGAGGACCTTGGGATTGCGGAGAAGGGCCCGAGCGATCGCAATACGTTCTGGTTGTTCATGAGACGGGGGTAGATCATCCAGCTAACCACACATACGCTTCTGACCACCTGATAGTTGCGACCCTTTACCACCGACATTGGTTTCAAAGCCACTGAAACAGTATTTAACCAGGGATAAGGAGAAGCGGAGGTTGAGCCTACTCGGGCAGGGACTGGATGAACTCCAGGATGTTGGCGTCTCGACAAGCCTGTTCAATCTCCTCTTGTGTCACTTCTGAGGACGGTTTGATCGCTCCAAGGAGGATGTTGAAACGAATAGTGCCTGTGTAGAGAGTCTAGAAGGAGACATCAGACAGAAAATCAAAAATTATAGGTGGTGGATACTCACCGGCTCTTGAGATACGAGAGCAAGATTCTTTCGGTATTCTCGAACGTTGAGTTCCGAGATGGGCTGGCCATCAAGCAAGATACCCCCGGACAACGGATCGTAGAATCGCTCGACGAGCTGGATACTGAGAAAAATCAATAAGTGAGAGGAAGACTGCATCAACAGATGGACTAGCTTACACTGTACTCTTGCCACATCCACTGGCTCCAACAAGAGCGACATATTTGCCAGGCTCCACAGAAATACTGAGACCACGAAGCACACGAACGCCAGGGCGCGTCGGATAGCGGAAATGAACGTCTTCGAACCGAATGTGGCCCTTGACGTCTTGTGGAATCTTGCCCTCGGTAGATTCGGCATCGACTTCAGGTCGCGCGTCAAGCAACTGGATAATGTCCGAAGCAGCGCCACGCGCGGATGCAATGTCGGGGACGAATGCAAAGACACTTCCTGCATGGATGGTACCGAATACGGTCGACTATTTCATGGTGAGATCACGTCAGCTTTGGTGCCATTCCCGACTTACCATGAGACCAATGAAGAATTCTCTCGAGGTAAACTCTCGGTATGACACCAGCCGCGAACCGTACCAGAATGTCAGTGAAATGACGAAGAAGGCAAATGATTGGGAGATTGAGAACAACAGATTACTCCAGAAAGACGTTTTGCTGGACTCGCGAAGGGGCTTTTCCAAGCTTCTGCTGTAAAGCTCTAAGCAGTCACCCTCACGCGTGAGAGATGCAACGGTGCGAATGGCCCCGGCAGCCTCGCATGCAACTTGAGCAGAATCTTCGTGGGCTTTCTTATTGGATCGATCTTTAAGAACAACAACACGCTAGAATCAATGAGATTAAACGCTCTCAAGCATAAAAGGGAGACTTGGGACAACTTACCAGACGAATGTAGCCAGTAGACATAACGAAAGGTACACATGCTATACCAAGCAGTCAGTTTCAATGTCCACTCGATCCTAATAAGTATGAAGGGACATACCAAGTCCCACAAGGCCAACTTTCCAGATATAAATCACCCCAATGATGACGCCGATCCCAAGGGTGGAAAAAGCTTGAACAATACTAAACGCAAGCGTCAGCGTATATAGATGCAGGGTTTAGACAGCACGCACGCTCCAAGAGTGACGCCAGACAAGCCGAAGATTTTTTGTGGTGCGTCGTTCAAGTTGGATACGATGGCACCAGACTAAGCAAACAGTGAATTCAGCGCTTGCTTTCTGTGAACGTTACTGTACGGACGCTATTCTCGTCTCGGTCAAAGTACTCAACTGCAGAGGTCGTAAGGTCATTGCATCACGGAAGTAAGAGAAACAGACTTACTGTCTTGTCGCAAAATTGCACGCAAGCTGAGCGAGCGTAGCTTGTGAGAGAGAGACGAGGCAGACTTGGAAAACAAATAATTTGCGGTGCCCAGGCTGAGCGCAGCAAGGACAGAAACAATAAATGTCCTGTGGATACAACTAAGTTGTCGATTATTTGTGCGAGTAAGATGGCACACCAAAGGGCATTGCGGTCACCAGCATGGCGGCGGTCACTAGGGGATGGGTCTGAGAAACTTGTAACAGCGTCGGCTGTGTAAGGCAGGTTAGCTCCATGCCAGCAAGGAAGTGGTAATGTTATTGGACGCACACCAGATAATACCGAAAGCTGGAAAGACGGCTCCATTTGCTGCAAATTGACAGTAAACAATCCAAATGTTCAACTAAAGAATCAAAGAGAGTATTGACCAATAGAACACAGGAAACCGAAAAGGTAACTTTTCCATTCTCCTTTGTTGATTCTTCCCATCCGTCTGAAGAGGTAGAACATGCTGTATTCCTTCTCGCGCTTTGCCAGACCTTGGCCCCTGCGCTGCTCCAGAATTTCGCTAGCCAAAGATCGATGTGTGTTACTACGGCCGAGAGAAATCTCTTCGAGTGCCGCCTTTTCGATGTCTGTTTGGTCCTCAACAGCTTTCTCGGAGGATTGCCCAACGATATCGTCCACTTCAGTGATCTCACATGCCTCACGGAGCCGCTGAGCAGCGACTAGACGCGTGTATGGGCCATCCTCATTGCCGAGAAGCTCGTCGTGTTTGCCCCTCTCTACTACGGCGCCGTCACCAATGACATAAATGCAATCGGCATCCTTGATGGTTGAAAGGCGATGAGCAATTGTAATGGTGGTCCGTCCTGCCAGACTGGTTCAGCGGTAATAATAATCGGGCTGCGCGAATAGACCTCGTACCTGCGGCAGCTTTGTCGAGGGCATTCTGGACGATACCTTCCGACTGCGTGTCGAGTGCCGATGTGGCCTCGTCAAGAAGTAGAATACGAGGGTCCGACACAATAGCACGAGCAATGGCAACTCGCTGTTTCTGGCCACCGGAAAGAAGATATCCACGCTCGCCTACCATGGTATCATAGCCAAGGGGAAGTTTAGAGATGAAGCCATCCGCATTGGCTTTGATGCATGCTTCCCGGACAAGCTGTAGCTTTTCCTCTGGGGATGCATTTTCATGGGGTGTGCCGACAAGACCATGCTCGACGTTTTTGCGGATGGTTGTGGAAAAGAGCGTGGGCTCTTGAGACACGAGGCCGATCTGCGATCGGAGCCACTTCAAATTCAAGTCCCGGATGTCGATGCCATCGAGGCGCACAGAGCCAGCGAGGGGGTCGTAGAACCGTTCGACAAGAGATATGACGGTCGATTTGCCAGATCCAGAAGCACCCACGAGTGCTGTTGTCTTGCCTGCAGGGAACGTGATGCGAAGGTTCTTAACGACTTGAACGTCCGGGCGCGCAGGGTAATTGAAGTATATATTTTCGAAGGTTATTTCGCCAACCACTTTGCTCGGCTTGAGTCCTTCCTCGCTGGCGGAATCAATTGAAGGAACTCGATCGATGGTGGCAAAGAGCTTCGCGGCTGCCCCACAAGCTTGAGTAATGGCTATGAGAGGGAAGTGTAAGCACGACCCGCGCAACCACTAAAAATTTCGGTGAAAGACAGGCTCGTACCCTGCATCTCAGGGGCGATCATCGCAAGAGAGAAGGATCCGATAAGAATTGCCATAATGACATTGATAATCTGGCCCGGAGTAGTGTAGCCTTGGTTGATGAGCGTGGTGCCAAAGCTGAATGCTGGTTATCAACGGGTGGGAATTAGTTGAGCTTGTGGGCGGGCAAGGGAACCGAACTCGCCGAGGCCATAGGCAGCATACATGGCAAAGAAAAACATGCCAAAACCAATGCCTTGAGAGATTGCAGTTCGGCCATCCTCCTGGTAGGCCTTCTGGACGGCGACATCATACAAGGACGCAAGCGCATGCTGAGTGCCAAAAGCGTGAGCCGTACGGATTGTAGACACGGCTTCCTCTGCGAAGCTTCCGCCTTCAGCAACATGCTTAAGTGAGAGCCTGAGATTGAATGAATTCGCAGTTCACAGATACCTCGAGGAAGTAAACGTACTGCATATACTTGGAAACGAATTTGTTCATGACGCCACCCGTGATAGCGATGCAAGGCAGCATGGAACTCATAGCCAGAGCCAGCCGCCAGTTTTTTGCATATGCCAAGATGAAACCGGTAAAAAATGCACCGAGGAAGCTGACGGCGACGGCGACCTTCTCAGATATGCCCAGGTGGATCAAATCTGGTTCATGTAGTGTTTGCGTCGATACCCCGATCTGGGACAAGAATCGAAAAAAACCACATACGTGTATCTGACTGGATGCGGGTGGTGATCTCACCAGGGCCAACCTTATCAAAAAAGGCAATCTCCTGGCGAAGGATAGCCTTGAGGTAACGCTCGCGAATACGCTTAGACGTCACCTCGGCGGTGTAGACCCAAGCATACATGTAAATGAAAGTGCATATAAACATACCCACACCTACAATCAATTCGAAGGGCGATCGAATCATGATGCAAGATGACATTATTAAAATAGGAATTCACGCACCAATATACGTGAGGTAGGATGCGTCGTGTGCGGCAATATGACGAAATCTTTTAGCAACCTCATCAACCTTGGCGGTCGATTGTGGGTCATTAGGATCGATGGCCCGGATGGCATGGCTAAAATCGATGAAGTCCTGGGTAAGATCACCAAATAGAAGACTCATGAGAGGCTGCGAAGGGTATTCGTCAGTTGAGAAGTTCGGCACACATGGGGGGTTAGAGTTAGGGCACACACCTGGGCGGCACCCGCAGCTGCTGCAGCGATAAGAGAAAGGCCATTGAGGACGAGCTCCGTGCGAGTGGAGAACCTGAGGACAGTGTAAAGATTACAAATAGGTACGTGGAATGAGACGAGCACAGACCGGAAAAGAGTAAAGAATGAGACCGGCTTGGGATCGCCCTCGACAAGTGCAGTGACGCAAAGATCGGGGGTGGGAGACTCCTCAGGCGAAATAGAGAGTCTGTCCAACTTATCCGACGGCCTTAGTTTAAGCTCAGAGAGAGGGCCATCGGGTGGGGAGGAAGCTTTCTCATTACTGGCCTCTGTCGTCGACATGGTGGATGCAACGCGACGCGATGGGAGGAGGCTAGGAAACGAAGAAGGGACAGAAGGAGTCAAGCATATGGGTGCGGCCAGCCAGTGTTTTTATGCCACGGGTAAGAACTTCGCTTACGGTGCGGCGATAATCTACCCGTGGTCAGTGGCCAAATGGAACCCGCTTACGGTACAAGATTTTGTCTCCGTCCCTTTGCCTAGGCTACTGTTGCTGGTAATATCGCGAACGGGACCACTTTACAGCCATTCGACATAGACAAGCGAGTCACCGCGGCTCAATCCGCAAGAACCGCTGCTGCTGCAAAAGCAGGGAGGAAGATCGTTCCATTGGAGTCCTCCGATGAAATCGGTGACAGCCTCTGCCTCTGCCGAGCTTTTCGCGTTGCTGGCCATTTTTGTTCTGGTACCATTAATGTTCGATTGACGGTGCAGTATGGTGCAGGGGTACTTTACCCGAATGTGAACGGATACCCGATTTGGGATGACACACGCGAAAATAGAAGAGTTGTGCTTCCAAGTTAAGTTGACGCGTCTGCGTGTCTGCCAAGACGCGCATACATCTGACCAGCCCACATACCCTCTTTTACACTAAATTTATTACTCATGAGTTCCTCGATACCCCAACGTCATTCTCCTCAGTTCACCCCCGCGCCGCTCCCTATTCCTATACGTTGCCCAACACACAGGGCAAACCCCTCCTTATCCGACTCAGACGATGGTTCACTAGACAGCCACAATAGTCTCAACTCGAATGCCAACGCTCACGTCATGACCCAGCATCCCTACCAGGATGCAGACGAGGACCCGCTTAGGCATGCGATCTCTCCTCTCCTCTCACCCTCCTACTAACCCGCCCTCACTTATGTAGGGCCCTATGCCACGCACTGAACGTCGCAAAGACCGCGCCCTCGAGCGCATATCACCTCACGAAAACGCATGAACTCGCCGTCCTCAACCGCACCTCTCCTGTCCTCCCTACGCATCTACTCGCCGTCCACGATGCGTCCCTCACAGAACCAGCCGCACTTGTCACCCTCATCCCCGTCAACATTGACACCTTTTCTCGAAAACTCCGCATGGACATCGCTGGCATACGCCATCAAGCCCAACCAGCCACGCGCGTCCTCCCCTCCCCAACCATCTTTCCCGCTAGCCTGCCGCTCCCAGCCACGGTGATCCTTCCCATCGTGCCCCTGCAAGTCCCACACGCGCCATCCGTTGCGCTTCTCCTACTCTACGCTCTCGGTGT
>Ga0137397_10002448_pt1 | contig 12941 bp, 8 predicted proteins | sample czorhiz116metaG_FD_106658 | JGI IMG/M metagenome (GOLD analysis project Ga0137397, IMG submission 106658) | Vadose zone soil microbial communities from Angelo Coast Range Reserve, California, USA - czorhiz1.16 metaG | ecosystem: Environmental > Terrestrial > Soil > Vadose zone | place: USA... | reverse complement strand
CCGGCGAGATCGCGCTCGCGCGCGAGCCGCAGGCTGTCCTGCATCCAGGCGAACACCGCGGCCATGCGCGCCTTGTATTCGGCGTCCATTGCCTGCGTCCGGCCGAGGTTGTTGTTGCTGCCCTGGACGTCGAGCCCGACGAACAGGACTTTTCCCGCGATCCAGCGCATGTGCTCGCGATACTCCGCGTAGCGGCCCGATTGGCGCTCGAGCGCGAGCTTGCGCTCCCCGAGGCTCGAGTCTCCCGATTCGAACAGCTCGCGGAACTTGTTCAGGCGCTCGAGGGGATCGCGGCCGCTGCGGTGGCAGTCGACCCATTCGTTGTCGCCGGGGACGATGACGAAGGGATGCTTCGATCTGTCGAACTGGCGCTTGCGCGCCTCGAACCATGCGTCGGTGCACGGCCCCCGGCCGCCGGTGATGTCGCCGACGTGGATCACGAAGGCGAGATCCTCGCCGTTCATCTGATCGATCATCCGGTCGAGCGCGGTCGCTTCGAATTCGTTGTAAGGCGTGTCGCCGATCAGCGCGAAAGCGAGAGGCGGATGGAACGCGGAGGGCAGCGGCGGCGGGAGGTGCGCCGTGCAGCCGGCGAGGGCGAGGAGAAGCGCGAGGCTCAGACGAGCCAGGACAGGACGACGGGCAGCAGCTCCTTGCACCAGGAAAGGTTAGCAGAGTTCACGTTCTCCGAAGCGCCGACGAGCTCGGGAGTGTTCGCATACGCGGCGACGATCGTGCCGAGGAGCTTCGCGCGCTGCTCCGCCGTGCAATTCATGAAGCGCCGTCGCCAGCGGGAAGACGTCGCCGCGCTCACCGCGCAGGCGCTCGCGCTCCCGCGGATGCTCTTCCCCTCGAACATCGTCCCGACGTAGGTGAGCCAGCGCTCCCGGTTGCGCAGCCGCGCGAGCGGGGTGTTGGTCAGGATGTTGAAGGTGCGCTTGCAGGCGAGGCAGCGGTAGCGCGGAAGGCCGTGCGCGGCGCCCCAGCGGACGATCCGGTCGGATGCGCAGTGCGAACATGAAAGGAGCTGCGGGAAAGCGGTTTTTTCCCGGGCCGGATCGCGTACGACATCAGCCGGGTACGACTCGGGCCCCCGACTGCGCAAGTCTTGGGAGACGGTATCGGAAGCGAATCGCCGAAGCGCCATTGCTATAGCCACCCCGCGACGATCATCGACCCGGAATTGCGAAAAAGGGTTGACGGAAATCAAGCCTGACACAAATGTAAGAGGTCGATTCGCGCCGGGAAGGCCAAATTTATTTCTGTACGCGTTAGATGTTGGGCATTTCGCTCCAACCTGACTTTTAGCTGACTGGAAGAGGCCGGACTCGGTTCCTGCGGCCCCGTCCCGGCGTTTCGGCGGGTCGTTGCGCACCCAGGTCCCGTCCGTCGCCAACACCTAACGCGCACGCCCGCGCGCTGGTGGAATGATCCGCGCCTACATACAATTTTTGCGCCTGCGTTTCGGCATTCGGTAGTTAACGTCGAGCGAAGGTCTATTCATCCATCACTCGGTCGAGGAGAGCAAATGAGGAACAGGAAAGTATTGATGGCCAGCGCGATCGCGCTCGGTGTCGCCGCCGCGTTCGGCGCACCTTCGCAGGTGGTTGCGGCTGACGGGGACAGCACACTGCAGTTCTACGGTCACCTTGATTTGTCGATTGACAATATCACCAAGGGTCAGAAGGAGGGCGGATCGGGCCAGAACCCGGCCCCCCAGGGCGGCAGGTATGGCTGGCAGTGGGATATCTCCAGCAACCTGTCGTATCTCGGCTTCCGCGGGGACCACGATATCGGCGGCGGAAACAAGATGGTGTTTCAGGTGGAAACCCAGATCGACGTGTCCGCCACTCCTGGGCCGAGCCCAAACAGCCAGGTTTCCCCCGGGAACGCCGACAGCAAAGTGCAAGGCGCACTCGCCTCGCGCAACAGCTTCTTGGGTTTCGCCGGCGGCTGGGGCGCCTTCAAGGTCGGCAAGACCGACGCTCCTTACCAGCTGTCGACCTCGCGCATGGACCCGTTCTCGGCAACGGTGGGCGACTACAACAGTATCATGGGCAACACCGGCGGGGACAATCGGGCCGAGTTCGATACCCGTCTTTCCCACGCGATGTGGTACGAGTCCCCCAAATGGGGCGGCGCCTCGTTCAGCGCGCTCTGGGCTCCTGGACAGAACCGGGCCAGTGACAACAGCATCAACGCTAGCGGCGAGCCCGATTGCACGGGAGGGGGAGGAACAGGTGCTCTCGTAGTTCCACCAAGTGCAGGAGGCGTCTTCATCTGCAATGACGGCGGCTATGGCGACGCCTACAGCGTCGCAGGTGTCTTTCAGTCGAGCGGGCTCTACGCGATCGTGGCCTACGAGAAGCACTCGCAGGTCAACCGCAGCGGCGACGATGCCGTGAATGTCGCTATCGGGGACGAAGCCGCGATGAAGGTGGGCGTCCAGTACGCGTTTCCGACCAACACCACCGTCAACGTAATTTTCGAGAGGATGACCCGCAACAATCCCAATGCGGACTTCAACGAGCGCCAACGCAACGGCTCGTGGCTCGCGGTCACGCAAAAGATGAGCGACCAGGACGAGGTTAACCTCGGGTGGGCGCACGCAGGGAAAACCCCGGGGCAGCCAAGCGGGGGCCCCGGGGGAAGCGTAACTGGCACTCCCGGGTCGGTCGACAACGCGTCCAATATGTACTCGGTCGGCTACAAGCATCATTTCGACAAGAAGAGCAACTGGTACGCGGTGTATGCGCGCCAGATGAATCACGCCGGAGGGCACTTCGACCTCGGCGCGAGCGGCCACGGCATCACCACCGATTGTAAGGATGCTACGAACACCTGCTTCACCGGCGAGACGCTGCAGGCGGCATCGGTGGGCTGGATGTACTCGTTCTAGTACCGGAGTTTCGTTTCGTGGTAGGTTAAGCGGGCGTCGAAAGGCGCCCGTTTTTTTTTGGACTGGACTCGAATTGAAGCGCATCGCTCTGGCCGTTGCATTCACCGTGGCGCTGCTCCTAGTGGCGGCACCCGCGCCGGCGGCATTCGTCTTCAGGGCGGGGGACTCCGTCTATGTGGACGGCAAGCGCTACAGCTGGGAAGAGTGGAAGAAGATCCGCGACGACCCAGAGCTTGTCAAGCAGTCGCAGGAAGCCGAGGCTGCGAAGCCGGCGGCCCCTGTCACTGGGCCGAGGGCCGCGGCGTGCACCACGGCGATCTACTACGACGAGTTTCCGAGCGAAGATGAGAAGTTCCAGTGCGGCGCGGGCCTGGGCGCGCTTACGCGCGAGCAGATCCTGCAAAAAGGCTGGAAGGTCGATCTCATCGAAAAAATCCCGCCGCCGAGCGGACAGCCGACGCAGTCCCCGCGCGGCCTGCCGCTCTACTCGTACAAGCTGGTCATCTCGCGCTAAGGCGGGCGATCCGGGTGAAGGCGGCTCGGGGTATTCAAGGCGTCGGCGCTGTCGTGATGTGCGTCGCGCTGTGGGGGTGCGTGTCGTACGGCGGTTTTACGCCGGGCGTGTCGACGATGTACGACGTGCGATCGCGAGCGGGAAGACCCACCGACGTGCGGTTCGTCCACGGTGAGGAAGTCTGGGAGTACGCCACCGGCCCGGAAGGAGTGGAGACCCATGTCATCAGGTTTGACAGCAAAGGTGTGGTCCAATCAGTGGAGCAGGTCCTGACGCTGGAAAATATCCGCCGCCTGACCCCTGGAAAGACGACCCGGGAAGAAACGCGAGAGCTGCTCGGACGCCCGGGCGATGTGAGCATGATGAACGGGAAGGAAGTCTGGGAATGGCGCTTCCGGCCGTTCGGATTCATTCCGGAAATCCTGGCCGTCTCGTTCGGCGGAGACGGGCGCGTGACCGATGTCGCCCGTCTGCCGGAATCCATCGGCGGAAGCAACCACGGGAGAAAATGATGCGCTTCAGTGTCGTTCTGTTGGCCTTGCTCGCGGCGTGCTCCTCCTCGCCTTCGTCCCAGAGTCCGGCGCCGGCCGCCAAGCGACCGGGGGTTGATGTGCTGTGCCTTAACGACTGCCTGGGGAACGGCGGCACGAAGGATTTCTGCGACGCCCGTTGCAACTATTGACCCGGACGAGCCTGGCGCTGTTTCTTTTTTGTAACGCGCACAAGGTTTGTTACACGCGACTTCGGTGTCGTATTCCGTAGGAAACGGTCAAACAACCAACAGCGCGTCAGATCTCGTTTGGTGGAGGCAACAAATGGGAACGGCTATTGCCATAACCCTGGCTATGTGGATCGGGTTTTTTGGTATTGGTGCTGCAACGAGGGGTCGCGTAGACATCGGCATTACCGCCTACGCACAGTCGGACCTTCCACCCGGAAAGCAGTTTGTCCTTCAGGGACCGGACCCTCGCTATCCCGGAGGTGATCCCTCGTGGCCGGCCTATGCGCGAATTCTCACGAAGGCCCTCGAGGCCAAGGGCCTCGTGCCCGTGGCATCGTCTCCCGATTTGATCATCAGGGTGACCTACCGGGTCGGCGACACGCTGACGTCGGTATCTACGACGACCACGCCGACCAAAGACGGAAGCACGGACTCCACCAGCGTCTCAACGACCAATCTGAGGACGATCCAGATCGAGGCGCTGGATGCCGGTTCCGCTGCGTCCGGCAAACCTACGGTCGTGTGGAGCATCCGCGCGCAAAGCCGCGGCAGCGGAGACGACCTGGCGAAGGTTTTTCCGGTCATGGTCGCGGCAATGGAGAGTTATGTTGGGGTGACCGCCGAGCAGGAGGTCAAAGTCTCCAAGTACGACAGCGATCCGGAAGTCGTTCGCCTGAAGGAACCTTGAATGACCCGTGTGAGCACGCTGACGGCACGACTTCGTATTGTTGCCGCTTTGTTACGTACAACTTCGGCAATAGGTAGTCTCCCCACGACAGGGCGTAGGGGTTTCCCGACAATTTCGCGACGAACTCACTCCCAGTCGCTGTCAATTCGCTGAATGATGTTGAGCCTTTGCGCGAGATACATAGAATGGCGACTAGGCCATACAGAGTGCGCAGCGTGCGGGGTCTCGCTGAGGGAGCTGAGCGCATGAATGAGAATCGGCTGTGGAAATCCGTCACGCTTGGGTTCGTTGCGTGCGCGATGCTCGCCGACTGCGGTGGCGGCGGCGGCTCGAGCTCGAGCGGTGAACCCGGGGTAAGCGTCGCTGTCCCGCCCGCTCCCACGGTGTTTTTAATGGTCGGCGGAAATGTCTCGGGATTGAGCGGAACCGCCGTGCTGCAGAACAACGGCGCAGATGCGCTGACGATCGGCGGAGACGGAAGATTCACGTTTCCGACCAACCTTCCAGCCAATGCGGGCTACGCGGTCACGGTGCTCACGCAACCGACCGGGCAGAACTGCACGGTCGCTAACGGATCCGGAAATCTAACGGGCGATACGTTTCTGCGGATACCGCCGAGTAACGTCACCAATGTAAAGATCACTTGCGCGCCCTATAGCGCAACCACGCTCGCGCTGTTCGCCGGAAACATGGGAGGGCCGGGCGCCGTGGACGGGGCCACCGTCGCGGCGCAATTCTTCATACCGCAGGGCGTGATCGCCGACAAGACGGGCAACGTCTACGTGGCGGACACCGGAAACCGCACGATCCGCAGGATCGATCCCACGGGCGTGGTGAGTACCCTTGCCGGAATGCCGCGATTGTATGGGAGCGCCGATGGCCTCGGCGCCGCCGCGCGTTTCGGCAATCCTGTGGGCGTGGCAACCGACGCCGCGGGCAACTTGTATATCGCCGATAGCGGTAACGTCACCTTGTCTATCGTCGGCAGCACCGTCCCCATTGGCAGCATCCGCAAAGTCACGCCGGCGGGTCGCGTGACCACCTTGGCCGAGATAACTGGAACGTCCCCTGGGCCGCTCTTCGGTATTGCCGTCGATAGCAAGAACAATGTTTATGTGGCTGACTCGGGGGCCTGCGTGATCCGCGAAGTGACCGCCGCCGGTCGATTGCTCGTCTTCGCCGGGGCGATCGGCTCCTGCGGCAGCGCGGACGGAACGGGAGCGGCCGCACGTTTCGACTGGCCCTACGCCCTCGCCATCGACGGCATGGACAACGTGTACGTGGCCGACGCGAACAACCGAACGATCCGCAAGATCACTCCGGCGGGCGTGGTGAGCACGCTCGCGGGGACTCCGGGGAACTTCGGCACCTTCGACGGGATTGGTCCGTTGGCGCAATTCTCCGATCCAGTCGGTATCGGCATCGACAGCCTGGGTAACCTGTACGTGACCGACTGGCCACTGGATTTCGGAGGGCCAGCGATCCGCAAAATCACGCCCACGGGCTCGGTGACCACGCTCACAGTGCTGCCTCGTGGACTCATAACCGACCAGTGGCCCATTCCCGCGACATTTGGAATCGACTATCCGATGGGAGTGAGCGTCGACGGTGCCAACAACGTCTATGTCGCCGACGCGACCAACAGCGTGATCCGAAAAATCACCCCGCAAGGCGTCGTAAGTGTGTTTGCCGGCATGGCGTATGCGCCGGGAAGCGCGGACGGTACAGGAGCTGCCGCCCAATTCCAAGGAGACGGCGACAAGATCGCCGCCGACAATCTGGGCAATCTGTACGTCGCCGACGGCGGAAACAACACCATCCGCAAGATCACGCCGTCGGGCGTGGTGAGCACCTTCGCCGGCACGGCGGGGACAGCCGGCAGCGCCGACGGGACCGGCGCTGCGGCTCAGTTTTACTCCCCAAGTGCCGTGGCGACCGACACTGCCGGCAACGTGTACGTCGCGGACGCAGGGAATAGGACAATCCGCAAGATCACGCCGACGGCCGTGGTCAGCACTCTCGCCGGTTCGGCGGGGACATCCGGCAGCGCCGACGGGACGGGCGCCGCGGCGCAGTTTGGCTCTATAAGAGGGGTGGCGACCGATAGCGCAGGCAACGTTTACGTGGCGGATTCCTGGTTCTGCACGGTCCGCAAGATCACGCCCGCCGGCGTCGTCAGCACTTTTGCCGGAACCCCGGGGAATTGCGTCAGCAAGGATGGAGTGGGCACGGCCGCAGGATTCGGATTCCCCGATGACGTGGCCACCGACAGTGCCGGCAACGTGTATGTTGCCGATGGGGCGATTCGGGTGATCACACCCACCGGGGTGGTGAGTACGCTTGCCGGATCGCTGAATCGTTCGTCCGCGGGTGACGCAGACGGCCCGGTCGCCAAGGCCACTTTCAGTTTGCCGGTGGCGCTAAGCGTTGACAGCGTTGGAAATATCTACCTCGCCGACTGGCTGAACAACACTGTGCGCAAGATCTCCGCTGCGGGAATCGTGAGCACGGTGGCTGGAGTCCTCGGACAGACGGGCTTCAAGCCGGGCGCCGGGCCTGGAGTGATCGCCTTTCCCACGGGCGTCGCGGTGAGCGGCAATTCGCTCTATATCATGACGTCGAACGGTGTCGCGGTCCTGCAGTGAGTTGGCTATAACCGCTTTAGCCTGTACAGCAGGTCCAGGGCCTCGCGCGGCGAGAGTTCGTCCGGGCTGATCGCGTCGAGCGCTTCCCGCAGCGCATCCGGTTCGGCCGCCGCCTCGGCCTCGGCCTTCCCCGCGACGAAGAGGTCGTTCTGCCCGCCGCGCGTCAGGCTCGCTTCCTCGAGCATCTGTAAATATTTTCGCGCGTTGCGCACCACGTTCTTCGGCACGCCGGCGAGTTGCGCGACTTGCAGGCCGTAGCTCTGCGACGCCGGGCCTTCCTCGACGGCGTGCAGGAATACGATGGTGTCCTTGTGCTCGACCGCGTCGAGGTGGATGTTCGCGGCGTGCTTGTATTCGAGCGCGAGGCGCGTGAGCTCGAAGTAGTGGGTGGCGAACAGTGTCAGCGCCTTGTTCTTTTCCAGGAGCTGCCGCGCGATCGCCCACGCGAGCGCGAGGCCGTCGAAGGTCGAGGTGCCGCGCCCGACTTCGTCCATGAGCACCAGGCTCTTCTCGGTCGCGTTGTGCAGGATGTTCGCCGATTCGGTCATCTCGACCATGAAGGTCGAGCGACCCCCGGCGAGGTCGTCGGCCGCGCCCACGCGGGTGAACACTTGGTCGATCGGCCCTAGGCGCGCCGATTTCGCCGGCACGAACGATCCCACGTGCGCCATGAGAACGATAAGCGCGACCTGCCGCATGTAGGTCGACTTGCCGCCCATGTTGGGGCCGGTGACGAGGAGCAGCTGGCGCGAAGGCGAAAGGCGCACGCTGTTGGCGATGAACTGCTCGATCTGCGCTTCGACGACCGGATGGCGGCCTGCGTCGATCTCGAGCGCGATGTCCGCCGTGAACTCCGGCCGGCAATAGCCGCGCCGGGCCGCGATCGCCGCGAAGCAGGCGAGCAGGTCGAGCTGCGCGAGCGCCCGCGCGATGCGCTGCAGCACCGGGACGTGGGGTGCGAGTGAGGCCAGCAGCTCGTCGTAGAGCGTCTTCTCCAGAGCGAGCGCGCGGTCTCGCGCCGAGAGCGCCTTGTCCTCGAAGGCCTTCAGCTCGGGCGTGATGTAGCGCTCGGCATTCTTGAGGGTCTGGCGGCGGCGGTAGTCGGCGGGCGTCTTGCCGGCGTGCGCGTTGGTGATCTCGATGTAGAAGCCGTGGACGTTGTTGTAGGCGACGCGCAGGTTGGGGATGCCGGTGCGCGCGCGCTCGCGGCTCTCGAGCTCCGCGAGGAAGGTTCCGGAGTCGGTCTGCAGAGCGCGCAGCTCGTCGAGCTCCTTGTGATAGCCGCCGGCGATCACGCCGCCGTCGCGCACCATCGCGGCCGGATCCTCCATGACCGCGCGGCGGAGGAGGGCGAGGCAGTCCTCCGGCACCTTCAGGTCGTCCAGCATCTTCGCGAGAAGCGCGGCGTCCTTCGGCACCGCGGGCACAAGCTCGGGCAGGAGCGCGAGGCTGTCGCGCAGCGACGAGAGATCGCGCGGCCGCGCGTTCTTCAGCGCGACACGCCCGGTGATGCGCTCGACGTCGGCGAAGCGCCGCAGCAGCTTGTGGATTCCCTCGTGCGCTCCGGCGAGCGCGGCGACGGCGCCGTGGCGCGCGTCAAGGGCCGCGTGATCTCGAAGCGGATGGTGCAGCCAATGCCGCAACAGCCGGCTGCCCATGCCGGTGGCGCAGTCGTCGAGCACCGAGAACAGCGTCGGCGCCGGCTCGCCGCGCAGCGTCTCGGTGAGCTCGAGGTTGCGGCGCGTCGCCGCGTCCATGCGGACGTACTCGCTCGCGCGCTCGGGGACGACCGCGACGACGTGCGCCAGCGCCTGCCCCTGGGTCTTGCGCGCGTACTCGAGCAAGGCGCCCGCGGCTCCGATCGCCGGCTCCAGGTCCTCGCAGCCGTAGCCGGCGAGGCTCGCCGCACCGAGCTGCTTCAAGAGCATCTTCCTGCCCGCGTCGAAGTCGAAATGCCATTCGGGCAGCCGGGTGACCGCGAATCCGACCGGTTCCGCGCCCTCGGCCGCGAGGATTTCCGCCGGGCCGATGCGGCGCAGCTCGTTGTCGAGAAGCTGGGGCGCGATCTCGGTGACGCGCAGCTCGCCGCTCGCGAGATTGAGCCACGCGAGCCCCACGGCGCCCTTCGCGCGGGCGAGCGCGAGCAGGATGTTGTCGGACTTTTCGTCGAGCAGCTCGGCGTCAGTGAGCGTGCCCGGCGTGACAATGCGCGTGACCTGTCGGTCGACCGGACCTTTGGACGTGGCCGGATCGCCGATCTGCTCGCAGATCGCCACCGATTCGCCGAGGCGCACCAGCTTGGCGAGATACTGATCGACCGCGTGGTAGGGCACGCCCGCCATCTTGATCGGCGCGCCGGCCGAAGCGCCGCGCGTGGTAAGCGTCAGATCGAGAAGGCGCGAGGCGCGCTCGGCGTCGCCGTAGAACATCTCGTAGAAATCGCCCATGCGGTAGAACAGCAGGATGTCCGGATGCTGCGCCTTGATGCGCAGGTACTGCTGCATCATCGCCGTGGTACCGGGAAGATCCGGCGAAGGCGTTTGATTTCCCGTTTCGACGCTTGGAGTTGCGGAATTTCGCCGTTGCATCTTGATCATCAGTCCCTGTGGCGCAGACATGTTGCAGGAGGGGCGCAGACCTTGCAAGCCAACTCAGGCAAAATAGCGGCTATGGCAAGACCGCAGACGGCGAGAAGCACGCGACGAGCGCGCGATGAGCTAACGGTGTCGCACCGCGAGCGACTCGTCGAGGAACTGCTCGCCGACCCGAAGCTTGCCGCGGAGTACCTATTGGCGGCAGCGGAAGACAGCGATCCTCGGGTCTACTTCACGGCGGTGAGGACTGTGACGGGACAGTAGGAGGGTCCGCCGGTTAGCCAAACTCGGTCCTGCTAGAAGGACGAGGTGACGCCGGGATGGGAACCGGTCGTCGGCCAATGTCGGTTGCGACCCTGAGCGGCCGGTCGCCTTTCTCCATACCGGACATTGCTGTGGCGCTCGCGCCGGGCGTGCTGAAGCGTCGCGGGGCGCGACCTATTTCCTGAATCTGCCGACCAGCCGCTCCATATACAGGTACACGACGGGCGTGGAGAACAGCGTCAGCGCCTGCGACAGCAGCAGCCCCCCCACCATCGCGATTCCCAGCGGCCGGCGCAGTTCGGATCCGGCGCCCGTTCCGAGGGCGAGGGGCAGCGCGCCGAGCATCGCCGCCATGGTCGTCATCATGATCGGGCGGAAGCGCAGCAGGCAGGCTTTGTAGATGGCGTCCTCGGCGGAAGCCCCTTTGGTCCTCTCCGTGATCGAGACGTCGACCATCATGATGCCGTTCTTCTTGACAATCCCGATCAGCAGGATGATGCCGATGAGGGCGATCAGCGAGAAATCGTAGCGAAACAGCATCAGCGCGAGCAGCCCGCCGACGCCTGCCGACGGCAGCGTGGACATGATCGTGAGGGGGTGGATGTAGCTCTCGTAGAGCATGCCGAGGACGATGAAGATCGCGAGCAGCGCGGAGGCGATCAGGAAGGGCTGGCTCGCAAGGGAATCCTGGAAGGCCTTGGCGCTGCCGGCGAAGATCGACGTGAGCCCCGCGGGCATGCCCAGCGAACGCTCCTTGGCCTTGATCGCATCGACGGCCTGGCCGAGCGATCGGCCCGGCGCCAGGTTGAACGACAGGGTCACCGCGGGAAACTGCCCGTCGTGGTTCACGGTCAGCGGCGCCGAGGAGCGCTCCAGCGCGCTGATCGCGCGCAGCGGAACCGGCTGCCCGGTCTTCGACGGAACGTACAGCCGCCCGAGCGCGTTCTCGTCGAGCTGGAAGCGCGGGTCCACCTCGAGGATGACGCGGTAGACGTTCACCTGCGTGTAGTAGGTGGCGACCTGGCGCTGGCCGAACGCGTCGTAGAGCGTGTCGTCGACGCTCTGGAGCGCGACACCCAGCCGCGCCATCGCTTCGCGGTCGACCACCACCTTGAGCCGCGGCGCCGTGGGCTCGACATCCCCGGCGACGTCGCGGATGTCGGGGATGGTGCGCAGCGCGCCGAGCATGCGCGGCGTCCACGCCTGGAGCTCGGCGAGGTTCGCGTCCCGCAGCGTGTACTGGAACTGCGTCTTGCTGACGCGTGCGCCGACCTGGAGGTCCTGGCGAGCCTGCATGCGAAGAACGATCTCCGGCACGCCCTTGGCGCGCTCATTGACGCGATCGATCACCCGGTAGACGGACGCCTTGCGCACGCCGAAGGGCTTGAGGTCGATCAGCATCCGTCCCACGTTCGTGGACGGGTCGCCCTCGATCCAGTAATACACGTTCTCGATGTCCTCGTCCTGCCTGACCAGATCTGCCATGGTGCGCATGCGCTCCGCCATCGCGGCATAGGAAATGTCGGACGACGCTTCGGTGACCCCGGCGATGAGCCCGTTGTCCTGTTGGGGAAAGAATCCCTTGGGGATCAAGACGTACAGCAATATGGTGATGCCAAAGGTGACGAAGATGAACATCAGCATGAAGAACTGGTGCGCCAGGACCCATCGCAGCCCTCTTGCGTAGCCGTGGATGACGCGATCGAACCACAGTGCGGCGCGCCTCTTGAGCGCACTCTCTTTCCTGTCGCGCTCCTTCACCAGCAGTCGCGCGCACAACACCGGGGTCAGCGTGAGCGAAACTACGCCGGACAGCAGGATCGCGATGGCCGCCGTGTTGGCGAACTCGTGGAAGAGACGGCCGACGACGCCTCCCATGAAGATCAACGGGATGAACACCGCGACGAGCGAAACGGTCATCGAGACGATCGTGAAACCTATTTCGCTCGAACCTCTCAGGGCGGCCATCTGCGGATCCTCCCCTTCCTCGATGTGGCGCATGATGTTTTCCAGCATCACGATCGCGTCGTCGACGACGAAGCCGACCGAGACGGTGAGCGCCATCAGCGAGACGTTGTCCAGCGAATAGCCGATCACGTACATTGCCGCCATGGTGCCGAGCAGGGACAGCGGGATCGCGACCGCCGGGATCAGCGTGGCGCGTAGGCTGCGTAGGAAGCCGTAGACCACGATGACCACCAGCAGACACGAGATGCCGAGCGTGGCGAGAACGTCCCTGACCGAGGCGCGGATCGCCTGAGTCCGGTCTCCCAGCAGCACCAGGTGCACCGACGCCGGCAGGTCGCGCTGCAGCGTGGGCAGCCGGGCCTTGACCCTCTCGACCGTCGCGTTCAGGTTGTAGCCGACCTGCTTGTGGACGTCGATCATCACGGCCTGGTGGTGGCCGACCCACGCGCCCTGCTTCACGTCCTCGACGGAGTTCACGACCGCTCCCAGATCGCGAAGCTTCGCCGAGGCGCCGCTCCGGGACGTAAGCGTGATCGCGCCGAACTCCGCCGCGTCGGACAGCTGGTCGTTGCTGTCGAGCAGGATAGATTGCCGGGCGCTGTTCAGCGTGCCCTTCGGGCCGTTCGCGGTCGACTCGCCGATCCGCTG
>Ga0137397_10002442_pt1 | contig 12953 bp, 18 predicted proteins | sample czorhiz116metaG_FD_106658 | JGI IMG/M metagenome (GOLD analysis project Ga0137397, IMG submission 106658) | Vadose zone soil microbial communities from Angelo Coast Range Reserve, California, USA - czorhiz1.16 metaG | ecosystem: Environmental > Terrestrial > Soil > Vadose zone | place: USA... | reverse complement strand
TCATCCGCGAGTTGATGAGCCTCGTCGAAGGAGAGGATTATAGTGGGTCGGAGCCGCTCGTTCTCCCAGCTAGAGCCTTTCGGTGGGAAGATAAAATTGACAAGCTTCTCTGCCGCCTGCTGCCAATCCCTCGTCGTTCTCGTCGTCATCATCAATCCAGGGATAGCTTCATGCGGTGCGCTCCCTTGAAAAGCATGTCCGGCACCAGCTCGCTATTCGGATAAGCCGGATTCGCGGCGAAATCGACGTCACTGTTCTCCCCGGTCTCTAGGGAGGAGTCCATCTGGACATCCGACTCGCTCTTTTGACTTTCTCGACTTGACCCTGTGCGACTCGGTGTGATGATTTTTCCTGGAGCATTTCCCTTCGCCTCGCATCTCGGCTATGGGACGTCGCACAAGGGTGGATTGGAAAAAACAACCGACGATCTCGTTACTGTAGTTATATGCTGTACCCGCTGAGTTAAAAGAGGAGGAAGGTCAGGCTTTTCGCCTCAATTTGGTTACCTTAACCCTATACTAGGACGTTTAAAGAATATCTATTTACTTTCTTCTCCGTCCACTCATTCATAGCCACGCAGTCCAGAGAGGCACATTAGAAACGTTCATGGCATACATATACGAACAAGAGGAGGCCGCGAACTGGAAGTACACTACCATATCATAAGAAAGCAACTGATAAAAGTTGCTTCGGGTAGAAAAAAAATGGGGGGGAGACGTAAGAAAGTGAAAATAATGGCGAGCCATCGAGGAAAAGCCACACTGCTAGATTTCATGGTGAGCCATTCAAAGATGGGTGCACGAACGACGAATACTGCGTCGGGGATGTAAGCTTTTCGGGGAGGAAGAGCGGGACCGTCGGCATCAGCTCAAAGATGTGCTGTACCACTCCACGCGCAGCGCCAGATGGACCAGGGCGCCCCTCTGAGGTATCGTCCGCGCGCATGACCCCGTGCACGCGTGCCTCCTGTGATGGGGCTTCGTCCCAGGAACCATTGGAACCAGGGGCAATTGCATGTATCGCCGCTCCGCGTCCGTCCCAGATGCATCGGAGGTCATTACCAGGTATGATCTGACACAGGCGCCCAGTTTCGACATGTCGCACCTCGATGAAACGCGAGTCAAAGATAAGGATGTATGGTGGGTGCCAGGCGACGTGCTCTGCAGTACCCTCCCACTCGATGGTACCTTTGGTGCGACTAGGGTCGCCGTGGCGGTTCACATACAACCCGAACTCTGAGAAGAACGTCAGCGGGTAGACGCGGAGAGAGTACCCATATGCGCCCTTACCATCGTAACAAAGAAGGAACTCGTTCTCGCTGGAGCGGAACATGCCCATTGGACGACATGACTCACACCGTTTAGCGAGCTTCTCATGGCGCGGGTCGTCGCGTTGCGGAATAGTAACACTCTTGAAACTGTAAACAGCACGTCAGCCGCCGAACTGTAAATACGGTAAGCAATCATGACGGACTCGGAAAGATCCATGATCTCGAATCCCTTTGTACATAAAATGGCGATCCTTGCTTTCAAGAAGATGAGATCATAGGACTCTGAGGGGAGGAAGAAGTCCTATCCGATGGCGTTAACTCGAGAATCGCAGTCAGTGATGAAAGGAATAAACGCACTCGATATATGCGGAACCACTCTGAACGAGGTTGTCGCAAGCCAAGACGAGAACTGAGAGACACCGGAGCTTTTGCCCTCTCGTTGATCTTGCCAACAACAGGCTCGAGCACGCGGAAAACGCTGTCCAACTAGAAATCGACGTAGGACCAACTCGGACAACCGATGCAACAAGACAGGGACTTACCCCTTTCTTCTTCATGTAAATAACAAGAGTTCGCCCTCCGAGACTCCCGACGCTGAAGAAATGCACGTCTTTGGATCCATTGAGCTTCTGCGGAGTCTGAGATGTGTTCGGACTATGTGGAGACGAGGGTACGAGTGCTTCGATATGATACGCGAACAGTGACTTCAGAAAAGGGGAAATAGAGCGAAATGAGATCATATATGACGCGCAGAATATGAACCAATTTCACCTTATCGGCCAGAACGAGGAAAATTCCAAAGTCTTCAAGCATTGAACACTGCGTAACCATCTTCAGGTGAAGCACCCGACGCATGGCTGCAAGAAGACACGTTGAGCAACAGTTCAGCAAGACCAGACCGCAGGTCTCACATCGAGGATCGTGGCGGAACCCGATCCAGACACCTTCCGCACAGCCAACTGCGACGAGAGCGCGTCCGTCCCCGGTAGCTAGAGATGAATCAAAATTCCTCAACCAACCGGATAAGGTGCTACGGAGCCAAAATCTGCCTACTAAATGGCACCGAACAAGTGACCTTGCCCGTAAACGAGCTCTCCGCATTCCACGAGTGGTTCGTCGGGGCCCCGAGCATCGACGGTACGACGAACGTGTCGGAGCTAAGCGTCTCGACTTCGAACACCTTGTTCGACTCCTGCACGACTTTGCGTAACCCGGTTGCCTCCTGGAGTTTCTCTTTCCACTCTGAGCGCGCCTGTGAGGACTCGGCGTACACCGTGTAGAGGCCCCCGAGGCGGCCAGTGTGTAGAATTGTGCACGGGTACACAACGCGGGAGTCAGTCGCCGTCGCTGCATCGGGGGCTCCACCTGGCGTATTTGCCTGTGCATCGCCCTTGTTTCCGCCACCGAAGCCACGGAGTAAGCCGGTCCCGCGCTGCGTAGGTGAATCAGTGAAGTTGGCCAGCGTCAACAGATCTAGAGGGATGGGCTAACAACGGAAGTCAGACTTGACGCTCAGGGAGGAAGTTGGAAGAAAGCACATACCCGTCGGTTGACATGATATTTCGTAATACCATCCTTCTCTTTTGGTTTCGTCATCACCACTGACATGAGATCGGAGTGAGCAAGCCGCTTGCACCTCTCTCGTCCTTTCAACTTACGGTAGTTATCGAATAGCAAAACGAAGAGCTCGCTCCAACCACTCCACTCAAATCCAGTATCTGGCTGGCGTAGGAGCTTGCCAGTATGAATGAGCGAGCGGTTCTCGGCCAACAGGTCCATATCCTGCGAGAATACAGAGACAAAAAAAGTGAGCTTCATCATTCTTGCGGAAAATCAGGACTTACCACCGCCTCGCCGGGCTTGAAAATCAAGTTCGAATTATACCTCCACAGTTCGACTTTCTGCTCCGCGGATGCGACACCCGGCTGAGTTTCCTTGAGAAGCGCCTTGATCACCTCGACGACCTGAGGGATGCTCTCGTGATCCTCGTGGCCCTCCTTGGTGGCCTCTAGAATGCTCTTCAGCAGCAGCTCATATCGTGCAAGACGTGGGATCGGCCTGTTCACGAAGTTTTTCATGTCGAGGCGGTTTGCGTCCGGATGGCGAGTACATTGCTGTGGACGACAAGCGCAAGAGTAAGCGAACACAATACGATGAACGCAGATCACGAATCGCGGACGTACCTCCACGAATTCCTTGAAACCGGGGTTATTCGCCGATTCATCTACGATACGGTACTCGGCTATCGGGTAGTTCGTGATGTACTCCATGTACTCCTCGCGCCAGTTCAGCGCGGCATCGAAAATCGCAGCGGTAACACTATTGATGATTGGGTGCTCGTCACGCTGGATATCGTGGAGGCGGTCAAGTAGCTTGCGGTGGTGTGAATGTATGGCGCCAAAATTATGGAAGACATCCGTGATGAAAACGGAGAGTCGATCGCGAGGGATGATGGGTGGATCGGCCGAACGTAATGGCTGTACGTACATCTGCAAAACAGAAATGATTCAGATCAATGGGACATGAGGGTCGTCAAGGTGGGGCTTACGATGTCTATGTTCTCCAAATCGCGCACATATTGCATCTCGCCTTTGATGAGCTCGAAAATGACGCTGCAGAGCTCGACATCAGGTCACTTGTACCATCATCTTATCGGCAAGACTAACCTCTGGCGCTTCTGTTCTGCCTTGTCGATGCCCGCTCTGACATCTTCGCTCACCAGGTTATGCCATTCGAACTTGGCCGAGGGACCTCTACACATCGCATGCTGGAACGTCTGCAGCACGCACGCCGCCTGCAGGTTCTTGAACGCTTGGACAGCTTCCAGGAGGAAGTCCGCGTCCGGATTGCCCTCAGCCGTCTCCTTCGCGATGGCCTCGAGCACGTTCTCGTACCGCTGTAGGTGCTCGGACGGACGGTTCAGGAACACTTTCAGATCCATCCTCCGCGCAGTTGGGTTCCGGTTTGCGTTCTAGATATATCACATTTCAAAGCATAAGCGACACACTCTGGAAGATGATAACAAAACGCCACGCACCTCGAGGAACAGCCGGAACTCGTGGTTTACCTCAGTCTCCTCTTTCAACCGTCTCTCGACAAGTGGTAAGTGGCCAACGTATGGTGGGTATACAAGCCTAAACTCCGTCGCAACTTGGAGGAAGATGTCGCCTACGCGCTGAATGACAAGTGACTGTTCGCGCTGGCGAACGTTGAGAACCTCGAGTAACTGGCTGCTCGCACGGCGGACGTCGTAGAAATTTCCAAAGACCTCGTCGATGAACCCATCGAGTTCTGAGTAGGGTATAACGGGTGGGTTGGCGTTGCGCAGGGGTTTTATAAACACCTATTTTCGTGGAGTATGACCGTCAACCATAACATCCCGACCGTGGAGCACAGAGAACGCACAGATTCGATTACATCAAGGTCCTTGTGATATTGGCTCTCGTTGGTGATAAGCTTATGAATAATCGTCTGACGATTAATCTCGCTTTCAGGCAGTGCGGCCAGAACCGCAGGGTCTATTTGTGTAGACCACTCCTCATCCAGCGAAGCGGGGACAGGAGAAGGAGTCTCCTCGACGAAAATTGGATCCGCCTACGTCGGTCCATACAGTCAGATTAGCGGACAGATGACAATCAATAACACCTACCCTTGGCCGACGCGGACACGCAAACGAGAAGCATGGCAAGGCCTCAGAGCAACTGGGCGAATAGCACCGAGTCAATACGGTGATTACGCTCGTCGGGAGCTCTTCGCGATCACGCGGAGCATCAGCGGCGCCCTCCTGGTCGTCGAGGAACATGTACACGTCCTCGACGCCATCTTGGAGCACGCGTCCGCCCCACTCTACCTCATAGAAGAAAAGTTGTTGTTGCAGACTACGTGCGACTTGCAACGCGATGGCGCGGTTATCTGTCGCGTCGCCCCGGTTGATGAGGAGCTCCGACACGATGCGTGACTGGAGCGTCGACTGGGACAGACAGATGGCAGGCAGGGTCAGGCTGGTACATACAAGTGAGGAAAGCCCACCCACGACGATATCCTTTCCGGTAAATGCCCGCGCGTACGGAATGCTCCCTTTCACATGTGTCCCACGTGGCACCTGATCGCGCAACCAGACCGCAATGTTGCTAAGCAGCGAAAAGTTGACAAACGAGTCGAGACTCTCCTCCTCAGAGTAATAATCGTCGTCGTCGTCGTAATAATCGTCATCCGCGTACGAATTGGTGGCGTCTTCCATGGCCTCACGACTTTTCAGTCGCTCGATCTCTGACGCCAGACGCGAACGCGCAGTCACTTCAGATCGAGCAGGCTCTGATGGCGGCCGCTCGCTGACTGGAACAGGTCCCGGCGTGTGATCGCGCAGCTTACTAGAGTACAAGTCGCCGCGTTCGATGTAGGTATGTTCCCCGACGTCCTTGCCCCTGCTGCTTGGGCCGCTGTACGTTGTAGGCAGGGTGGACACAGTCGAGGCTGTCAGATTACGCTCCAATCCGCTTACTTGAGTACTCGAGGAGGTTGAGACTGTGCTAGCTGATCGCTGGGGGTACTCGCTGCTGGACGCTGCGGGCGGAGGTCGACGGTCGGGTCGGTCCGGGAGATACCTGGAATAAAGGATGAGACAACTTACTGTGGGAGAGTGGACGAGCGAACCCATGAGTTCCCGGCGCAAGGATATCGTCCGAGGAGTCGCGGTTCAGGGCGTTCTTTGGTCGTGGTGGGGTTTGAGCGTGGACAGGTGGATTCAGTGGGGGCGGGGGTGGGATCTTGGAGAGGTCGGACAAGTTGGAAGCGTAGTTGGCATCGAGAGGAAAGTAAGAGCTGCTTGCATTACTCATGGGAGAGTAAGTTTCTGTCGATGGCGAAATGGCAGAGAAATCATCGGCGTGACCAGGTATCCGGGGCGCAGAGGCGCCAGGGGGTCGGTATGACGCCTTCTTTTGGAGGATGTTCCCAGGCGATGGGGCACCGTTGGTGGAATAATTCCTCCCGGCTGACGATGAACTCCAGGGTGGGCCATAAGATACGAGAGTAGCGGAAACATCGGGGACGGGAATGGGGTACTGGACCGAGTTGGCAGCACGGGTATGTCCAGCGCTCGGCGAGGGTGAGCGCGCATCAACGCCACTACTACTCCCGGGACGCAATCCGGCAGGGATCTTATTGGTTGGTCGCGGATCGGAAGGTAATCCGCGAGGAGACCGCTCCGCAGCAGAGGTGGCGGCGGTACCATTACTGAAAGGATCAGGTGCATACGGTCTCCGAGGTCTGCATACAGAGTGATAAGAATAGGGGGGACAAGCATGGAGAGAGTTACGCACTGCTCGGGGCTGGGCATTGCACCAGTGGAGGTAGAGGCGGAGAGGTGGTGATCCTGGAAGGGGTGGGGCTCGGGCATGTGAGAGGGGTAAGTGGTAGGGGATGCGCCAGGGAGTCTTGGTAGGGGACGAGGGCCCTTGCCCAGGGTAGGTGAGGTGGGAAGGGCTGTTGGGGAGGGAAGGGGACGGTTGTTGTCTCGGGGACTGGTGGGAGCTGGAAAGATAAATATGAGAGAAGCAAAAGTGGAGATGGGGATAACGAAAACCGACCGCGGGATTGGGGGTGGTGTCTGGAAGAGATGTGCGAGCCAAGGCCTTCGTCGCTATGCGGACTGTAAGGAGGATCATGATCGACATTATTGGGTCTGTTTATCGAGTAAGCCGGGGAGAAACTGGAAGGACTGGATTCTTCGGCGAAGGCGCTGAGAACCTGGTCGTAAAGATCCTGGAGGTCAGCGTCGCCCGGTGGCGGACGCTGGGGAGGGGAAGAGGAGGAAGCGATTGTCGGCATCATGGGATGGGGACGGATGATTGGAGTGGATTTGATCTGATGATATTTGCCGTCACACGTTTTTACGGTCTACGCTCGAACAACGAGCGCCGTGGACAGGTGACGAGAGCGAGGCGAGGCGCAGGGCACAGCAAAGCCCAAGCCAGCGCACGACGTAGATGACTCCGTACAGCCCCAAACGCACTTCATCCGTCCAAGATATAGACTCGCCCAAACCCCCGTTCGGTTCAAGGAAGGTGCCTGCCCTGTCTCTCACACTCATCTCTCGTCTTACCCATAAATTCAGGTTCCTCACCGAGAACGACAATGTCTGGTCCCAGAACGCCTGGGATCATGTCCCACCCCCAGCGGACCAAGACGCCGCCATAGCGGCCTCGCTTGCCCGCCAGCGTGCAGCCCCCGTGCCAGATAGCGACAAGCATAGATACAACGCCAAGCCCGCAAAACACTGGTCCGTTCCATTCCCCTCGAATATCCCTCTGCTTAAATTTCTCGTGGGTCCATAGGGATAACTTTTACAAAACAAACGCCTCAAACTTCTTCAAGAACCGCAAGTGGTGCGTTTTTTCTGCGCATCTTTGTTGTCATAGGGATTGTCGGTTCTATTAGGGTTCATCCTACAGGCTGCACCTCGAATTCCCGGAGCTCGTCGCTGCTGCCGAGCCATCGGTGCGCCCATCCATTAATCGCAGTGGAAACCCCATCATAGTCCACGCCACACGCAGGCCGAACATCGTGTAGTCGTCGAAGTAGGATGTGGTATGCAGTATCGGCTCTGCCTACCATACGTTGTCTGATCCTGACATCGTGTAGGCGCCGGCAACGCTATCTTCCCACTCCTGGCACAAAACTGCAACCCTGATCTACGCATACATGCGTTCGATTATTCCTCCCATGCAGTCAAGCTCGTCCAGGTGCCTCTCATCTTGGACTATCTTCGTCCTTATCAATCCGTTAACTTCGATCGTCCCAGCAAAACGCTCTGTACAGATCCCCGCCTTGCGGAACGATCACGGCCTCGGTCTGGGACCTCACCTCAACCGAGCCTCCTCCAGGTCTCGCGCCGCGCTCCGCCGACATTCTCGTCCTCGTATTTGTTCTCAGCGCCCTACACCCTTCCGAATGGCCCCGCGCCCTCTCCAATATTGCGCAGGTGTGGAAGCTGAAGCTCTTTCGTCTTCACCTTAACTTGATGATAGCCATTTTCAGATACTCAAACCAGGCGGACTCGTCCTCATGCGTGACTACGGCCGGCACGACCTCACCCAGCTGCGCTTCAAAGCCGGTCGGCTACTCGACGAAAACTTCTATATCCGCGGTGATAACACGCGCGTATATTTTTTCGCGCTCGGTGCGTAATCGCACTACCCTTCTTACCCTCCCACATGACGAGATTTTTTTTTCCTAACTTTTTGATCCGTGTTGTCGTTTCCCCCGCGTCCCCCGGCCCCATGTGTGCGTGCTGTAGATGAGCTAGCGCTACTATTCACGGGCTCACCGGCACCGCCAACTGTGCACCTCGAGGCTCAAGGCGCGGGAGTATCCGAATCGATCGACGTTGACGAGGGAAACGGCGACAGCGAAGACGAGTCCGAAGCTGCAGTAGTCAAAGACGAAAACCTGCCAGGCGTGTCAGCGCCACCTACTCTTCCTAGCCTCGATCCCTCCTTTTTCGCTTCCCCCGACGGCTCTCTCCATAGTCCTGACGACCCTTCCGCGCACGCCACCCACCCTTCCCTGCGGGACCCCGACACACTTGGGCTGGCTTACCCTCTGTTCACTATTAAGCAGCTCGGTGTCGACCGCCGGCTAATTGTGAACCGCAAGCGGCAGCTCAAGATGTACCGCGTTTGGATGCAGGGTAAGTTCCAGCGAACGGAAGCGGATGCGTTACCTCTTGTCTCGGAGCTCGACAAAAGTCCCCCTTAAATGACGCCATCCTCTCCCCACCTTATAGTGCTGTTTCTATGTATACGTATTTGTTCACATTACAGTATTAATGATGGAGGACAAATTTAAGACGTTGTTATTCTTGCCGTGTGTCGAATAAAAACCAGAAAGGATGTCGTGGTAAGAGTCGGATTGGCCACAGAGTTGGAATAACACAGTAACAAGCGTACAAGTTCTAGCTGTTTAACTGCTCAGAGATGTCTACCCGCCAGTGGAGAGGAGACGAAAGAATTTCGAGGAATTATACACAACAGGATATGTAGATTTGAGAATCCTAGGAGAGCGCAGGCGCTCCAAGGACGCAACCCTTATAATAACTGATTAATTACTGATTCTCGCAAACAGCTGCCACAGTACTGTATCCTAGCGTAGATACCCTTTGCAAATTATATACTTAACAATGGTTACCCGGGTGGTTTTAAAAAGCCCAGGATCATAATGTATGAGATGGTAGTAGCATAGCGAGAGCCAGAACGTTCCGTAATTCGTTCAGAACACAGCATTGAAGATCTTCTCGCCCAGGTTGCGCGGGGGTTCTTCAGGGGAATCTGTCTCTTCGATGGTCGGGATGCCCTGCGAATCGCGCGAGTGAGCCAACATATTAGCAAAAGCAGAAGCCGTCAAACACACCGTGACAAAGTCCATTTCCTCGCCACGCCAGAAGGGCTGGCGCATGTACAGCGACCAGCCAATCCAGAGGCCAAAGAAGATGGGGATGTTTATGTACGCGGTGAGGAAGTCCTGCGTGTTCCACTCGAAGAAGACTTGGTAACCATTGAAAAGGATGAAGATTATCGTCCAAAAGACACCCCAGATGGCGAGCCCCGGCTGCAGCGGGTTCCAGTACGCGAGCTGGGTGCGATCGCGGCCCTGCGCTTTGTGTCCACGCCCTGAAGCCAAATTGGTTACGGAAGAAATTGCCTCGGTAAAGTTAAACTCGTACAGAATTGGATGTAGGTCAGGTTGATAGACATCCACGTGAAGAAGCCGGCTGTTGCTGAGAGGTTAACGAACCAGCTGCAAAATAAGTCGAGCGGTTGAGTAATATGCTCGTTCTTAGGTGGAGAATATATTCGCACTCAAAAACTTTGGCAGCACCGGATGACACATTCATGAAAGAGAAGAGGGAAAAGCAGCACTGGATGTGAAGGCAAAAGCACGAGCCTCGCGTGAGCGCTGAAACTCAACGACTACAGAAGGAAAAAAGAAAGACGTACGCAGAACAACACGGAGACGATGGGGAGACCGTTCTTCGTGCAGTACGTGAAGATACGAGGTGCTTGCCCGCGGATGGCCAGGCCGTACAAGATGCGGGAAGAGCAGAACAAGAACGAGTTGCCGGCGGAGAACGCGCTGGTGAAGATCGCCGCGTTGATGATGGAGGGCAGCGTGTGGATCCCGGCACGGCTGCTCGCGATGACGTAGGGCGACTGGGCGGCGTTGCCGGTACCGTTGAGCAAGGCGGGGTCGTCGTACGGGACGAGCATGCCCGTGATCAAGACGCCGAGGAGGTAGAAAATGACGATGCGCCAGAACACGCGGCGGACAGCCTTTGAGATGTTCCGGCGCGGGTTCTCGGTCTCTGACGCGGCACTACAAAGAAATCAGAGAGTTCAAAGATCTGCTCTCACCTGGGCGGTGCATGCAACTTACATCGCAACGAGCTCCAATCCTTGAAAAGAGAAGCCGGCCTGCACAAGGACGGCCAGCCAACCTAGGAAGTGGTCCGTTGCCTTGTTGCCGACGAGGCCTGGACCGTTGAGAGCACCGGGGTGTTTCCAGTACTAATAGATATCATGACAGGAGATTGACACATGATCAAATTGATCAAATTCTAAACTGATACGTACGGTGAAGCCGAGGCGCTTGTGATCAGGGCCACCTCCGAGGTCGATGATCAAACCACAGAAAATCAGACCGGTAATGAGTGCGACTGCACAGGGAGATCAAAAAAGGCAGCGGAACAAGACGGGAGGGAAAGAGAACATACGTTTGACGAAGGAGAAGATAAACTCGGCTGAAACAGTATCAGATTGCAAACTTCCGAGACTCTGAAGCAAGAAAACACACATTCTCCGAAGTACCGGACACCAAAAACGTTGATGAGAGAGACAAGGAAGCAGAGTACAGCAGTGTAACCAGCCTGGTGCTTGTGCTAATGAGATATTTCCGTCCCAGATCAGGTCTACGTCAGCAAATGGGCCAGGAACGCACATACGTCGTCGTCCCAGAAAGTGATCAGAATAGTCGCCGCGGTGATCTCGACGGGGACGGTGATGCTGCGGAAATGGGATCAATGTGGAGCGATAAACGTCAGACCCTAAGGCTTACACTTGTGACTTTGAAAAATATCTATTCAGTGCTAGTTAGCATTCATCGTACGAGCGCCACTCACATAGAAGTAATTCTATGAAGTAGTAATAAAACGTTGAACTGTCAAAAGTCCAATTCGATGAGAAATTACGCACCCAGCCAACCTAGGTGACCACCAAAGTAAGCCCGGGGAACATGAGAGATAAAGGGAAAGAAATGCACTTACTGCAGCACCAAAGGAAGGCTGGACCCAACGAGCGGCTGTAGATACAGGTTAGCACACGACGTTCAAACTCCACATTAGTTAGGGAACTAACCGAAGTGGGGGAAAGTGCCGGAGATGGGCGCCAGAGCCGTCATCTCGCCAACAGAACACAATGACCTGTCGTGGCGGCGGCGGCGGCGCTGTTAGAACGGAGCACGGACACATGTACGTTTAGGTTGTACGTACGAATACGCCACCGTGCCAACTAAAGCGTACGCGAGCAATGCGCCCAGAGGACCCGCTCCATGTAACGCAGATCCTGAACCGAGGAACAAACCTGTCCCGATTGTGCCTGCAATCTGCATGCATGTGGTGAGGGACTCGGACACCTGCAATAAACGAGGCAGAAGGCAACTCACAGCGATCCTGTAATCCACGAGGGCAAGGGATAGATATATAAGAGCGATGAATCGCTACGAACGCGTAGGCAAAGGAACACACATCTGAACATGGCGCTGCTTCAGACGACGCTGGACGCGGTCGAGGTCGGATTGGCCAAAATGGTAGCGATCGTCTGCAGGTGGGACGAATCGTTCTGCTGCCTTGGCCGGGCCGCTCTCGAGATACATGCTATCAAAGCCACTGGCAGGAGCATCTGGCTCGTACTTCTCTTGCAACATTTCTGTGAGTGGACGTCCAGGAATTCCGAGGCCGGAAAGTAAATCGCAGTGGGGCAGAGAGGGAATGGGGTATTGGAGAGCGGATGGCACGAGACACAAGTCGAGAGGGGGGAACTATATGGCACTTCTTAAGGTTTCCGAGGTGTCCGGTCCTTCCGCTTCGCCCCGTCCCTGTTTCGCATTGGAGGATAAGAGAAGGGTGCGGAGCCCTCAGTTGGAGATCCCAATGTTGATCCAGCCCACGACAACAATTACCTCAATATGGCCAAGCAACAGATATCCGCACATGGACGTGGATGCAATACATGTGCGTGATCCATGGACTTTACTGACCGCTCACCGGAGATCCCCGATCGTAGTGACCTCGGTTATGGGAATTCGAGAGTGGGAGAAGTAATATGCCCAACGGCAGGGCTTGCAGGGGTCCATTCTCGAGAGAACACAACAAGTAGACACCCTTAGCCCCACAAGTAGATTTGAATATATCAAATTCTGTTGCACAGGACACAGAATTACCGCGGAACGACTACTGTAGTATTATCTTCGGTGACCGTATGGGGGAGGAAATCGATAGGCCTATCATCGTGGGGACTGAGTTAAACCAGCACATGATTTTCCTAACACGGCGGGCAAGAACGGATAAGCCAGGGCTGCTTATAGGACTCTTATAGGTCAATTAATGTCCAATATATTGACTCACCTTATA
>Ga0137397_10002440_pt1 | contig 12957 bp, 11 predicted proteins | sample czorhiz116metaG_FD_106658 | JGI IMG/M metagenome (GOLD analysis project Ga0137397, IMG submission 106658) | Vadose zone soil microbial communities from Angelo Coast Range Reserve, California, USA - czorhiz1.16 metaG | ecosystem: Environmental > Terrestrial > Soil > Vadose zone | place: USA... | reverse complement strand
CCGCGCGTCGCCCATCACCCCTACGCTCTGCACCGGCAGCAGCACCGCGAAGCTTTGCCAGAGCCGCTCGTACCAGCCGGCCCGGCGTATTTCCTCGGCGACGATCTTGTCCGCGAGCCGGAGGAGATCGAGCCGCTCTTTCGTGATTTCGCCAAGCAGCCGGACAGCAAGGCCCGGGCCGGGAAACGGCTGCCGGACGACGAACTCGCGATCGAGTCCCAGGTCCTGGCCGACGCGCCGCACTTCGTCCTTGAACAGGTCGCGCAGCGGCTCCACCAGCTTGAAGTGCATCCGCTCCGGCAGGCCCCCGACGTTGTGATGGCTCTTGATGACCACCGCGGGCCCGTGAACAGAGGCGGACTCGATGACATCCGGGTAGAGCGTGCCCTGCGCGAGAAAGTCGAACCCGCCCAGCTCCTTCGCGCGCTTTTCGAACACGTCGATGAAGGTGGCGCCGATGATCTTCCGCTTCCGTTCCGGATCGACGACGCCGGCGAGCCGCTCGAGAAAGGTGCTCGACGCGTCGACGAAGTCGAGCGGCAGCTGCATCTTCCCGGTGAACCGCTTGACGATCTGATTCGCCTCGTCGTACCGCAGCAGCCCGTTGTCCACGAAGATGCAGGTGAGGCGATCGCCAATCGCGCGATGAATCAGCATCGCGGCGACCGTCGAGTCCACACCGCCGGAAAGGCCGCACACGACCTTGCCCATCCCGACCTGCCGTGTGATCCGCGCCGTCGCGTCCTCGACAAACGACGCAATCGTCCAGTCACCCGTGCAGCCGCAGACGCCGTACGCGAAGTTGCGCAGGATCGCGAGGCCGTGATCGGTGTGCGCGACTTCCGGGTGAAAGAGCAACGCATAGAGCTGCCGCTCGGGCGCTTCCATCGCGGCAATCGGCGCGGTCGCGCTCGTCGCCGCCACGTGAAATCCCGGCGGCACCGCGTTCACGTCGTCGCCGTGGCTGGCCCAGACGCGCAGTTCGGCGGGCACCTGCGTGAAGAGCTTCGGCGGCGCGCCGTTGCTCGTCACGCGGACGTTCGCGTGGCCGAACTCGCGCTGGCCCGAACGGCGGACCTCGCCGCCGAGGACGTCGGTCATCAGCTGCATGCCGTAGCAGATGCCGAGCACCGGCGTGCCGAGGTCGAACAATTCCGGCGCGCATCTCGGCGCACCGGCCTCCGACACGCTCTTCGGTCCACCTGAGAGAATGATCCCGACGGGATTTTTCGCCTTGAGGGTCTCGAGCGACGTGTTGAATGGAACGATCTCGGAATACACCGACAGCTCACGCAACCGTCGAGCAATGAGTTGTGTGTACTGCGAGCCAAAGTCCAGGACGAGGATGGTCTGGTGGGCCACGAACGGCGGTATTATCCCACAAGGAATAGTGTCTCGACGGATCAGCGCCACCGTATTTGCGATCTTTCTCCTCGCTGAGGTCGCCACCGGCAGCGTCTGTTTGGGCGCCGAACCCAAAAAGAAAATCCTCCCGGTCCCGCTTCCGCTTCTTCCCGTCGTGCAGGAATGGATCGCCACGCTCGATGACGTGCCTTCGGCCGGAGGCGCGATGGATGACGAGCGCGTCTACATTCCGATCGAGCCGGAAACGATCGTCGCGCTCAGCCGTTCGAGTGGGGCGAAGCTCTGGACGCGCGACATCGAGTCGATGTGGCCGCCAGTCGTCATCGAGAACACCGTGTTCGTCGCGGCGAGCGACGAGATTCACGCCCTTGATCCAGCGACTGGAGACACCCGGTGGCGCGTGTCGTACGAGGAGCGAATGATCGCGCCGCTGACGGCCGCAGAAATGATGATTCGCAAGGATCCTGGAGCCAAGCCCGTTCCGATTCCGGTGCTCATCGCGCTGTTCGACAAGGGCATGGCCGCGGCGTTCGACGCACGGAATGGCCACGTGTACTGGCGTCAACCGCTCGGCGCGCCGACGCATTTCGCGCCGGCGTCCGACGGCGTGCGCGCGTTCTTCGCGCTCGACGACAGCCGCGTGGTCGCCCTGAGCCTCGCCGACGGCCGCGTCGAGTGGGAGCAGAAGCTCGAAGGGATGCTCAACCAGCCGTCGTTCACGCGCGACCGGGTCTTCGTCGGGTCGAACACGAACCTGCTGTTCGCGCTCGACAACGCCAACGGCCGCCTGGCGTGGCGGTGGAAGACCGGCGGCGACGTCATCGGCACGAGCGGCGATAGCAAGGGCGGCGCGTACTACGCATCGCTCGACAACGTGCTGCGCGCGGTGAACCGCGGCAACGGGAACCAGCGCTGGATCAAGGAGATTCCCACGCGTCCGCTGCTGCCGCCGCAGACCTTTGGCGACGGGATGATGTACGAAGAGATTGTCGTGCTGACGGGCGTCACGTCCGAGATCGACGCGTTCGCCGCGAAGACCGGCGCGGCGGTCGGGATGTACATGCCGCTGTCGGACCTGCAGGGCGCACCGCTGATCGATCCCGTCCTGAAGCCGTATGGGGTGGCGATGGTGGTGATCACGCGCGATGGCCGGGCGATTGGACTCACGTCGTCCGCGATGCTGCTGCCGGAGCCCGCCGCCGCGCCGTTCACGTCGGAACTACCCGGCCGCCGCCTGGAACGAGAACGCTTTACCCCGCCGACGCGGTAGACAACCGAGATAAGTTCTCGCCTCCGATCTGATTCAACATCCCGGGGGCGGTACGCGATTGTGGGGCGAGCCTTGTCAGGCTCGCCAGGATGTGGCGCGAACCTTGTGAGGTTCGCGACCATGACGATTCGACGCCCGACGCGTCTTCACGATTTCCCGTACGTCGGTTTCTATCGTTATTCGTTGAGATTCGCGACCTTTGGCCGCGATCGACACTTCGTGTCCCCGCAACATGTCGAGGCTGCGCGTGCGCAAATTCAGCGTACCGCTGACGAAGACCAGTTTGCTGTTCTTGCGTATTGCTTCATGCCCGACCACCTGCACCTGGTTGTCGAGGGCCGCGCTGAGACTTCCGATCTGCGACGCCTCGCCAAAGTGTCGAAGCAACGTGCGGCTTTCGTGTTTCGGACAAAGCTCAACATTCCGATGCTCTGGCAGGAGGGATATTACGAACGCGTATTGCGCTCCGACGAAGCGACGGCGGTTGTGGTTCGGTATGTCTTCGAGAACCCGGTTCGCGCGAAGCTTGTGCAAACGCCGTGGGAATATCCCCATAGCGGAGGGATCCTGTGGTCTCAGATGATCACGTAGGCGAGCCTTACAAGGCTCGCCCCACAGGCGTGGGCGACATGGCCGCCGAGAGACGGCGCGCGCCTTCACGAATGTTCTCCGGCGTCGGCCATGAGAACGACAGTCGAACGCGGTCGTGGCCGCTGCCGTCCACGCAGAACGCGCTCCCGATGACGAAGATGACCCCCTGCTCCAGCGCCTTCGCGAGCAGCGCCTCGCAGTCGTAGCCATCCGGCAGCTTCGCCCAGAGGAAGAACCCGCCCCTGGGCTGATTCCAGGTCAGGCGATCGCCGAACTGCTCGCGCAGCGTCTGCTCCATGATGTCGCGGCGCGTCCGATACAGCGCGCGCAGCGGCGCCGCCTGCCGGGCGAGCACGCCGCGCACGATCGATTCCTGGACGACACGCTGATCGAGGATGCCGCACATCAGATCCATCGACTGCTTGGCGGTGTCGAACCGTTCGACGATGGGCGCCGGCGCGGCGACCCAGGCGACGCGGAAGCCGGGCGCGAGCGTCTTGGAGAACGTGCTCAGGTAGATCACCCGGCCGTCGCGGTCGTCGGCCTTCAGCGGCCGCGTGTCGTCCGCGCGCGCGACATCCTCGAAGTACAGGTCTCCGTACGGGTCGTCCTCGACGATCAGGACGTTGCGCCGCTCCGCCCACTCCAGCAGGCGCGCGCGTTTCGCACGACTGAGGAGGATGCCCGCGGGATTCTGGAAATTCGGCACGAGGTACAACAGGTTGACGCGCGAGCCTGCCGCCCGCTCGCGCAGGCACACGACGTCGAGCTCCTCGACGTCGATGCCGTCGGCCTCCTGCCGCACCCCGACGAGGCGGCACTGTGCGTTGCGGAACGCCGCGATCGCGCCCGTGTAGGTCGGCACCTCGACGAGCACGACGTCGCCGGGCGCAATCAGGACGCGCGCCGTCAGATCGAGCCCCTGCTGCGATCCGCTCGTCGTCATCACCTGGCTCAGATCGGCCTCGATGCCGCGCGAGTCGAGCACGCCCAGGATCGATTCGAGCAGCGGGCGATAGCCGCGCGTCGGGCCGTACTGCAGCACCGAGCCGTCCCCGCCCGACAGCAGCTCGGCGGCGATGGCCCGGAAATCGTCCCACGGAAAGCCCGTGGGGTCCGGATAGCCCGCGGCAAACGAGATTAAATCGCCGCCACGCGAGGCGATGACCTGCCCCATCCGCCGCAGGACCGACTCATGGAGGTTGCGGCCGAGCGGCGAGAGGAATGCGTCGTAGGCGGTCATGAATTGACCGTGGGCTGGCTGAAGCCGGCCCCGACGTACGTGGGGGCCGCCTGCTGGCGGCTCTCGGCCACGTGGCCTCGATACAGCCGCAGGTACGCGCCGATCGACGTCAGGCCCAGGAACTGGAACACCACGCCGCGGAACACCCAGGCGAGCAGCTGCAGCGGCAGCACGGCAAGGCCGACGAACGGCACGAACGCGATGAGGCCGAGCGCCGCGGTGGCGAGCAGCGAGACGCCGGTGGCCGCAACGACCAGCGCCAGGACGACGCCGAAGACGAGGCTGACCCCGCGCCGCTGCTGGCGGACGAAGGCGCCCATGTGCCGCCAGGCCTTCGCGACGCCGCAATCCTCCGCGGCGATCACGATCTGCATCAGCAGGTAGAAGAGGTTCACGATCGTGATCCAGCAGACGAAGCCAAGGGTCATCGTGAACGTCAGCAGCCCGCCGAGAGCGCCACGGAAGCCCGACTCGTAGGCGGCCACCAGGTACAGGCCGCTCGACAGCACGTAGATCGCCATCAGCATGAATCCGAGGCGCGCGTACCTGGGAAAGAGCGATCGTGCCGACTCGATGAACAGCTCCGCCGAAAACTTCGACGCCTTCGCGAGGAGGTCGAGGTGCAGCGGCGGATGCTCGATCGTGCCGGCGTCGCGCTCGCCCTGCACGAGCACCGCCACCGCGCCCGCCTTCACCAGGAAGATGAAGAGCGAACCGCCGACGACCACCACGCCGAGCGACGCGAGAAACGCCGCCAGGACCACCGGGTGCGAGAGCAGCGAGGTGATGATGGTGGCCGCCATCTCGCGCCACTCGAGGTCGAGCAGGTCCTCGGGCGTCGCGCCGATCACCAGTCCCACCAGGAACAGGCCGCCAATCACCGGCGTCGCGATCAGCAGCTTGAACAGCGAGTCCGCCGTCGCCTGGATGAGCGTGACCTGCCAGTTCGCCGCCGCGACGAGCGCGCCGCGCTTGAGGACCGGTTTAAGCAATGGCTCGGTGTGCACGGGGTCACTTCATGTTAAATCATCAATGTGGACTCGCCGCTCCGCCGCGTGCTCCGGATTGCGCTGACCGGCGCGGTCTGCGTGCTCGCGGTGGTGGCCGGCGGCCGCATCGCCGAGCGCGCGCTCCTCGGGGCGGATGACGCCGCCATCCGCGCGCGCATCGAACGCGACGTCCGCGGGGCGTTCGACGTGATGTCGCGGGGCCTGCAGACGGTCGCGCGCGACGTCGCCGACGCGGATGCGGTGGTGGCGGCCAGCCGCGAGGACGAGGACGCCGCGCGGAGGCTGTTCGACGCGGCGCAGGCCGCGGCCATCGCCCGCACCAGCGACGTCGAGCTGGCGGTCACCGCCTACGCACCGGGCAGCCGGCCGCTCGCGTGGGCCGGACGCCCGTCGGAGCTGCCGAGAGACCGCCTGGAAGGCGACGAAGCGTGGTTCATCGCGCAGGGCGCGCTCGGCCTGCGCCTGGTCTACGCGATGCCGGTCAACGACGGCGCGGGCACTCGCGTCGGCACGATCGCCGCGGAACAGTCGATTCGGCCGCCCCCGTCCTCGGGGGCGGCGGTCTCGCGCGCGGACCTGTTCCAGTTTCCCGGCGAGCTCGTGCCCGTGTCGCTCGAGCTCGCGTTCGAAGACATCCGCCTGACGCCGGATCCCGACCGCATCGACATCACCGGCCCGAACGGGCGGCATCTCGTCACCGCGGTGGTGACGCCGTCCGATTTGACGCAGGCGCGCGCCCGCTGGCGGCAGGTCACGGCGTCGGTGGCGGAGATGACCGCGGCCGTGTTCGTGCTCCTGCTGTGCGGGCCGCTGCTGGATTGGCGCGATGTTCGCGACTCGAAGATGTCCGTCGGATCCCGGCTCCCGGATCCCGGGTCCCGGTATATCGCCGCCGCTGCGGCCGCCGCCGCGGCCATCCTCGCAGGACGCTTTCTCTTCCGGCTCGCCTCGCCGGCGGACTGGTCGGATGCCGAGATCGTGTCGGCAGCGGCGTACGCATCGGCGCTGCTGCGGCCGTTCCTCGCGTCGCCGTTCGATTACCTCATCACCGCGGCCACCGCCGCAGGACTGGTCGCGCTGGCGTTCTTCGCGTTCGAGGCGTGGCGCTTCTACCGCCGCCATGCGCGGATCGCGGTCCGTTCCCCGGCGGCGCTGGCGGCCTTTTTCGTCGCGCAGCTGGCGGCCGGCGTGGTGGCCGCCGTCATCCTGGTGGCGCAACACGCGCTGCTCGCCGACACGGTCGCCAACACGACGCTCGACCTGCTCCACTTCTCGCTGCATCCCTGGAACGTCGCGCTGACGGCCCTGCAGGTGGCGATCGTCATCTGGGATGCGACCGCGCTCGCGGCGATGGTGCTCGTCTTCCGGGCCGCGTATGTCCCCTGGTCGATCGCGCGCAGCGGCCGGGGCCTGCGTCTGGGCGTGATTGCGTGCTGGTCGCTGCCGTATCTGCTCGTGACGGCGCAGCCGGGTTCTGGCCCCGTCTATCGCCCGCTCGTCTTCGCGCTGGCGCTCGCGCTGTTCGTCGCGAGCTCCGCGACACGGTTGAAGGGACGATACCGCCAGGGGTCGCAGGCGTTCCGTCTCACGCTGCTCTCGATCGGCCTCATCCTCCCGGCGCTGGCGTTCTACGCGGACGTCTTCGCGCTCGCGCACCGCGCCAAGATGCAGCTGGTTGAAACCCGCTACGGTCCGCAGGCGCTCAACCAGCGCCAGACGATTCAGTCGCTGATGCAGCAAAGCCTGCAGCAGATCGACATGTTCCCCGGACTCGCCGATCTCGTGTCGGTGCCACCGGGCCCGGCTGGCTCGGAGGCGGTGACCGATCGCGCGTTCCAGGTGTGGCGCCTCACCGGCCTCGCGATGTACCCGATCACGTCGTCGGTGGAGCTGTTCGGCCCCGATGGACGGCTCGTCAGCCGGTTCGCGTTCAACCTGCCGGACGATCTCAACGCGGTGCCGACGTCGGAAGAGCAAGTCTGCACGTGGGACATCTTCGAGGAGGTCTCGCCGTTCTTCGCGGCCGAGCGCCGCGTCCTGAGCGCGAGCCGCGCGGTGTGCGTCAACGACCCGGGCGGCAGCTCGCACGTGGTTGGCTCGATCGTGGTGCACGCGATGCTCGACTACGCGAACCTGCCGTTCATCGCGTCGAAGAGCCCGTACGTCGAGCTGCTGCGCCCGGCCGAACCGTCGCGGGCGGAGGGCGTCTCGGGCGGCGACATCGAGTTCGCCGTGTACGGCTGGAGCCGCACGCCGCTCTACAGCTCCGCCGAGACCGCATGGCAGATGGCCGACGCCGCGTTCGGAAGACTCGCCGCGTCGCGCGCGCCGGTCTGGGCACGCCTGTACCGCGACGATCAGCCGTACGACGTCTACCTGTTGAGCGATCGGGGCGGCATCTACGCCCTGGGCTTTCCCGTCGTCACGCTGCTCGGCCACATGATGAACCTCGCCGAGCTGACCGTGATCGGCGCGGTCACGTTCCTGGCGCTGATCCTGGTGGCCGCGCTGTTCAGCACCGTCGCGCGCCGGACGACGAGCGCGCGCGCGCTGCTGCGCGAGATCCGCGCGAGCTTCTACCGCAAGCTGTTCCTGGCCTTCGTCGCGGCGGCCGTCGTGCCGGTGGTCGCGCTCGCGCTCGTCACGAGCAACTACGTCGCGGGGCAGATGCGCGCGAACGTCGAACAGGAAGCCGTCCGCACCGCCTCCACCGCCCAGCGCGTCGTCGAGGATCTCGTCGCGCCGCGCGCCGCGCAGCAGGGCGTCCGCATCGACGACAACCTGATGGTGTGGGTCAGCCGGCTGATCGACCAGGACGTCAACATCTTCACCGGCCCGCGGCTGCTGGCGACGAGCGAACGCAACCTGTTCGCGTCGGGCGTGCTGCCGGTCCGCACGCCCGCGGACGTGTACGTCGCGCTGCAGCTGCGCAACGAGGCCACGACGGTGACGACGGAGCAGATTGGCAGCGCCCAGCCCTTCCTGGTCGCCGGCACCCGGATGACCGCGCGGCAGATCGACGACACCCTGACCGTGCCGCTCGCCTCGCGCGCGCGGGAGATCGAAGGGCAGATCGACACCCTCGACCGGCGCGTGCTGCTGGCCGCGCTGCTCTTCATCCTGGCGGGCGCCGGCATCGGGTACTCGATGGCCGAGCGCATCGCGGATCCGGTCAATCGGCTCACGCGCGCCACGCGACGCATCGCCGGCGGCGAGCTGAGCGCGCACGTCGTCGCCACCTCGTCGGACGAGCTCGGACGGCTCGTGGACGACTTCAACCGGATGGCGCGCGATCTCGCGCGGCAGCGCGTCGAGGTCGAACGGACGCATCGTCTCGAAGCGTGGGCGGAGATGGCGCGGCAGGTCGCGCACGAGATCAAGAACCCGTTGACCCCGATCCAGCTCAATGCGGAGCACCTGCGGCGCGTGAACGCCGACCGCGGCGAGCCGCTGAGCCCGGTGCTCGATCAGGCGGTGACGACGATCCTCGGCCAGGTGAAGCTGCTGCGGCAGATCGCGTCGGAGTTCTCGAGCTTCGCATCGTCGCCGACCGTCCAGCGGGCACCGGTCGATCCCGGCGCGCTGCTCCACGAGATCGTCGACCCGTATCGGGCCGCGCTCGCCGGACACATTCACTTCAACATCGATGTGCCGTCACACCTGCCGCCCGTGCATGTCGACCGCACGCTCGTCACCCGATCGCTGACCAACATCGTGGAGAACGCGCTGCATGCGATGGGCTCGCGCGGCACCCTGACCATCGTGGCCGCTCACGACGAGGGCGTCGTCCGCATCCGTATTTCCGATACGGGCGCCGGCATGGACGCCGACGCGCTCGCACGCGCGTTCGAGCCCTATTTCTCGACCAAGGCGAGCGGCACCGGACTTGGGCTGCCGATCGCGAAGAGAAACGTGGAGTTGAGCGGAGGGACGATCGACATTGCGAGCGTCCGCGGAGAAGGGACGACGGTGGAGATTACGCTTCCCGTCGCGGGGATCGAGGTTACGGACCTGAGGGAGTTCAGCCGCCGCTCGTCGTGACCTTCGTGGTGAGGTCCCCGGGTTCCTCGTGGCGCCGCCGCAGGCGCGACCACGCCCACATCACCGGCCCCGACATCATGTAGGCATACGCGATCACGACCAGCATGGTCTCGTGCCAGCCGACAATCAGCGCCAGGCCGAGAGCGAGCAGCGCGAGCACCGGATACGCGCGGCGGGAGTGCAGATCCACTGTTTTGAAGCTGTAGAAACGGAACGTGCTGACCATCAGGAGGCCGGGCACGATGACCAGCGTGAGCACCGCCAGCGCCGCGAGCGGCGACTGAAGCCCTTCAGGATAGTAATAGATCGTCGTGGCAGGGACCGCCGCGGCCGCGGGGCTCGGCAAGCCGACGAAGTACTTCTTGTCGACGGTCCCCGTCTGGATGTTGAAGCGCGCGAGGCGAATCGCCGCGCCCGCGACGAACACGAACCCGGCCGCCCACCCGAGCCGCCCGAGCGGATGCAGGCCCCACTGGAACGCCATGATCGCGGGGGCGACGCCGAAGGAGATCACGTCGGCCAGCGAGTCGAACTCGACGCCGAACTGGCTGGTGCTCCCGGTCATCCTCGCGACCCGGCCGTCCAGCATGTCGACGATGATCGCCAGGCCGATGAGCGGCGCCGCCCGTTCGAGCTCGCCGCGCATCGCGTAGACGATGCATGCGTAGCCGCTGAACATGTTCGCGAGCGTGAACATGCTGGGGAGCAGGTAGACGCCGCGGCGGAAGCGGCGCGCGGACTTGTCGGAGACGCGCCGTGCCGGCCTGAATGCCCGGATGCGTGACGCCTTGGTCTCGGGCTGCTCGATCATCGCAGTCTCGCAATCACTGTTACGCCGCCGACGACCTTGTCGTTCACCTTCACCGCGATCTCGGCGCTCGCGGGAACGAAGATGTCCATCCGCGATCCGAACTTCATCACGCCGAAACGGTCGCCGGTGTGCACGGTCTCGCCTTCCTTGACGCGGCAGACGATCCGCCGCGCGAGCACGCCGACAATCTGCCGGACGACGATCGGCTGGCCGTGGTGGTCGACGGTGACCTCCGTGTATTCGTTGAGGTCGCCCGCTTCGGTCCGGTACGCCGGAAGGAAACGGCCGGGATGATACTCCACCTTCGTCACGCGCCCGCCGACCGGCATACGGTTCACGTGCACGTCCATCGGCGAGAGAAAGATGCTGATTTGCTGCCAGCTGCCGGGAGGACAGCCCTGCCCGGCCGGCGCGCCCGCGACCATGACGCGGCCGTCGGCGGGCGACAGCACCGCGCCGGCCTCGCTCGTAATCGTGCGCTCGGGGTCGCGGAAGAAGAACAGGAAGAAACAGGCGAGGACGAGGAAGATGGCGGCCCCGGAGGCGCCGATGAACCAGAGCGCGACGATCGCGAGAATCAACGAGCTGCCGATGAACGGCCAGCCGGCGGGATCGATACGCATGACAGTGTAGGGGCGGGTCTTCAGACCCGCCCAGTAGGGCCCGCCCCGACGCGGGGTCGCGACCTCAGGAGGCGTGTTCGTGCTGGCGCGCGTACTCGCGGACCATCGATTCCATCTGGTCCTTCAGCGCGAGCTTTTTTTTCTTCAGCGTGACTTCTTCGATTTGTTCGGTGGCTGAGAGGTAGTGCTTGTCGATGAGTTGATGGAGGCGATCGTCCAGTTGGTGGTGCTGCTCGGCAAGGGATCGGAATTGCTGGTCGCTCTGCAGCAGGAAATTCTTCACTTCCTGCGCTTCTGCTGCGCTCATACGCCGCCCTCCTTCTCTCTCGAAAGGCCCGTTGATTCGGTCGCTACACGAAAATTACCATACGATCGCGCGAGGGCGTTGAAAAAATTCAGCTCTGCCGCGGAAAAAATCAGCTGCCCGGGTCGTCGCGCCACAGGATGAGCGCGTCTTCCACCGGGTTCGTATAGTAGTTGCGCCGCGCGCCTGCAACGTAGAAGCCAAGCCGTTCGTACAGGCGCCGCGCGCCTGTATTCCCCGATCGCACTTCGAGCGTCGCGCGCCGGGCGCCCAGCCGCGTCGCCTCGGCGAGCACGTGATGCATCAGCGCCGTGCCGTACCCGCGTCCGCGATACTGCGGCCGGAGCGCGATGTTGTTGATGTGAATCTCGTCGAACACGAGCCAGAATGCGCAAAAGCCTGCAACGGCGCACTCCGGCGTGCGCACGATGTAGATGTGGCAGACCGCGCGGTTCTGCAGCTCCCACGCGTACATCTCGCGCGTCCAGGGGCTCGTGAACGATTCGCGCTCCACCTCGAGGACGCCGTCGAGGTCGCGCTCGCCGTCGAGCTGATCGATCCAGTACGCGGGAACGACGTTCATTTCACCTGCGGCGCGGACCCCTGCGGTCCGCGGAGCCGCGCCAGCTCCGCGTCCGACCGCCGTACATATAAAGGACGAATCGCGTGCGGCGGCGGCCGATGACCGTTCTTGTACTCGATCGTGGCCAGCATGGCGATCACCGCCGCCAGGTGCGGGACGGCGGGGTCCGCGATGCGCGCGGCATGCTGGAGCCGCGAGACGATCAGATCCCTGTACGTCTCCGCGCCATCGCCGATGAACGTGATGTCGTTGGTGTACGCCGCCAGCGTGCCGCGCGCCAGATCGTCCAGCAGGTCCGCCGGCCTCGCGACCACCGGCTCGCCGACCTCGCGTCCGTCCTCGAACAGCGCGGCGTAGACATCGCCGCGCCACGCGTCCACCCAGGTGGCGATGCGCGACCCGAGGAACGCCGGCGACGCGACCGCGCGGAGCGCCGTCAGTGCCGACACGCCGATGAGCGGCTTGCCCTGGCCGAACGCCAGCCCCTGCATCGTCGCGATGCCGATGCGCAGGCCGGTGAACGACCCGGGCCCGGTCGCCACCGTGAAGGCGTCGATCTCCTCGAGCCCGACGGCCGAGAGATCGAGGACGTCGCGCAGCGCGCCCGGCAGCTGCAGCGCCAGCTGACGCGAGGCGTCGATTGGCTCCTCGTTGATGACGACCCCGTCGCGCGCGACCGCGCAGCTCGCCTTCGGCGTCGTGGTGTCGAGGGAAAGAATCAGCACCGATCACCGATGATAATCGGTGTCGCCGGGTGCCGGCGGGTCGCCACGGCCATGGCGTCTCTGGGCCGTGTCGAACCCGCCCCACGGAAGTTTATTTCGTCGAGGTCTGCGGCACGTTCAGCTTGATCGGCTGGACCAGCGCGTCGTTGTGGGGCGGCGGGAACGCGGCGATCGATCCCGCCCGGCCGCGCTCCGCGATAAGCAGCCGGTTCGCGGTCTTGAGCAACGCCTCGCGTTCGTTCCTCGCGCCGCCGAACAGGTATTCCTGCCGCACGTTCGCCAGGTCGCGCCACGTCAGGCGGCTGTCCGCCCGCGGGCACCGTGACGAAGCTCACCCGGATTTCCATGCTGGCAGAAGGCATCAAGAGCCGGGCGAAATAGCCGCTCCGGT
>Ga0137397_10002439_pt1 | contig 12958 bp, 17 predicted proteins | sample czorhiz116metaG_FD_106658 | JGI IMG/M metagenome (GOLD analysis project Ga0137397, IMG submission 106658) | Vadose zone soil microbial communities from Angelo Coast Range Reserve, California, USA - czorhiz1.16 metaG | ecosystem: Environmental > Terrestrial > Soil > Vadose zone | place: USA... | reverse complement strand
TTATTCCTGCTTATTCCTTTCTTACCCCCAAAATAAGAGGTTTAAGTAAGGAATAAGATGGAATAAGTGGAATAAGATGAATTTCTTTTTGCTGATGCATATGCTTATCTGTTACTAACAATCGAGATCAGATTTACACATGAAACGTAATATATTCGGCCAAGTCCGCTCATGTGTGCCATCAGACATGCATTGCACATTGTCACTTGCCATGGTCACAGTCATGTCATGTGGTTTGATTCTTGAGAAAATCAAGGTTGACCTTGATTTTCTTGTTGGCTGGGGATTCTTTAAAAAAACCATTTGATTCATTTGCTCAATTCTTTACTGAACAGCACAAAAAATTTTCAATTATTTTAAAAATCAATTCTTTCTATTTGGCTGGATTCTTGTGTTGGATTATGTTTCCCAAACACACTCTTAGGTTGATCATCAGAAAAAATCAACTTTTCTTACTACATCTTACTACATCTTATTACATCTTATTCCTCTTATTTTGGGGGTAAGAAAGGAATAAGTAAAATAAGACAAGTTTTTTTTTACTGATGTCATTTTGTTCCCCCCCATGTTCTTGTATTCATAATTTGTATAACAAAGATTCCTGCAGTTTGCTCAAAATAAGGTTTGAATTGGTGCTTTAAAACCCACTCAACACTCTTGTGACAATCCGTGACTCTACAAGTACCAGGTAGCTTATGTCAGGCTTATGTCAGACCTACAGGTTCTAGGTAATCGACAGTATATTTGTAGTGACAACCATGCGATATTACCACGGCCGGCGCCCGCCTGATGGGATATAATCTTGGTTATGCACGTTGCAACTGAATATGATGATGGCGGAGCCGTTGCAAAATGAACCCAATTTCACGGCTCGGCGACGACGGCGATTGGTGCAAATTTTTTTGAGGTCCTTAAACGGAGAACTCAGGTGTGAACGGGATCTAGGCCTTGGGGCTGCTCCAATGCTTCCGAAACGATCATGAGTCACACGCAAAACGGGTCATTCAAGCCTGTTAACGGAGAGTACTTTCATCCAATTGTGTTGCCAGTGCCAGTGGAAGGTACAGTACTAGTGTAGTATGTCGGGCATAGGCATTAAACTTGAAGTAAACGATGATCGAGATGCCGTGGTTGGATGGCCGCTGGTGCAAAGCCAATCACCCGAACCTCATGGACACATCCCAACATTTCAAGTTCTGGATAAGCAATTCTCCCATGAGTCACGCCTTTTGCCGTAAATAGACTCGTGCGTGAGAGGGGCTTCCCGTTCCTGCCGCCAAACGAAGCCTGTCTCGTGGCCTCGCCGCGATGATGTATCAACACGGCAGCGTTTTATGCGCTCTATATATATAGACTCTGAGAATCAGAACATGGAGTTCTTCCCCTCTCCCCTCAAGGTGGATCGACCATGACTTGCACATATTGCTACAAGGGTTTCGTCCTCCCCGGCGAGCCAAAGGGCTCCATGGTCGGCCCTGACTACTTTACCCCAGCGCCGAGCGGTGTCACGGATCACTCAAAGGCCATCGTTCTCCTCACCGATATCTTCGGTCTCCCTTTGCCGAACCCGAGGATTGTTGCAGACCACTTCGCTGAAAACGTCGGCGTAGATGTCTGGATTCCGGATTTCTTCAACGGTGCGTCCCATCGACATATTCAACCCCCTGTGGTGACACCTAAGCGCATTTACCCCTCCAGGAAAGCCTCCCTTCGACGCAAATGATTTGGAACCCCTTATGCCCGACCGCGCTGGCGTTAAGACCTCATGGCTTACCATGGGACGCCTCATCCTTAAGAGCCTTCCCTCCCTTCCTAGGTTCATCGCCAATCGTCCCTCTGTTGTTGATGCCAGAGTCCAAGAGGTATGGGTTCCTTCGCAAAGTGCCATTTTCCCGTCGCCAATGAACCCTGATTTTTACAGTTCATCAAGAAGATCAAGGCCGAGAAGGATTATGAAAGGATTGGCGCCGTTGGGTAAATGCCATGGTATACGCGATTCGCAAGCGCCAGCTAACGTGCTACTGGATAGATACTGCTTCGGTGGTTCCATGGCCGCTCGTCTGGGTTCTACTGACTCCTTGAACACAATCGTGATCGCACACCCTGGTAACTTGACTCACGACCAGATACGAGCTATTAAGGTAAACCCATCTCGATCAGTTGTCCGTTTGAAGATCTGAGATTCGACCCCTGTCGCTCAGATCCCCACTTCTTGGTTGCTGGCCGAAGGTCAATCATAATCATCGTTGTTTCACTATATGCATTCGTTATTCATTACTCAATACAGAGGACATGAGCTTCAAGGACAAAGACGTCCAGATAGCCCAGGACATATTTAAGCAGCAGGAGGAGAAGCCTGATCATGTTGACTATGAGTTCAGAGTTTGGAAGGGTTGTTTTTATTCTTTACTCATCTGGGCGAGCGAATGTCTCATTCGGTCTGTCGATGCATAGGAACAGCTCACGGTTTCGCTGTGCGGCCAAACCTAGCGGTACCCGAGGTCAAGGCGGGTTACGAGGGAGGCCTTGAACAGACTGTTGCTTGGTTTAGGAAGACGTTGTGAGGTCTCCATGGCTGCTCTCCTTAGCCATCGGAAGTTTATTGTTCACCCTTCATCTTCTCATTGATTCCTTGTTATCATCTTCCTCCTTGACGATTCGCCTGATATACATGCCCCTCATCCGTTTTGCTTTTTCTCCCCCGTACTCTCGTAATGCACAGCGAGACCAGGTCTATCCTACCGCGCTATTGTGTCTTTCCTGGCTCGTTGAGTATGGCAGACCAAAGCGTCCGACGCCTGTGTTCTCCACAGGCTACTACTAGTCGTGTATGATCAATGGCTAGTTATTGGGTAATACAACGGTGCATGCTCGCTGAAAGCATTGGTAGCTTGTAAAGACCTTTCAACCCTTGGACTGACAAAAGGACCCAATGATTTCGCGACCCGCTACGATAGACTTACTACAGCATACTGTAACCTGCGAGCCGACCGGCTTCGCTTTCGCATATCGATCCGGATCATGCCTAAGGTCCTGTTGGGGGGAATGGTGGTGCGCGCGTTAAATGCACCGACTCCGGCCATCATGCACACGGTACAGAACGTTCACGACTTGGTAAGTACATGTATCCGGCGTGTGAACCGCCTCACCGTCTGAGCGCATACCCATTCTTTCGAGCAGTAGAGGAGGCAAAAAGTCGGGCGTCGACACAGTCAACACACATAATCTTGCTCACAAGAATGGGCACCTCTATGTGGGAAGCAAGAGAGATGCCAAAGTGAAAGGAGCGTCACGGTGCAGCCTGAAGATAGTCATCACAACGACCCTTGGTATCCAGGATGGTCAGCCATTTGAGTCTTCAACAGCGCACACTGGCAGCGCAGCGCAGCGTCCACAAGCAGAAGAGTTGTGGTGAAATCATTCGTCTCAGGCTCCCGGGTGTCGGTGAACGGCAGGGGACAAAGGTCAACCGGAAAAGTTGAAAATACTTATTTGTATTTATTTGCCTTTTTTGTAAAAGGTCCTCTATAATTATTTCCGAGCTATCTTAAATGTTTTCACAAGTAATTTACAGAAACTATCCAGATAGCCGAGGTGGCTCGAGAACTTACTGGGATACGAAGCACCTTTTTTACAGCCATTGTGACCAGCGATTGTCATCAAGTGATTGTTTACTTGCCGATGATGCGAAGGTGCTCGTTTTCCCGAGCCTGAAACGTTCATTCCATTCGCCTCCTTTGTCCTTGTGACGTGAAAGAAAGAGGCGCGCGTATTACGACGCAATCTTGCTTACTCAGAGCACCATAATCAGCATCCTCAAAAAAGGCCATTTTGCGTCCACGGCGGGCAGTGTTGAACACCATTAACGGAACACACGTCCCATGGCTGTCATTATTTCGGGAAGAAAAGCGATGCTTTTAGAACAAAAAATAATCTAGCTTACGCAAGACTTGCATCGAACAAGTAACAGCTTTGTCAACGGCTATGATGGTAAGCCAATGCCCGAGGGTATATATGGCTGCAAACTGTTGCATGTTGCCATTAGATCTCCCGCATCCGACAATTCTCCTATACTCTCCAACCTCCTTTCAACAACTGTGATGGCCTCCGTATCTCGAAGCGTGATAAAGAAGGTTCTCTCACAAGAGACGTCAGAGGTACTTTGCTATCCATCTTCTTGTCCACGTACTGAGAGAGATGCGTAACCTGGGTAGGGAGCGGGCGCACTCGTTCGCCGCTCCATAGGTTCCCAGCAGCTGCGAAACCTGACGCCCTTCCTCATGCTCGACCACTTCCACATCGGCAAGGGCGCAGTGCGTCTCTCCTGCATTTGAAATTATCACGATGACGTATATGCATTCTCCGCTGTGTAGGGTTTCCCCGACCACCCGCATCGCGGCCAGGCTACCGTCACCTACATTACTCAAGGTGCTAGCAAACACGAGGACTCTGCGGGTCATGCAGGTATCATCCGAGAGGGTGGTGTCCAATGGATGTGCGCTGTACGTCTCCTATCCGCGCCTCTGCGCAGAGTCATAAATGATATCAATTCCTTCCTCCTCTCACCGTCACAGGGCCGCGGAAGTAAGCACTTTACGATGTGTTGGGGTAGTCCACCTCGCTAAATGGCGCCACTCTTTGCAGTCATCCACGCCGAAATGCCTGTCCACGAACCCGGAAAGCCCGAACCTCGCGGCCTGCAGCTTTGGGTCGACCTGCCGAAGCAGCACAAGATGGTAGAACCTTCGTACCAGGAGCTCGATCCCGAAAAGTAACTCGCTCGAAGAACTTCTTGGTGACGATGGGCTTGACGTATATGTCTCCAGCATACCCAGCGCGTTCCCCGATGGACCCGATGGACCCGAAATTCTTGTGATCAGCGGGAAGAGCCATGGGCAAGAATCACCTGTTCGTCCCCTCGGCGGATGCTGGTATTTCCACGTCAAATTCAAAAAACCAGGCAAGATCTTCCAAGCCCTGCGTAAGTACCCCTTCCTTCCTTCTCTTTTCTGAATTTCGATCTGAACCGAATCGCCTCCTCCTCATTAGCGGCTGGCTGGACTGCGTTCATCTACAGTACGCCTCTGGCTTCTATCTGCCATTTGATCGGGCTGAGGTATCTCTTGCAGCCATGAACGGGAAGATTACCGTTGGCGACGCGAGCACGACACACGATGCGTTCCACACGCTCGTCCTGTCCGCCGATGGTCAGGAGACCGGCATTTCCGTCACCGCCCTAGAGGGTAACACCGATTTTATCCTGGTAAGGAATCTGTTCGCGTTTGTCAGAGGAGGAATCTCATGCAGGTTACTTCAGGTCGCGGGAGAACCGCTTGATCAGGAGGTCGTACAGTACGGTCCATTCGTGATGACCACGAGTGAAGAGATTCAACAGACGTTCATGGATTGTAAGCGCCTATGATGACCGCATCGCTCTCTTCGATGATTGACCCGTTGCACAGATCGCCTGGGACAGAATGGCTTTGAAAAGGCCCATGTCTGGAAGAGTAAGATTGGTGGTCTCTGAGTTGTATGTGTACAATGTATTTGTATTTTGGAGGCGCTGTGAAGCTTCTTGACTGCTGCCATGGACGTGTAATATTTTATGTCCAAGTAATTGCGAGAAATTGATCATTCGTCTTGAATCATCAGCCGTATGGGATGCAATAAGGCTATTGTAGACTCGTGGGCGTGCCGGTAGCGAGGATAGGCGGGAAATATATATACTGATATGATCCCCGTCGTGTGCGAGGATGATATAGGTCTGCCGCTCATAGGAGTGGCATGTTGGTCTTGCAATGAATGTCTGAAGGTCCCCCAGGGTCTGGGTGTCCCTCTGGGTTGGAAGTGGACATTTTATTCGTGTACTAACGGTGGAGGGAGCCGGGTGGTTTTCCCTCTAAGAAAGGTGATGGGAGGACTTATGCTCGATGCACGGCTAGTACGAGCTCACTTGCGTCCAGTGCGCCTGCGCCGAGCCTGAGTCTCACCCTCGTCTTCGCTGTCCTCCGCAACCTGCATGCCCTCCCACATGTCTTCGTCGTCGTCATCATCACCTCCGGAATTGCCATCACCTCCATCCTCGTCCATGACCCCGTCCCAGACAACGCACGTCGGTATGCTCTTCATGTACACCTTCTCCAGCACCGTGCCCTTGTCGTCCTGCGGCTGGCCTGCGTCGGGAGGAGGCGGGAACGTGCTGTGCACGCGTGCGTAGCGATCGCGCGCCGTCGAGACGAGTCCGGCGGGGCTTGGAGCCATGGAGGTGACAGCTCCGGCGATACCTTGACAAACAAAAAAAAAACCAACGTCGACGTTGAAAATGAAATTTTTAGCACAAAAATAAGAGATGGAGATATGGGGGGGAGGGAGGGAGAGAATCACCTTTGTAGCCGTAGATGACGCGCCCCTTGCGCGTGTCTATAGCGAACAGGTTGCTCGTCTGGTCCGAAACAAATATCTCGCTGGATGGGATGGGTCACGCGTTAAGGAAGGAAGGTAGAGGAAAGAAAGAATGAAATGAAATGATGGCGTCGTGTTGCGGAATTGCACGTACTGTTCGTGAAGACCTTTCTCGACGGACCCGACCCCGCTATTGCTTCCAGTGGGGACGATCTGCTTCCACTCAGCCACAGGTTTCCGTGCCGCGCGCGTGTCATAGCGACGGATATCGCCACGCTGAGTGCCTGCGAGGAGGTGCTGGGAGGTTGTGGAGAGGTAGGCGAGGCAGGTGTTATGCACGGGCTGTCGCAGGCTCAGGGAGTCGTTCGTGACCTACACGCAATCAATCGAAGAGGTCAGAGAGCCCTATCCATGCACGCGGGGGCCCACACAAATATACATACGTTTTTTGCTCGCCACAGCTCTCCGGGAAGGAGCATCTCGGAGCGGCGTTTGCGCTTCCTGGAGCTTTCGGATTGGGGCGGTGGTGGTGGTGGCGAGGGTTGTTGCTTTGGCGCAAATGCGACCTCGACGTCCCAGACGGAGAGCTCGACTTCGTCGCCTCCGTAAGCGAACGTGGTCCCGTCTGGCGCGAGGCGCCATGCGCACAGACGTATGGGCAAGACGGTCGTTCGAGGCTGCTCTGGCTCCGCGTCCGCGTCGCATAACAGCGGAGTGAGGCGGAGGGCGCCGTTCGAAGTGCATGAGTATACTCCCCTTCCAGAGAAAGAGCAGTTGAGGACTTTGGCCCAGATGGCGTCGTTACGACGCGAGAGAGAGAAATTTTGACATACGCGGGCGATGCGGCAAGGCCTACGTATTTTTGACCGGGTTTGAGACGAGGTTCGGTCCACTCGCGTAACGTGTCTAAACTCTGTGCATGTAGTCTGGAGACAGAAGCAGACCCGTCAGCGCACGCGACCGCTACCTTTACTCCAGGACCCAGTAAGCTTTTGTGTGAGAGCAGACATGCTAGGGTTGACTTGACGTACTAGCGGACCGTCCGAGTCCCCCGAGCTGTGAACGGCCAATTTTTGCACCGCACGCTCCTTTCCTTTCCCGCTCCCATCGTAGAGAGTGGTCACGGTTACCTTAGACTCGGCTTTCGAGGAGGGAGCGTACTTGAATGACTTGATATTTCCGAGCTCGTCTCCGGTCAAGAATCGAGGCATTTTTTGTGTGGAGATGAGGTCGTGCGTTGTGTGGACTGAATTCGGCGGAGTTCGGCCCGGAACCGAGTTGGATCTAAGATTCAGGAATTCGTCACGCTCTGTAGGCAGGCCAGCTGGGGCGGGCTCACAGCCTGCAACACCGACGTGATGGAAACAGTTCTAAAGGAGCTTGAAAAGCTTCAGAAGCTAGTCTCGGATGAACCATCGACGGGTAAAAGCAAGACACCAGCGATACAGGAGTCGCTCAACTCTCTACTCCAGACCCTCCACGTCCAGAAGAAGAGGCTCGAGGCAGGTCTTGCCACCGAGGCAGAGCTGACATCGCTTGCGCGGACAGTAGAGGCGAGAAAGAAGGAAATTGATGAACGCCAGAAGGAAATATACAACAGTCTGGTGAGATACGGGAAGGCTCTGGATAAGGTGAGCCGATGGGCTCGTTCCCCCAATGTCTAATTAGACTTTTGACCGGCGGGCATTTAATGGCAGAGGTTTGCGACGCCGCTGCCAACATATGACCCTCTTTTTGCGTCGAAGGATGCCCAGGGCGCTCTGGGACATGTCATCGCTACCCATTTCCTCAGGACGGGTCGCTTCTCTACGGCAGAGACTTTCATGCAGGTATTTGCCTTGACTCTAACACGAGGAGCATTGATGTTCAGCTCGCTTTTTTCGTTGAAATTTAGGAGTTTGGCGTCGATTTACCAGCAGAGCGACAGTCACAGTTCGTGGATTTGTATCGAATACTGCTCGCCTTACGGAACAAAGACATCAAACCTGCGTTGGAGTGCGTTGCCTCCTTTTATTTATACGATTCTCATCTCACCCATCGTTCACGGAATCACTAGATGGGTAGAACGCAACCGTGCTTTTCTGCAGTCCCACTCTTCCTCCCTCGAATTCTATCTTCACCGCTCCGAGTATCTCCGCCTTCTTTCACCCAAACCTTCAGAGCAATCCAGGGCCATCGAGTATGCCAACGATCACTTACAGCCATTCTTCGCTACGCATCCGGCAGAGGTCAAACGTTTAATGGGCTGTTTGGTATTCCTTCCCAGAGAACGGATGCAGAAGTCTCCGTACGAGGACCTTACCTCGGAGACGATCCACCTCGATCTCGAGAACATGTTCGCAACAGAGTTCAGCGCGAGCTTGGGAATGAGCAAACAGCCGCCGTTGAGAGTGGTGGGGGATATCGGTGGTGGGGGTGCCCTGGCCAAGATTGAGAAAGGGAGGAAGATCATGCGAGAGCGAAAGAGCGAATGGAGTCAGACGGACGAGTTACCGGTGAGTACTCCGCCCTGAAGGGCTCATTGTTGTATTTTACTCAATCCGGTCCAGATTGAAATTCCTTTGCCTCCCGAAAATCGGTACCATTCGGTCTTTGCGTGCCCCGTGTCCAAAGATCAGGCCACAGAGCAGAACCCGCCGATGATGATGAGCTGCGGACATGTCGTTTCGAAAGATAGTCTGCAAAAGTTGAGCAAGTCGAACGGGTATGTTGTCCCTGTGCCTTTTATATTATTTCCGGCGTCTAACGAAGATCTTCGACAATTCAGCCAGGTGAAGTGTCCTTACTGCCCTGTGGAATCGAGAGTGTCTGATGCGTTGCGGGTTCATTTCTGAGAATATATTCACCAAGTACTGTATACTGTAATTTTAACTTTTTACGCGTCCACGTGTCCGTGTTGGTCCTCGACGCGTCGCGATCAACAAGCGATTCAACTCTCATCTCATGTCCACCCCCTTCGTTCCTGTACGCTCCTCGACTCCACCGAATAGCTACGCTGCAACTCTCATACAACGCTCAGCAGTCTCGGATGTATCACGCTCGTCCTCTCTCTCAATAGCCGAACTCGCGAGACTCACCCCGGACGAGATCGAGTTCCTCGATGCTGTTATAAGTCGCGCCCCACCCTCCGCGACAACTTTCATCCATATCTTCAAAGCGTATAACGATGTCATCAGCGAGCGCGGGCTGGACGCCGAAAATGAGGTCGAGTACTACAGAAAACTGCTAAAGATCGGGACGCTCAAGGGCGAGAATTGGGCTTCCAAATGGCGCGCAGTCAGGGCGCAGAACGGCTACACCGCGACATCCGCACCCACAAGAGGCAGACCACCTCTACATAATGCTACTCCTCAGGCTCGTCTTCCCTCCAAGGTTACTCCGCTAGCCCCTCCTGTCCAATCGTCTAATACCGCACGCCTGTTACAACGCCTCAAGACGTTGCAACATGAACCGACTCACGAACCCCCTGAACCCTCCGAGTCTGCACCTGATGATCTTCTCAGCCGGACTGACGTGACAGATACAGAGGCAGACACGCAACCACGCGCCACCCCTGCGCCCACGCGCGGGCGACCATTATCAGAGCTTACGACTACCAACAACACCCTTGGTCTCGACGTTGGAGCTACCTCCAGCTATCCACCTTCCTCTACATTGGCACCCAGCAAGGCCGCTGGATGGCGCTGGCCCGAACGGGACCCCGACATCGACAAGTCCGTCCCCTTCTTGACCAGCACGCCTCCCCTTTCGCCCCGCAAAATGAAACAGGTTTCACAGCCTACGCCGGTGTCGCATCCAACACCTATAAGCTCCGCCACGCGCAGATCGCTAGCCGACCTGCGCACACCCCATCGGCGCGCCGCGGACGAAGATGACGCGTGGAACAAAATCCGTGTCACGCAGGATGAGCAGTCGGCAGACCGGTTCCGCAACGCGCGGTTGCTCCAACGGTGCTTCGACGTGTGGAAACTGGGTCACAACTGGATAATCGTACGTCTCCTGCTCATGCGGCCCATAGTCATGCTGAATACAACTCATGTCCCCTTCTTCCCTACGCATTGTAGGCAACGACAGCCCAAATCACTCACGCGCGAGATACGTTTGTTCTCCGCGTCGCCATTCACAAGTGGCGTTCCGCGCTAGTACGGCGGCGCGAGGAAGCGGCGCAGGCCGACGCTCGCGCCAATGCATATCGTCAGAAAGCTGCGCTCGTCCGTTGGCACGCGCACTTGCAGGAGAGGCGGAAGGCCGCGTGGCGCGCCGACATGCGCGTGCGAATGCAGACGGTGCGGAGTCTGCGCGAGGCAGCACTGCGCAGGGACGCGTGGGCGCGATGGCGCCAGCTGTACCAGAGCCGCCTCATGCAGCAACGCATCGCCGTGCGCCTCGTCGGGCGCTGTTTCGAGCGGTGGAAGGATGGACTGCGAGAAATGGACGCGATGAAGGAGCGCGCGGATCAGTTGGTCGTTGCGCGAGAAGGGAGGGTTGTCGTTCGGTGTTGGGACTCGTGGGTGAGGGCTGCGGAGCTGAGGAGCGCAGAACGCGAAGTCTCGGAGAGAGTTGGGGCCCGCTTGGTGAGGCAGTGTATGGCGTTTTGGCGCCAGAGAACGTGCGTCCGCGGTCATATATACTGGCCAAGAATGCTCGCAGACTTATTTTTCGTAGGCATGAACACCAGAGGGCGGACGCATTTCATGATGCTACCGTAAAGCGGTTCGCGTTCAGACGATGGGAGAGTGTCCATAATCGGATCCTGGTACGCCTTTTGACACATCGCCATTTAGAGTGTTGTAGTTATCTCTTGCACCAGACATTGGAACGACGAGCCGACAGGCATATCGCCCGCCAAGAGGACGTCCTCGTTCGTGCCGTCGTCAGAGTATGGAAAGCCCACGAGCGCGGCCGTCTGTTGGAACGTGTATACAATGCCAGACTACTCCGGCAGGCGTGGGAGGCGTGGAAAAAACGCCTACGGCACCAGAAGAAATTTGAAGGTCTGGCAGCCGTCCAATCCTCTTTTGATATTTTCCTCTGAAATGTGGGTTTACTAGATGCCGCACTTGCCTTTGCCCAGCGTTCCCAGGTAAATGTTGCCTCCTCAGCCCTCCGGGTTTGGCACAAGCGCCTTGCTACGCAGCAAGGCGCGCATGCCTTTGCAGTACAATATGCCCGCGTTCAGCTACAATTTCGCATTCTCTTCAGGTGGCGCGTGCAGTTGCGCGCGCATCTGAAGCATTTCCGTCAGGCGAAGATCGCCGACAAGTACTTCATGATGAGACGGGCCTGGAGAATATGGGTGGACAAGGCGGAGGCGCGGGCCAGGGAGAAGCGGTTGCGGGAGTGGAACACGGGTAGGGTGGGAAAGCTATTTTCCAGTACGTCAGAGCACTACCTCTGTTTGGAGCACCTTTGGAACTAACGACTTTTGGTCCTCCTGCAGGTTGGAAGGAAAAGGCACTAAGACTGCGCCGCCATCGACTTGCAGAGCAGGAAATTCGCGGACATGTTGATGCGGTAGGAACCTTCGTGGGTACTTGTCTTTGACTTTTGGTTCTCATCATTCCTTCACAGAATGTATTGAATGATGCTCTCAGCCACTGGACAAATCGTGTAATTGCTGTAAAGCTCCGCGAACTGGAAGTAGTGCAGCAGAAGAACAAGGCAATCGTTCTGTAAGTTGACACCATCGTAACATGGTACATGGTACATTTCGCAGTTTGATCACTCATGTACTCGCAGGTCCGCGTTTAGCAAGTGGAAGAAAGTGTGCGTTCGGCATGTGGAGGAGCTGAGCCTGATGGAGAGTTATCAGGACGTTAAACGAGAAGGTACAGCGACCTTGGTCCTTGTGAAGAGCTTGCATATCTCATATTTCCTCCCAGAAAACATGCGTCGCATGTTCTACAAGTGGCTCGCTGCCTCCCGCAAAGTGAGGCACAAACGGGTGATTCTGCAAGAAAGGGAGGACGAGATGCGGGAGATCCGATTGGAGACCGCATGGGATAAATGGCGTGGTCGGTTCCAGGAGGAGACACTTCTACCGCTCGTGGGTGTTATTCTTCCGTGTTTGGTTCGGGAACAAGGACAGGGCTGACTGTTAGTTGCAGGAGCAAACGTTCACCCTCCAAAGTCAGAATGCGACCATGTATCGCGTATTCGCGATTTGGCGCTCCAAGTCAAGGGTAATGTCCCTACTGCTCGTTAGTGAGCTCGTATCTCGTTGATTGATGACCCGTATCCATAGTCTCTCCCTGCTGTGCACTTCCACGCGTCGCATGTCAGGGCCAAGTTCTGGAAGATCTGGCGAGACGCTATGCCCCACGCCCTACAAGCCAAGCATGCCCGCGAAATGGACAAGCACACCGTCCTTTGTACGCTGACAGATTCTGGGTTCAACCGCTTGTCCAGTACTCATGTCGTCCCACACAGCACGCTCCCTCGAAAAGTGGCTGCAAGTATATCGGACGAAGGTTGCCCTCCGTGCTGTCGCGTAAGTGGAAGGAATAACCAGTTCTATCATAAAAATACTGATGGCGTGCCCCTTCATCTCCCTCCT
>Ga0137397_10002438_pt1 | contig 12963 bp, 9 predicted proteins | sample czorhiz116metaG_FD_106658 | JGI IMG/M metagenome (GOLD analysis project Ga0137397, IMG submission 106658) | Vadose zone soil microbial communities from Angelo Coast Range Reserve, California, USA - czorhiz1.16 metaG | ecosystem: Environmental > Terrestrial > Soil > Vadose zone | place: USA... | reverse complement strand
CGTGAGCTTCGACATCGATGGGCTCGACCCGGCGCTCTGCCCGCACACGGGGACCAAGGTGCCGGGCGGGCTCTCGTTCCAGATGGCGACGTCGTTGATCGGCGCGGTGGTGAAGAGCGGGCGCAAGCTGGTGGGGTTCGACTTGACGGAGGTGGCGCCGGCGGAGGATGGGAGCGAGTGGGACGAGAACGTGGGTGCGCGGATTTTGTACAAGCTGATCGGGTGGTCACTCCGGAGCGCTTGACCGGGCAAGACAACTCTTCTACAGCCCATATCCAGACGATGGCCGAAGTCATCACCAAGGCGCCCGCGCCTTATTCCGATCCTCGCGCTTTCGATCCGCCACCCGAGACGTCCTGGGGCAAGCTACTGGCCCTGGTGCCGCAGGGTGCCCGGGTGCTTGACGTCGGCTGCGCATTCGGCGGCTTCGCTTCGGCCATGCGGCGCTTGCGCGGCTGCCGCGTCATTGGTGTCGAGATCAATCCTGAGGCCGCAGCCGAAGCACGCGCACATTGTGACGAGGTCATCGAGGGCGATATCGCCGACGTCGCGCCTCGGTTGCCGGCGGACTTCGACGTGATCGTCGCCGCCGACGTGCTCGAGCACCTGGTCGATCCAGAGGGGGCGCTGCGCCTGCTGGCTTCCCAGTTGCGGCCGGGCGGCATGCTGCTCGCTTCCATCCCCAACGTGACCCACCTCTCCGTAGTGCTCGCGCTCGCCGGAGGGCAGTTCCCGCGCAGCAGCGAGGGACTGCTCGACCACACCCACTTGCGCTTTTTCGGCGAGGAAGACGTGCTCGCGCTCTTCCACGGCGCGGACCTGGCCGCCCGGATCGCGGACAGGGTCCGCACCGAGCCTGGGTCGACGGAGTTCCACACCGACGTGCACGCGCTACCACTGGCGGTCCTGGAGTTCCTGGAGAGGAATCCGAACGCGGACACGTACCAGTTCATCGTGCGCGCGGTGCCGCGCGCGTGGGCGGCGGAGGGGGACGATCAAAGCGCCGCGACAGCACTGGACGCCGCGGACGGAGTGGCAGCGACGCTGCGGCAGCAGATGGAGCGACTCCACCGGGAGTGGGAGGAACGCGGCAAGTGGGGTCAATCCCTGGAGGATGAGCTGAGGAAGGCGCGTCAGGACCTTGCAGGGTTGCAGCAGGAGTTCGCGGAGCGGACGTTGTCGATTAAATCCGCGGCGGCGGAGGTAGCCGAGGCCCGCGAGGAGTCAGCCATGGCCCGCGAGGAGTCAGCCAAGCTAAACAGAGAGAAGGCCCACTTGGAACGGCGCGTCTCGGAGCTTCAACAGCAGTTGGACGCGCGACCAACAGCGGCCCTACGGCGCATCGCACGGCGGACCGCACGAGAAGCGACCGCGCTCTCGGCGGCGGCACTCGCGATTCCGGTCGCTGCTGGTATCGGAACGGCCGCTTCTTTGATCGAGATTCTGGGACGGATCCGTCCCAGGCGACCGCCGTCTCCGCGCTCCGCCGCGATTCCGCGCCTGGCCACCATCCAGATCCTCAACTATGAGGGCAAGGAACTGCTCGAGCGCAACCTGCCCTCGGTGATCGCAGCAATCACACAGACAGGTCAAGCGCATGAGTTGTTGGTGGTCGACAACGGCTCCACCGATGGCAGCGTCGAGATGCTGCGCGAGAAGTTCCCGCAGGTGAAGGTGGTGCCGCTCGACCGCAACTATTACTTCTCGCGAGGCAACAACGCCGGCGTTCCGCACGCCAGCCACGACATCCTGGTCCTGCTCAATAACGACATGCGCGTCGAGCCAGACTTTCTCGAACCATTGCTCGGTCCCTTCGACGACCCCGACGTGTTCGCCGTCTCCAGCCAGATTTTCTTCCCGCCGGGCGCCAAACGCCGCGAAGAGACCGGCTTGACTCGCGCGCGCTTCGTCGACGGCATGCTGGTGTACAGCCACGATCCCCTGCCGGACTCTCCGGGAGATCTCATCCCCATTCTCTGGGGCGGCGGCGGTTCGTGCGCCTTCGACAAGGCCAAGTGGGAAGCGCTCGGCGGTCTCGACACCATGTACGACCCCTTCTACTGCGAAGATCTCGATCTCTCGCTCCGAGCATGGCGGCGCGGATGGAAGGTCTATCTCGCGCCAGGCAGCAAGGTCTGGCACGAGCACCGCGCCACCAGCCGGCGGTTCTTCACCGAGGAGTTCATCAGCGAGATCTTCCGGCGCAACAGCTACCTCCTCCATTGGAAGAACCTGAGCGATCCTCGCCTGCTGGCGTCACACCTGGTCCACCTTCCCCGAGTGGTCGCGCGCGACGTGCGAATCCACGGGCGGTCCGGTGTTCGCTCCTTCCTCAAGGCGATCAAGCACGCCCCACAGGCGCTCTGGCGGAGGCTGGATCGCCCCCCCGAGGGTCGATCGGAGCGCACCGTCCTGCGCGATACAGATCTTGCCCGGCCAGACGTACTCTTCCGTGAGCCCAAGCGGCTGCGAGAGGGATCGCCTCTCCGGATCGCAATGGTGACGCCTTACCACTTCTGGCCCATTCAGCACGGTGGTGCCGTACGGATGTACAACGCGGCGCGCGCGCTGGCCCGCCGCGGGCACGAGATCTCGATCGTCGGATTCGTCGACACCGACGAGCAGCGCGAGGCTGCGGCGCACCTGCGCGAGTTCTGCGCCGAAGTGCGCTTGCTGAGGCGCCGCGGCGGTTCGATCCCCCCGCATTTCGGAGCCACTCCTCCCGCCATCCACGAGTTCGATCGGCCGGAGCTCCACCGCGAGCTGAACGGGCTGATCGCCCGCCGGGATCCCGACGTCATCCAGATCGAGTACACGCACCTGGCGCCCTACGGGAGGCCCTGGCCCCGCGCGGCGTTGTGCTTGACCGAGCACGACATCTCGTTCGTCTCGCTCTACCGGCAAGCGGCCCTGGAAAGCGATCCCCGGACCCGCCGGCGCCTTTATCTGCAGTACCTCCAGACGTTCCGTTATGAGCTCGAGGCGCTGCGCCGGTTCGACGTGGTCTTCACCGTGTCGGAGAAGGACGCGGCGATCCTCGGGTCATATCTTCGGAACGGAGTGCGGTTGTCGCCCGCCGGCCGGATCGGCGTCGATCAGGAGGGACTCGCTCGCATCGTGCGAAGCCCTGAGCCAGACCGGCTACTCTTCATCGGATATTTCCAACACCACCCCAACGTGGACGCCATTCTCTGGTTCGCGCGCGAGGTGCTTCCGAAGATCCATGCACGCAACCCCGCGGTGTGCGTGGACGTCGTGGGTGCCTCGCCTCCGCCGGAGGTGAGCGCCCTCGCGCAGGATCCCCGGATCTCAGTGCATGGATTCGTGCCTGATCTAGGCCCGTTCTTCGCCCGGGCCGCTCTTTCCATCTGCCCGATCCGGGCGGGCTCCGGAGTGCGCGTCAAGCTCCTGGAAGCGTTCGCGGCAAACGTTCCGGTCGTCTGTACCCGGGCGGCCGCCGAGGGACTGGAGGTGGGCGATGGCGTGGAACTCGCGATGGCGGACCATGCTGGCGCCTTCGCCGATCGCGTTTCCGCCCTTCTGGCGGAGCCGGCGGAGGCGGCGGCCATGGCGGAGCGCGCCGGTCGATTCGTCCAGAAGAGCTATTCCTGGGCGAAAATTGCGGAGGAGCTGGAGGCCGAGTACATCGAGGCGCTGCGGAGGAAGGGGTTGCTCACGTGACCATGCTGGACCGCCTCCGCTTCCTGGCATCGAACGGCGACGTGAGCGGCGCCCGCAGCGTGCTCCTGATCCAGACCTCCCATCCAGACGTGCTCACCCGGGCCGTCGACATGCTGCGCGAGGCGCTGCCGCAGGCGCGCATGACCGTTTTATTGCAGCGAAACATGCGCGGACGGCTGCAGCTGCGCGAGGACGTCGAATTCCTCGACAATGACCGGGAAAAGGGCGCCGTCGTACGGGAGCTCTCGTCGCGCGGCTTCGACGCTGCGTTCGTGCTCTACGCGAACCAACCCGGATACTGGAAGCTCAAGCTGCTGCCCTTCCTAATCGGCGTCGCACGCGTCTATGCGATCAACGAGCACATGGGCTGGTTTCCGCTCACGCTGCGCAATACCGGTCCGCTTCTGCGTCATCTGGCGTGGCGTGCGGGTGCCCAGCGCAGCAGCGGAATCGAGGCGGCGATGCGCGTGGCGGGCAGCGCGGCTCGATCGGCCGTGACCCCAGCCATCGCTGCATGGCTCTACGCCTACGAGAGGATCGCCTCGGCGCGCGCGGCGCTCCACGAAGGTGTGCGCTGGAAGGACGACAACCGCCCGCGCTGAGCTACTTGCGCTTAGCGCGGTCCTTGTTCCAGGCGTCGTTGAACTCGCGGATGGTCTCCGTGGTCCGCGGGTGCCAGAACATCTTGCGCAAGATAGCGGGCGGCACGGTGACGATGTGGGCACCGGCCTGCAGCGCCTCGTTCACGTCGCCCATGTGTCGGATGGAACCGACGATGATCTGCGCCTTGAGCTTCTCACGCTCGAGTACGCTGCGTGTCTGTTCGATGATCGGAGCGGGATCATGACCCATGTCGCGAACGCGACCGGAGAAGATGCTGACGTAGGTCGCGCCAGCCAGGGCAGAGACGTAGGCTTGATTGAACGACATGATGCAAGTGACGTTCACCGGAGTCTTGTCGTGCCGCTCCAGCACATTGATCACGCGAAGACCCACTTCCGTCATCGGAACCTTGATCACGACGTGCTTGGGGTGCCACTTGGCATAATCGCGCGCCTCCGCGAGCATCTCGGCTTCCGTCTCGGTGGTCAGCTCGACGCTGGTGGGAACCTTTCCCATCGAGATGATCTCGAGGATGTGTGTCTTGAGGTCTACGCCGGGATTCTCTTTCGAAATGATTAGTGGATTCGTGGTGATTCCGGAAATGATCCCCGTCGCCATGAACTGCCGGATTTCATTGAGATCGCTCGAATCAAGAAAGATGGCCAACGGCACCCCCGCGGGGTTGAAGGATTGCGACCCTAATACGGACTCTGGCGCGGCCCTGTCAATCTGATAGTTCGACCGTTGCCGGTGGACCGCCCACGGCGGATGAGGACCGCCGCGCGAGGAATGCGGCCACCAGCAAACCGCCGCTGACGAGCAGGCCCACTCCGGCAAGCGAAAGCGCCAGCGACCAGCCGGGGGGTCGAAACACGAACCGGATGGTGTGCTCTCCCGGTTCGAGCACGAGCCCCCGGAACAGGTAGTTGGCTCGGAAGATGCGCTGCTCGGCGCCGTCCACGAAGGCGCGCCATCCCTCCACGTTCACGTCCGAGACGACGAGCACCGACGGCCCGTCGACTGCGGCGCGGAACGAGAGATCGTTGACCCCGTAGCGGATCCCAGTCACGCGCTGGTGGAGTGGACCGGTTCCGCAGGCCGGGCCACAGAGCGCCAGCCACCGATCCTTCGGGAAGTCGTTCGCGACCACCGCGAAGGGAGCCGCCGCGTCCAGCGTGCCCAGGCGCTCGAGCGCGGCCTCGTGCGAACTCTCGATGTGCGGTGTCTGCGTCGCGAAGATGCGCGGCCACACATGCAGGTTCTCGACCACGAGCCCGCCGCCCATCTCGGCGTCGATGTACGCGATCCGGTTTCGGGCGATGTAATCCTCGATGCCGTTCGGAAAGGAGATCAGGTACCGGACGTTGAGCAGGCTCAGGATGCCGTCCGGGATACGAAATCCTTCGTTGTGCGGCGACGCGTGCAACAACCACCCGTAGAGCAGATCCCTCTGCAGGTGGCGCCGGATGAAGATCATGTAGTCCGGTGGAACCAGGGCATCGCAAAGACGCACGTCGTCGAGCGCGAACGCGGTCGCCAGGTTCGGCTGGAGCCAGTCGCCCAGCCCAATCACGCGGAACGGGTCGCTTTCCCGATGCTTCTGCTGGAGCCAGGCCACAAATGGGGCCGGAGCCGTTGGGTTGCCGCGGTCCGACAGGCGGTACCGGTATGCGCTCAACTCCGCAAGCAGCAGGACTCCGAGCGCGCAGGCAGCCAGATTGCGAGTCGACGGTCTCATCGCGCTCGACGCCGCGAAGGACAGAGCCATCGCTCCAATCGCAATCAGCCCATACAAGGCGAGCTGGCGCCTGAAGAATGGCGACAAGGCATCCGGCACCGCCGCTGCCCTCAGCCAGGGCGGCGCGAGGGCCAACACCCCGATGCCGAGGACGGCCGCCGTGGCGCAAACCGCGAGGCGCTTCCACGCTGGGGCGTCGGCGAGATCCGCCACGGCCATGACGCCGCAGATCGCAAACAGATAAAGAATCGCAAAGCCGAAGTACCAGAACGACATCTGCTCCAGCAAAGGAAGCCTTCCGATCCAGTTCAGCGGCGGAAAGCCGAACAGCTTCAGCGCGAACAGCAATGGTACGGCGACCCAGACGAGCCGTTGCCGGGTCCTGGGCAGCGCGAGCTGTGCGAGCACTCCCATGAGCGCGAGAGTACCCGCGGCACCCCCAAGGAACGTCTGCGCCGGGAATGGAGGATCGAGAAAACGCGAGATCCCGCCGCGCGCGAAGATGCCGGGACAGAGCCATTGCAATGCCAGGATCGGCGACGCGACCGACACGCCCAGGCCCGGCGGGTGGGCTGTCCAGGAGCGGTGGATGCTCTTCAGGAACGGCAACCAGTACGGCGCGCTGATGAGGATGACGATTGCACTCGCCGATGCGGCCAGCGCCAGATAGCGAGCGCTGCCAGTATCTCGGGGCCACAATGCCATGCCGGTCGCAATCGCCGCGCAGCAGATGAGAACGGCGGCCGCGGGCTGAGGATGACCCGCCGTGAGGACGAAGCAGAGAGCGACCGCAAGCGCGATTGCGGACCTTGCATCGCGCTGCTGCCGCAGGCGAACGAGGCTGTAGAGGAGCGCTGGCATCAGCGCGTACGCGTTGAGATCAGCTCGGCAGACCAGGGCGGTAAAGCTGCCGTGCAGCGCCGCGATGGGCGCCCCGAGAATGGCCACGAAGGGTGGAGCGCCCAGCCGGGACAGCAAGAAGCAGGTGAACAGGGCAGCGACGAATCGCAGGAGCAGTGCATGAACGTCCCAAAGGATCGGCCAGTCGGGTTTCAGCAGCTCGATCCAATGCAGCGGGCTGAACAAGGCGATCTGCCCGTCCGAAAGCATCGGATGACCCAGACCGTTGTACTGGTTCCAGAACGGAAGCGTGCCTGCCGCGACCGCCCGACGTTCATGATAGGCCAGCGGATGGACGAACCAGGCTTCAGCCCCCGCGTCGACCTCCGGGATGATCGGAGCGGGTCGGCCGGTATAACCGGCGGCGAACGGGCCAACCGCGTAGGTTCCCTGGACGACACCGACTGGAAGGAACGTCTTCCCGCCAAAGACGACGTCGGGGTATCCGATGACGCAAACGGCGATCGAGGCGACCCAGAACAGCGCGGATTGGGAACGGAGCCGCTCTGGGGTGAGCAGGAGCATCGACCACGACGCCTATACCCGCGGCCCGGTGGAAGGGTCAAACTCGATTCTTGCTCTGCGGAGGGGGCTCTGGTACCACCTGCGCCCGCGCGTCGGACGATGCTGGGAATCGCTTCCACCACCATGTCACTCGCCGCTGCCGATCGCCGAAGCCGCGCCTGCGATCATTGCGGCGCCGAAGCACCACGCGAGCTCTTCGAGAAGGCCGGCGACCGCTACGTCCGCTGTGGCCAGTGCGGGCTGATCTACCTGGACCCGCAGCCGAGTGATGCGGAGCTCGCCGCCATCTACGACGAGCACTACTATGATGCGTGGGGCTCGGGCGTGAACGCCGAGCACGTGGCCGATCTCAAGCGGCGCACCTTTCGCCTGATGCTCGATCGCCTCGCGCGCGTTTCCGGCGTGCGACTTGGACGCCTGCTGGACCTGGGATGCGCCACCGGCTACCTGCTGGATGTGGCGCAGCAGCGTGGATTCGAACCCTTCGGGATCGAGCTCAATCCCTTCTCGGCGAAACAGGCGCAGGCCAGGTTCGGCGCTGATCGGGTGCATTGTGGAACGGTGGACGAGGCGCCCTTCGCCTCCGCCTCCTTCGACGTGGCTGTGATGAGCGATCTCCTCGAGCACGTGCGCAGCCCGAGCAGGCTCCTGAAGCGAACGCACGACCTGCTGTCGCCGAAAGGCGCGCTGATCGTGGTCGCCCCGAACGTGGGCGGTCTCTCCAGCAAGCTGCTCCGAAGCGGCTGGACTGACTACAAGCGCGAGCACCTCTTCTACTTCGACAAGGACACGATGGCGCGGGCGCTTCGTCAGGCAGGCTACGAGGTGCGCGAGGTGCGGGCGTTTCCGAAGTTCCTCGACCTCTCGTACATCCGACAGCAGCTCGTGCAGTATCCGACTCCACTCTTCACGCCGTTGGTGCGCGCGATCGCCGCGATCCTGCCCGAAGGGGCGACCCGCGTCGCCTTTCCCATCCTGGCGGGCTCGATGATGGCGGTCGGGATCAAGCTCTAGACGCGAGGTATCGCTCGGTCTCTGCAAGTCCCTGCGGCGTGCCGATCTCGTAGAACCGCCGCGACACCTCGAGGCCGGTCATTCGTCCTTCGCTGACCAGGCGCGAATAGAAATGGGCCAGATCGCTCACCTGGTTCGCGGGCAGTTCCTCGACCACCGTCCGCCGCAGCCCGGAGAGGCCGTAGTCGACGTAGTCCATCTCGGGCACGCGATCGTGCTTGTCGTATCGGACGAGTTGTCCATCGCGGAAGATGACGTTGCTGGTGTCCCAGCGGCCTTGGTTGCGGAGGACCGTCATCAGCCCCGGCTTTCCGCTCTTCCGGAACGCGCTCACCACCGCGCCATAGTCGATGTCCAGGTATGTGTCGCCGTACAGGACCAGGAAGTCGTCCTCGAGAAGATCGGCCGCGTTGCGCAGGGCGCCGCCCGTGCCGAGCAGCTGGGGTCCGTCGTGCCTGTACTCGATTTCGAGGCCGAAGCGCGAGCCGCTCCCGAACGCATCCTCGAGCTTGTGCCCCTGATATCCGTGCAGGATCAGAACGCGGGAGAGGTCGTTCTCATCGAGCAGCGCGAGCACGTGCGCAAGGAACGGCTTTCCGTTCACGGGCACCAGCGGCTTGGGCAGATCGGCGGTGAGGGGACCGAGCCGCTTTCCGAGGCCGCCGGCGAGAATGACTACCTGCATCGCGCGTAGGCCTCGCCCACCACGCGCAGCGCAGCCAGGGCGTCCTGCAGCGTGGCTCCGATGCTCGGGGCCCCGGAAACGGCCGCGCCGAAGTCCTGCCACTCCGACGCCCAGGAGGTGTCGGCAAACGGGTATTCGTAGATCGTCGTGTCCGGCGGACCCATCTCGGGACGCATCCGGTAGCACGAGAGCCGTTCGATCCCGTAGCTTCCTCCCAGCCCCTCGAGGTGCAGCTTCGCGGTACGCGTGTAGATTTCGAACGAGAAGAGGTTCCTCCACTCCGTGCACGACGCGTGCAGATGGGCGATCCGGCCGCCCTGCGTGGTCAACGTGAGGAACGCGTTGTCGTCCACTTTCATGTCCCAATAGACGGTGAGGACACGGCCGCGCACGTCGGCGAACTCCTCACCCAGATACCAGCGGGAGAGATCGATCAAGTGCACGCCCTGATCAATCAGCTCTCCTCCTCCGGCAAGCGCGGGGTCGGCGCGCCACTCGCGATCGTATCCCTTCCTTCCGCCGTGGCCGTACCGAGCGCGCACGAACAGCATGGGGCCACAGCCCCCGGTGTCGAGGATCTCTCGGGCTTTCCGGGCCGCCGGATGGAACCGGTGGTTATAGCCGACGCGGACGACCACGCCGCGCTTCTCGGCGAGGCGCGCGAGGGACTCCAACTCGGCGAACGAGCGCGCCGCCGGCTTTTCCACTAGCACGTGCTTGCCCGCCTCGATGGCGCGAGTGGCGACGGGCGCGAGTTGGTCATTCGTGGTCGCGACGATCACGGCTTCGGAACGCCCGATCACCTCGTCGATCGTGACTGCCGCCGCGTCCGGGTGTTTCTCCGAGAGAGACCGCGCCCGGGAGGCATCGCGATCGCAGACCGCGACCAGAGCGTCCGCTCCGAGCGCAGCGGCGCGCTTGTTCCCGATCAGCCCGCAGCCGACGATCCCGACGCGCATCAAGCCACCAGCGTCTGCGCGCCCTCGAAGTCGAAGCGCATGCGCACCTCCTGCAGTCCTTCGGCGGCCATCGCGCGCCGCAGCCGCGCCTTGTCATTGGCGAGGAACATGAGGAATCCGCCGCCGCCGGCTCCGATCAGCTTCCCGCCCGCGGCGCCGTTCTCCCGCCCGACGCGGAACCAGCGTGCGATGTCGGAGTTCACCATCGATTTCGAGCGGGCCAGCTTTGCTTCCCACTGCTCGTCGAGCAGCGAGGCGAACCCGTGCAAGTCGCCCTTCTCCAGCGCGTCCCGGCTGTGCAAGCCGATCTCCTTGACGCGGTGGAGATTCTCGATCATCGCGTGATCGTCCTTCCTCGCCTTTTCGTCCTGCTCGGCCAGGATTGCGGACGCCTGCCGCGAATAGCCCGTGAAGAAGAACGCACAGTCCTCCTCGAGCTGGAAGAGCGTGGAGCGCTGCATCCGGAGCGGGACCACCTCGACGTGATCGGTGCCGGCGGCAATCGAGAAGCAATTGATCCCGCCGTACGCCGCGATGTACTGGTCCTGCTTGCCCACCGGCCGCTTGAGCTGCTCGATCTCCAGCCTGCAGGCCTCCTCCGCCAGCTCGCGGTTGGTCACGTGGCGCCGCGTGTAGCTATGCAGGCCCTTGAGCAGCGCAACGGTGAACGTCCCCGACGAGCCGAGCCCGGTGCCCTCCGGGAGATCGGCGAAGCTGGAGATCTCGATGCGCTCCCGGATCCCCATGGTCCGCAGCGACTCCCTCAGCAGGGCGTGCTTGATCTGGTCGACGCTCTTGACCCGCTCCAGCTCCGAATATTTCAAGATAATCTGGTCCGGGAAGATGTCGTGGATGGAGATGTAGATGTACTTGTCAACGGCCGCGCTGATCCAGAAGGCGCCGTGTTTGGCGTAGTAGCTGCTCAGGTCGGTCCCTCCGCCCCCCAGGGTGATGCGCAAGGGCGCCTTGGCGATGATCATGGCTTGGGAACCTCCTGGAAGAGGACGCCATCGATCCGCCGGAGAGTGTAGCGGGAAGACCGGTTGACGCTCTCCGGTTCGAGCGTTCCGAGGTCGTCCCACTTCGCCGACAGGAGCTTGCCCGTCAGCGTGCCGGTGAGGCCCGAGGCAAGCTTGACCGCCAGGCGCGCGGCGAGCTCCGGCGGATCTCCTCCGCTCTGCTTCTGGCGCAGGGTGCGCTCGTAGAACTCGGCTCCGGCGCGCGCCGGTCCGGCCGCCACGACCGCGTTCGTGATCTCGGTCGTCACGGCCCCCGGCGCGATCGAGTTCACCTGCACGTTCCAGCCGGAGACCTCCCGCGCGATGGATTCCGTGAACTGGACGATCGCTGCCTTGGAAGCGGCGTATGCGCTGATCCGCGGCGTGACTGCGGGACCGCCGACTCCCGCGCCGGCGACGTTGATGATGCGTCCTCCACCCTGCCGTCGCATCGCCGGCAGAACCGCCCGGGTGGCGTACACGGTCCCGAACAAATTAACCTCGACCGCGCGCCGCCACTCGGAAAGGTCCCACTCCACCAGCTCACCGATGGGGCCGTAGATTCCGGCGTTGTTGACCAGCACGTCGATCCGGCCGAGATGGCGCAGCGCCGCGTCGACCATGGCCTGCACCTCCTCGGGCCGCGAAACGTCGACGGTGCGCGACAGGCAGGGCACGGAGAAGTCGCGCTGGATTGCGGCAGCCGCCCTGGCCAGCTCCTCTCCGGTCCGGGCCGCGATCAGCAGCGACGCGCCTTCCTGCGCGAAGGCGCGGGCGATTGCGAGGCCGATACCGCGGCCTCCGCCCGTGATCACCGCCACCTTCCCGTTCAGCGTCATCCTTTGACTCCCGACCGCCTGAGCTCGATGCCGGCCAGAGGTGCCGGAAGCATCCCCTTGAGATCGAAGACCAACGGCCTTTGCATCGAGGCGCCGATGCGACTCCAATCCAGGGCGCCAAACTCGGGCCACTCGGTAGCGACGATCAAGGCATCGGCTCCCCGAGCCGCGGCCTCCGCATCCGCGGCGAGCGATATGGACTCGGATGCGGGAAGGCGAGTGATGACCGGATCGTAGGCTCGCACCGAGGCCCCCTTCTGAAGCAACGCACGCGCGATCTCGAGAGCGACCGATCGCCGGAGCGTGTCCGTACCCGGCTTGTAGGTCAATCCCAGCAGGGCGATGGACTTGCGATCCAGGGTGCCCAGCTCGGACTCGAGCCGCCGGAGCAAGTGCGCGCACCGGCGTCGGTTCACCGCGAGAACTCCATCCATCAGCGAAGACGGAATGCCTTGGGACGCCGCCAGCGCGCGAAGGGACTGCACGTCGCGCCCCAACGTCGCGCCGGCGAAACCGAAGCCGGGCCGGAGGGGGGCCTTCGGACTGACGCGGCGGTCGGAACGAAGCGCGCGCTCGACGTCGTAGGCGTCCGCGCCCAGCGACTCGCACAGGTCGCCGATCTCGCTGCTGAAGCTCACCAGGGTCGCCAGGTATGCGTTAAGCGCGTGTTTCGACATCTCGGCGCTGCGGACGCTCATGTACAAGGCTTCGCAGTCGGGCGGAAACAGGGCCCGGACGGTGCCGGCATCCGCACGATCGGCGGCCCCTATCACCAGCCGATCCGGCTTCAGGAAACCTTCGATGGCAGCGCCGAGGCGGAGATTCTCCGGAACGCACGCGGCGCTCACCGTCGACCCCGAGATGGAGGACATCCGGGCGGCCAGCCGCTCCGTGGTGCCGACCGGGACCTGGCTGTGAACGACGAGGACCGTCCGCTGCCGGAGCCCCTTCGCCGCACGCTCCGCCAACTCGTCGATGCCCGTCAGATCGCTCCGATCCTCGTCGTCCACCGCGGTATCCG
>Ga0137397_10002437_pt1 | contig 12964 bp, 12 predicted proteins | sample czorhiz116metaG_FD_106658 | JGI IMG/M metagenome (GOLD analysis project Ga0137397, IMG submission 106658) | Vadose zone soil microbial communities from Angelo Coast Range Reserve, California, USA - czorhiz1.16 metaG | ecosystem: Environmental > Terrestrial > Soil > Vadose zone | place: USA... | reverse complement strand
GGGGCAGCTTCGGCGCGGGAACGCGGTGATACCAAGCCATCTACGCGGTTTCTAGCACGAAATCCTGGAGTTGAACGTCGTCAAGTCGCTCGCGCCGTCTCCCGCTGAGCGGGCGCTACGACGCTATACGCCGCACCTCGGGTTCGGGAAGGTGGCGATCGACCCGCTCGGCCACCTGAACGCGACCGCGACCGCGTTCAGACCTGGTCGTCGTCCAGTCCGAAGAAGGTCTGGATCGAGGAGAGGATCTCGGTCCGCTCCTCCTTCACACTCCTCGTCCGCGCCTCCGCGTCCATCCCTTCCCGCACCGCCTCCAGCTCGACCCGCCGTTTCACCATCACCTGCGACATGCGGTCGGCCATCTCCGGTCGGTTCCGCAGCACGGATTTGAAGACGTCCTTGTCGATCCGGTAGCACTCCACCTCGGTGGCCGCGACCACCGACGCCGTGCGGCGCTCGTCGGTGATCACCCCGATCTCCCCGAACACGTTGGGGGCCGCGATCCGCGCCACCAGCTTCTCGGCGCCCCCGTCGTTGCGGACGCGGACCTCGCACTCGCCCCTGCTCAGCACGTAGAGCCAGTGCGCGGCGGAGTCCTGGCGGGTGATGATCTCGCCGCGTCCGAACGGCGCCGGCCGCATGGCCTCCGCGAGCTTTTGCCGGTCGTCGGGCAAGAGTTGCGAGAACAGCTCGATCTGCTCCAGCGCGCTCACCCGGTGCTGAAGCTCGCGCTGCAGCTTGCGCTCGCGGTGCTCCGGATCGTCCACCGACACCCAGAGCGCCTGCCCGGGCACCGCCAGCGGGATCCCTGCCCGCTTCAGCGCCACGTAGATGCGCACGCGCACCGCCGAGGAGGTGGGATCGTCCGCCCCCAGGTCCGTCAGCCAGTAGCGGACGGCGTAGTAGGCGAAGCTGTCCGCGCCCTGCCTCGCGAAGTCGTAGCAGATGCAGTGCGGCGGCGGGAAAGGTGCCACGTTCGGGATCGGCGTGCCCTGCAGGGCGTCCTCGACCACGTTCATCACTTCCTCGGGCGAGTAGCGGAAGTCCACGTTGAAGTAGACCCACATCCGGTGCTGCACCGGCTGGTCCTGGCGCTGCCCGAGGATGGTGATGTGATCGCCCAGCAGCACCGAGTTGGGGACGATGATGGTGTCCCAGTTGCGCGTCTCCACCATGGTGTGCCGCCAGCGGATCGCCGTGATGCGACCTTGCTGTCCGGAGGAGAGCTGGACCCAGTCGCCGATGTGGATGGAGTCGTCGAGCTGGAGGGCGATGCCGCCGAGCACGTTGCCCAGGGTCGCCTGCAGCGAGAGGCCGAGCACCACCGTCACCACCGCGGAGGTGGCGATGATCCCCGAGAGCTGGACGCCGCTGCGGTGGAGGATGCCGAGAAACGCCAGGATGTAGGCGGCGCCCAGCGCCAGGTCGTGGACGATGTTCGCCACCTCGATGCGCAGCACGACCAGCACCAGGTCGAAGAGCAGGATGGCGACGAAGTCGATGATCACCAGCACTTCGAACAGGTCGGCGAGGAACCAGACCCTCCTCGCCCACCCCTCCGAGTTCACCATCCCGAGCACGGCGGCGAATACGAAGGTGGTGAGGTAGAGCATGTAGAGGATCGACGCCCGGCGGATCCGCCTGCGGCGGCGGGAGTCGAGCTTCTGCACCAGCCCCGCCAGCACCACCAGGACGGAGGCGAGGGTCAAAAGCGTCCAGGGCGAGGCGTAGCCGAGCCATTGCCGGGCGCGCGGGCTCGGCGCGGGAAACGCAAACGGATCCTCGCCGGCGGGCTTCTCCGCCTGCGTGGCGACGATCAGGGCGCCCGCGCCCGCTGCCGCGGCAGCCGCGTTGTTCTGCTGCTTCTGCGCGGCGGCCTTCGGATCCGGCTGCGCGCGCGCGCCGAGCGAGAGCGCGAGGCAGAGGAGGAGAAGCGCTCTCACTGGATGTTGTAGACCTCGTCCAGCTCGCAGACGTGCAGGAAGTCCTTGCGCAGCGCCTTCACCTCGGCCTTGACCTCGTCGATGACCGCCGGCTTGAGGTGGTACAGGTAGACCTTCGCGCCGCGCCGATCGAGCTTGTTCAGCTCGCTCATCACCGTCTTCGGGGTCAGATGACCGGATACGTCGGCGAGCCACTGCATCGAGTTGGGAAAGCTCAGCTCGACGAACACGGCTTTGACGTCCGGCGTGGCGTTGATCGCGCCCCACAGCTCGTCGGTCGGCCCGGTGTCGCCGGAGAACGCCACCGCGCCGTTGCTTCCTTCCAGGATGTAGCCGACGGAGTAGACCGGGTGGTGCACCGGGATGGCCCGGATGCGCAGGCCCTGGCACACCACCGGCTCGCGCACCGGGATCACGTCGAAGGCGATGACCGGCTTCTCCTTGGTCGGAATGGCGCGGAAGTCCGGCCAGACGCGATTGTTGAAGACGTCCTTGTCCATCGCCTCCATGGTCTCGGAGGGACCGTGGACCACCAGCGGCTTCTCCCGCTTCCCCACCAGGAGGTCGGTCATCATCGGCACGTCCTTGACGTGATCGAAGTGGGAGTGCGTGAGGAAGATGTCGTCGATCTGGACGATCTCTGTAAGGTCGAGGGCGGCGGTGATCGCCCCGCCGTCGATGGTCAGCTTCTTGCCGATCAAGAAGCACGTCGTCCGGTGCCGGGGAAGCTCGCCGCCATGGCAGCCGAGGACCTTGATGCGCATCCCTCAGTCCCCGAACCGTTGTTTCATTTCCAGGAACTCCAGGTACTTCTGCATCTTGCCGACGTCGGGGACGATCACGCCCTCCGGCACCATCGAGACGATCCGCGCCTTGGCGGTCTTGTTGAGAGCCTCCTGCACGTCGGCGGCGGTCATTCCCATCCTGCCGTGCAGCTCGTTGAGGTTCACCGTCACGAGCGTGCCTTGGGGCGTTTCTTTGCCCCTTTTGAGGGCCGCCTGCCACAGGTAATGCACCACCCGGCTGTTCGGGTCGCGCAGGAGCAGGTTTTCAATCTGCTCGTCGGCTTCCTGCAAACGGTCGGAAAGCTTCTTGATCAGCCGGACGGCAATCTCGACATTGCCGCGGATCATCGCTTCGAACGTCTTGGGGTCGATCACCAGGAGCTTGGCGTCCTCGGCCACCACCGCGCCGGCGGAGCGCGGCTTGTGGTTCAGGATGCTCATCTCGCCGAAGAACTCCCCGGCGCCCAAGGTCGCGAGAATCTTCTCGGTTTCCCGCACGGTCTTGGTGATGTTCACCTTGCCGGCCTGGACTACGTACATTTCCTTGCCAGGTTCACCTTCCCGGAACAGGACCTCTCCGCGCTTGAACTCCTTGCCGAAGCGCTGGAACAGCGCGTCCTCTCCCGCCATATCCCAAAGTCCTATCAGCGGAATCGCGCGTCGGTCAATTTCGCGGCACGTGATGCGAATCACAACCGCGCCGGACAGAAGATCAGGGAACCGCTGCGTTTTTGGCCAAAGCGGTCCGCGTCATGCACCCCGGGCGAAGACTTACTTGTGATCCATGCTGAAGACGCCGTCCCACCGGTCTTCTTTCAGGGTCGAGCGCAGGCGGTCGCACCGGTTCAGCATCAGGGCGCAGGGGCCGTCCTCGGGGAAGCGCGCCAGGAGCGACTCGAACTCCAGCCGGGCCTCCGCGAACCTCTTCGCCCGGTAGAGGGCCAGGCCGCGCGCGTACCCGCTCAGGAGCGGCAGCTCCTCGGTCGAAGGGCTGCCCCGCCCGCGAAGCTCGAACAGCCGGACCGGCTCGGTCTTGCCTTTCACCCGGACCGAATCGAGCTCGCGGACCGTGTACGCGGCCTCGTCCTTCAACGCCTTGCGGGCCGCCAGGAGCGTCTGCTCGGTGACCAGGATGTGCGTGCCGTACTCGCGGTTGAGGCTCTCCAGGCGGCTCGCCAGGTTCACGTTGTCGCCCATCACCGTGTAGTTGAAGCGCTGGGTCGATCCCATGTTGCCGACCACCATGGGCCCGGAGTTGACGCCAATGCCGATGTCCACCTCGGGTTGCAGCGGGTTCTCGATCCGCCACTTCTCGCGCATCCGCTTCAAGGCCTCGATCATCTCCAGCGCGGTGTCGCATCCGTTCGCCGCGTGCAGCCCCGTCTGGACCGGGGCGCCGAAGAACGCCATCACCGCGTCGCCGATGTACTTGTCGAGGGTGCCCCGGCGCTTGAAGACGATCTCCGTCATCGGGGAGAGGTACTCGTTGAGGAGCTGGACGAGCGCGGTGGGCGAGAGCTTCTCGGCGATGCCGGTGAACCCGCGAATGTCCGAGAAGAGCACCGTCAGCTCCAGCTCCTTGCCGCCGAGCTGGAGGTTCTCTGGCTCTTGCAGCATCTCCTCCATCACATCCGGGTTCAGGTAGAGCTCGAACGCCTTGCGCAGCCTGCGCTTGTCCCTCTCCTCGGTGGCGTAGCGGAAGACGGTGACTAGCACGAACATCCAGACCAGCTCGACCAGCGGCAGCGCGGCGAAGACCTCGAAGCCAGCCCAGAGAGCGGCGGTGGCTAGCGTCCAGACCACCGCCGCGGAGACCGTGAGCAGGGCCAGCGAGTGCCGGACCCGGACCCGCGCGAACAGGATCGCGAAGAGCACCGCGAGCAGGAGCGCGAACGCCACCTCGCCCAGGTCCACTCCGAGGCCGCGCTGCAGGAAGCGGCGGGTGAGGATGTTCTCGACCACGTTGGCGTGGATCTCGACGCCCGAGCTGAACCGGTTGAGCGGCGTGATCCGCTGATCGAAGGTGCCCTGCGCGGTGGCGCCGACCAGCACGATCTTGCCCTTCAGCTCCGCGTCCTTCTTGCCGCTCATGATGTCGGCGATGGAGAGGTTCTCGAAGGTGCGGTCCTTGCCGAGGTAGTTGATGGCCATCAGCCCGCGCCCGTCGACCGGCACCCTGACCTTGCCGCCGAAGTCCACGGCCTCGAGCAGCGCGCCCTCGTCGGGAGTCTGGGTGATCGGGATCACGTCCTTCGGACCGAGCCCGAGCGCGATGGCGGCCAGCGCCGTGCCGAGCGCGGGGAAGTAACGATTGCCGATGCGCAGCGTGAGCGGCGTGTGGCGGATCACGCCGTCGAAGTCGGGCAGGTTGTTGAAGAACCCGATCCACCGTGCGCTGCCGAGGATTGGCCCGAGCGGTGCGCGCAGGCCGGCGTACTGCTTGGCCCAGGTGAGCTGTACCGGCCGTGCGATCGGAGAGTCTGGATGCTCGCGCCACTCCGGCGCGTGGATCTGCATCGTCGCGAGCCGGCGCATCTGCTCCTCGAGGTCCGCCGGGCGGAGGTCGGGCAGCTCCGGCGCGGTCAGCATGACGACGCCCAGCACGACCTTGTAGGCCGCCCGCGCCACCGCCTCGCTCATCACGATGTCCGGATCCTGCCCGGGGAGGTCCTGGTCCAGCTCGGCGCCGTACGCCTGGTGCTGCTTGACCAGGGAGTCGAAGGTCTCGCGCGAGGCAGAGAGCTTCTGGGCCCCGTCCCCCAGCCGGCCCTTGGCGGTCTGATAGATCGGCTCGGCCTCCGGCTTCACCTTCCGGCCGAGGAGCTGCAGCGCGGAGGCGGCGCCGGCGATGTCCGCCTCCGCCTCGTCGAACCTCTGCACCGCCGCCAGGTTCTTCGGAGCGGCGAGCGAGATGTCCTCGAACCGCTTCCGGTACCGCTTGGCGCCCGCGAACTGGCCGCCCAGGTCCTCGTCCGAGAAGCTCATGTCAAAGCCCACGGCCTTGACGCCGCTGGCGTCGAGCTTGTCGATCAGCGAGGCGATCACCCGGCGGTCCCAGGGGAAGCGCCCGAACTTCGCGATCGCGGCCTCGTCCACCGCGGCGATCACCACCGCGCCGGACGTCTCGCTCCCGCGGAGCGCGGTCTGCTGGCGGAAGCGGAGGTCGGCGAAGGCGCCCTCGAACCGCGTGAGCACCGGCAGCTCGGTGCGGCCCGCGAGCTGGAGCACGTGCGCGGCGGCGAAAGCGAGCCCGGTGAACAGGCCGATGCGGAACGCCGTGAGGCGCGTGAACCAGGCGGCGAGACGGCGCACCGTCGAAAGGTACACCAGCACCCGGGGTAGAGCCTCATTGGTTCCAAGGTTGAAATCTGTTCCGCTCCCCCTGCGGCGGATCGTCTAAATCTCGTTTGGGTTGCGTCCGTTCGCATCTTGGCGCACCCTGACTTGATCGTCGGGGGGTGGTCGCGTACGGAAGCTTCCCGGGTTCCAGCCCTGGAGGAAATTTGCGACGGTTCACCCCAATCGCCCTGCTGGCGACCGTCGTGGTGGCCTTCATCGTCGCGAAGGGATGCATGCCCAAGCGCGACCTGGGAATGAAGAGCTCTTCTTCCGTTGCGCCCGCCATTCCGGGCGGCAGCAGCGCGCCGGCCACCGAACCGCCGGCCGCTCCCGCGCCCTCGCAGCCGCGGTGAAGCCGCCCCCTGCGCGGGGCCAAACTACGTCTGGCTTCGGCGGCCGAAGCTGTCTAAGGTGCGCGCCGCGATGGCGGAAAAGGGCCTCACGTACCGCGATTCCGGCGTCGACATCGACGAGGGCGACGCCCTGGTCGAGCGGATCAAGCCGCACGCCCGCAGGACGTCCCGCCCCGAGGTGCTGGCCGGCATCGGCGGCTTCGGGGGCCTCTTCGAGGTTCCGAAGGGATATCGCGAGCCGGTCCTGGTGGTGGGGACGGACGGCGTCGGCACCAAGCTGAAGCTGGCGTTCCTGGCCGGAAAGCACGACACGGTGGGGATCGACCTCGTCGCCATGAGCGTGAACGACGTGGTGGTCTGCGGCGCCGAGCCGGTCGTGTTCCTGGACTACTTCGCCACCAGCCGCCTGGACGCGAAGGAAGCGGAGCAGGTGATCAAGGGCATCGCCGAAGGCTGCGTGCGCGCCGGGTGCGCCCTGATCGGTGGCGAGACCGCCGAGCTGCCCGGGTTCTACGGGCGGGGCGAGTACGACCTGGCCGGCTTCTGCGTGGGCGTGGTGGAAAAGAGCCGGATCCTCGACGGCTCGCGCGTGCGCGCGGGTGACGCCGTGGTCGGGCTGGCCTCTTCGGGACTGCACTCGAACGGGTACTCGCTGGCGCGCAAGGTCTTCGAGAGCGATCTCGGCGAGGAGCTCTTGCGCGAGCTGCTCGAACCGACCCGCATCTACGTCAAGGATTGCCTGGCACTGCGGGACGCCGTCGACGTGCGCGCGTTCGCGCACGTCACCGGCGGGGGACTCCCCGGAAATCTCCCCCGCGTCCTGCCTGCGGCGCACCGGGCGGTGCTGCGCCGCGGCTCCTGGCCGGTGCCAGGGATCTTCGAGCGCATCCGGAAGGCCGGCAACGTGGCCGAGCCAGAGATGCTGCGCACCTTCAACATGGGCATCGGGATGTGCGCGGTGGTCCCGCGCGCCGACGCCGCGCGCACCGTGGATCTGCTGGCGAAGCGGGGCCAGCCCGCCTTCGAGATCGGCGCCATCGAGTCCGCGCCCGGGCTTGCCGAGCCCGAGGTGGTGGTCGCCTAGCGATGAAGCTCGGAGTACTCGCCTCGGGATCCGGCTCAAATCTGAAGGCCATCCTCGACGGCTGCGCGAAGGGAACCATCCCCGCCGAGGTCGCGGTGGTGATCTGCAACGTCCCCGGCGCGCAGGCGCTCGAGCGGGCGAAGGCGGCCGGGGTCCCCGCCCTGCTCCTCGACCACCGGCAGCACCGCACGCGGGACGACTACGACTGGGAGCTGGTCGCCGCGCTTCGCAAGCACGGAGTCGATCTGGTCTGCCTCGCCGGCTTCATGCGGCTGATCGGGCATGCGGTGCTGAACGCGTTCCCCGAGCGGATTCTCAACATCCATCCGAGCCTCTTGCCCGCGTACCCCGGCATGCACGCCGTGCGGCAGGCCCTGGCCGCCGGAGCGCGCGTGTCCGGCTGCACCGTCCACATCGTGGACCAGGGGACGGACACCGGGCCGATCCTGATCCAGGCCGCGGTCCCCGTGCTCGACAAAGACACCGAGGAGACGCTGGCCGCGCGCATCCTGGTCCAGGAGCACCGCTGCTACCCGCGCGCGATCACGCTTCTGGCGCAGGGGCGCGTCCAGATCGACGGGCGCCGCGTCCGGATCACCGGCGGAACCGTGGATCCGAGCCGCACCCTCTCCTCTCCGGAGCTGGTCGACTGATGCCTGGTCCCCCTCCAAAACCGGCCGCGAAGCGCGTCTACGACGTCGCGGTGCTCGGGCCGGACGTGGGCGGCGCCGCGGCAGCGGCGCTCTGCTCCCGGCGCGGGCTGCGGACCCTGCTCGCGCCGCTCGGGCAGGTCGCGGCGGCGCGCGAGAGCGACGGCTGGCTGATCCCCGCGGCCCCTTCGATCCTGCCGCCCCTGCGGCAGCTCAACGGCGCGGTGGGGACGCTGGACGAGGCGGGCCTGGGCACGGACCTGCAGCGGCAAGGAGGCGGTCCGGGATCGTTCCAGATCCTCACCGACAAGCTGCGCCTCTCGCTGCCGGCCGACCCGGTCCGGCGCAGGACGGAGCTGCGGCGCGAGCTGTCGGAGACCGCGGCGGCCGAGGCGGAGGCCGCGCTGGTCAGCCTGGAGACTTTGGGCCGCGGCTGGGACGACTTCCTTCGCGACGCGCCGCCCTGGCCGCCGCGCGGCTTTCTCGAGGGGCGGCGGGTGCGCAAGACGCTGCCCGAGCCGCCGCAGCTCCCGGAGGGAGTGATCGGCGAGTGCCTGCACGCGCTCGCTCCGTTCGTCACGGCGCTGCCGGGCGACTTCGCGCCCGAGTCGCTGGCCCGGGAAGCGGCGGCGCTGCTGCGATCGCCCTTGCGCGTCTTCGCCGGGGAAGCGCAGCTCGCCGAGCTCCTTCGCAACAAGTGCGCCGGGGCGGGCGGCGACCTGATCACCGACGGCGCCGCCGAGAACCTCCGGGTGGAAAAGAGGAACGTCGTCTTCCAGCTGGGCGGCGGCGAGGTGCGCGCCTCCTGCGTGGTCCTGGCCTGCTCGGCGGAGCGGATCGCGGCCATGGTGCAGGAGGGCGGACGGGTGGAACGGAAGATCGCGGAGGAGGCCGCCCTGCCCGTCGAGCGCAAGATCACGCTCGCCCATTTCGTGGTGCGGGCCGAAGGCCTGCCCCAGGCGCTGGAGGACGCTGCGCTTCTGCTCGGGAACGCCATGGGTCCCCTGCTCCTGACCACCCTGCCGGCGCGGCGCGCGCGGGGCGAAGGGCCGGGAGAGAAGCTCCTGACCGTGGCGCGCGTCTCGGATGCCGGCTTCTCCGACGCGGACGGCCTGCTCGCGACCGTCCGGGCCACGCTGGAGCCGATCTTCCCGTTCTTCGACCGGCACCTGGTCCACCAGACCGCGGACGTGAACCCGGCGCAGCCGCATCCGATCCTCCGGGCACCCGAAGGGAACGATCCGATCGGGCTGAGGCCGATCTCCGACGCCAGCGAGCACGTGCTCTTCGCCTCCGCTTCCACCTACCCGGGGTTCGGGCTGGAGGGTCAGATCCTCGCCGGGCGGGCGGCGGCCGGGCAGGCGCTCGCCCTTTCTGGAAGGAAGACCGTGAGCGCCACGTAGGCTCAGGGGCTGACGTTCTTGACTAAGGCCGACTTTTAAGCACAATGCCGCGTTCCTTTTCGGGATCGGGGCGAAGCGATGGCGTTCAAGTGCGAACTGTGCGGCAAGGGTCCCCTGGTCGGGAACCAGGTGTCGCACGCGAACAACAAGACCAAGAAGCGGTCGTTGCCCAACCTCCAGCGCGTGCGCGCGCTGGTCGACGGCGCGCACCGGCACATCCGCGTCTGCACCCGATGCCTGAAGGCCGGCAAGGTCACCAAGGCGGCCTGACGCGGTCGCCGTGTCCGAGGGCAACGGCAGCGCCATCCTTGACGTCCGCGGCACGCGGCGCGCGCTGCAGAGCGCCCGCGGCAAGCAGAAGCTCGACTTGATCCTCTCCGCTCCGGACCCGGAGCAGCTGGTCCGGGCGCTGCCCGCGCAGGACCTCTACTTCACCCTGATCGATCTCGGGCCCGACGACGCCACCGAGTTGGTGGCGATGGCGTCGCCCGAGCAGTTCCGCCACTTCGTCGACATGTCCGCCTGGCGCGGGCCTGAGGAGGGCCCCCGGCCCTCCGAGGTGCTGCGCTGGCTGCGCCTCTCGCGCGAGGGCGGCGCGGATCTGGAGAAGTTCCGCGAGCAGCTCATGTCGCTGGACATCGAGCTGCTCGCTCTGCTGCTCCGGCGCGAAGTGACCGTGCACGACCTCACCGACGAGGAGCCGCCTCCGCACGACCCGGGCATGGCGTACTTCACGCCCGACCGGCGGTTCCTGCTCGAGTTCAAAGGCTCGAGCGAGTACGCGACCGTGCGCCAGCTGATCGATGACCTCTACGCCCAGGATCCGTTCGGGGCCGGGAGGCTGCTCGAGAGCATCCGTTGGGAATTGCCGACCGAGCTGGAGGAGTCCGCGCGCCGCTGGCGCGACGGGCGCCTGCGGGACATCGGCGTGCCCGAGTTCGAGGAGGCGATCTCGTTCCAGGCCCGGCCGCCGCAGGGCAAGGAGGAGCGGCCAAAGCCCGCGCCCGGCCAGGCGCTGCGCGCGGCGGGGCGGCCGCTGCTGGACGAGGCCCTGGATCTGCTCTCCGGCGAGGAGCTCGAGCGCGCCGAGGAGGGCGTGATCTACGCCGCGAACTCCGCGCTGGTGGCGAACCGCGTCTCGCTCGACGACCCGGACGAGGTGCGCGAGCAACTCGCGCAAGCGCGGGCCACGCTTTCGCTCGGTCTCGAGCTGCTCTCGGGCGGAGAGGTGGAGCGCGCGGCGCGCGTCCTGGCGCAGACAGCGATCCGCGGCGTCTTCCAGGCGGGAATGGGCGAGGCGTACCGGCTGCAGTCGAGGGCTCGCAAGATCGCGGCCTCCGCCCGACTCCCGCAGGCGCAGTCGGCGACGGTGCTCGACGAGCCGCTGGAGAGCGTGGTCCAGGCGCTGCTGCGCCAGCGTCCGCTCTTCCACGAGCCCGGCCAGCGCCGGCCGCGGGCGCTCGGCACGCGCGCGGACGTGGCCGCTGCCGAGGCGTTATTGGACGAGGCCGAGGCGACCGTGGCGCTGCTCTCGGCGCTGGGCCTCTCTCCGGCCGAGCTGGGCAAGAAGGCGGAGGATGCGGGGCTGGGACCCGCGGTGGTGAAGGCCAGCGGCGCGCTGCGGGCGCTGGTCGAATCCCGCCTGCGCGGCGAGCCGTTCTCGCTGCGCGCGGCGGAGGAGGAACCGAAGGAAAAGCCGGCCGGGCTCGATCAGAAGCTGGACGAGCTTCTGCGGAGCGCGGTCCACGACGACGCCGGCCGGCGCGCGGCCGACCGGCTGCTAGTCGCGGCCGCCAAGGCGGCTTAGCGACTACTGCTTGAGCGTGACCGGGAACGCGTGCGCGCGATCGCAGCGCGCCAGATCGTCCGCCAGGGAGCGCGCGACGGGATCCGACTTGAGCGCCGAGATCAGGAGCGGCTCGCCGTACAGAAGCTGGACAGCCCGCGCGTCGGAGCTTCCGAGCGTGAGATTCGTCTCCAGCCACTCGGCGAACTCCGGGTCCATCTGCATGCCCTGGATCTCGTAGATGCGCGCGACCAGCTTCGCCCGCGTCCCGGTGCACGCCCGCTCGGCACGGCGGGCCGGCAGAGGCGCCGGCTCCTCGAGTACGGCGGGAGTGACCTCGGCGGGAGGAGCCTTCTGCCGCTCCTCGTGCACCACGATCAGGTCACCCGGGGGAACCTCGTCGTCGCCGGGCAACACCTCGTAGCGGATGTAACCGTGACCCGGCAGCACCTTGGTCCGCATCTGCGAAACCTCGGAGACTCCTGGCGCCTGTTGGACGCCGGCCGCGAGCGCGGTCAGCGCGCAAACTGCAGACCAAACGAAGGTCATACCTACCTCCGCGCCGAACGTGGGCCGATGGCCGACACGACGCAAGAGGAGCAGCGCGTCAAGCGCTCCCTGCGTGTTCAATGGTGAACAGTTCAGTCCAGTTTCTGTACGGTTCCGGCCGATTCGGCCCGGTGCCGTAGCGCTTGCTTCAACGCGTCGAGCAGCTCTTCCGGCAGGCACGGCTTCTCGAGAGCGGCGGTCGCGCCGGCCGCCATCGCGATGCGGTGGTAGTCGGCCCCGAGGCTCGCCGACAAGGTCAGCACCGGAAGCGCGACGAAACGCGGATCGGCGCGCAGCCGCCGCAGCACCGAGAGGCCGTCGAGCTTCGGCAGCGCGATGTCCAGCACCACCGCGTCGAACGGCGCGGTCTCCAGCGCGCTCAGCGCGGCGAGGCCGTCCTCCGCGCCGCTGACCTCGAAGCCCTGCGCGGCGAGGAACTCGATGTACATCTCGCGCGAGTCGGCGAAGTCCTCGACGATCAGGATGCGCGCCGCAGTCATCGGAGAACCCATCGCGCCATGGATGCCTCCCCGCGCATGCCGAGGCCACCATTCCGTGCCGGCTTTGTGCACCGCCACGCACTGAGAGTGAAATCGAGAAAATCAGTTCAGTGCCGATCGGCTGCGAGGCGTATCCAGCGCGGCAGGACGGGTCCGGCCGCACGACTCGCCCGCAGCGCCGTGTTTGCCGACCAGTGGACAGGGACGCGCCCGGGTTCCTGTCACCCGGACAAGCGACGAGGTTGCCCCATCGCAGCAAAGCGTGGCGGTACTGCCGCGGTTTGTTCGTCGATCGCGCGGACCGTTGCAAACGCCATCGGCCTGGCGCAGATCGCGGCGCTCGCGCCGACGCTCGCCCTCGCGCGCGAATGGGGCCGCAGGCCGCGCCCTCCGCACGCCGAGCAGACGCGCTTCTCGTCGAGGAGATCGCACGCGGGCACTTGATGTTTCCACACAAAATTGACGAGCGTCCGCAACAGCGCCCTCGCACACTCCTGGCATGAAGACTCGGCTGCTCGCCCTGGGAGTGGCGCTGGCCGGCGCCGCGCGCGCGTCGGTGGTCCTGCCTGACT
>Ga0137397_10002436_pt1 | contig 12968 bp, 13 predicted proteins | sample czorhiz116metaG_FD_106658 | JGI IMG/M metagenome (GOLD analysis project Ga0137397, IMG submission 106658) | Vadose zone soil microbial communities from Angelo Coast Range Reserve, California, USA - czorhiz1.16 metaG | ecosystem: Environmental > Terrestrial > Soil > Vadose zone | place: USA... | reverse complement strand
TCACATCAGTAAGAGGAGAGCAGAATATGGCCCTGATTCCGAAGGTAGAACCCAAGCATGAAAAGAAGGTAGTTTCGGCCCGCCTCGACGAGGAAGCGCACACGATGCTTCAGCGCTATGCGGCTTTCCTTGGAGGAGCGACGCATGAGTACATCATTGGTGAGTCCTTGAAACGTTTATTCCGCCGAGACAAGGAGTTCAACGAGTGGCTCGAAAAGAATCATGCAGCCTCGACTGCAACCTCTGACACACCTCAACCCGCAAGCCCAACTCCCAAGAACACAACAAGAACAGCGCCGGCGACAGCATGATTCAGCGCGTCCTCAATTCAAAGAACTTCCTTGCAGTGTTGTTAGCGCTGGTAACCGGGACAGCCCTCTACTTCAAGATGCCCTGGCCGATGACTGCGTCGCTCGTTCCTCAGACCTGGAACGAATATTTTCTTCGATTGGTGGCCCTTCGAGACCCCTGGACGTATGCGGGACTGAAGGCTTCCTATCATGTGATGCTGTTCACCACACCCTACATCGGCTATTCATTCTTGCTGTCTGCGCTCTACATCATTACGTTGCGGCCAAGACGACCGGCAAGGCCGCAGCCTTTGCCACTCTATCCAGTTGTGGAATCTCGGAATCAGCTCAGCCTCGTGATTGGCGAAATTCACAACCCGCGTCTTCCAGTTCCCGCGGAGAACCCCACTTGGCTCATCATCCCGGAGCGTGGGCTGTTTACCGGCACAATCATGATTGGTGCCACCGGTAGCGGAAAGACGGCTGGCGGGATGTATCCCTTCACCGACCAATTGTTGGGATACCGGGCAGCAGACGCGGACGTCAAAGCGAGCGCGCTGGTGCTTGAAGTTAAGGGGGACTTCTGCGGCAAGCTTAAAGAGATCCTGCTGAAGAGAGGCCGCACCGACGACTACATCGAAATCGGCATGGATTCCGAGTGGGCTTACAACCCTCTTTACAACGATCTCGAAGGCTACGCGCTGGCCTACGGAATTGCATCCCTATTGAACAATCTGTTTGGCAAGGGTAAAGAACCGTTCTGGCAGCAGGCGTACACAAACCTCGTCAAGTTCATCATCATCCTGCATCAGGTCGGCTTCGGTTACGTCACCCTCTTCGATGTCTATGAGTCGTCCATCTCGGCGCAAGTGCTTGAAAGAAAGATGCGGCAGGCCGAAGAAAACATCATGGGGAAATCCTTTCTCACCGTGTCGCGCGAATCCTTTCAATCTCATGCACGAGAACTTGCCGAAGTTGGCTTTGAAGCAGATGAAAGTGGCCAGCTCTACCGACTCCTGGATTCGCCCGCAGCAAGAGATGTTTTGCAGAAACTCGGGATTGAGCCCACCGTCCAACATGAAAATGGTCCGAACGGCGTTGATCAAGATAGAAAGGAGCAATTGGAAGCGGTCAAGCGCTGGTATAACGACGACTGGAAAAACCTCGATAAGAAATTGCAAAGCTCCGTTGTTGAAGGTATCTCGGTTTTTCTCTCGCTCTTTGATGACAATCCACGTGTCAAACGTATGTTCTGTCCGCCTCTCGAACTGTATCGACAACCTGAAGCGCAAACATCTGGACGAAAGCCCCTCCCTCAGATCGCAACCTTATTGGAGCAAGGTAAGGTCGTCGCCCTGAACTTCCCTGCCAGCATGAACCCAGGGTTGGCGCGAGCCATCGGCGTGATGCTCAAGATGGATTTTCAACGGGCTGTCTTGAATCGAATCCCACATATTGCGAAGAACCCCAGCAAAGAGTGGCGTCCCATTGTGTTCATCTGCGATGAATACCAAGAGCTTGCTACCGTCGGAGTGAACGAGCCGAGTGGCGACGAAAAATTCTTCTCTCTGTCGCGCCAAGCAAAGTGCGTCCCTCTCGTAGCGACGCAGAGCATCAGCTCGTTGCAATCAACTCTGCCTGGAGAAACCTGGCGAACGTTGCTGCAAACCTTCCGCACGAAAATCTTCCTGTCCTTGTCGGACGACTTCTCCGCAAAGATTGCGAGTGAATTGTGCGGTCAGGAAGAAAAGTGGCGCGTCAACTACAACATCTCGGAAAGCGGGCACGATTCCAGGGTGAGCTATCTCACTGGCAAGCCGCTGGCTGACAAAGCGCACATCAGCACTTCCAAGACCTACAGCCAGCAGCGCGACTACAGGTTCGATATGAAGACGTTCACGGAATTGAAGAACGCGCAATCCATTACGTTGGCGTATGACGGGCTGAACCCCTTGCCACCGATGTTTTGCTATCTGAAGCCCTACCTCAATGACGTGAACGAGTCCTACTTTCGTCAGCTTGCGGATGGACAACTTTAATGAACGGATTCGAGCTGATTCTTCCGTTTCTCCGTCCGATCCAAGATCTCATCTTGGACCCGGACATCAGCGAAATCATGGTCAACGGGCCGGAGAGGATCTTCATTGAAAAAGCCGGCCACCTTCAAGCAGTTCCCGGAGTGAAACTCACACCCGAATCTCTCATCGTGGCTGTCAAAAACATAGCCCGACGCCTGGGCGACGATATTTCGGAAGCGAAGCCCATCCTCGATTCACGTCTGCCAGATGGCAGCCGTGTTGCTGCCGTGATTCCGCCTTGCAGCATCCACGGTGTGGCCTTAACGATCCGAAAGTTCAACTCTCATAGATTCGAGATGAAAGACCTCATTCAAGTGGGAACGCTTACCACCGCACTCGCTGCTCAGTTGGAACTGTACGTTGCGCAGCGCAAAAACATTCTCATCTGTGGGGGAACATCGAGTGGTAAGACGACTCTCGCTAATCTATTGACGGAATTCATTCCCGACCACGAGCGCATTGTGTTGATTGAGGACACCGCGGAGATACAGATTCAGAAAGAGAATGTTCTCCGATTCGAAGCCCGCCGCGAGCAGAACGGTCTGCCTGCCGTCACCATCCGCGATCTTCTGAAAGCGACCCTCCGTCATCGGCCAGATCGGATTATCGTGGGCGAGATTCGCGGCGGCGAGGCCTTCGATCTCCTGCAACTTCTCAACACGGGCCACAGCGGAACCCTCTCAACCGTACATGCAAACTCCGCCGCCCAGGGCATTTCGCGGTTCACAACTTGTGTGTTGCAAAGCGGCGTCGAAATGCCCTACCGCGCCGTCAAGACGAATATCGCAGACTCGCTAAACGTCATAATTCAGACCGAGCGTCGGCCTGGGACGCGATTCGTCTCCGAAGTTGTTGAAATCCGCGGATACGATCCGCAATCAGACAATTTCGATCTCAAGTCTATTTACCTACTACAGTATGGCAGCACATAGGAACCGGCCGGCACGAATGGCATAAGGATGTAGAAAATTGCCCATCTTACTAAGCTGGATTAGTATCGGTTGTAGTAGGTTTCACGCGGTTGTGGTCGGAAATTCAGCAAATGGGAAGAACGCTCTATCTGATCGAGACGCGCGCAAGGAACGATTACGAATGCTCAGGGTGTCACCAGCCGATCGTCCGCGGCGCACGCCATTTCCGCCACGACCCTTATCCCTACTCCAGAATGTATCGCGGACAAAAGACAAGTCACTGGTGTTGCGATTGCATCCTGGCATCGGCCCCTGGGCCAAAGGACGGCATCACGGGCCGTCTACGCGTTCCTGCTCTCGCCGTCATTTCCCACGTAAGCCCCGAGGGCAACCATCCCTTCCTGGAACCACTTCGAGTCGAGCTCATTGGTATTGGTCGCCTCCTTTCGGAACAACTCAGCACCGACCTTCACCTGATTCATTCCCTCACGCCGGAACAGTTCGAGGAGTTCATCTGCGACCGATTCTTTGCTATGGGCTTCGAACCGATGCGAATTGGCCATACTAACAGGAAAGATGGGGGGATCGACGTCGTGTTCTGGCCGCGACAAAAGGTGCCGTTCCCCTTTTTGGGAGCTGCACAACTTAAGCATCATCGCGATCCGTGCAGAAAGGAAGGGGCGTCAACCGTGCGCGACTTTGCAGGAGCGATCTTGGGGCATCCCTTCAACGCCGGTTTAGTGGTAACCAACACTACGTTTTCTCCAGATGCAGAATGGTACACCCGCGAGCACGCGAAGTTGATTAGGCTGCGCGGATTCCACGACATCCGGCGCTGGGTATGCGGTAACTTCACCGATGAAGCAGAATGGCGCGAAATACCGTCCAGCATTGAATTATGCCCCGGCGTAGTTGTCCGAATCCGTGGAAAGAAGAATAGTTAGACATACAGAGACAGCTGCAAATCCTGTTGCTTGTCTAAGATCCGTTGATTGCCGCATCCGCTTCGCTAGGAGCACAAACTCTTCGAGCGCGCAAAGCAGAAAAGTAGCTCTTGTGAGTAACTCTTTGCAGGACGTGAACGCGACGGGCGCATGATCGGAAGCTGAGACAGATATGGCCGAACATGCTCTATTCACGCTTTAGCTCCATCATCCGCTGAGCACTTGGAATTAATTCCCCCAAGAGCGTCCCGAGTCTACCAACCTCGGCATCTGTCAGTTGGAACTGTCCCTCAGTCCCCGCGAGCACGTCAGTAAGTTGCTGACCTGCTTGTAATCGCTCAAGGGAATACCGCACTACTTCTGGCCTCGTCGTCGAGTAGGCCAAATTGCCAGACGTCCAGATATGGATCTGTCGCCTCAGACTCGACCGCCGAGAAACGGAAGGCAACACAGGGCCATCGGCAGCCACCGGGGAGAATTCAAATTCACCGATACCAGTTCCTTCGATTACTAGAACCTGCACTGTACCCAAGACAAATCTGTGCCAGCTAGAATCATCTATATCAGACTTCCGCGGCTCAGGAGTCAACTCTCCAACATTTCGAAAGACGAACAAGTCTCCACGCCGCCAGCTCGATACCTTTATTCCAGCGGTCTCCAGCGCTGCTTTCTCAAACCTTGGAGACTCGTAGTGAAGTATTCCCGGAATCGCGGCAATGATGTCGAAACCACGGTCGAACCCATGTTGCACCAGGAATGTCCGGTCTACCGATGCGCCCGGACGAGTCAGCCAGGGAAGGACGCTGACAAAAAGAATCCCATCCGATCGAAGCAATTCCTTCGCACGATCAATGAAAGCCTCATAATAGTCTGGGTACCAAGGCGGATCAGCGAGCACGAAATCAAAGTCGTTCAAATCTATTTTCAACGAATTACGCAGGTCACATTTCACTATGAAATTCTCCAAATGTGACAAGCTGAATACCGCGCTCAAAGCCGGGTTTCTATCGAACAGATACGTATGTGGACGAAGTTTTGCAAGATCTTGAAAAATTGTCGGTGTACCGAGCAAAGCTAGCTTTGAGTCTGCCGTTGTATGTCTACAGATCTCTGAAATCAGATTTTCGCGCCCTGTTGCTGCGAATCGCCAATCGAAATCCAATGGGTGGGCCTCCGGGAGAGAGGCAGCCAATATTCGCGGCTCCTCCTGGCCTCGGCCTTCCGCCGCGACTGCCGCAATTCGCCGGTAACGGGACCCGTCAAAAACTATCAAATTGGAACTGCACATTGCTTTCAGGCATGACACCACATCTGTGGGGAATGCGCCACCACCGTGGATAAGCAACTCGTCGAGAGTCAGCGAGCCGTGTTCGGTCAACGCGTCCAGCAGCTGGTCCCTGAGCTGATTCGAATAGATTGGATCCCCGTTAGCTTCCATAGGCACGCGTGCGCTCTACCTGATGCTCGAAAACCGCCCGAGAGCGCGTGTCAGCATCAAAGCGAGCCTCCAACTCCTCACACCAGGCTTTCACTGCCTCCTCCTGCACTTCCAACGCTATCTCTTGGTCCGGCTGGTGCCGTTGCACCATCGGCGTAAATTCCCTTATTCGGAGCGGTATGGTTCGCAGCGGGAAGAGCTCGTGAACTTCGCTTTGCAGTCTGTCAACGAATTCTCGTATTTTTCTTCGCACATCCTTGGTGCTCGGCGAAGTGAAAGTCGCGTACCCGTAAACGTCGAAACCCGCCAAAACGAGACGCCGCATGAGTTTGAATTGCTCAAAGAACAGGTTAGGTTCTGCCGAGGTGTTAAAGCCAAAAGAGTCCGGGTCGTAGCCTTTGAAGCAACCAACGCGCGCGTAGTTAGCCGCACTTCCTAGCGTCTCCAAATCTGTTCGAGACAGAAATCGCCATAAGAAATCGTTACTCAAATTGTCATCGGACCAGACAAAAATCTCCTTTGAGAGATCACGGGCCGCTATTTCTTCCAGCATCCAAACGGTCCATTCGGGAACCAAATCAGGTTGTCCACCGGACAAGTCGATAATCGCAGGACGATTCCTTTCCTTCAGGTAGAGATCGAGCAACTCCGCCGCACTCTTGAATTCCGAGTGCTTGGGATTCGCGGACAAAAGGTCGAAATCCACGAAGCAATACCAACACCGCCAGCTGCAAACAGCATTCTGAAAAACTTGCACCTCAATTTCATCTTGTGGTGGGTATCCCAAGAAATGAAGCGCCGGATCGATCGGTAGCGGATTCGAAGGCCAATCCACGCCCTGATTTCGACGGAAGTGGTGTATCCGTCCAAAACCCCCACAGTTCGCCGGCAAAGAGAAGTCCTTTTCTTGTTCAGAACCAGGAAACTTCGTCATGAGGACACGACGATTGGCCAAGTCAATCGCGCGATCGCGCATTGTTGAGGAAAACTTCTCCGTATTGATGACCTTCAGTTCCATTTAGGGCGTATGAAGTTTGGCGGCAACTTCAATCCAAATCTTGTAGATTCCATAGAACAATCCAATCAAACCACCTAAAGCCAACAGTCCTTTCCAACTCCAGCCGAGCAAAAATGTCCCAAATTTCTCTTTGCGCACGAACTCTTTGCTTAAGTCCTCCCGCAGCTTCGCAAGAATCTCGGTCCGATGATCGTCCAGGCGCTGGGTGATACTGTCGGCGTACAGATCGAAAAGAGCGTTGCTCAGAGCCACATCCGCAAACTGACGAACCTGACGGACAGTTTCATCCATTGTGATCGCAGGGCGACTGACCAACGGATTCGGCGGATCTCCATCGGCGAGCGTCTGAAAGACTATCGTAAATATCCGATCTCCCAAGTTTACGGTAAACCGGTTACGTCGGAGATTAATCAGTCTTATGACGACCGGTCCTTCGAACCCCGGATCCACGTGTCCGGCATTGAAGGCGAAAATCCCATTCAGCGCCAATCTGTTTTTCGAAAATACGGTTCCGCACAGATCCTTCGGCATCAGGATTTCTTCGTGCGTAATGATGGACATCATTTGGCCTGGCTGAAGCACGACGTATGGCTTCTCTGCCGAAGCCGGGTTATAGACGAGTTCCTTCGTTTCGCCGGACTTAGGTTCGGTCCAAACGGCTCGTCCCGCGGTTAGGTCATAGCTCGCTGGCTGCACGTCGGGCTGACCGCTGCTCAGGCGTACGTTACGAATCAGTTGTCCCGCACTCATTCGCTTGATGAGCTCTGCAGCGGTGAGGACACCTGGGAATCTATTCGCCATTGTTTAGACCAAATGCCTTCCTGATCTCGCTCACGGCCTGATTCACGGGTGACGTACCACTCACGCAAAGGTCGGCTATGTTTTTGAGATTTGGAACCTGAATTTCTGTGGCGTCCGCTCGATACTGTTTCATCGTGGCGTCCGACAACGACGTTCTGGCAAGTTCAGTCCGTAAATCGACATCGATGTACACCAGTCGGAATGGAACTGGCCTGACCAACTGGCGCAGCGCATCGACGATGGATAGGTGCCGGAAACCCTCGATCACTACCGGCGTGCCTGGCTGCCAACCGACGTCGTTCAGAACATCCCGACAAAGCTGTACTGGATCGTGCTCCACTAGCTCCTGACCCAGCCGCTGCAAGTTCTCTCTGCTCTCCGAAATTCCTTTGCTCCGCGCGACCATCCGGATCACTTTGCCAAAGCTCCCGAAGGGTACACCCAATGAGTCGGCAAGCTCTCGACCGATAGTTGTTTTCCCACTTGCGATCGGCCCCGCAAGCCCCACTACCATCGGTTGCATAAAAAGTTCATCCTGGAGCTCGGACGCTTTCAGAACCACCCATCCCCGTCTATCTTTTTTCGGGAACGCTAGAGGTTCAGTCCTGTGAACTCGTCCAAGTTTCATCAACGTTGCATACTCGGCGTGACGGCGGTCAGCCCAAAAGTCTTCGTCTACGGGACAAATCGCCCTGCCAAATCGCGCTTCAATCTCTCCAAAAGAATCGGGCCCCAACTTGTAAAACCAAGTGTTCGTTACTTCACATACGCCAACGATCGGCCCGCCGGCCCTCTTGAGGAAAATGACGTCGTTCTCACCGACTCGGCCGTATGGGGCAACACGGTTAACGGAAAACCGAGATTCAACAGTTTTCTTCCCTTCGAGCACGAATTCCAGATACGGTTCCACGAAGATTGCTAGGTGAATGCCGATCCGAGAATTGTTGAGCGATCCGAGAGATTCAAAAAAGTTGCCCCAGTAGGGCACTCCCTCGGTCGCCGCACTAACGACGCGTGTTAGACCAAACGTATCGACTAGACTCATCTCTGCTCTGCTGCCCCCCTTTAGGTCTTTCGAATCGGCGGTACATATACACCTTGTTCCTTCAAGTCGGGCATCTTCTCGACAATATAGAGCATGATCAAGTTGGTCAGATATCGAAACTCCTCGTCGGTGACAGCACGGTCCTTCGGAATCCCATGCCATTGAGCGATACACTTCCGACAGCAAGTTGCAGTGGCATGCTGAGCATAGTATACGATGTCTCCTCGTTTTGGCGTTTGCCGGCCATCCATATAAAAATTCTCGACACAGACATACTTCCGCATCCGATGCTCGGCTGCCTTTCGAGTGCCACTGACACCTTTGCGCCGTGCTTTGTTGATCGCCCATGGATCGATTTCCACGCAGCACCAGTATTGATGACGGATGTATTCCTTCTTGAGTTCCGCAAGCGTGTTCGAAAAATCTCCCAGATCGCGACGCTGCACACGCTCCCAACCAACCAGGCTCGCGCCACACTTCCAGCATGTGCCGGGTGGCTTCGAACCCGAACGAGCGCGTGATCCCCCGAAGGCATGCAATCCATTCGGGCAGTCTGTCGTGAGACAAGTGAATTTTAGCGGCTCAAGCCTTCGCCTCTTTATTTTGGTGCCCATGCTTAATCATCCTTGAGTGCCTGCAAAAGAACCTCGCGATCAAACTCGTTCAGCGCCTGTAGATCTGCATGCTCCAGGAACAGGCGCCGGGTGCTATCCCCAGGAAACTCTTCCGTTGCTTGCAAGTTTGTTGCTGCTCCCCACCAGTTGATACCTTGGAGCGAAAGTCGGTATGCCATGTAGTTTGCAAGCAATCCGAGGTCAGCATGGTGCTCACTTGCAATCTCCGTGATCGCCGACTTCAGATTGCGGAGATTTTGCTTCGATCGAACGTGTGCGGCATGAACCAACTTTTCGGCGCTTCCCTCAAGGGCACACTCTCCAGCAAACTCGGTCGCCTCTTCCTCCTCATCCAAATAGTCATCTTCCGGTCGAGCAACTCCGTCAGAATCTACAATGGAGAGATTCCGCTCTTCCGGCTTGCTCAGCACATGGCGCACTTCATGAAGCAAGTCGATGAGCCAACGGGCCATCGAATTCGTGCGTTGCTTCAGTACGATCACGTGCCTACCATCTACTCTCCAATAGGCAGCGTGGAACATGCCTTTGTCCCTCAGAGGTATGACAACAATTCCGTGCTTCCACAGAAATCGGAGAGCCGATTCGAAATCAAAAGAACCTTCTGAACGTACTATTTCCCTACGCAGGGCAATTGGCTCGGACGGGATCTCCACATACTTAAGTGTGGGTGTGCACTGCAACGCAAGCAAAGCAACATAGTGCGCATATACCGTGTATGCGCTTACTGCTCGTTGGTCGGCAGTTTTTGGCAGCTTGAAGCGAACACCTGCGGTCGCAAGCTTCTCAACGCTGATCGTGCCCTTTCCTAGTATTGCATCAACGCTCCAACCGAATATTTTGCTTATCCTTGTTGCAATCTCAGCAACGAAGACGTCCGGCGTGCTTCCTTTCTTTCCCTGATGTTCTAACCTCGCCCTTACGTACGCTGGAATCAATCTCGATTCAACGAAATCTGTATGCAGCCCGACGTCTTCTAACCTCCCAAAGACTTGGTCGAGCGACGTCCGCGCTGCCGCTTTCAAGACAGCCTTGTCTAGCTCCAACCCCAGTACAGCCGCGATCGACTTCACACGCTCCACACTGGCCGTTGCGTAGTCGTCCGCCTCGTAACGCTGAACCTGCTGCTCTTTAAGGCCCAACTTTTGAGCCAGCTTCTTTTGTGTCCAGCCCCGCGCAATCCGAGCTCTTATCAGGACCTCCGGAAGTTCAGACAGCGATTCGATTTCCAGAGTACGTATTCTCCCGCTCTTCAACAGTTCGTACTCCTGCAGCTCCGTCTTTAGGTCGCTCAGCTGGCTGCCGATCGCTTCCTTCTGAAGCTTACGGAACAGTGACTTACTGGAGGGTTCCGCTGGTCCACTGGCCGCAAGCAGCGCCTTCTCGAATTCTTCTGCTCGAGTTTTAGTAATCCGATATTGTCTATCGTTTTTAATCATCCAATCCCCGCAGATCAATCAGAATGATTCCCTTCGCATTTCCATCTCGATCCTCTTGAAAAAATTCAAGGTACGTTCGGCCCCCGGTGTCAGCCATAAATTCGGCAATGAACAGTTCACCGCCGAACTTCAGCTTTTGAGTACTCCGATTCGGATCGAAGGTCACAAGCGCCGGCTCGATTCTGGCGAGCTCCTGTAGATCTACTCCCACTGACTCCCAGCATCCATCAAAGTCTTTCGGGATAGTCTTCAAAGTAGCGAACCCTCCGTCTAAATACAGCCGTTCGCACCCAACCGACTTCAGGATTTGTGCGGCCCGGAGAAGACCCTCCAGCCGACGGCGCCGATGAGGGGTACTCCCCAGACGCTCTTCGATCTCGCTCCACGGCGCTTCGTGAATCCCTGGAGGTAGGTTCCCGTGATCATCGAAGCCGGGTAGCACGACACAACAATATCGTTGTGTTGATACAAAGTCAAGTCTGCTTCTAAGATTTGTACCCCAGGATTTAACTCGCGGCTTCGACCTTAAACCATTACACCACTAATACTTAGGGCCTGGTCATCAAGAACTTGGCAGAAAGATCCCTCGACCTACCTTTCCGCCGTCGAGTGGAATCGCAAGATCTGAGTCCTGGCTCTGGCCGCCGTTTGTATGGACCAAGGAGGAAATTCTCCCCTGAAACTCTGTATGCGCGCACCACGCGCGCGGACGGCCTTGCCAACTTGATTTGTTCCCGAGCAAGCTGGGGACTCTTTCCTCCTGCGCGTAACAGGAAGTATGCCATCGACGGACTCCGTTGATATCCGTGGTGGCACATAACGAAGAGTTTCGTTTTCGGCATTTGCATCGCGCTTCTATAGAACAATAACGCGCGCCTGTAAAAGCTAGCAGGGCGAGGTTTCAAATCATCTCCGTAAGCAAGCCAAAGACTCGGAAAAGGCTTCGTGAACACACTCCGATGACGCCGCAGGTTAATCACATGCGTTATGCCCTGTGCCCGCAAATTCTTGACGTGCTCCCAGGAAGTGATTGCACTCCCAAAGGCTAGACGGTCACTTACGAAGAATGCTTTCATCGCTCCAATTCTCCGCACACGGGAACACGAATTCTATCAATGAAGCCGCGAGTACCACAGAGTTACAATTGTTCCGCGCACAGATTCTCAAGGCCCTGCGCAATTGTTCCGAAGAGCTTGAGCTCCCCCAGGGTCAGCACCGCAGCCTGCGGATTGTTAGTCGGATATACTTCGCGACTCACTGAAACACGATCAGCATCGATCTTCACTTGCTCGATCACGACCGCCGAAACGCGTGTTGTCCCCATAAAAAATCCATTTGGCTTACGGTTCATATCGTGTGGGAAACCTAGCTCCGCGCGAACTGTCATCTGTAAATCGCCGTACAGCGCTGCCGACAACGTAAATTCACCGACCATCAGCTTCCCCAAATCCGAAATTTCTAAAAGAATGATTCCCGATGCTCCCTTTGGTAGCTGCTTTTGCTTTTTTCGGAGAATGGATCGCAGCCGCAAATAGGTCTGGTCAGGTTCCAATCGGTCCCGACGAGGGCCAAGTGGAAGCACGGCGACGGCTGTTCGTTCACTTTCCTGGCCTGTGTCGTCGAAACGGGCGACAAACCGCGCTCCCCTCATCCGTTCTTGGTCTCGAATCTGAGCCGCAAGCATCGTCGCGTCTGCGTAATCATATTCTGGCGGGACTTCTTCTCCCTCGCGGAGGTCGTGATCGGCCGGACTGTAGTAATACAACGTCGCTTTTCGCATCTGCCTTTTCGCCAGGTCATCGAGCACGCTCCGAACAACTCTCACAGCTTTCTTCAATTCACGCGAGTGCGCCGAATATTCGTCCGTCATAGAAATCATCACACTGTGGCGCGATGGGGTGCCGCAAAGACGCTCGAATACATCTTCGGTCGCCAAATCCCCAGCCGCATGTGCCTCATCGAGGCCAACCTTCCGGACCTCCACGTAGTATTCAGACCCCTTCACCGCGAGTAAATCCGGTCCCGCGAGCGGGGCTGTCGGCTCCATCGTCACCCGGAACCCCCGTTCAGTTAGGAAGACGGCATAACCCAATTCGGTAAGGGTGTCGACGAACTCACCTTGGAGTTTGGTCGCCAGCCGCGACGCGTCACATTTCAGCGCCTCGTCTCTCAGCACAACACCTACAAGTTCGTCCGTGTACTTCGTTACCGGATTGTCCGGATTCTTTTTGTACCACTTCCCAAGGGGATGCTCGGGCTCGGCGGCCAAGACTTCTCGCTCGATCCACTCTTCCCCAAACAGTTTGCGAAGATTCCGCATCGTTTCCTCTCGAGAAAATGCTCGAATCACACGCCAGCCAATTAATCCGACG
>Ga0137397_10002435_pt1 | contig 12969 bp, 15 predicted proteins | sample czorhiz116metaG_FD_106658 | JGI IMG/M metagenome (GOLD analysis project Ga0137397, IMG submission 106658) | Vadose zone soil microbial communities from Angelo Coast Range Reserve, California, USA - czorhiz1.16 metaG | ecosystem: Environmental > Terrestrial > Soil > Vadose zone | place: USA... | reverse complement strand
TCTCGCTTCTCCTGCTACCGCGCATGCAGGATGTCACGAGCAGGGCGTACTATCGCTGATGCAAGCGCGCAACATTCCGCTCGAGCGCGTGTGCCTGCTCGATCCCAAAGCCCCCACCGCTCTCTCCCCCACAGACGGCGACGCAGACAGCAGCAGCAGCAGCAGCAGCAGCAGCAGCAGCAACAATTTCAATTTTGCGTGGTTCCTCTTCGGCGTTGCGTCTCCTCTCTCTCTCCTCTTGGTTCTCACACACCCGTCGCTTATTACCCTTACCCTTACCTTACCCCCCCCTCTTTTGTTTTCTGATCGGTCAGGGCATCCTCGGTACGTTGTGCGATTACGATTACGAAGATACAAAGCCTGGCTTTGGGGCCCGTACGTGTGTGGACGGCTTGTGTGTTGATGGTTCGTTCCTTTGGGGACAGGTGACGACCCTCCGCGAGATCGTACAGCCGAGCTGCGCGCGCTCGGTTTCCCGACGCGTCATCTCGGTCCCGTGCAGATGACGACGGACACGGCGCTCGGCGTGACGAAGCGCGTCATTGTAGATCGCGGTTTGTCCCCGCCACCCCTTATATGTGACCCGTCAGGCTCACTGTGCTCCCGCGGACAGTACCGCTCGAGGATATCCCATACGTAGTACGTCGTGCTACGTACTACGTGTCCTCTCCTGACGCAGCCGTACGTTAGGATTACCCAACGATCCGGTTCAATGCGCGCGAGAGCGTCGAGATGCCCTTCCGTAGGTCTCCGAGTTCTCAACTACGACATTGAACGTAATCCTATCTTTCCATGCTCCCAGGCTATATGGTCGCCCCAGGCACCAATGATGAGCCCCTCCTTCCTCCAGGCATGAAGGCACATCTTCAAGCCGATCTCGATCAGAGTTTCGATTTCTAAACCAAAACGTTTACAAATGGCTAGCCATTATCAAATAAGATTTGACGTTAGAGGGAGTATGAGGCGATATATGTATGTGTGTGCAGGTGATGCAAGTGCGAGAAAGTGTCAGATGAGAGTACAATGTATGATAAACAGGCAGAGGCGGATGAGTGAAGGAGCCGAGGACGAGGCGAGTTGGGCGGCTGTCCCATGTGGCTAATATGATAAATGAGAAATGAAATGAAGCCTAGACTGTGGGTGTATATGAATGAGCATAGCAAATGGACAATGATGAATGACAGCAGTAATACAACACGACAGAAGGTGATAGCACCCTGGAATATTCAAACACAATGGATCGAGACCCAAGAAAAGAAGATAGAGAAAGAGTAGGCTGTAGAGGCGGCGTTAATGTGTTGCGGACCCGCGATGGAACTGCTCGAGCGCTTCAGCGTCCCATGGCGCTGGGATGCGGGCGACGTCGTCAAGGTTCTTGTCCGCGCGCGCATCGCGTAGTCGCTCGCGCGTCGGCATCTCCATCCGCGCGCGGCAGCGTACAAGACGCAACTTCGTCCGTTTGATCCCTGTTTTTCGAATCGATAGCCAGAACATCAACTAGGTGTTCCGCAACGAGACAAGGCGGAAACTGTACGCACACGTTGCGATCGTCTCACGGTCCTCCTCCATGAACGGATTTCCCTTCTGCAGCAGGTCGTCCTGCAGGGCGTAGAGACACCAGAGCGACTCTTCGTATAGGCGCTCGCACTCATCAGGCGACTTGTGCTCATTAAAAAGCTCCTTGCGCGCCGCTGTGCGGCTCTGCGGTCGGAAAAGGGGGATCCTATTGGTCAGATGGGCTAAAAGGTGGGGAGAGAATGGGGTATACCAGTGTAAGCGCGCGGTTGTACACGAGCTCGTCAACCCAGGTGGAAGGTCCTGTGTATTGCGCAGGCAACCATGTCTTGACGAGCGCTGCGCGGTCATTACACCGCAGAAAGTGATCCTTGAACCAAGTTAGCGCTGTGTAAAGGTTAGAACGCTTCGCTTTCACTACACGTAACGAGGATACAATGGACGACGAGCGCACCTTCATCGAAGCCGTCGGAGAGGACAAAGTCGCCTTCCGGGTGCCGCATTTCCATATGCTCTTGGTACTTGCGGAGCTCGTCGATGCCCTTCTGGGAGAACTGCATAACTAGCATGTAAATCGCGACACACGTCACCGCGTTGTACTCTGCCTGTACGTCGGCATTACGCCTACGTGCCGCGAGCTTTTCGTTCTCGCCTTCACGCGGGGCGAACTTGCTCGGGTCTGGCAGCGGCTCTAAGCCACAGCCGCCACCACCATCAATGTCTTGCGAGTCACCCAGGAAGGATAGAGAGAAACGTACTCTGCGGAACACTCTTCACAAACTCGTACATCTCATCGGCCCAGCGAGTGATCACGTGAGTCTTCTGCGCCAGTTGTTCAAGCCCGCCCAGTAACACATCCTCTACCGGGTCCATCTCTCCCGCACCACCACCCATACTCGTCATCCGCGGCGACGGCGAACCGGTCTCTTCCCCATTTGCGTAGGAGGGGAAGTGAGTAAGTGAATGCGGGCTATTCACGCTCGCACCGAAGAGTTTTTTCGATGCAAGGGACAGGGCACGGGAGAGAGCGTTTGTCGCTGAACGGCCCGGGATTGGGACACCACCCTGATTCTGTGGGGGTGGGAATGTTAGGCCGGATGGCGACTCGGGTGAGGGGAGGTGCAGAAGGTCGGGAGTGCGTTTATGATCAATAGCGGAGAGCGGTGTAAGGGGAACACGACGGTCGAGGAGAGGCCGCCTGCGGGCTGCGTTGATCTCTGTAGTAAAGGTCTGAGTTTTGGTACGGGGGACGAAAAGTATGTGATATCACCATCTACCGCCCGGTTGAACTCGACAGCTTGTGTATCGCCCACAAGAACGTACTCCCTTCGAAGCAGGCCATCTTCTTCCGTCTCTCCTGGAATGACGGAGCCTTCAGTCGACAATGGTCTCAGGGTAGGCCGCGATACTGGCAGAGGAGATAAGTTCGCTGTTACGTTACCGATTGGAGGGACAGGCTCCGTGACGAGTTCCCTGGGAGGGCTGCAACAGGTGAAAGTTAAGACCTATTTCACACAGCAAGCTGACGATCACATACCTCGAAGAGGATCCCTCCCGAGAGTGACATGTCACCTCGCTCTCTCGCCTCCTAAAGTGAAACTTGCTTGGTGGAATCATTGCGTGCGGGTCCAAAACCTCTGGTGGAACCCGCAGGTGATGTTCAGGAATCTTTCCGTCATCGACTGGCTCATGCGATGGTGGTGAAGGCGGCTTCACGAGGATTGGCCGGGAAAACTTGGAGTTTGCTATCGCTTCGCTCCCGAAAAAGTCTTCAAAACTCGCACGTTCGGCGGGGTTACGCCTCAGGAGTGTACGAATAAGTGCTTTGACGTCTGGAGGAACCATCTGGGGTGAGTCCTCGCCTGGACGTGGCTGATGTGTGGGGTCTTCGTCGGGAAACTTGATTCCCTTGGAGTGCTCAATCTTCCTTAGAAGGTCGATGTGGTTCGAGGCACGAAAAGGCGGCTTTCCAACAGACATTTCGTACAGTACAGTACCGACGGACCAGAGATCGGCCTTGGCGTCGTACTTGTGACTACTGAGGATCTCGGGCGCCATATATAACCTAGATGGAAAGGAGATGTTCGATCGTGGCCAAAACTGAGGTAGACGATGAGGAGACTCACGGAGAACCACAAAGAGTCTCTGCCATCATCGCGTTCGGAAGGGAGCGCGCAAAACCAAAATCGGCAACCTTGAGAAGGGGAACTCCTAAGGGGTGTCCACGACCCAGGTCATCATTACCCGGGGGACATAAGAGCAGGTTTTGCGGCTTGATGTCACGGTGGATTAACTTTCGTTGCCGCAAGAACTTGAGTGCACGTGCTGTTGAAACGATTCGTCATGACCCGGGATCAAATGAGGGAGGAGAGCGCGCACCAAGTTGCCTCAAGAAACTGCGGACAACAATTTCAGCAAGGCCGCCTGACCTGGGATGCGGATAATACTGGGGTGCAGCGCCAGGTTTAGGGATATACTGCAGATTCTCTACGCGGCCGCGCTTCTTGATGTAGTTGGTGAGATCGCCACCAGAACAGTATTCCATGATGAGGTATATATTGCGCTCAGCGCGCTTCATGGGACATCATCGACGGAGGGATGGATACAAGGAGCAGATATAACGCACGATGATATCAATCAATTTGGTGATGTGCCTATGGGACAACGACTTGAGGATGTCGATTTCGCTCTGGAGATTCTCGACGAGTTTGGTAGAAAGACTACTACGACTGACGGTCTTGATTGCCACTTCATGACGCGTTTCCTGAAGTAGCGAAGGAGAGGAGAAGTTGTTAGTATGATGAACAGAAAAGTCGGAGAGGGCGCGTGAAATGGTGACGCACTTCGTTAACCTTTGTAGACGGTCGCAAAGCTTCCCTTCCCAAGGTCGCTGACTATAACGTAAGGCCTCAATTCGTCGTCCTCCGTTCGTCTGCTGGATGAAGGGGTTTGTAAGGCGGGGGGATGAGGGGTGGCAGCCATTACTCGTCTTGGGGCAATATGGTGATAGGACGAAGTCTAGGCGGGAGGCGGGAGGGGAGAATAGATAAAGGAGAAAAGAAAAAGATAGAAAGGAGAAGAGGTGTTGTTGTATTTGGATTGAGCACTTGCAGCTCGAGGGATGCTGCCAGTGTGACTGAATTGCGACTAATCGAATCAGCTCAGGTTCAACACCCGTGGGAACTCGTCACGTGACCATATCCATTTAACCCTAATCTAGGGTTGTCAGCTCCCTCTCCATGACTTCACAACTCGACCAAACCCCCCACCCGATAGACAAGGGTAAGGCGAGGGCAACCAACACTCACAATAACCAAGAACCCACAGAAACCTCCCCTTTACTTGCCTCACGATCTTATATTATTCATCCCGATGACGACAACCTAGAGTCCGCTGGTCAATCTAATCGTGGCAGCTTGCTTTCCACGCTCACAACTGTATTTCTCATCGCACTTTCCATCTCCGTCCTCCTCGCTCTCCTCCTGCTTTCTCTTGCATACTCTTATGCCGCCAAGGCATCTCAGTTGTCTGATAATGACATCTTAAATAACGGCCTCGTAATCCGCGGCCCGGATGCCATCGACGTTCTCAACGTCTCCCACCACGGAGACGTTTGGTTGAGACTCGACGGCAGTGTCGGTTTCGATGCGGGCGCCGTAATAGGCGTAAATCCCGGCTATGACGATGCTTTTTGGCTCAACGCCTGGAAGGCCATCGGTCGCTGGGGCATCCGCAGTCTCGATACAGTCTCTCTAACCCTATCCTCCATCAACATCACCTCCAAGTCTGACCCCACATTACACCTAGCTTCCATTGAAGTTCCCCCGTTTCAAATTCCTCTCACCGCGAATCCCCCCAACGATATTTCATGGTTGACTCCCGTGTCTCTACCCGTTCACATCTACCCTTCCCATAACGTGTCCGCTTGGATCAAGTTTGCGCGCGAGAGCTGGCGAAATGGCTATGCCGTCGCTCAGGTTACAGTCGCTCGAGCTGGCATTCAAGGAGGCGCACCCCGACGTTCAACCTGGCGAAGCATACTTACGGCTGTTAGGACAAATGTGACCGTCGGACTCCACATGAAAAGTAAGTTATCGTGCCTCCGTTCATTGTTATTCTGCGATAGCTCTTACAGTTCACTAGTCCCTGTCCTTCCCGGCCTCCCAGCTGCCGGAGGTGGTCGATCACTACCGTCAATCACTGACCTTGTTCATCTTACTCGCTTTTCCCTCTCCTCCAGTCCCGACAATCTTGTTATTGACGCCACAGCAACCATGGTCAATCCCGCCCCATCAATGATCACCTTCACCTCTCCGCCTCTTCCTTTCGTTGTCTGGATCCCGCCTGCGCAGGATACGAGTAGCCACTCTTCTGTCGCGCTTGCATCCGTCACTGCTGAGCCTTTCACCCTGACCCATCCAAACATCACACTTTCCCTTCATGGTAACGTCCTTCCCATTCCTCCGTCGGTTACTCCTGCGCTCTCGTCTCTCATCTCCGATTACCTCTCCGGCATCGACCACCCGATCTCGATCACATCTCCGTTTGGACTCTTCTCCGAATACACCGCACATACAAAGTTCCCAGCGCCTCATCCACGGCCCGAAGTACTACGCAACGTCACGATTGAGGACATGAAGATTCGTGCGTCGGGAGCAGCCGTTGTCGCAAGCGGTATCGTTCACGGGCGAATCGCCTTGCCGGAGGGCATGGACGTGACCCTCATCATCAACCGTATTCTCCCAGATGTGCTCATCTTCGACGGACCTGTGTCTATGGCTTCTCCAACTGCGCATCCGCCCTCAATGATAAGGACAACAAGAGTCACGAAAAGCATGACGAAGAAAGGCCGCGGCGGCGACGATGATGATGACGTGCCGCCAGCACCCCCACTCCCCTCGCCATTGCCACCGCGCGCCTTTGCGCGCGTGCGGCCGAGCACCTGGCTTCCCACCGTGAGCGCGCCGACCTCACCGCGGCGTGACTGGAACGAACGTGGGAACACGACGCTGCTCGTCTCGGCGTGGTTCGTGGACGTCCCGCTCGAGGTGCTGCCCGGACGCGAGCGCGAGTTTCGCAACTTCGTAACCAAGGTCATCTTTGGCCCCAGTGAGGGCGCCGTCGCGGGCATGCAGGGAGTTGCTGCCGTCTGCGTGCGGGTCGACGGGCTACCGATTGGACAGCCCGAGGAAGGCGATGGTGATGGCGATGGCGACAGCGATGGGGAGGTGGAGGTGGGAGGTGGCGGGATGGTGTTGATGGGATTGCCCTTTCATGGGAGCGTGAGGATTGGGAGAAAGTAAGGAGCGAATGCCGTGTCTTCCTGTGTTTTCTTATCTGCGAGTTGAATACATGTTCGCTTACCGGTCTTTGTCAGGGTGAGCACGCGGATCCATTGGTTTTCCTCGGACAACAGTCACACTACCTCACTTCGATATGGCATCGGAAGTGAGACCTTTGGGCAGAGTGTACTGCTATCATATCCTGATATCGGCCGTCTTCTAACTGCTTTCGTGCTTAGCGGACGAGCGAATCCGTGTGTTTGCCCTCATCTGCCGACCTGGCCTGTCTCACCCTCCGTAACAACGACTTGCCTCGGTTTAGAAACGCGATGGCTGGTAATATGGTTTGCTGTCATTTCACTTATATGTACACAGTATGGTATGTCCGACAGCGTAAAGCGTCATATGCTCCGTAACGTAGTCATGATCAAGGAGCCCCAAAATAGTCCCAAAAACGAGCAAGCGTCTACATATAACTATGATACATTGCAGATCACAGCACCCTAGTTTTTCGTTGACGGACTCTAAAAGCTAAAAGTACCCGCTACAGGAACAAACGATTAGCGATTATTCGAATGCGCATGCGCCAGGGAACAGACCAAAAAGTCGCGAAAAACTCACCCCTCGCCAAAAAAAGTGCCTACGATGGAAGGAGTGCCAGTCTTACGCCCCATAATGCACGAATGTCACCCAACGATCAACGGTCATCCCTCTCTTCTTCCGCAGTTTCTGCACGGCATCCCGAAGCGCTCCGGCGGTTCTTTCGTGGTAAGGCGTCTCCTCGCTCCCCTTCCCCTTCCCTTTCCCGTCCTTCGCAAATATGCGCTTGTAGAAGCGCTTGCAAACGACCTTGCCGTCCTCGTCGGCCATCCCCCACATCGACCCGACGACGCTCCGGAAGCCGCAGTGCTGCATCGCGGAAGCGAGATGGAGCGCCTCGTCGGGGATATTCTCGTCGATCAGCTCGGCCGTATGGGATGCCGAGAGGAACGCGAATTCGGCACCGGCTGCTGGGCAACGACGCGCGATGTCGAGCAGCGTCAGGCGCTCGCCTCCGTAAAGCTCGAGCCGTGCCTCCAACGGCCGCCCGAACTCCAGTTTGTAGGAGCCGGCGATGTGTACGAAGGGGTGCTGCTGGAGGCCCTCGACGACCGCCGCCGCCGTTGCGCCTTTCCCTTTGAGCCTCTTCACCCGCGGCCGGCGGAGCCACTTTACGGCCTCGATCTCTTTCCGCATCCCCTTGGGATTTTTGTCGTGGTGTGCGACGAGAAGTAGCGACGGTCGACCGGATTTCTGCGAGACGGGCTTGCGAGCGTCGATGAGCGAGGAGAGTGTTGAGGTATAGGAAGGGACATATATGTCACAAAAGTATCGTCCGACGTTGTCGCCGGATGGGATTGGGCCCATCGCGTGGAGGGGAAGGAAACAGAACACCGATGTCGGGCACCACCAAACACGAGACTGCTCCGGTACGCCTAACTCGCGGAGTCGCTCGATGACCGGCCGGCCAACGAGCGCATACAGCTCCGCAAGTACAAAGCGAACAACAATCGCGTGATCCGTTAAACCGACAGGGTCAAAGTCAAAAAACCTCCGGCGTTCACCAAACAGTCGATCCCGTAGCCCGTTTGCTCGATCATAAAAGTCGTTGGGAGTGGGGATAAGAGAGGGTGGAGAATCACGGAGGAGGATGAGAATGTCGGAGCGCCATTTAGAATGGTTCACGATGATGACCGGTCCGCGTGAAGCTACAGAACGGAGTGTCTGGAAAGAAGGTGGCTTCAAGAAGTTCTCGAATCCCGGTAGCCCTCGAATATGCGAAACGACCGTGTCGCGCTCCTTCAACAGTTTCCGTTGTTTCATCACAAGGCGACAGAACGGATCCATCTGTCTCCCCTCGCGACCCCCGGCTTCACTATCGTCCACGTCCAGGGTGGCGGAAAGTGTCAATACCTCGAGCTTGTGGTTAACCGTGGCAAATTTCTCCGCCAGTAATAAGTGGGAGCTGATGGGTTGGTCCATTGACGTTCGGAAACTACGTAATTGGGACCAGAGTAGAGCTCTCCCTCGCTCCAGGGCCTCAATGGCCTGCTCGAGGCAACCTGCTTCGATGCAATGCGACACGTAGTCCAACGGCATGCTCCTGCAAGTTTCTGCCATCTCGACGAGTTGAGCTTGCTGCACTTGAATGACTGGCGCGAAGACCAGAGATGGCTGCATCAATGACATCGCGCTTTCATAAGCATCGGAGATCGAGGCGTGTCTAAAATGCCGTGCAAGGGACGCCCAGAGACACGAAAACTTGAATCGGTCCGTTACGTTTGCGTTAGTATCGTGGACAGCCATGGGACATAGATGCATGACTTCTTCTACGTCTTGCCTGCGACGAAGCAAGCGGAAGCGAACACACAAGGAAAGAACAAGTCGTCGTGCTACAGTGAAACGGAGAGCCCGTGCCTCTTGCATTGTGAGAAGATCACGGTGGAGAACAATCGACTCTTCAAGATATTCCATTGAACGGGTGAGGTCGAATGCGATCAGGAGATCGTCGCATAAGAAGCCAAGAGGGATGAACATTAAGGGATGGCTCGAGTGGGGGAGGGTAATCAACAGCCTTCGATGTCTTATTGCCATTTTGAGGTCCGATATATCGCCGGTTCGAGAGAACTTCGTGTCATACCAGCATGCGAGATCCTCGAGGTACGTTCTGTGTTGAAGGGACCCGGAAGTGGTCGTAGTAAGGAGTTCTTCGAGTTGCTGGATTTTCTCCACCACAGTTGCCATCGGATAAGCGCGTTTACTAGCGTACAATACGTTAACACCCTCTCCGGAAGATGAGAGGCTGACAATCTCCGGAACAAGAGAGCGCGCTTCTTGGAAGCCATCGATCAAACCGAACGATCTGAAGCGTTGCTCTGCGTGGATGGCTAGGGCTTGGGTGATGACAACACGAATTTGACCGTCAAGAGAGGAGTAGCTGAGGGCGGTGCGACAGCGGGAAATCGTCTCTTCTGAGTATTCTGGGTCAGAATAGAAGATAGACCGGGCGAGGACAAGCAATGCGATCATCTCTGCGGCCCGGACGCGATACCAATCCGTGCTATCCCCAGGGGGAGTAGAAGCCACGTGACTGTCCAGCATAGTGATAGCCTCCTCGCAATCATCGGTTGAATGCGTCCCAAAAGCAAAGCGAGCGAGAAGAGCACTGGCCAGCGCAAGGGACGCTTCATGGGGGCACGTCCCGAGGGCCTCTCGTAGGCGTTGAATGACTTCGTCCGAGGCCTGTGGGACTGGCTCCCCGGCCTCCCCCCGGCATGGGTTGGTGAAAATAGCCCCAGCGAAAGCTTGAACTGTGCTTGCTGGGTAGTCTGCTGTGGAGACTATGGAAAAACCCAGGGGGCCGATGTTTTCAACAATCCAATGACGTGGGAAGACGGGATCTAAATCAGGACGTACGCTTCAAAGCCTTAGGATCGCCTTGCATGGTCGTCCAATGGATGGAAGCATGGAATGAGACCGCGTGCTCTCTCTGGGTACTAGTATTACGTGGTAGGCCGGGGGAAAGATTACACAAACTCACTTTCTGATGCCCGCCCGCGATACTGTACTTGGCTTGGCCCCTGACACGATGCGCAACAAGGGCGCAACAAGCTATACACGTGTCATAACAACAACCGAAATGCCAATGTCGCGAGTATTGTTCCTTGGCCACGAGCGTCAACTGCAGTGTCAGTGAGGTTCATATGCCCTTCCAGGCTGTCTGCAGGTCAGCCAGAAATACAGTACTGCTGTAACCCCAGCCAACACCCGTTGAATACTATTTCACATGCAATTTGATTTTACGACTCGGTGACAGGTGTCAGTGTCGAGATATAGGTTCCTACGTGTACCCGGCCAAGGAAAGTTGCTGGCAACACCTTTAGGACGAGGACGAGGGTAAATTCAGGTCCAACTCAGAGACGCGGACTCGGACTCGGACTCGGACTCGGAGGCGCTCCGAGTCCGTGTCATGACTCGGATGCGGCGGCACTGCGGCAGCGCCCGCCGGCGAGAAAAGCCCCAGAAGCGGACGCACTCGTTAGAAACCCACCGCCCCCGAAAACGACCTGGAAGATGTATCATAACCTCACGTCCTTTTACTTACTACACTTATCCTGTCTTCCCGCCGCGGGGCATGGGCTTAACTTTTGTCATCCATGGAGGCGTTGGGCTGCATGCGATCATTGCCCTTTCTCAGTGTCTAGTTTCCCTCACCTTTCGCGATGGTCACGGTGCGTCGACACTGGTAGCCTCTTAAGAGTGTACAACGTGAAGAAAGATGGACATGCGTAAAGATATCTCATTCTCTCTTTGATAGAGAAAACAGTGAACGAAATGAAAGAGCGACAGGAGGGATCTACTTGATATGTGCAACATAAGGGTTGAGTACACTCAAATGGATCCGAAAAAAAAGGAGAGCATTGGTAACATGATGAGAACAACCAAGAGAGAGGTTTTGCTTCACAATGCCATCCAACATAAGAACACTAACATCCAAAGCTAACAAATGTACTAGACATGACAGTGCCTCTTGGTAATGCCGTGCAAGCCAGGAGCGTCAGGAAGGCCCGAATCGAGACCCGATGGCGACCTGATATCATGATAGGTACGCACAATGATGATCCTAAGGATGGCGAAGCCGAAAATGTTCCTGCGAAGATGTGAACCGAAACACATCAGTAAGCTACCGATGTTGGAGCACTCACCAGTCAGTAGCCGAATAGATAAATAGACACGCTGGGCGGCTCCCGAACATTGATCACGAAGACGGAAATGGTTTGCAACGAGGGTCCCATCCTCACCATGGGGCGCAAAGCACCACACACGAGCGCCAACTTTCAGCCCCACCCCCACCCCCACCATCACCGCGACCCTGCTCCTGCAGTCTGCCGAGCTTGTCAACGGCGAAAGGGGCCCTATACACAAGCAACACGCTACGAAAGCAGGTGGAACCAAGCCACGATGGCTACGAGCCCACCTTCGTACGCAAGTAACGTGCTGCCCGAAACCAGGTAAACCAGCAGAGCGACGGTCGAACCAAGAGTCTACTTGGCGCTGTCACGTACTGAAGTGGCGCCTCAGGCCATTTCTGTGCAGTACGTTCCGAAGCCTTTTTGTTGCACCAACGGAGAGCCCCGATGCGCCGCACAACGGCGGGCAAGTGAGTTCTCTCTCTCTCAGGCTCAATATCGCTCAATCCTAATCCCACGCCGTTCAATTCGTTGTACGACTGCGCGCGGCGCGCGCTCGATGGCGAGATGAGCGCTCGAATATCACCACTCCGGGAAAGTCGATCACTCTACCTGTTCTTTGATCTGCGAACACATCGAGGGGTGAGTCTTGAGGAGAAAGCCGAGGAGCCAGCCATCAATATGTTATAGAATGCGAAGTCGGAGATAGCCGTGGGTGGGAAAATGCGCCACGATGTCCAAGCGCCCGGCCCTGCCATTCCAACCCCAGCCGTTTACGCGCACTGTACTGCGGCGTCGTCCGTAATTATGCACGACCGCCAGTCAGCGCCGCCAGGAACAAGGAATACCGCATAGGTGAAAAATGAGTCCCCGAGTCATTTTGGTGTTGGACGAGCCTGTAATCAAACCCTACATGGCCGACTCGGATGAGAACACATGGGAGGCTGAGTACTTCTACTCCGACTTCGATGGGGAACCAGCATAAAGTTTTGTGGCACAGAGTTGCTCTAGCAGTCGCGAAACGTACCTGTGTGTATCTTAATATCAGTGATACGGAACCTTCAAGTTCGTCGGTCAGAGTTAGGTTCCCGCTCTAGTCATCGAGCGCCCGAGTTCGGCCCCCTCCTGCCTCAAGGTAAAGATCAATGGCATGATCCGGGAGGAAATCAGAGGCCCGCCGCCACCGGCCGCCTCCACGGGTGCTTGCGAAGTGTGAAAACGAGCATAATGGAAGGAGGGAATAAAAATTGCCAAGACGTTGCGTATGAAGGAGGCCCCTAATTGTGCGAACTGCTATTGAAGCTCGAAGAAGTTGGTGCTTTGTTATGTCTTTGTACGACGTTCCGTCGGACATGGGGCCGCATGGGTCACGTACGTAAACAAAACGGCGTTGAGAAGTTCTGCAGCCTATGGTTACTGTGTGGCTTACGCGAGAGATAGAC
>Ga0137397_10002434_pt1 | contig 12970 bp, 21 predicted proteins | sample czorhiz116metaG_FD_106658 | JGI IMG/M metagenome (GOLD analysis project Ga0137397, IMG submission 106658) | Vadose zone soil microbial communities from Angelo Coast Range Reserve, California, USA - czorhiz1.16 metaG | ecosystem: Environmental > Terrestrial > Soil > Vadose zone | place: USA... | reverse complement strand
ATTAATATTACCGATGACTACTAATGGTTGAAGCAGTGGCTACGGTCATCCGTGCGTTAATTACGGGTGTTCTAAAATACGGCATAGTGATTCAAAACATAACTGGAACAACGTATAGAACAATACCGCGATCCTATGCTTCCCATCCCCTTCTCGTTTTATCTGCGCCATGCTCTACCAACAGCCGCCCAACTTCCGTATGTCCCCTCAATTTGGCTATCTGGTACGGAGTCAGACCGTACTGTCCTCGGACATACACATCTGCTTTGTGCCCAAGCAGTAACCGCACGACATCGAAACGGCCATGTCGCGACGCTAGGTACAGGGGAGTATCGTGGGTCTTGGTCAGCGCATTGACTTCGGCCCCGTGTTCCAGGAGAAGCTGCACGACGTTCACATGTCCTACCATTGATGCACAGTGCAGTGGTGTCCGGAATTCGCTATCTTTGGAGTTAACATTAGCCTTGTGGTGCAGAAGCAGTTGTATATCGTCAGCTCGTCCACAGTATGATGCGTTGTGTAATGGTCCCTCTTCCAGTATCTCCGGGTTTGTTCCATGCTCCAACAACAACCGCATAATCTCGACATGTCCTTGACTGGATGCGGTTCCGAACACAGCGTACTTCCCTGTTTTTGTCAGATGCACGTTGGCCCCATGATCAAGTAGAACACGTGCAGCGCCAAGGTGTCCCATGAACGCTGCTGCAAGTAAAGGAGTCCCGCGATTACCACATTTGGCACTGACGTCCTCCGCATGAGTAACGATGAGGTAGTTGGCCAGCTCACTAAATCCGCATAACACTGCGTAGTACAACGCAGTTGCTTTAGGGGGAGACGGGTATTGTGTAAGATTGTCGATGGATTGCGGGACCCAATCCTGGTCCACGTCGTGTATCCAAACCCATGACGCAAGATATGGCTCGCTTGGATTGAATAGCCGTTCCATAGCGCCCTGCACTCGTGGTGTGACCCCCTCGTACTTGGCATGGTGGACCCAGTGGCGGGCAGCATAGAACGCTAGGGGAAGCGCCGCCACGCCTTTTTTGTCTGTTTTTCGATCGAATTGCAGTAGTACTGTGAGGCATGCTCGCGCAAGAACAGTGTGGGCCGCATCCAGGGAAATGTGGTAGTGGCGAATGTCTCCAACGTCAGAGGTGCGAAGGCGATCAGAAATCAAGTATTCTTTCACCGAAAAATGAGAGAATTGAACAACGTTCGAACCCTTGTCATCGATGACGGAGATTAAAGAGGAACAAGTCGAGAGTACGGCTTCTTCTGGATTTTCGGGTCGCCAGCCCGCCACAAGTCTAGCCTCGGCATCCGTGTTGAACTCGATTGCGAATATCTCCGCGAGTTCTTCGACGCGAAGCGGTCGAACTGCCGCAACCAGGCACTGGAAAAGGCGATTGGCGTGTAGCCGCTTCTCCTTAGGGATCCCTTCCAATGCCCGTTTGTAGGTCTCGTCCAGGGTGGTGGGTAGCGCATTGAGGGTCTGGAAAATGCTGGAAGGCATACATCGGCGCAGGGTGTCCAGCTGACAAAACACCCATCTAAACCTGTCCGGGATTATGAACAACATAAATAGGTACGGAAAGAGATGCGCCTCACATCCCCTTGGCTTGTTCTGATAGCGTATTGATAACGAGTTGTTTGTCCTCTTCTCTCCATCTCCGCATTGCTCTGTCTGTGTAAACAAAGGAGCGAACATAGTGTTTGATGTCTTCCCTTTGGCCGACTTCCTCGTGAAGAGTGACGCGGCATGATGCGGACGTCAGGGGGTTAAGAACAGCCTGTATGTCTTGCTCTGGTCTACTCGTGATACAGATGAATAGGTTAGATTGACTTGACGGAACAAGGTCTTCTACGAAGTCCAGAACCTTTTCGCGGGCAGAGGGAGTTCCAGTGGTGCTTGGACACTCATCTAAAGCATCCAGGACAACGAAAATCGGAATCTGTCCTGGTAGTTCGAGCATCATACGAAGGCATTCGGCAAGGGTGACATCAGAAGGTTGCTCGGAGCCGTCTTGATATGACGTGTACAATTGATACAGGACATTCCAGCAACGGTCTGAATGGGAACCAAGTTGGAAGAGAAGGGACGCCAATACACCACGGACGTTGCGCTTGGAGGTATTCTGAAAATCAAAGTAATAATAGGCAATCAATGCGGACTTGGCCTCTCGCATGCCCTTCAAGTTCTCGATGATGGCAGAGCTTATAGGCAGGATGAATCCCTGTCAGAGAAGCAAGCGAGAGGTCGCGTACCAAAGGACACTTTTCCCCACACCCGCTGCAAAATGGGAGGAGGGATCAATATTGATAAGGGGAGGGGGGTGATAGAAGCATACGATTACCACGAATCCACAAGAGAGAACCGCTCTTCTTCCATTCCTGGAATGTGTTTCCTTGAATAAACCACCTTGCCGTTCCACTGTGCTGAGTCTCGCATGCAGTATTATGATTGATAGAAGGATCCGGAGGAGAGAGCCATGTTCGAAGTTTCTCTTGCAGTTGGCTCCCTGTTCGGGCGTGTCATCCTTGCACGGTCGATGACGGGACGTCAGAGAGAACAAACCTTTGAGCTCGTCTGTCGCTGTTTCCGGAAACATTGGGAATGAAAGGTCTGTACATGAATGAAGATAGGTCGAAAAAGCTCCGTACCGTATTTGGTTGCGTGGGTGACGTCCAAGTTTCTCGCCACCATCATTAGACATTCTTCTTTTGTAAGCGAGTCCAAACGTAGAAGCGCATTCTCAACGTCAGTCCTTCCTGCTAGCCGCTTTAGAAACGTTTCTAGGTCATAATCAGCCAGGAAACGACGAAGCGGTTTGGTCAGCTTACTGATCTTCCCGTCTGTCATCGCCTTGGCTGAAAGTGCGAGAATGGAAAGTAACTGGGCCATAATCTTCCCAAGTAACGCCGTCAATTCTTCCGTGAGAGGGACTCCGGTGTATATTCTTAGACGTTGCAGGAATAGGTGAATACGCTCGAAGAGGTTGACGAGCATGTCTTGGTCTGCGGCAACATTCCTCACCGTCTAAGAGTGGAATAGTTCACAGATGCACAGCAAGGGATTTGGGAAGAGATATCATACCCCGAGAAGTACACCGATTCCTGTGAAGATCGCTTTCGCAGGAGAGAATGGCTGAGGACCGGATGTCAGGAAACGGTCATATAGGGTGAATGACGCGGCATACCAGGCCAATACCCTCTCCAAGTGTTGCCGAAAACGCATAGAGGAGATGGACTATCGGATCCAACCAAACCATCAACTTTTTATCGCCCTTGCGGAATGTGCTAAAGGCCTGTGCTTGATTTTGAAATATGTTTGAGACGGCCTCGGGACCGTCCCAGGTGTTAAGCTGGACAGCGAAGGGATGCGTGTCTAGACGACTTCCAGTCACCGATTGATACTCATTTAAGGCAGCATCGAAAATTGCGGTAAAGTTATCTGTGGAAGGGCCGGCTGCTTGGTTGTTTGCAGACATAAGGGAGAAATTGAGCACAAGTCGTGGATAAATGGAGGGTATGGGATCATCGATCAACCGCGGCGGCAATCTACACGCATTTCACGTGACTTGTTATTTGGCTGGGTGCGACTAAAGGTATAACACAACCCAACGCCAACAAACACCCGATACACACACAAATGCAACCAAGAGTGGGGAATTCCCGGCGCAGGAGACACCCGAACGATGCATAGAAACAGAGTACTTGCCCTGTCCCCTCTATTCCTTTTCCGCGCCAAACTTTGACAACAGTTGCACAATCTTGTTATGTCCGCTATGTGTAGCCCTCTGGAATGGGGTCCGGTCAAATGCATCATGGATGGTCACGTACGCTCCGTGCAGGGGGATGCATCGATCCATGTCTTGCGCGTTGGCGTCGGCACCTTATTTTAGGAGGAGCTCTGCGATCTTGGTATGTCCTTGTGTCGATGCAAAGTGCAACGGCGTCCAGTCTGAGCTGCCTCTGGCGTTCGCACCCGCTTTGTGCAGCAGTTTGACTTCTTCTTGTCCTCGGTACGATGCGTCGTGCGATGTGAGCCCGAGAGGACCGCACCACACGTCCCCGTTTGCTCCGTGTTGGCTTAATAGCCAAGTAACACCCGTACAACACCAAGGTGTCCCATGTGCAATGCCGCATACAATGGAGTCCCGCGAACACGACTCTCGGCGTTAACATCTGTGTGAGATGCATGTCTCGACGAGTTCGATGCCTCGATGCACATGAGAGCTGAAGAGTTGCTCGGTTTGTTGTGTAGCGAGTAGTGTCGAGTCACGTGTACGCGAAGTTGACCAACTCGTGTTCGCTCTTTAACTTGAACAATCTCAGACCCGTATCTCTCTTCTGGGCCGTGCCATCTCTCGCCTTGGGCACCGTCGCAGTATCCACGCTCGGGTTCGTCCTCAGACTGATCTACCCGATCGTGATGGGAAACGGGCCTCCCGCGCTGGCTGTCCACGGGCACTATTGGCTGGATCACTGCGGCACTGCGGTCAGCACCACTGCCTCGAGCATTACGTTTGCCGCCCGCTTGTTCATCCGCTTGAAGGGAATATGGTGGTCGCACCGTGACACTCATTGGGATTGCAAGGTTTCTGTTGACGCTGGTCATTATGGTGGGCCTTTGGATTAGAATCCCCGTGAACGATTGCACACGTGTAGATTGAAGTCCTGCTGTATCGTATTGGTGGCAGGGCCTTATACTTTTCTCTGAACCCTCGATGCTCAAGCCGCCCGCGGAATGTGTAGGACTACCTACTAACAGAGACTTCAGTCCACCAGCTTACACCCCGCATTCTGGCTGCACTCTTTCCTTTCTCATGCCGAGAGCTGACAATCCAATCTTGTTGCTCAGGCCGCAGCTTACTGGCTGCCTCGGCTGCCTATCTCGCACCAATGTCGGGAGGCCGACGCCTCGACCCAGGAACCGGAGTTTTGCTACGACCGAACGCCTCGTATGCCATTGCTGCTGTCACTACGACGCAGGACCATTACTGCTGTTGAACAATGAACAATGTGTAGTCAGCAGGATAAAATCGGCCGTGAGGCCAAACCCTCTCCTAGGGGGGACAACAATAATTTTTTGTGAAAGATAATACTGTATAACGGGAAAAAAAAATCCCAAAGAACAAAAAAGCATGCTAGTACCGTATCCTCTTCGTTCTGGTCGAACTCTGGAATTTCGAAGTCTCTCTCCGCAGCCGTCTACGATTACGATAAGCGACGATTAGACGTGTACGTCGGCGGAGACGTGATGGGACTGGGACGCACCTGCTCGCTCGCTCCCGTTCGATCTCTCTTCTCTCCACCTCCTCCTGAGATAGCATCTCCCATCGTGTCTTGAACTCTTCCGCCTCCGCCCAGTCCCTCCATACGCTCCGCAGGATTCTCGGGCCCCTTCCCTCCTTCGGCGTACGCCCCCACCCCAGCCCCAACCCGGTCTTGTCCTTCATGAGGCCCAACCCGGTCTTGTCTTTCGCCCCATCCTCCGTCGACGCGGCCTGCTCCGTCGGGAACCCGCCGATGACGCCCCACTCTATCGCGTCTTTCCTGTGTCTCATGAGCTCTTCGTGGATTGCATGCGCGATGAGGGGCTCAGCTTCCCCCGCGAGGCCGAGGTCGAGGCAGAGCTGGTGTGTGAATTCTTCTGGTGTAAGCCCAGAGCGCAAGTCCCACTCGATATGATCCAATAAATGGTGGTTATCCACCTGTACGTCGATCTAAGACGTCAAAAGTCGGTGAAAGCTGCAATACCCTCGTAAGAGGGGAAGGAGAGAGATGTGAGACGTACACTGAGAACAACCCGGCACTCTGGGACTTCGTCCCCCCCATCTCCCCCGCCGTCTACGGCTAGCTCCATGCTGCCCACGCCATCCTGATCTTCTAGCTGTGCGCGAATTTGCGCCGCAACTGTGTCTGCCCATGGTGCCGCGGGTAAGTCGAGATCTGCGCAGAACGTTCGCGCGAATTCTTCCGGCGTGACCAACGCTTCATGTAAGTTCCAGACAAAGCAGTCGCGAATGCGATGTGTGTCCGTCTCGAATTCGACACGGATAGGAACAAGTGCAACCGATCGCTCCGCCTGATTTGCAAGGAGTTCCTCCGAGCTAAGACAAACGACAACAGCGCGCACGATGTTCATCAATATCGTCGATGAGCGATAAGAAAGAAACTCACAAGTCGCCGTGCTTCGTCGGTGCAAACTGCTTCGCGACTATGAAACGTGATGGCGGTATCTGGCCGAGGTAGTTCTGGTCAAGTTCTGTACGAGACGAGGCGCCCGCCGCGGCTGAGGTAGGCGTGCCCATGGCATACAGGCTGACCCCATTTACGGTCCGAACGGCGCCTCGCGCGACGCGTATCGCTGTGCGCGTCCCGCCGCTCGCGACAAAGTCGGATCCGTCCGAGTCGACTTCACCCGCATCGGGGATGTCGTCGCCGGAGCCAGGGTCGGCGTAGCTCACGACGGCGCCGCGTCTCGGACGCGTAGACGTCGACGCGACTGCGGCAGAGGCGGCGACCACGGACGACGCGGAGAGGATGGGCTGAACGAGGAGCGTCGCACCCGTTTGTAGGCGCGAGGCGTAGGTCGATTGCATGGCTTGCGGAATCGTCGGCAGGGGCGCGCGCGACCTGGAGGTCTGCGGATCGGTCGGCAGTGGCGGCGCCACGGGGATCGCGGGGATTGTAGATGCTGCCTGGTACGCGAGGGATTGGATGTGGGGAATGGTGGCTGGTGTCGGCGTCACTGGTGTCGCGGGCGCAGGCGCGAGATTGCTGCCTTTCGCGAGGCGGCTGCGTCGCGAGGACGTGCGCGGCGGCGGAGTCGAGGACGTGGACCAGTTGGCGATGTTTTTCTGGTATGCTGTTCACGGGCACGGGTGATCAACGACGCCAGGGAAAAAAAGGTAGCAGCGGGCGAGAGTGGCGCTTACCAGCTGTGCGCTGCGGTGTTGGGGCCGCATAGGCCTGAAAATGCGTTCCGCTGGCTGCGTGCGAGAGCTGGCTGATGGTCTGCCTCAGCTGGCTGTCCGTCATGGTGCCGAACTGGAGCGTGTTGAACGATGGCGGCTGGGACAGGCCAGAAAGAGGCGCTGGGCGCTGGTTGGAGTCTCCGGACGACGCCATTGCTGACACAGGCAAGGCAGGACAGGAAAGGGGAGCCTTTTTTGGTGAATCGTCGACCGAGCGTTGATGAATGCGACCCGTCGTTGAGGCCGTCGCGGCGGTCAAAAGTCAAGTGAAACAAAGACGCGTCTTGGCCATGCTCTCCCGTCTCTCTTCGTCATTCGCTCGCTCTTGCTCAAGAACCTATTCGACATCAACCGGTCCAAACAAGGTGATCATCGACCTTTTGACACGATGTATACGTTTCTTTTAGAACTCAGGACAACGCTCATACCTGTCTCTGTCTAGGCTTGAAAGAAGAGGACTCGAGCCCGACACGCAACGCGTACAAAGTTCGTTCTTACCAGGTGGCACTCGCCGCCATCCATCAACATGACAAGCCCATTCGCTCTGGGCGAGAGGCTATCAAGGTATGTCGTCTATATCTCCTGAGCAAGACGAGCGTTTTCACACCGCCCCTAGCTACGTGGTATCGGACTTGGCATCGCAAACCGGATAGACTTTTTCCTGCAGGGCAAAGAATATGTCTGTAGGCGTGCCCAACTCTCCGTAGCCGACGTCTGCCTACTTTTCTGATATCCCGCTATCCGTGTAGGACGAGGGGTTGAACGAGCAGGCAAAGGCGCGTCTCCGAGCGGTCGAAACTTTCCAAAAAATCCCTGGTATCGGGTGCGTTTTCCCCTTTTCGACGGGGTATGGTTTCCCTTAATCAAAATTTCAGGGAACGAACCGCGACGAACCTCGTCAACGCTGGCGCCGCGTCGGTGTCCGACCTTCGCCTCCCTGAATACGCGCCTCTCCTCACACCAAATCAAAAAATCGGCGTCCTGTATGGTGAGCACATGACAAGACCAATATCTCATGCAGAGGCCGAAGAAATTGCCGTACGTACTCTCTGCACCAGTCTTTTCAGGTTCGTTCGATGCTTATCGCCATAAAGGCCTTTATCCGGGACAATATATCTTGCAACTTTGAGGTACACCTTACAGGGGCATAGTGAGTCGCGAAAATTTCTTCTCGATTTTTCTCAAGAAAACACATGTAAAGCCGACGTGAATGTGCAGAACTCCCAGGAGTGACCATCCTCATACACAACCCCCAGCACATCCACGTTCCCATCCCACCTCCTCCACCCTCCTCCTCAACGTCGGCGACGGCACGAGGGAAAGCGCCCGTCCGCACGCGAGGAAGGCAGCACGTGCCTTTCTTTCAGGTATATACGTCTGCTGCACAGCGCTGTGCCTCACCGCTCCTCCAGGACGTTGTCCGCCCGCTCCAAGCAGCGGGTCTACTTGCCGCCACGCTTGCAGAGGGCGCGCGCAAGTGGCGTGGCGTCGCGTTGCTCCCGCTGCGCGCTGACGCTAGCTCCGACGGTGACGGTAGTACACTTGGGGGCGAGTGGCAGGAGGTTGGCGACCGTATGAGGGACTTGCGCGCCGCGCGCGGCAAATACGTTCGATTGGATCTCAAGTAAGCAATTTCTTCCCACTTTCTGTCGGCTATGTGGGGGTTTTCCTGATGGAAACGAATGCAGTCTTGCACCGCCCAAGTCACGCGGTGCAGCACAGCTCGTCCTAACAGGCGACGAGGAGTTTGTGCGCATCGCGCGCCTCGCAGCCGTGCGACATGGAATGTACCTGGACGAGTACGGTCTCTGGCGCTGGCACTCCTCCGAAGAAGCCATGCTCGAATCGCAATCGCAATCTCAGCCCGACGCAAAGCAGCAAATCGGCAACGACGTGGCAGCGACTATGGCGGGCGGCGGCGGCGGCTACTGGGAGCTCGTCGAGGGCGAAAACGAGGACCGGATCCTGGACGAGCTCGAGCTCGGTGCGATCGCGCCGCAGCGGCGCAACTTTCGCTTCCTCAAGAGCAACAACCGCGCTTCGGCGCGCGCGGGCACGATCAATTTTACTTTGGCGGAGGATCCGGCGGAGGATGGGGAGAGGAGAAAGAGATGACTAGATCAAGATGAAAATGACGCTCGGTGGCGTCCCCGGGCCCGGCGACGCTGCGCCAAGCACGACGCTTCCCAATCTGCATTATTTCTATATATACCTATCGTATCATAGTCCTCAATTCACTACACAAACTATTCACTTGCATATCATCGTATCCTTCCCGTGGCTTATCGAGAGATGGCTACTTTCTGTCCCCACCGGATTGCAGTGCGAGGTTGGAATTTTAAGGGAAACATGCTCAATTTGAGTTTGGTGGCGTTCAGTAAGTGGACCTCGGACGTCGAATCCCGAGACGGCAGAGGGAAGGAGAGGGGGTATATCATGATGGTTGGTCCACTGTACGAGTCTAAGGGTCACGTTGGGGAAAGGGCCCTGAACCCTTCCCGTCCGTATACTGTATATATTCTACAACCAAGTTATCTCTATTCTACTGTACTCTCTATCTATCCGGCCTGGCCACACGTCGCGCCCGAAGTTCTTCTCCAAGTTTTGTTTTGAGGTCATTGTTGTTTTGAGGCTCAGTACCAGATACACCGTATCCGGTGCGCGGGGAGCATAGGCTGTGTCTTGATACCCTCGACACGATCCTCGCCCACCTCGATCCTCTTGGCCAAATCCCAGAGGAAAAAGTCGACGAGCACACTACACACGCCCTTCCCCGCGCGCCCATCCGCGCACAGAGCAGCCGCGACGCGCTCGACCGCCACGATCGACGCAGCGCGTATGGCTACCTCCTCGCGCGTCGCCGCGCCGCTCCCGAGCTCGGTACGCGACTCGAGCAGGCGGACGAGCGCAGGAGAGTAGGTCAGGAGCCGGAGGTGGTGGAGTATTTGCGGGACGCGGTAGTCCGCGAACATCGTCAGTTGCGAGATCCCCCGCGGGAAGAGCGGGTGCGCGTCTTGGTCGGAGCGCGGGGAGAAGGCCGCCCAGGTCTCCGCGACTAGGATTTGGGCGCGTTTCCAGAAGAAGACTGGCCGGAGCAGGCTATGTGAGTATGGGGGAGGGAGCAGTGAGAGGTGCGATGAGCGCTGTACTGACTTCGGCGTCCTTCGAACCAGTGCTCGTCTCGGAAGGACGGGAAGGTATCCGTGACCATCTGCACGAGCTGCAACGCCGTGCCGTCGTCGTCGTAACGTCGCTGGAACGCCTCTATGAATCCCTGAAACGACCCGCCGTATTCCTGGATCGCGCATATCGATGCATTCAGCAGGTTGGAGAGCAAAGGCACACCCAGACACTCACGGCGCAAAGGATCGCGCCGACCTCACGCATGATGGCGATGCGCTCCGGTAGAAGCGGGAGGCCCTCTCTCGCCTGGGGCGCGACGCGGAAAACGTGCTCTATGAGGCCGTCGGGACAGCGATCCTCGGACGCGTAGAAAGAAGGGTCCGTGATCGGGATGCCCTCTTCCAACGCTGGAGAGAGAATTGATCATCGCCCAGCCGAGATGGGGGGCATTGGCGTACATACCTCTATCCAGGGCAGCGACGAGACTCCAATATCCGGTGTGTACCACGTGGCGGTCGCTGTCCCATCCTTCTCGCCACTCGACGCCGAAAGAGTCGTCCGAGCCGTCGAGGCACGACCAGAAGCTGAAGTTGAGGGACGAGATGAGGAAGATCCAGTCTAGCGTCGCGCGCGTGCCGGGGTGGGCGGGGTCGTAGGGCTCCGGCGGGCAGAGGTGGAGAGGGTGGGTGTGCCATGTCCGCGGGGTATAGCCGTCTTTGACGAATCGGTTTCCTATCTTTTGGCGAGAGGTCGGTGAAACCTACGTGTCAGAGGGGCGCCAAGGACTTACATATTGCGCCGCTGCGGTCACTCCGTCGTCGTTGATCTGAACGAGGTCGACAGCCTGGGCGTTTCAATGAATAAATTTTGAGGGCGGCTGGGCGTGCGCGTTTACAGTACCTTGAGGACAAACTCGGCGCTGGGTATGACGGGATTGACGGCATCTTGAGTGTACCCGTAGTGGTTTTCGAAAGTGAGAAGGTCTCCCTCCTGGGGACGAGAGAGAATGGTCATCTAGGGTAGCGATGGTTGGGGTGTGGTGCAAGCCGCGTTTTCACAGTAACTGAATATGCACCATCGCACTGATCAGCCCCGGGCCCTCCCATTGAGGTCAAGGAGTAACATTTCCGAGTCGGTTGTTGCAAACAGCACACCGCGGACCCCCACGGGTGGCGCAGCATTCATTATTCTTCGCGTCGCGTATAAAATTTAAAACGTAACTGGCCGTGCATGATGCACCATCTCTCCATCTCTGTAGGCTTGCAAGGCGACAAAACAGTATATCTACTCGTCTCTATAGTCTCCAAGCCAGAAACGTTTTCAGCGCAAATTGCAGCATTGGGGCACAGGTGGTCATGAACATGAACTAACAAGATTAGAGTAATAGAGTTGAAAGGGCTGTTCTAGACCCTGGGCCAGTGCTCAGCGTTCTTCAAACAGATGGATCCGAGCCGTTGTATATCAATCGATTTGCATGCGACGGACAGGGTTCAATTTCTCGGCCGAGCCCCGACGTCTCTTTTATGTCCTTTCAACCGACTTTGCACATACAGTTTCCCCTTGGCCCAGGACGCCACTTCCCCGTCAGTTCAGAGGGTGCGTTGGCCAACTCCTACGCAGAGACGAATGTCACGAGAGTGTCAAGAGATCATAGCCTTGTGAAAGCTTGCCATCGTCATCAGGTAGAGGCTAAAAGCAGTTCCTCAGTTGTTTTTTGAACTTTATATTCCGTAAGCTACACTAGGAAGTCTACCAGAGACAAGTGCTGGGTAGTAGGAAATTTACCATTAGCCCTACTCGGCACACCGAAGCATAAGCAAGACCAAGAAACATAAAGTATCGGCAAGAAAAGACATGTTTTGCTGATGACCTTCACTTAATGCAGATCACATTCAAAATGTCAATCAAGCTCATCGAGCATGCGAGAAGTGATATAGGCCACGATCTCGTCTTCCGAGCTGTAAGGATTGAGCTCAGCCTAGTTGACAGGATGATATGATGAGGGATAGCTCACGGGACATCACGTTGCCCAAGGCGCTCAAGGCTGCGTCCGCTGCGATCATTTCCTGACTATGAATGGGTAGAAATGAGAGACTTGCCACCAACAAGGACAAAAGTGTAAGATGAAATGAACGCACGACTCGCGGCACGTGAGCATCCCTGTTTGGATTCCCAGCCGAAGGGTCGAAATCGGTCTTAGTGGGAGTGGGCGGTGTGACTCTGATGTCGGGATTGGGCGGTGTGACTCTGATGTCGGGAATGGGCCTAGGGTTAACAGAAGCGCGAGGTGTGGTGGAGGGGCGCGGGGGACCAGGATCAACGCGACGCCCGGTCGAGACCTTCGGGTCGGTGTGCGGCTTGTTTCTGTATCTGTATGTCTCTCTCCCTCCCCCTTTCCATCTGGAACGAGCATGAATATCAATGACATCGCCAAGTATCGGAATTCACTTACTGTGGGCTATTGGATTGAAGAACCAGGCCGGTCCCTCTCTGCGGGTTTGCAGCGGGGTCCTTTCTGGAACGAGCACGAATATTGATGACATCGCCAGCAGTATCGGAATTCACTCGTACTTTGGCGCCATCACGCTACTGAATTGACCTGGGGCAGAGAGAGCAGGGGAAACAGCAATAGACGCGGCGAGGGTAAGGACAGCGAGATTCATGTACGAGTACATCTTCGAAAATATTCGTTATGAATGGAAAAAAATCCGAGGGCGTGAATGCAATGACTCGGAATGTGCGAACGAAACGTCTGGGCCACAGGGGGTCATGGCCATACCTACAAGACGTTTCGTTCGCACATTCCGAGTCATTGCATTCACGCACTCGGATTTTTTTCCATTCATAACGAATATTTTCGAACATGT
>Ga0137397_10002433_pt1 | contig 12974 bp, 14 predicted proteins | sample czorhiz116metaG_FD_106658 | JGI IMG/M metagenome (GOLD analysis project Ga0137397, IMG submission 106658) | Vadose zone soil microbial communities from Angelo Coast Range Reserve, California, USA - czorhiz1.16 metaG | ecosystem: Environmental > Terrestrial > Soil > Vadose zone | place: USA... | reverse complement strand
GCATCGCCCAGCAAGCTGGCCACCTCCAATCCTCCCTCCTCCACGAACTGACCCAGACCGCCCGCTCCGCTTCCGAGGTGGACTACTCGCGCGCCCACCAACTCATCCGTCGTGACTTGGTCCCGCTGCTCCGGCCACAAGGGGTCTAAAAGCGTTTTCACGCAGAGCTCGCAGAGACCGCAGAGTTTTTGTTTTTTAAACCAAACCTCTGCGTGCTCTGCGTGCTCTGCGTGAAACGTTCTTAGCCGCGGAGTTCGGTGCGGACGTCCCAGAGGTCGGGGAAGAAGGTCAGGTCGACGAGCTGCTTCAGGTAGTCGTAGCCGGCCGTGCCGCCGGTGCCGCGCTTCGAGCCGATGATCCGCTGGACCACCTTGACGTGGCGGAAGCGCCAGATGGCGAACTGCTCGTCCACGTCGACCAGCTTCTCGCACATCTCGTACGCGTCCCAGGACTGGGTCGGGTCCTCGTAGATCCGCTTGAACACGGCGATGAGGCCGGGATGTCGCGGGGGTGGCCCCGAGAGATCGCGCTCGAGCACCTCGCGGGGGATCGCCATCCCGCGCCGCGCCAGGTGACGGAGGAACTCGTCGTACAAGGATGGCGCGCGCAGCGCTGCCTCCAGCTCCGCCTGGTCCTTCGGCGACTGGCGGTGCACCTGCAGCATGCGCGGGTCCTTGTTGCCGAGGATGAATTCCACCAGCCGGTATTGCGGCGACTGGAATCCGCTCGCCGGACCGAGCACGTGCCGGAACTCGCCGTACTCGGTGGGCGTGAGGGTCGCGAGCACCGACCACTGGTTCACCAGCTGCGCCTGGATGTGCTTCACGCGGGCGAGGATCTTGAACGAAGGCTCCAGGTCGTCGGCCTGCACGAAGCGCACAGCCGCGCGCAGCTCGTGCAGGAGCAGCTTGAACCACAGCTCGGTGGTCTGGTGCTGGATGATGAAGAGCATCTCGTCGTGGTGCGGCGGCTGCGAGAGCGGCACCTGCGCGGAGAGCAGCCGCTCGAGCTGCAGGTAGCCGCCGTAGGTCATGCGGCCCTGGAAATCGGTGACGACGGAGGGCTCCAGGTCGTCGGGCATGCCAGAACGCATCCCATAACGGCCGCGCCATGAAAAGCGCAGCGCCGCCAATCAAGGCGGTGGCCGGGATGCATCCCACACCGTCCGCGGCATGAAAAGCGCAGCCGACTACGGCGGCGGCTGGGCCAGCCTTAGCTCGCGGAGCGCGGCATCGAGCTTCTCGGGACCGCGGCGCGGCTCGGCGAGCCTGAACAGCACGTAGCGCGCCTCTTCCGGGAGCGCGCTCCACTGCGCGGGCGAGAGCTTCGGCGCGCGCTCCGCCACGCTCTCGGGGATGCGCACAGCTCCCCACGCGCTTGCGTCGAGAGGCCCTCCCTCGAGCGGCGCGACCGGATGGCCGGCGCGCTCGGCGAAGGCGGCGAGCGCCTCGCGGTAAACCTCGAGATCGCCGGGCCCGTCCACCGGGAGGTGACAGATCGCGAGCCGCTCCGCGCGCGCCATCGCGGTCCACGCCTTGAGCGACAGCTTGAGCCCAGCGAGGTCGAGCTTGCGCCGCACCGCCAGCGGGATGAACTCCAGCGTGCGGTGCAGGTCACCTTCGAGCTCGAGGCGCAGGTACATGCGGCCCCTATACGTCGGGCCAGGGGGTGGTGACCACCACCCGGACCATCGGGGAGACGCCCAGCGCGCCGAGCATCGCCGTATACGGGCGGATCCCGAACCGCCGCACGTCGAGCTCCACCTCGGCGATCGCGCGGCCGCCCGCCTGCTTCACCACGAACTCGCCGGACAGCTCGCGCCCGTGCAGCGAGAGCGTGCCTCGCACGGAGCCGGGCCGCACTTCGCTGGAAGTGAATCCGATCTCCGGGAAGCGGTGCGCCTCCAGCACCTCGCGCGCGCAACTGCGCTCGATGTCCCGGAGATCGCGCTCCGAGAGCGCCGAGGGGTCCTCGCGCCCGCCGCGCATCGCAGCCACCACGCGCAGCGAGCCGGCCTCGAAGCGCGCGCGCACCGATCCGGCGTCGGCCTCGATCTCGAATCGCTCCGGACGGAGCTTCAGGTCGTGTCCCGCGGCCGCCAGCACGCCTTCTCGGAACGTGAACACTTCGCACGTGGCTGTATCTGCGCCGAAACGGGCCATCGCACCTCAGCCTATCCGACCAGGGGCTTGACAGCATTGGGGGAAGCGCGTGAGTGTTCGCCCCGCAGACAGCCTGGAGGCCCCATGAAGCGGCGGACTTTTTTGCAGGGCGCAGCGCTCGGTGGCGCAGCGGTGGGCATCGGCTTCGACACATCGAAAGCGCGCGCGGAAATGCGGCAGTTCAAGATCGCGCGCACCACCGAGACTCGCAGCACCTGTCCCTACTGCTCGGTCTCCTGTGGCGTGATCATCCACACGCTCGGCGACAAGGCGAAGAACGTCACCGCGCAGGTGGTGCACGTGGAGGGCGACCCCGATCACCCCATCAACCGCGGCACGCTCTGCCCCAAGGGCGCGACCCTCAAGGACGACATCACGCACGGCAACCGCCTGACTTTCCCGCAAGTGCGCCGCCCGGGCTCGAACAAGTGGGAGCGCATCAGCTGGGACGAGGCGATCAAGGGGATCTCGCGCCACATCAAGGACACGCGCGACCGCACCTTCGTGGCCAAGAATGCCAAGGGGGAAACGGTGAACCGCACGCCGGGCATCGCCTGGATCGGCGGCTGCACCGACACGAACGAGTTCAACTTCCTCCAGTGGAAGGCGATCTCGGCCTTCGGAGTCCCGTACCGAGACACACAAGCAAGAGTTTGACACGGTCCCACGGTGGCCAGTTTGGCCGCCACGTTCGGCCGCGGCGCGATGACGAACGGCTGGGTCGACATCAAGAATGCCGACGTCATCCTGATCATGGGCGGGAACTCCGCCGAGGCCCACCCCTGCGGGTTCAAGTGGGCGATCGAGGCGAAGAAGGTCCGCAACGCGAAGCTCGTCCACGTCGATCCGCGCTACACGCGCACCTCGGCGGTCTGCGATCACTACGCGCCGCTGCGCGCGGGCAGCGACATCGCCTTCCTCCACGGGATCATCCGCTACGCGATCGAGAAGAAGCGGTACCACGAGGACTACGTCAAGACGCACACCAACGCCGCGTACATCGTCGGCGAGAAGTACAACTTCGACGACGGCCTGTTCTCCGGCTACGACCAGCAGAAGAAGGAGTACGACAAGACGCAGTGGGCCTATGAGCCCGACCCGAAGACCACCGGGTACGAAGTCGACAACACGCTCCAGAATCCGCGCTGCGTCTTCCAGCTGCTGAAGAAGCACGTCGACCGCTACACGCCCGAGATGGTCGAGAAGATCTGCGGCACGCCGAAGGACGTGTTCCTCAAGGTGGCGGAGGTGGTCACCTCGACGGGCACCGCGGACAGGGCCGGCACCATCATGTATGCGCTGGGTTGGACGCAGCACTCGACCGGCGTGCAGATCATCCGCGCGGCGGCGATGCTGCAGCTCCTCCTGGGCAACGTCGGCCGGCCCGGCGGCGGAGTGAACGCGCTGCGCGGCCACTCCAACATCCAGGGCGCCACCGACATGGCGGGTACCTTCGAGATCCTGCCCGGCTATCTGGCCACCCCGCGCGGCGAGCTGAAGGACCTGACCACGTATCTGGAGAAGGTCACGCCCTCGACGCTCAACAAGCAGGCGTGGCCGACGATGAACTACTGGTCGAACTATCCCAAGTTCATGGTCAGCCTGCTCAAGTCGATCTACGGCAAGGCTTCGACCAAGGAGAACGACTGGGGCTACGAATGGTTGCCGAAGACCGACGGTAACTACTCGTGGATGTTCATGTGCGACGACATCTACCGCCAGGGCTCCACGCGGGCCGGCGGCAAGGAGCCCGGCCCGGAGGGGTTCATCTCCTTCGGCATGAACCCGGTGGGCATCGGGCCCAACTCGCCCAAGTGGGTGGGCGCGCTCTCGAAGCTGAAGTGGCTGGTGATGGTCGAGAACGTGGAGACCGAGACGGCTGCGTTCTGGAAGGCCCCGAAGGAGTACGGCACGGCCGACGCGTCGCAGATTCCCACCGAGGTCTACCTGCTGCCCGCCTCCAGCTTCGCGGAGAAGGACGGGTGCTTCACCAACTCGGCGCGCTGGATCCAATGGAAGTGGAAGGCGATCGATCCTCCCGGACAGGCCAAGACCGACCAGGAGATCGTCAGCCGCATCTTCCTGGCCGTCCGCGACCTGTACAAGAAGGAAGGCGGCGCGCTGCCGGAGCAGGTCACCAACGTCATCTGGAACTACACCAACCCGGTGAATCCCGACCTGGAGGAGGTCCTCAAGGAGATCAACGGGAAGGCGCTGGCCGACATCAAGGACCCCAAGGACCCCACCAAGATCATCAAGGCCGCGGGCCAGCAGCTCGACGGGTTCGGGCAGCTGCAGGACGACGGGTCCACCATGTGCGGCAACTGGCTGCACTCGGGCGTGTACCCGGCCGCGGGAAACCTGGCCAAGCGGCGCAACAACACCGACCCGACCGGGCTCGGCATGTTCCCCGAGTGGGCGTTCGCGTGGCCGGCCAACCGGCGCGTCATGTACAACCGCGCCTCCGCCGACGCGCAGGGCAAGGCCTGGGATCCGACCCGCGCGGGCATCGTCTGGAACGGCGAGCGGTGGGTGGGCGACGTTCCGGACATCAAGCCCGACTCCCCGCCGGGCCAGTTCGGCGCGTTCATCATGCTGCCCGAAGGCGTCGCGCGCCTGTTCGCGCCGTCGCTGAACGACGGGCCGTTCCCCGAGCACTACGAGGCGATCGAGGCGCCGGTCGACAACGCGCTCCACGCCAAGAACTCGTCCAGCCCCGTCGCGAAGCGGTTCTCGACGGACAAGGACAAGTACGGCGACCGGAAGGAGTACCCCATCGTCTGCACCACCTACCGGCTGACCGAGCACTTCCACTTCTGGACCCAGCACCACAAGAACGGGCGCCTCAACGAGGTGCAGCCCGGGTTCTTCTTCGAGATCCCGGAGGGCCTGGCCAAGGAGAAAGGCATCAAGAATGGAGAACGCATTCGCGTCTCGAGCGCGCGCGGCTCCATCGAAGGCCCGGCCGTGGTGACCAAGCGCATCTGGCAGATGAAGATCGACGGGCAGCAGGTGTGGCAGATCGGCCTGCCCATCCACTGGGGCTACGCCGGTGACTCGAAGCACGTCGGGCCGCTCGCGAACATGCTGACGCCGTCGGCCATGGACGCGAACACGTGGACTCCCGAGTTCAAGGCCTTCCAGGTCAAGGTCGAGAAGGCCGCGGAGAGGGTGTCATGAACTCGTCCGGACTCCAGATCCGCCAGTCGTCCGCGCAGATGTGGGGCGGCGCGACCGGGCAGCGCAAGATGCCGGTCGTCTCCAAGTACATCGACACCTCGACCTGCATCGGCTGCAAGGCGTGCGAGGTCGCCTGCCAGGAGTGGAACGACCTCGGCAACGTCGCGACGGTCCAGATCGGCAGCTACCAGACGGTGCCGACGCTGAACGCCGACCTGTGGAACCTCATCAAGTTCAACGAGCAGACCCTCCCCGACGGCGGCTTCGCCTGGCTCATGCGCAAGGACCAGTGCATGCACTGCGCGGACCCGGGCTGCCTCAAGGCCTGCCCGGCGCCCGGCGCGATCGTGCAGTACGAGAACGGCATCGTGGACGTGAACCCCGAGGCCTGCATCGGCTGCAAGATGTGCGAGACCGGGTGCCCGTTCGACGTGCCACGCTACTCGGCGCGCACCGACAAGATGGCCAAGTGCACGCTCTGCGTCGACCGCGTCGACGTCGGTCTCGAGCCCGCGTGCGTGAAGGCGTGCCCGACGGGCTGCCTGCACTTCGGGACCAAGGACGACATGCTCGCGCTGGCCGACTCGCGGGTCGAGCAGCTCAGGGCCAACGGGTTCGCGCAGGCCGTCGTCTACGACCCCAAGGGCGTGGGCGGGACCAGCGTCGTCACGGTGCTGTCCCACGGCGATCACCCCGAGTGGTACGGGCTCCCGAAGGATCCGCACGTGCCCACGGGTGTGAGGTTCTGGAAGAACGTGCTGCGGCCGGTGGGCGTCATCGCCTTCGCGGCGGCGTTCTTCGCCATGGTCGGCCATTACCTGACCTTCGGCCCCAAGAAGCCGAAGGAGGGTGGCGAAAAGCCTCGAGGGGAGGGTCCGGTATGAGCGAAGTGGCGCTTCCCGGCCAGACCAAGCGGACGGGGGTCGGCGACGCGGCGGTGGTGCGGGCCCGCGAGGACGAGGACGTGGTTGTCGGTGGCGAGATCGTCCGCCATCGCCTCTCCTCGCGCGTGATCCACTGGACCGTGGCGTTGTTCTTCTTCGTCTGCCTCTTCACCGGCTTGCCCATCTGGACGCCGCTCTTCGGCTGGATGGCGACCCTGTTCGGTGGCCTGTCGGTGTGCCGGTGGCTGCACCCGTGGTCCGGCCTGGTCTTCTCGGCCGCCACGGTGGTGATGTTCGTCCACTGGTTCCGGGAGATGAAGCTGACCGACAAGGACCGGGAGTTCCTCACCCCGGGCGGCATGGTCCGCTACATGCGGTACCAGGGCGAGGACGCCGAGGTCGGCAAGTACAACGGTGGCCAGAAGCTGCTCTTCTGGGCCGCGTCCCTCGCCACCCTCGGCCTGCTTCTCTCCGGCATCGTGATGTGGTTCCCGGAAGGATTCGGGAACGGGCTGCGCCAGCTCAGCTACGTGGTCCACGACATCGCGTTCATCCTCTTCTTCGCGATGATCATCGGGCACATCTACCTGGGCACGGCGGCCGAGCCGGGGACCTTCAGCGCCATCGTGCGAGGTACGGTCACCAAGGAATGGGCGCGCCTGCACCATCCCAAGTGGTACCGGCAAGTGACGGGTGACGCCCGCAAGCGCTGACGTCCTGGAAGGCCTGGCGAAGCGCGCGGAGCGGGCCGAGCTGCTCGTTCCGCAGGCCGCCGCGGCCGAGGCGCCCTTGCGCTTCGCCGCCGGCCTGTACCGCGCTCAGCGCGAGCTGGCGCGCGGGCTCGCCGCGGGGACACTGAGCGCCGACCTCGAGGAGCAGGCCGCCCTGCTCCTCGCCAGCGCCGAGCCCCTCCTCCGCCACGCGGTAACGGGTCCGCCCCGCTTGGCGGAGGAGGCGCGCATCCGGCTGCAGGACGACGCCCAGACCGCGCGCACGCGCCTCTTCGTCTATTGGTCCGGCGATCCAGAAGCGCGCGGCGACTATCTTTCCCGCGCCCTGCTCAAGCCCTGGGTGGAGCTGCTCGCGGCGGAGCGGCGCCAGCCGGTGCGCGACCGGCGCGAGGGCGCCTGCCCGTTTTGCGGGGGGCTGCCCTGGGTCTCCGCGCGCAAGATCCTGCCCGAATCGCACGGCGCCCAGCGCCTCCTCCACTGCGCGCTCTGTGCGGGCCAGTGGGACTTCCCCCGCATCCGCTGCGCCTCCTGCGGCGAGGCGGATCCGCACCTCTTGCCCTCCTTCCAGGACGAGAAGGACCCGACCGCGCGCATCGAGGCGTGCGACACCTGCAAGCGCTACCTGAAGTCGATCGACCTGTCCCTCGATGCGCGGCCGATCCCCGAGGTGGACGACCTGGTCACGCTGGCGCTCGATCTGTGGGCCGTCGATCAGGGCTACCAGCGCATCGAGCCGGGTCTGGCAGGAATCTGATCGCGTCCGGACGAAAAGACGACGACCGGATCCGCGCGTGGTACGACGCGCCCAGTCTTCGCCGCGCATCCCGCGTGGCTTTCAGGGAGGCATCATGAAAGCAGTGTTCGGGGGTCTTCTGCTCGCCGCCCTCCTCGCAGCGGCAGAGGCGAAGGCCGATCCCGGGCCGGATCCGGCACCGGCTCGCTCTTCGGCGTCGACGGCGACGTCCAGGTTCCGCCCGGCTCAGGTCTGGGGCGGGATCGGGTACTACAACACGAGAGTGAGCCTGCCGTTCGGGCAGAGCGTCAGCAACGGGCAGTTTGGTTTCAACGGCGGCGGCAGTTACGCGTTCCCGCTCAATCCAGACGTGTCCGCGCTCGCATTCGGAAACATCGCCTTCGCCTTCGGTAGCGACTTCTCGACGTTCCCCATCACGCTGGGCGGCGGCATCCGCGGTGAGCACATCGGGCCCGTGCAGCTCTCCGGCCTGGCGGGCCTGGACATCGTCCCCATCAGCAACGGCGGGGGAACAAAGGTGGGCATCGGCCTGGGCGCACAGGGCAACTATCCGATTCCGCAGGTGATGCCGAACCTCGGCGTACAGGCGGCGCTCATGTTCCACATCCTGACCGACAGCTTCACCGTGTGGACGATCAACGCCGGCGTATCGTACAAGCTGCCGTACTGATCGATCGGGGGCCGGCCGCCTATCCGAGCTGCATGTGATCCTCGCCGGGTCCTTGCGACGGCGGGAGCAGCGCGCGGTAGGCGGCCTCGAGCCGCTCCTGCGGCCAGCCCAGGAACGTTCCCTCACCCCGGTAGAACTTCTGCGCGCCGTGCTCCGCGAGCACGATGTTGCCCGCTCCGCGCGGCGCCTCGGCGGCGATGCGCCACCCGGACACCGTCACGGCCGACCCGCGCATGCGCAGCATCACCCGTTCCGGCTCGGAAGCGCGGACCTCGCCCAGCCCCTCGATCTCCATGCTACTGACGTACCACGGCGGCGGCCAGAGCGCATCAGTCGCCGCCGTATTCGGCGGCGCTGCGCCTTTCACAGCGCGGAACGTACCGGAATGCGTTCTAGAGCGAGAGCCGCTTGAACACGCGCTCGGGCACGAGCCGGACCGCGGACAGCACCAGCCGCCACCACCAAGGCGTGTAGACGACGTCCCTCCCGCGCTCGACGGCGCGGACCACGTCGCGCGCGATCAGGCCGGGCGGGCTGTAGAGCGGGTTCTTCATCAGATGTGCCGTCATCGGCGTGTCCACCAGGCCCGGCTTGACCGTCACCACCCGCACGCCGGCACGGTAGAGCTGGTTGCGCAGGCCGGAGAGGAACGCGGTCAGTCCCGCCTTCGAAGCGCCGTACACCGCGTTGCTCGCCCGGCCGCGGTCGCCGGCGACGGAGGAGAGCGCGACGATGCAGCCGCTCCGCTGGGCTTCGAGCCGCTGCGCCACGCGGGTCAGCAGCGAGACGGGCCCGAGGAGGTTCGTCCGCAGCACCGCCTCCGCCGCCTCGGGGCTCCGCTTCGTCTCGCGCACGTCGCCGAGGACGCCGTGCGCCAGGAAGACCACCTCGAGCGGCGCCGCGCGCGCGAGGAGGTCTTCGTGCCGGGCGGGATCGTCCAGGTCCGCGACCGCGGTCTCCACCGAGGCGCCTCGCACGCGCAGGTCGTCCGCCACCGCGGCCAGGCGCTCCTCGTTCCGCGCGACCAGGAACAGCGCGGCGCCGCGCGAGGCGTACAGGCGCGCGACCTGCTGCGCGATGGCCGAGGTCGCGCCGAGGATCAGGATCCGCGTCATGCGGCGTGGACCCGCCGCCAGAAGGAGGAGGAGAACGCCGGATCGACGTGGCGCTCGAACTCCGCCAGCCGCGGGTAACCCGACGCGAACGTGGCAGGCGACATCCGCGCGTCCTTCGCCGGATAGAGGGCGCCCCCTGCTTCGCGCACGATCCCCTCGAGCGCGTCCAGCAGCGCGAACGTCTCCGCGCCGCGGTTGGGGAAGTCCAGCGCGAGCGTCGCTCCCGGGCGCGGGAAGGAGAGCATCCCGGGAGAGGGGACGTCGCCGAACGTCTTCAGCACTCCGAGCGAGGAGACGACGGCCGAGGAAGCGACGCGGTCGAGCAGCGCGCGGACGGCGCCGGGGTCCTGGACGACGCACTGGAACTGCAGCAGGCCGCGCCTCCCGTAGAGCCGGTTCCACCGACCCACGCCGTCGAGCGGGAAGAAGAACGGCGCGTACCGGACCTGCTTGCGCCCCGACCGGAGCCGCCCGCGCGCGTAGTACAGGGCGTTGAAGGCTGCGACCGTTGGACCGCTGATGGCGAAGCCCGGCAGGTCGAGCGGGAACGAACCGGGGTCTTTCGGCCGCGGCGCCTTCCCCGCTCGAGCCGAGTGGTCGCCGCGGAAATAGAGGCCCCGCAGCCCGCGCGGCCGCGGATCGATCCAGGCGACGGTGTATTCGAACCGCTGCGACGAGTCCGCGTCCACGGCGAAGAACTCGTCGAGGCCGCGGAAGGGAACCGTCTCGCAGTCGATGAACGGTCCCTGCACCGGCTGGAGCTGCAGGTCCGCCCAGGTGACGAGCCCGGTCAGGCCCAGCCCGGCGACGGTCGCCGCGAACAGCTCCTGGTTCTCGTCGGGCGAGCAGGTAGCGCGCTCGCCGGTCGAGCGAAGCAGCTCGAGGGCCCGCACGTGCCGGCCGAAGGTGCCCGCGCGGAAGTGGTTCTTGCCGTGGATGTCGTTGGCGATGGCGCCGCCCACCGAGACGAGCTGCGTTCCGGGGACCACCGGCAGGAACCAGCCGCGCGGCACGGTGAGCGCGAGGATGTCCGCGATCCGCACGCCCGCCTCGCAGCGCAAGACGCCGCGTCCCTGGTCGAACTCGATGAAGCGGTCCAGCCGCGACGTCTCGAGCACGGTGCCGCCGTCGTTGAGGCAGCAGTCGCCGTAGCTGCGTCCCTGCCCGAAGGGCAGCAAGGTGCCGTGCACCCGGGGGAGGGGGTCGCTCCGCCAGTGGACGGACACGGCCGCCTGGCGCGCCGGAGGGTAGCGGCCCCACGATTCGAGCGGCTGCATCGACGCGGCATGCTACAGCCGCGTTACAATCGGCGCATGTTCCAGGTCACCCAGGAGCTGGCCTTCTGCTACGGCCACCGGCTGCTCGGCCACCCGGGCAAGTGCGGGCGGCTGCACGGGCACAACGCGCGCGCGTTCGTCACGCTCCGGGCCGAGTCGCTGGACGAGCAGGGCATGGTGGCGGACTTCGACGTCATCTCGCGGCGCGTGCGCGCCTACGTGGACGAGCAGCTCGATCACCAGCTGCTGCTCCACCGCGACGATCCGCTGGTGTCGGCGCTGCGGTCGCTGGGAGAGCCGTTCCGAGCGCTGGAGGTGGCGCCTACCGCCGAGAACCTGGCGCGCCTGATCTTCGAGCAGGCCGAGCGCGCCGGGCTGCCCGTCGCCGAGGTGCGGCTCGAGGAGCAGCCCGGCAGCGTGGCGAGCTTCAGGCGGTGATCCCGCGCTCGGCGCGGTACTGCAGACAGCGGGCGCTCCCCGCCTCGACTCTGCGGCACGCGGCGGGCCGGTCGAGGTAGACCGCGCAGCGGACCCGGCGGCCCAGCGCTCCTTCCAGGGCAGCGCAGCGTTCCTCCGCGCCGACGATCTTGAGGTGCCGCTCCCCGCGTTCGTTCAGCACGGTGTAGCGGCCGAGGAGCTGCAGCCTTCGCAACAGCCGCGACCCGGGCTCGACGGGCACGTAGTCGCGGTACCCTTCGGCGCGGTTCTCGGCGGGATTGCAGCAGCAGGCGCCGCAGCGCTGGCAGTCGTACGTCACGCCGCGGAGCTTCGCCGCGCGACCGGCGCCGCGCAACCCGGATCGAGTCGCGGCGGTCGCTGCCTGCGCAGCGCGCCGTCCAGCGCGAGCCGCCCCAAGGCCTGCACCGGGCGCGCTCCGGGTTCCACGATGCGCAGCGCGAGGGCGGCGGCGCAGAGCCGCAGCACCCCGCTCATGAGGAACAGGAGCTGCGAGCCAACCAGCGTGCGCCCCATGAACCCGACGTGCGCCGGCAGGACGTGCGCGAGCGCGCCCCCGGCGGCAGAGGCAACCCCGGTGGCGATCCCGGCGGCCGCGGCGAAGGCAGCGAGATGGAACGGCCGGGTCCCACGCGAGGAGACGTTCAGCGGCAAGGAGAAGGAGGCGAGCCCCTGGCCGGCGAGCAGCACGCCGCAGAGCACGGCGTCGACCGCGAGCGGCCAGAGGACGTCCTCGCGGGGAAACAGCCAGATGGCGTTCGAGATGCTGAGCCCGAAGCAGCACGCGACCAGAACGGGCCGCGCGCCGACGCGATCGAGCGCGCGACCCCACAGCGGCGCCGTCAGCATGCGCACCGCCGCGATGGCGCCGTTGTAGAGCGCCATGCGCGCGAATCCCATCCGCAGATTGGCGATCATGTGGATCGGATAAAAGGCGGCGGAGAGCCCGCAGGCCGCCGCCCAGGCGACGTGGAAGACCAGCGCGCTACGCGCGGCGGTCTCGGTCCATGGACGCAGCGCGTCCGCCAGCGTCGGTTCCGGCGGAACCAGGTGCGCGCACGGCTCGTGCTGCCGGCTCAGGAGCACCACCGTGATCGCGCCGAAGGCGCAGGACGCGAGCGAGAGCAGGGAAAGAACGAGCCCCGCGCCCGCGCCGGGGCGCGCGTGGTCGAGCGCGAGCCCCGCCCCGAGCGCGCCGAGCGTGCTCCCCAGCGCGCAAAACGCGGTGCGCCTTCCGAAGTAGCGGCCGCGGAGGCGGTCCGGGACCAGCTCGCTGATCCAGGAGGTCCAGGCATTGTTGCCGGCAACCGCGAGCAGCGAGCTCGCCGCCGCCACCGCGAGCAGGACCGCGCGCTGGGCGGATTCTTCGACGGGAAGCCAGGGCAGGATCGCCAGCAGGATCGGCAGCTGCCGCGAGACGCCGATGGTCCACAGCGCGGTGCGCCGGCTGCCGTGCACGCGCGTGAGCCATGCCGAGGGGATCTGCACCAGTTGGGCGGCGAACGGAAGAGCGCCCAGCACGCCCACCAGCACCGGGGTGAGGCCCAAGTACAGCGCCCACGCGGTGATCGCTCCACCGCTCGCACAGGCGGTGACCAGCTCGGCGATCACGCCCTCGGCGACGGAGATCCGCAGCGATCGGCGGACGGCGCTCTGGTCGTCGGTCTTCAAGCAAAACGACCGTCCCACGCCCCGTCGGGTGGCACGCAAGGGCGTTGTGGTGTGGGGTGCGCGCACCGGGCCGG
>Ga0137397_10002430_pt1 | contig 12982 bp, 10 predicted proteins | sample czorhiz116metaG_FD_106658 | JGI IMG/M metagenome (GOLD analysis project Ga0137397, IMG submission 106658) | Vadose zone soil microbial communities from Angelo Coast Range Reserve, California, USA - czorhiz1.16 metaG | ecosystem: Environmental > Terrestrial > Soil > Vadose zone | place: USA... | reverse complement strand
GAATATCTCCTGAATACGGATGCGAATTCCCTTGTCTGGACTGATGCTGAAATAAACGGATACCTGAACGAAGGAACATTCTATATCCAGCAGCTTTGCAGTTCCTTGTGGGATATGGGTGTAGTGCCTGTAGTGGCAAACCAGGCCGACTACAACGCTCCCGACAATCAATATCAGTTCATCCGGCTGACCTGGGACAGGCAATTTCTTCCGCAGACGAACGAATATGAATTGGATAGGGATACAACTTCTGCCTGGCGCGGCGACCCGGCTGGTTCTCCGGCTAGATTTTATTTGAAGCAACACAATGTGGTCAGTCTCTACCCCAAACCGAATATAACGGGGCTTGCTTACACGGCCAGTCCCAATGAATTCGGAGAAATCCAGTACTTCACTTTGTCCAATGGAACGACCGTGGATTCTGGTTTTTCTTTCTCGCAAAGCCTGGGAATTGTCACGCGCATCGTGGACCCCACTGGCGGGACTATTATCACGCTATGGCCTGACCCGGCGAATCGTTTTACCGACCCGGAACTTGGAATCGTGATTGATTATGTTCCCGACAGCGGGAATCTGGCTTTCATGTACATAGCGCAGCCGGATACGATGACGAGCGATTTGCATAGTCCGCAGTTCCAGGAGACATTCCACCCGGCAGTAATCTATTACGCGATGATGCGCTGCTTCCTGAGAGATGGGGAATTTCAGGACTTGCAGCTTGGCATGGCGTGGTTTCAGGTGTTTCTGGACTGGATGGATTCTGCCTTGTCCGCCAGTGCCAAGGAATTTCCGACGCAGGTTAAATCTATGGAGCCTTACGGAGTCGGCAATATTCTGAACGGAAGATTGCAGGCCGTTGGGCCGCCAAGCCAGTTGTTTGTTCTGGGTGCTCCATGAGTATCCGGAATTATACACTCGCAGACTTTAGGGCGGAGGTCCAGTTGAGGCTAAGGGAACCTTCTTCTGGCGGATTGTGGTCTGTCGCAGACATGAACGGCTATATCAATCGCGCTCTGAATAGAGCGAGTATGGACACGCGGCTGCCCAAGAAAGATACGGCTATCCCGATTGTGCAGGGACTTTCCTTCTACAAATTCCCCGCTGATTACATGATTCCTGAATTCCTGTATGGAAGCTCCGTACTTGGGAACCAGAGACTTTATCCAACTACCTTGATTCAGCTTGATCGCAGGCAGGACGGTAAGGGCGATTGGGAAAAAGACAGTCCAGGTCTTCCGGAACATTTCGTTCCATTCAGCCAGAATATGTTCATCCTGTGGCCTCCGCCCAGTATGACAGATAGCGTGAATCTTCACTATACGCCGTTCAGCTCGGCGCTTGTGAACGATAGCGATTCCACCAATCTTCCCTTAACCGTACAGAGATTGATTCCCATGTTCGCTTCCTATCTGGCGCAGATGAAGAACGACATTAAAAAAGCCACACAGGTTCATCTTGCTGAATACAAACAGAGGATGCCTTTAGCTGTTATCCAACAAAGGCAGAACGAAAAACTTCGTCCGAAGATTATGGCTCCGGGAAGAGCTTTTGACAGAAAGAATGCGAATCCGGAAGTGATGAGAGACTGGCAAAGATGGGGTTACCGGTGATTAAACATTGCAATAAATGTAATAGGGATTTGCTGTACGATAATTTCCAGAGAAGGACGCACACGCCACATGGTAAGCAACCGTGGTGCCGCGATTGCCATACCGCATATGCCATAGCCTACAGGAAAAGAAATCCACAACAAGTAGCTAAAGCTAAGGCCACACAGCGGGAAAGCATAAGGAGGCAACGCCGCAAAATTTTTGCCTTGCTGGGGGAAAAGTGTGCAAAGTGCGGATTCTCCGATTGGCGAGCATTGCATATCGACCATAAAAACGGCGGAGGTAATGAAGAATATAGAAAATTGGGACCATATGGAGTGCGGCGCAGGGTGTTAAAGACTCCAGCAGATTACCAGCTACTTTGTGCAAATTGTAATTCTATAAAAATGTTCGAGAACAGAGAAACGCGCTGGTATCCAGAGGAGTACCGCTAGATGGCAACACTTCTTATAAAAGGTCTTATCGCAATTGATGACATGAATCTTGGAACGAGCACGTTTCTTCGTTCTACTTCTACTGGCGGCACGGCGACGTTGACCCAGGTCGATTTTGTCCGTCAAACATCTACCAGTTCCCAATCACTCGCAGGGCCTTTTTCTATTCTGAATTCTGGAGTATTCAGCAATACGCAGATGAATGAATACGACCAAAGCATAGTGAATGGCCTTAGCGCGGCAGCGGAATTAGCCATAGTCCAGGGGCACGGTAACGCAACCGAAGGCATCTCTGCTGCGGTCGCAGTGCCTTCATCTTCTACGGTATTTCTGGCCGATGCCGTAGGGGCCTACATAACAAATACCTCTACTGTTTCAAACGCAGTAGCGGTTTATGGACAGGCCAGAATCGCTGCGACGAATGCCCATGTGTGGGGAGGTAATTTAATAGCGGCTGATGCTCCAGGCACATTTTCATCCAACCAGTTGATCGGGATGGAAGTGGACATTGATAACCAGAATGTGGCTTCTGTCGGAGAGGCTATTTTACTTGCAGGAACGGTGCAAGTCGGCGCCGCAATCGACGGAATGGTAGTAGCCAAACCGGCTACCGGGAAATGGGCTAACGGTTTACACTTCAACCTTAGTTCCGTAACTAACGGAATCACATTTGATACAGGGGCAACGGTAGCTCCATCCGGAAGTGCTGCTGCAATTTCATTGAATCCTGTAGCAGCGGGAACTGGTCAGGTTTCTCAAGGATTAAATTTTGTAAGTGGCGATCCGTCATCCGGGCAAAATACTGCAACAATCAATGAAGCGGCTGGCGGCAGCCTTCAAATATCAGTATCCAAGGCTGGACAAGGGCTTGCGCTCAATGGCCCGATTACCGTTTATAACAATATCGCAACGGTTTCCGGAGGCGTCCCCTCTGAACTTGCAACGGTAGATTTAACGGCCCAGACGGCCCCGATATCCGCTACGAATTTATACACCCCAGCGGCCACGGGGATGTTCCGTATCAATGCCTACCTGAAAATAACTACTGCCGGAACATCTCCGGTTCTCGGCCCATTGACCGTTACCTATACAGACGGCACGGATTCAGTGGCGCAAAGCGTAGTCATGTCCCAACAGTTACAAACTGGCGCGACAAGCAACACGGGAAACAACGGAAACACGACTACTAGTGTATTGACCGGCTCTCTTGTGATTTATGCCAAGACTGGCGTGGCTATTCAATACGCAGTGGCTTTCACTGGGACAATCGGCGCAGCTCAATACGAAGTACATCTTAAGCTGGAGGCACTCTAATCCCGCAGGAAATCATATTTTCGGATTTCTCAGGAGGCATGAACGCTTCTGTGGCCGTGGACAAACTTGCGGACAAGGAATGTCTGCTTGCCGAAAATATCCGTTTCGATGAACAAGGGAACATCCTGAATTCAGGAGCCAACTCCGCCCAGAATTCCGTGGCTTTGACTGACGGGACAAGCAGCAATATCCACAGCCTTTTTTATGACCAATCTATCGGAGCGATTGCCGGAGTAGGAACTTCCATCTATTCAGGTGCCCGCCTTGGAGCATTGAGCACCAGCACGATTGCCACCAATCCCCAATCTTCCAAGATGAGTTTCGGAATCGCTCCGAATCGCGTCTATATGGACATTGGTGCAGCTGGCTACTGGATGAATCCAGCTCCCGCAGATTTGATTACTGTGGACTGGGCACCTCCCAGCGTGGCCGGTGGAACTGTCACAGGGCCGAATCTGGCAGGCAGCGGCACGGCAAGTGGCGGCGGAATCGCATGGGCCACGGCTTCAAACATCACCAGCACAAGCGCCTATTCGACTTTTACAGATACGGACGGCGGAGACTCGAATAATCTCTATGCCACCGCATTCGGGTTTGGCGTAGGCGCTCTGGCGGTGACTGGAATTCTAGCGAATGTCACCGTACTTCTTACGGATTCTTCTTACATCGCTCCGGATTCCCCTGAAGGCCATCCTGTCACCGTTCCAGCCTCCGGAAGCACCACAATAACCCTGCGTCTCCTAAAAAACGGAATCCCGACCGGAACGGCAAAGTCCCAGACATTCAACTGGCCATCCACGCCAATAAATCAAACGCTGACCTTCGGGGGAAGTTCCGATAGCTGGGGTACGACATTTACCCAGTCGGATGTCAATGCAGCGAACTTCGGGTTTGTCATTTCCGTGGACAACAACGGTACAGGCATTTTCCGGAACAAGGTCAGATCGGGAAAGATTACGATTTATCAGGGCGCTGGATTTGGAGCCGGAACTGGAGCAGCGGGAACTTTAACCGGAACTTATACATGGAAAGTGACGTTCGTAGCGGCATCCGGAGAAGAGTCGGATGGCTCCATCGCCAGCACATCGGTTGTACTTTCCGCGCAGCAGGGAACCCTGACCAGCATCCCGACTGGAGATACCAGGACATCGGCCAGAAATGTATATCGTAAGGGCGGACTGCTCACAGCCTACTATCTCGTGGGGAATATCGGAGACAACACAACCACAACCTATTCCGACAATCAAAGTGACATTCTGACTCTCACAGAGGCAGTTATTCTTGCTGGCGATACGATTGGCGACGAACCAAATACCAGACTTGGGAATCAGGCTGTCAAATATCCTTCCTACCACTATGACCGCGTCTTTTGGGCCAGTGGCAATCAGCTCATCTGGTCGAAACCCCTCAATGGGTTCGCCTATCCAGTGGATTTCTCTATCCCAGTTGGTGACAGCAAGGACATCACAGGAATTCTATCGCTCGGCGGCGAACTAATCATCTTCAAGCCGGATAGCATCTACAGACTTACCGGAACTGATGAAAATTCCTTTCAGCTTGCCAAGACACTTTCTGCCGTGGGAACGGACTGGCCTTTTACCATTGTCGCTGCCGGGGGAAGCACCAGTGGATTCTACTTCACAGGAAGAATCATCTTCGCCAACCGGCAAGGCATCTGGGTATTCAACGGCTATAACAGTTCCAAGATTTCCCAGAAACTTGATTTGTGGTTCCGGCAGGACGACAAGTCCGCAGTTTCAGGAAGTTCCGTATTCGGACTGAACGGTTTTCATGTTCCGGAGATTTACGATTCTTCCGTGACGATGAACTTCGAGGCCGCAGCCAGCGCCACGTTCTACAGACTAGCGTATGCCGAATCCGGGCAGACGCAAAACAATGCCATGCTTGTTCTGGATTTGGAACGCGGCAACATCACCAAAAGACCATTTGCAGCCTCTTCGATGGTACTTGAACCTGTTTCCGGATATTTCTTTGCAGGAAGCACAAGTGGAATTATAGTCCAATTGGACGATTGGACAGCCTTACAAAACGGTCTGGGCGGAACGGTCAATTTCGATTTCCAATCCAAATACTATGATTTTAAAATGCGAGGCAGCAAGTTCGCTGTCTGGGGGATTGAATTCCTCATCAAGACCAGCGGGGAAGTTGTCACGCCTTACATGTATTTTGACGAAGGCGCCGGGGCGGCTGAAACACTTGGAGGAATAACGACAGGCCCCAGTCCGCAAAGAGTTTTTCGCCAATTGGCTGGAGCCAGCAGCCGTTCTTGCAGGAACATCTCGGTGCGACTGAACGCCAGTATGGTCAATGCCAATCTGGTTTCAGGAATTCCTTCTATTGAAGTGAATCACATCAAGATTTATTACGAACCGCGTCAGGCAAGAGCGCGGACGGGAGAAGGTTAATGCGTAAAGGTCAAGAGACTTATCGCTTGCCTTCCAATTGGGATTCCAAGGACCCGGAACATTTGGAGATTCTGAATCGCACTCTACTTGAAATCAGCCAGAGACTCGATACGATTCAATCCATTGGAGCGCCCAAGCCTCCTTCTCCACAGAACATTACGGCTACCGGGAAACAAGGTGTCATATGGCTTACCTGGCAGCGAATCGCCACTGCCGATGGGTATATCGTGATTGTTGGCAGCGAAAGCACGATGACGAAACTTGTTGGAAGACACAATCTTCCTGATAGCGAGAGTTGCACTTTTCATCTTCCAGTTGGGAATGTGGCGACAACTTTCTATTTCCAGGTATTTTCCTATAGAGGGAACCAGGTTAGCCAGCCATCTCCAACGGTAACGGGAACAAGCATTGCCTATGGAGCGGGAGAGACGGCTCCGCCTTCTCCTCCACAAGACCCGCGCAATCCCAAGATTTCCGGTTTAAGCGGAGGTCCGGTGCGGCCATGAAATATCATTTAGCCATGCCGGAGGATTTCGAACGCTTGACTATGTTCTGTATCCGGAACGGGATACCTGTGCCAAGTCCTGAAACAAGCATCGTGGCCTTTGCGGAGAAGGACGGAGAGATCGTTTACGTGCATATGGCTCATCTTCAGCTTCATCTCGATAATCAATGCCGAGATAGGGAATTCAAGGGTTATGTGGATTTCCGAAAAGTTTTCGAGTGCATCGAACTGGCGATTCCCAAACCTGCAATTCTTTATACCTATCCTAGTTTCGACAATGGAGTACGTATGGCGGAAATCTGCGGTTTCAAGAAAGTTCCGTACCCTTTGATGATGAAGTGCTATAGTTCGGGCAAGGAGAATTGAAATGCCAATAGCCGCCGCGATTCCAGCTATCGGAGGCGCTATTCTGGGTGGCATCGGCGGAGCTTCGAATACCCGCCCTCCTTCTCTCGACAAGACGCAAAAAACCACTCTAGATTCCCTTCTGAAGCAGCTTTATCCGACAGTCGGAACAACCCCAACCGAAGACCCGAAACAACGCGCCTTGATGTTTGGCAATATCGCGCAGGAAGGCGTAGGCGGAGCGAACAGAATTACAAATCAACTGGTCAGTCGAGGATTGGGAAGAAGCGGACTTCTTGCTCGCGGACTTGTAGGCAATTCACAGGCTATCACTGGTGCTCAAAACAACACGGATTTGGCCTTGCAACAGCAGGCAATCAGCCAACGCAACACGACCATTAATCAGATTCTTTCCCTGCTTGGTGTTTCCAATATCCCAGGCCAATCGGGCTTCGGCGGATTCATGTCTGGATTTGCAGGACCGGCAGCAAAGGCGCTCAGTCAGATTAACTTTGGCGGCGGTGGTGGTGGCGGAGGGTTTGTTTAATGCCGACTAATGTAGGCATGCAAATTCCATTTCTAGGTGGTGGTCCAACTATCGCCGAACAGATTCTTCAAGGTCTGCACGAGGGCGCAACGGAACACGCCGAACAGCAAAGAATCGGCCAAGAACAAAAGCGCGTACAGAACGAGACCAGCCGCAATAATGTGCTGAACCGGCTTACACAAACACAAATCGAGCATGAGAATCTGGCCAATCTCTACGAAAAAGAAACCGATCCCATAAAGAAACAGCAACTTTTGACCGAACTTCACGATGCTACATTAAAACTAGGACTAGCCAAACATCAAGCGGCTTATTTCGGTATTGACGCGGATGCACTGACAAAAGCAGTCACACCAGAAGGAATCGAGCCTCCAAAGCCGAAAGCTGGCGAGACTGCCGGGCCTTCACCTTTTGAACAGGAAATGCAGAAGACTGAAAAACTTCTCGGCTCGATGACGCCGGAAGAACAGAGCATCTGGGAAAACGCCAAATCTGTAGCGCAGAGAAGTGTGAGTGCCGCTCCAATTTCGGCGGCTATCGGGAAGATTAGTGAGAACCGACAGGCCATCCACAAGGCCGAACTTGAAACCACGGCCTATAAGGCATGGCAAACGGAATTCACAAAAGAACATGGTCGCCAGCCAAACTCCAAAGAGATTCAGGACTTCCAAACGGCTGGAGCGAGACTTCGCATCGAAGGCATGGAGAATCTCCGGCAGGATAACTATCTGGATACAAACGAACAGGGTGGAACGATTCGCGCTATGACTTCCGGTGAATTTGCCGATGCCAACAAAGCTGAGCCTGGAAGATTCGTAAAGGCCACGGCACAAGTGATTAACGCGACAAAGGCTTCCACGCTCATTGGGGATATCAGGGACGGAATGACGCAAATGGCCAAAGCAAATGCGGCCCTGCCGGAAAAGGGACTTAGTTCAAAGGCAAGAGCATTGCTGGAACTTGCTGCAAAAAGCCCTGAGAATGCCACACAAACAGTTCTGGCTGGCATGGCCGCAGAGAATCTTTCTGGACCTGAACAGGATTATTTGATTGCCCATGCGACTCTGGCTGAACGGGCTATGGCCATGCGCGGATTGCAAGGTCAGGGAGCTGGTTCTGATTCCCAACGAGCAGCTATCGTGGCCATGCTTCCGGGATTCGCCACGGCGGATAAGAAGATGGCCGAAAAGCAACTCAAGACTCTGGCAAACAATGTGGACAATGTGGAGCGCGGAATACCGAAGGTTGGAAAGATGTCGCGGCAATCGGCGGGAGAAGCGGCAGGAGATGGAACCTCCGAGAGTAAGGCGACTCATCGCTACAATCCTGATACGGGGAAGATTGAGGAGATTAAACCCTAGTGCCGGATAAGAATGTCCAGCTTCCGGATGGCCGCGTCGTGTCATTTCCTGATTCCATGTCGGATGTGGATATTGCCACGGCTATCAAAACACACCTTTCTCCAAGTGCAGCAGAGCAAGCCCACGAACAAACAAAACAATCTGCTCTGGCTTTGATGAACAAGGAATTGCCGGACAAAATTCCCACGGCTCTTTCAGCCCCTATGGGAGGTGGTTCTGGATTCGTTAACGAAATGGACCCACAAGTTCTGGAGAATATCCAGAAGCAGAATGCCAAATCCGGCGTGACAATGCTCACGAGCGAAGGAGCTTCGTCTCTTCCTTTGCTAGCTAGGGCTGGTATCACCGGGCTTGTAGCCGGTGGAATGGAAAAGGCAGGCGGGGCCAGTACCAGTGAGGCAGCGAATGCTGGTCTTCTGCAAGGAGCTTTGCCTGAGATTGGCGGTGCTGCTCTTTCCGAAACAGCTGGGAAAGTATCATCTATGGCTGGACCGGCCCTTGCCAGAGTATTAAGACTGACTCCTAAATCCGTGCAGTTTGGACGCGAACCAGCAGAAGAGGTTCTACAACGCGGCCTCGCATCCGGAAATCTTAAAACTATCAAGGGCAGCATCGTAGATGCCAGCAAACAGGTGACTTCCGATTTGAACGATGCGCTCAAGTCTACCAAGGGAACGGTGAACGCGGAAAATCTATCTCTCGATGTGGCCAACCAAATGGGCGGAATTGCCGGTAATCGTTTCCTAAAAGTGGTGGACGACGCTGCGGAAAAACTGGGCCTGCGGACGAATCAGCTTTCTAATCTTTCGGCAGCCGACGCCAATGCGCTAAAGCAGGAAGTGGCGCGACAATCCAAATTCGTGGAAGGCGACATGCGACCTTCGGTTGCCAATGGAGGGAAAGTTTTTGGCGGAAAACTCAAGGATGAAATGATTAAGCTCAATCCACGAGTACAGCCACTTTTGGAATCTAGCGCCAATCTGACCGAGGCATCGAAGGGTGCCGATTACGCCGTGAGAGCGGAAAAAGTAGGGCAAGGCAAGGGATTGCTAGGCGGGGTGCAGCTGAATAAACCGGGAACCTACGTCAGGGCTATCACGGACAGGCCGGGCGCTCCGCAGATGCTCTACAGTATTGCGAATTCCCTAAAAGACCATACTTCCGTAGCGAATGCTTTGCGGATAGCTTATGCCCTTGCTTATGGTGGTAATCCATCAGGAGATGAAACTCAATGAAACGCTATCTTATATTATTACTGTTGCTGATTGGCTTTCCTGTTTTTGGTCAACGCCTTGTCACTGGAACCAGCGGCGCAATAACTATAAATGTGAATGAAAGCAATGATTTCCAAGTGATAATTACCGGGAATATCACTTCTGTTACTTTGACCACGACTTCCGGAACTCCTAACGGCAAACAAATATCTGTTTTATTCACGGAGAATTCCGTTGGCGGTTTCTCTGTAACTTTCGGTGGAAATCTAACGAGCACTTGCTCAGTTACAACCACGGCCAATGCCACGACAATTTGCCGCTGGCAATACAATTCTAGCGCGAACACCTGGGGCGATGCAGGTGGTGGAGGTGGCGGCATCTCTTCCGTATCTTCCCTGCCTGCTACCTGTACGCCGGGAGTAACAGCCCCGGTACAGCTCTCTACGTCTCCTTATGGAGTTTTTTATTGCTCGGCGACAAATACATGGTCTGGTCAAAGCGCTACAGGTTCCGTTAATCCGGTGGCTTTTGGTGCAAAGTTTGACGGCAAGGCTTGCTTTGGCAATGTCGATACCATCGTAGTTACAAGCGCGTCGAATCAGGTAACCTGCAATCATGCCGCATGGACTTCCACGGCAGTAGACGGCGGAAAACAGTTCACTGCATCAAATGGCTGTTGCGGTGTGGCGCAGAACTATCTTGGCGTCGCTCTTTTCCCGCAAGTCGGCATGCACATCTGCAAGGCAACGGATTCCGGCTCAAGCGGAGTGGGAATCGTAAACGCCACCACGGCAAATATCTGCAAGGACTCCGATGGCACGGCGGCAACGGCATCCTCCAGCTGTTCTGGGGCCGGTTGCATCATTGTCTGGGCCACGAACGACGACGCAGCCATAACTTCAGCGGAGACTGCCTGGCAAACAGCAGGTAAATGCGGTTCGATGAATCTTCCTGCCGGCATTACGGCTGTCCTCAAGGGGCATTTCAACAATCCCGGAACCTCCTGCCTAGGCATGGAACCGCAAGCGGACTACACGGCAGAAGTAGATGGCGAAGGAATCGGGGCTACGGTTATTGGACTCTTCTCCGGCTTCGATTTCACTTCCGGCAGTTGTCCCACGTTCAATGCCGTGCCTACCTGTTTCGGCGGATACCTCGAATCTTCTTTTAAAGACCTGCAATGGAACGGATTCGGGTTGGGTAATACCGCTGCGGCGGCTCTGACCACTCTTTTAGGGCCAGGGCTTGGAGCGCAATGGTCGCAATTCGGCTGCATGGCCTTCGGTGGTTCGGACGCCAACCTGATTGGTTTCACCTTCAGTGGAGTCGGTGTAAGGACTTGGGGCGGTCCTATCGTGGATGGCTGCGGGAAAATAGGCTGCAAAGTCTCTGCGACTATCGCCAAAATATATTACGGATTCTGCGGCGACACGCTTGGAGCCAATCTGCAAATTACTTCCGGTGGAGATTTGACGGATTTCGGGAGCGACTACGGCTCATCCGGTGGAACCATCGTCTTTGAAAACAACGGACGCTATCACGGAATCGGCAGCAATCTGTTTGCTTGCGGCCCCGCAAATACCACAGCCATCTACATGGCCAACGGTACGAACAATACCACGATTCTGGATGGTTCGCGGTGGAACTGCACGACCGCTACGAGCAACGGAGCCTTTCTAAACCAGGCCACCAATAAACTGATTCTTTCTGGAGGTTCAACCATCGGCGGAACGACCGCGGCCATCAACAGAAGCTCCGGCCTTGTTTTCACTTCCCCGGACACCATTTTCGCAGCTGGTGCGGTTACCAGTCTCGCTCCCGCCTGCACTTTCACCAGCGGTGGGGGCACTTCTCCTTCCTGCGCCTTGCAGGCAGGCAGCACCAACGAAAAGGGCGTCATCATCGCCACAACGGGAACGGGCGCTCCAGGCAACGTAGGAACGATTACGTTGACTTTTGCCGGAACCTATTCAGGGCCAAACGCTCAGCCGCCTCCCTGTATGCCTTACATCGACAACAGCGGTACGGCTTGGGGAAACGAGGCCGTGGCACAGATGAATACCCAGTCTACAACGGCTCCGGTGATTGCATGGTCGAATGATTCCACGGCAGTCCTGACCGCTCTGGCAACTTCTTCTCCTTACAGGATCGGATACGTATGCATAGCCCGATGATTATTTTTCTTGCACTGTTCTTGCTGTTCGGCCAGGAGGAGAATCCTCACGCCAGAGCCATGTCAATTTATCCTCATCCCAAGCCTCCAACACATCTGGTCCATTACGCACTGGATGTGCAGATCGTTCTGGAGCACAAGCATCTTTTCTGGACTTCACGTGAGCCTTATCACGGGAAGGTGCAGATTCAGCAAGTCAGACCGACTGGCGGCTGGTGGATAGTCGCTACACGGGAAACAGATGTAAACGGAAAGATTCAGGAGACAGTGGATGTGGATTCCACCTGGCCGCAGCATCTTCTTTTCGTTCTACTGGATGGTCATACACAGGTCGGTTCCATCGAAGCCGACATTGGACAGAACATCCTGAGATTGGAGACCCGTTGAAAAGATTCCTGGCTCTTTCTTTAATCGCAGTAGTGTGGCCAAGCCTCGCCAGTGCCATGCCTGCAAGTCATTTTGCGGGAGCGTTCGCACATCCACAGGCTCCGCCGCAAAGTACCATCCCACCTCTCCCGGCGGCTCCCTCACTTGACCCTACGCCCATTGCTGCGGCTCTTGGCCAATCAGCAGCCTTTACCCAGGCTCTTGCGGCCAGTGTGACTTCGCTCGGCCAATTCCAATACGCCGATGAAAGACGCCTAGACGCCCACGACAACCTCCTCACAGGCCTACAGCAGCAAATCAACGTCACGCGTCCCGGCCAGAATGAAGTCTTGCTGGTCATTCCAACTTCCTCGCCCGTGGGCTGGTCTGGCGTACCTGTAACAGTCACGGAGTTTCAGGGCAATCAGAGAACGCGCAGGATATTTGACTTCACGAACGTGCATCAGGTGAGGCTTTGCCAGAATCTTTCGCTCGCTTTGGCTGGCGGTGTTCTGAATCTGGAACAATCGACAAATCAGACCACGTGGAAAGTATTGGCAAGCGCCGACATGGGCCTGAAAGGCATCTCTTGTTCGGCCTGGACAGCCTATTCGATGCCGCAATCGGATGCCGTGGTGCGCGTGACGGGAGCCAACCCACTATCTACTGTCGCTACACCTAATTGGT
>Ga0137397_10002429_pt1 | contig 12983 bp, 12 predicted proteins | sample czorhiz116metaG_FD_106658 | JGI IMG/M metagenome (GOLD analysis project Ga0137397, IMG submission 106658) | Vadose zone soil microbial communities from Angelo Coast Range Reserve, California, USA - czorhiz1.16 metaG | ecosystem: Environmental > Terrestrial > Soil > Vadose zone | place: USA... | reverse complement strand
GTTCCGGTACCTATACAGCGGAGTTTAAGCTCGATGAGCGCACCACCTTCTTGCGCTGGGTCGGGACCATGGATGGCCACAAGATCGAGAGCTTGGAGGTCATTGTGGACAACGAGGATGGGCTGATCGTGGAGCGCACTATTGCCCTTCGGCCATTACCGGCGGTGAAACTATTCCGCGACGCCATGTATGCGTCGCGCTCAAGGATAAGCTGCCGCCCGATGTTTGGGACTACCCAACGCCGTAGGGCTTGGGGTTAGCAGCCAACGCGCTTGCAGATGCCAGGGCAGCCAGAAGGATGGACACGATGCTCGCTTACCGACTGCTGAATGCGCAGACACAACCAGAGTTTCAGGAAATTCTGGAGCCGCACGCCGGACCTGGCCAGGTCGTCGTCAAAGTCGCCGGTTCCGGCTTGTGCCATACCGACTTCACCGTCGTGTCTCGCGAACGAAGCTACTGGAAGGACGATCCGCCACCCTTCACGCTGGGGCACGAGATCGCCGGTTGGGTGGAAGAGCTGGGAACCGGAGTAAAGGGGTTCCAGCGTGGCGACGCAGTCGCGGTCAATCCGTCCTGGGCCAGCTGCGGACGCTGTCACATGTGCCGGTCGGGGGAGGAGAACCATTGTCTGTACCAGAAGGCGATTCGCGCTCCCGGTGTCGGTTACGATGGAGGACACGCGCCATACGTCCTGGTCCCCGAGGCGAGGTTTCTCGTTCTCATCGGCAATCTCAACCCGGTGGAGGCCGCGCCCCTTACGGACGCCGGCCTCACGACATATGCCGCGATCAAGCCAGCGCTTCCCGGGATTTATCCGGGCAGCACCGCGGTCGTGATCGGCATCGGTGGTTTGGGACTCTATGCGATTCAATTCCTTCGGCAGCTAACCGGCGCACGAATCGTCGCGGTCGATTCGAGTGAAGCCAGGCTGAAGCTGGCCCGAGAGTACGGCGCCGACGACATTGTCACGAGTGGTGCGGGCGCCGCAGGCCAGATCCGCGAGCTTAGCCGCGGGATCGGGGCGGCATTTGTCCTGGATTGCGTGGGAGTGAATGAGACCCTCGCCACAGGCGTCGCCGCCCTCTCGTGGAAGAGCCGCCTGGCTATGGTCGGTGCTGGGGGCGGCTCCATTCCGTTCGACTTCTTCAAGGTACCTCCCTGGCGCCCAGCTGGCGACGAGCTTGAACGGCGGCAGCGTTGCGTTGAAGGAGGTCCTCGACATGGCCGCTCTGGGTCGGATCAAGACCCTCGTGGACCGCTATCCTCTCAGCGCTGTGAAACAGGCGTACGACGATTTCAAGCACGGACATCTCGTCGGTCGCGCGGTGGTGATTCCCGATGGATTGGAAGCACACGTGGCGTGATCGTACGAGCAAGGGTGCTGTTGACTCAAAAAGGTACTTAATAGCTGGAAGCGAATTCAAGTCGCTTCGTTGAAAGGAGGAAATGACAATGACCACACCCGAAGTAAGCGGAAAAGGTCCGTTGTTTTTCGAGACGCTAAACGTACGCCAGGAAGGGGCTGTTCTATTCGTGGAAATTTCCGCCCCGCCGATGAATCTTCTGGGGCCTGCTCTCGTCCGCGACCTGGTGTCACTCATTCAGCTCACCGAAGCCAACGACGCCTATCAGGTGCTCGTGTTCAAGAGCGCGGACCCCGACTACTTCATTTCCCACGTTGATGTGACGCGGATAAGAGAGAACCGGGACGCAGCAGCGAAGCTGAACGGTGACGCGTCGATCGGCCAATTGCTTCGCCATCTGAGCTTAAGCCGCCTCATTACCATCGCTCAAATCGAGGGTCGCGTACGCGGCGTGGGCAGCGAGTTCATACTCGCGTGCGATATACGCTTCGCCGCGCGGGAGTCCGCAATTTTTGGTCAGTTCGAGGCGGCGTTTGGTGTGATCCCGGGCGCAGGCGGTGCCCAACATCTCGTCCGCCTCATGGGCCGTGCCCGTGCACTAGAAGTCATGTTGAGCGCGGAGGATTACGACGCCGACTTGGCTGAACGGTACGGCTGGATCAATCGCGCGTTGCCCGCCAACACGCTCGATCATTTCGTCGGCTCGCTGGCTCATCGGATCGCCAGGTTTCCGGCCGCCGGCCATGCCGTGGTTAAGCAAAGGGTCAATGCAATCGCGCTTGCACCAGCCGAGGATATCCGTCGCGATTCCGATCTCTTCCTCGAGGGAACACAGAGTGCTGAATTCCAGGAACGGACGCAGGCAGCGATGAAACGCGGCTTTCAGACGCGAAGCGCGGAGATGAATTTGGCTCGAATGGTAGGCGACCTGGACAAACACAGTACAAATCAGGCAGACCACGATGCGTGAGCATTGTGAATAATTCGACCCATTAGAATCAAGGAGCACACATGTCAACAATCCACTTCAAAAAGACGACCACCTCGACCCCCGAGCAGTTTATTGCCGGGCTCACCGACTTCGGGCCGGGCCGCTCGAAGCTCTTTGGCAATAGCACCGACCAGTACCTTAAGGTTCATCAGAAGGGCTCAGTGTCCGCCGATGTCACTGAGGGCTCGGGAGGCATATGGGAACGACTGCACTACGACTGGTCCGATCCTCGACACGTTGTTCTCACAACCACGGACTCGAATTTGTGGGGAGGTCACTCCGGCCATACCTACACCCTCACACGGCAGCCCAATGGCACGACCGATCTGGACGTCGTGATCGTGCGCGAGGGCAAGAACTTCAAGGGGCGGATGCTCGGCCTCTTCCTCGGGATTATCGGCAAGGGGGTTCTCGAGAAGGCGTTTGCAAACTCCCTCAAGGCCATCGAAGCACGGAACTCCGAGGTCAGCGATGCACGGAACTCCAGGGTCAGCGCGAAGGCAAAGGCCTAAGCTAAACGACTGTGCGCTGAGCTACCGGCCTTCCGCACGTCATTTCGGGAGTCGCGTCCGGCGTCGTCGGTCCCCGCGGCTCTTTGGCCATGACTTGTGGCCATCTTCAGAGGGGAGAAAACGTGTCGGGTGCAATCAACATTGATCGCCGCCGCTTCTTCTGTACTGCCGCGATGATCGTCGGTGCGACCCGGCTGGGCATGATCACGTCTGCGTATGGGCAAACTGGAAAGCCGAGAGCGCCAGCTCAACTACCGACTGAAGGTCAGATGCCTTCATTCGGGCGCGTGACCGAGTGGCTCAATTCAAAGCCGCTCACAACCGCCGACCTGCGCGGCAAGGTCGTGTTGACCAGTTTCTGGACGTATTCCTGTATCAATTGGCGCCGCCAACTCCCGTACGTTCGCGCCTGGGCGGAAAAATACAGCGATGAAGGATTGGTCGTGATTGGCGTGCACTCGCCCGAGTTCGCCTTTGAGAAGAACGTCGCTAATGTTCGCTGGGCTGCGAAAGAGATGAGGGTCGATTATCCAGTCGTGATGGATAACGAGTTTGGCATATGGCGTGCGTTCAAGAACCAATATTGGCCGGCTCTGTATTTCGTCGATGCACGGGGTCGTATTCGCCATCATCAATTTGGCGAAGGCGAATACCAACAGTCGGAGCTTGTTATTCAACAGTTGCTCGTAGACGCGGGAATCGGCGACGTCAAGCAAGGCATGGTTTCTATTATTGGCGAGGGAACGGAAGCTCCCGGGGATTGGACCGAGTTGAGGTCTCCGGAAAATTACGTCGGTTATGAACGTACTGAGGGCTTTAAGTCTCGTGGAGGCGCAATACCAGATCAACGTCGGCTTTATGTTATGCCTGCGACGCTAAATCTAAATCAATGGGCTTTAACGGGTGATTGGACGATAGAGAAACAACGGATCATCCTGAACAACGCGAATGGGCGCATCGCGTACCGCTTCCATGCCCGCGATCTCCATCTGGTCATGGGACCGGCGGCGCCTGGAACTTCGGTGCGTTTTCGCGTGCTCATCGATGGAAATGTCCCCGACGCAGCTCACGGAATTGATGTAGACGATCAAGGTCGTGGCACAGTGTCGCAGTCGCGAATGTATCAGCTGATTCGACAGCCGAAACCCAGCGTGGACCGACAGTTCGAGATCGAGTTCATCGATTCGGGAGTGGAAGCGTTTTCCTTCACGTTTGGTTAATTGTGTTTATGATTACCGCCCGCGGTGCAGAGACTGTATGTGAAAGTGATCGACCGATACCATCGTCTAATAGATTCCTTTCCACAATTCTGACGTAATCGCATGTGTCTTGATTCTGACGAGTCGGATCTGAACGTGACATATTTGGAAGAAGCGCGGAGTAAGCATGACGAAAGGGTCCGCTTTCGCTTTATTGCTGGTTGCAGTCGCAATAGTGTTCGGCGTTGTCGCCTTAACCGCCGCTGCATCTCGACACGCTGAAAAACAACCCATCCCGATTTTCGTAACCAAAATTCCTCCCGGATACCGGGACTGGAGATTGATCTCCGTGGCGCGCGAAGAAGGGAGCCTGGATGACATCCGAGCCATTCTGGGTAACGACTCAGCCATCAATGCCTATCGCGAAAGGAAGAGTTCATTCCAGGACGGCGCGATTATTGCCCGAATCGCCTGGAGCCTCGAGGCGTCAGAGGAAAACAACAGGGTCTTTGGCAGCCCGCAATCCTTCGTCGCCGGACTGCCCAAAAACGGCGTTCAGTTTATGGTCAAGGACTCCAAAAAATACGCTTCAACCGGCGGCTGGGGATACGGACAATTTAACGACGGCAAACCTGCCGAAGACGCTATGCTCAAAGCCTGTTTCCCCTGCCACCAGGCGATCAAAGATCCCGATTTCGTCTTCACCCGTTACGCGCCTTGATGCTGAGAATCGCAGTACGAGGCACGAACAACGACCGCAAGGAGAGTGAACATCTCGCTACGGTCGTCCCCCACAACTCAGGAGGTTAGCCATGACCACTAAGACAGCCCGTAGCAAAGAGGCGAGTGTTGACTTGAAGCTTGAGGCCGTCGTGATCCCGGTGTCAGACGTCGAGCGTGCAAAGGAGTTTTACGGGAATCTCGGTTGGAGGCTCGACGCTGACTTCGCGTTTGATAACGGATTCCGCGTCGTCCAATTCACTCCGCCGGCTTCGGCATGCTCGATCCAGTTCGGCACGAACATCACGTCGGCCATGCCCGGTTCAGCCCAGGGACTGTACCTGATCGTCTCCGACATCGCAGCTGCGCGCGAGGGACTCGTCGCGCGCGGCATCGAGGTCAGCAAAGTATTTTACCCCGCGGCGCCGGGCGCTCAGTTCGGGTCCAACGGCGCGAACGGTCGCGTCAGCGGACCCGCGCCTGATCACGCCAGCTACCGCTCCTTCGCTACGCTCACTGATCCGGATGGCAACGGCTGGCTGATCCAGGAGATTACTGTGCGGCTGCCAGGCCGGATGGATACCGCTCATACGGAATTCGCATCCGTTGCGGATCTGGCGCAGGCGCTTCGCCGTGCGGAGGGGGCCCACGGCGAACATGAAAAGCGCATCGGCCAGCGGGACGCCAACTGGTCCGACTGGTATGCCGCGTACATGGTTGCGGAACAGGCCGGCGAGGAACTGCCGCAATGAACACTTACGAGGTCCTTCGTGCAGCGGCATTTTGACGCGATCGTCATCGGGACGGGCCAGGCGGGGCCGTCTTTGGCGGCCCGGTTTGCGACAGCTGGCATGGCGGTCGCCGTTATTGAACGCGACAAGTTTGGCGGCACATGCGTGAATACGGGATGCATACCGACAAAGACCCTTATCTCAAGCGCGTACGCGGTCCATGTTGCGCGCCGGGGCTCCGAATATGGTTTTGCGATTGCTGGCGATGTGCGCGTGGATATGAAGCGTGTCAAAGCACGCAAGGATGAAGTTTCTGGCCGGTCGACCAAGGGCGTAGAGGAATCGCTGCGAGGACTTAAGAATTGTAGGGTCGTTGAGGGCCATGCCCGCTTCCAGTCGCCCCGCACGGTTGTGGTCAATGGCGAGGTCCTGGAGGCCAACAAAGTTTTTATCAATGTTGGCGGGCGCGCCTCTGTTCCACCAATCCAGGGCATTCACGATGTCCCGTTTCTCACGAACTCATCGATCATGGATGTCGATTTTGTGCCAGAGCATCTCGTCATCATCGGCGGAAGCTATGTCGGGTTGGAATTCGCTCAGATGTATCGCCGCTTCGGGAGCGAAGTCACCGTGGTTGAGATGGGACCGCGCCTGATCACACGTGAAGACGCAGATGTTTCCGAAGCCGTCCGTGGAATCCTGGAGATTGAGGGAATACGGATTCGGTTGAATGCGGAATGTATATCACTGAGGACGCACGAGGGCCGGATCGCAGTCGGCATGGAATGCAACGATAGACCGCCCGAGGTATTGGGTACTCATGTTCTTCTAGCCGTCGGCCGTACTCCCAACACACACGACCTCGGTCTCGACCACGCCGGCGTTGCAACCGACCAACGCGGCTACATCATCGTAGATGATCAACTTCAGACGAACGTGCCCGGCATCTGGGCCCTCGGTGACTGCAACGGCCGCGGCGCCTTTACGCACACTTCATACAACGACTATGAGATCGTCGCCGATAATCTTCTGAACGCAGACCATCGCCGTGTGTCCGACCGGATCCAGACGTACGCTTTGTTTACGGATCCGCCCCTGGGCCGCTGCGGCATGACGGACGTCGACATACGAAAATCTGGGCGTCCTGCACTCGTTGCGAAATATCCGATGAGCCGAGTGACCCGGGCCGTTGAGAAAGGTGAGACACAAGGTTTCATCAAAATCTTTGTCGATGCGGAAACTAAACAGATTCTCGGTGCTGCAATTCTCGGGACCGGCGGCGATGAAGTCGTTCACGTTTTGCTGGATATCATGTATGCGAAGGCGTCGTATACGGTACTTCAGCGCGCAATGCATATTCATCCGACCGTTTCAAAATTTCTGCCTACTGTTTTGTCCAAACTGGAATCCTTGGCGTAGCCGCCGCGCACGAGAGAAGCGAATGGCTCTGAGTTTGAAAAAGAGATCACTGCAACTGGCGTCATCGATCCGTACAAGACGCATTTACGAGAAAGGCAAGCTTTCGGATCGTCGGCGCCGGGCAAGTTCCGAGAGGCGGGCCGGATTTTTGGGCCATGATTAGAACACCACGTGGATGACTGGAATGATGACTCAAGCGCGCCTTAACTCCGCTGATTGCGTATTCTCTTTAGCATCCCGTGCCTTGGATTTTGTTAATGGGTAAATCCTCTCTATTCTTGGTTACTAAACTTGAACAGGACCTTTCCGTTGCGATTCCACTTCAGAGACTGCTCGAAAGCTTCCTTGAATTCCTCAAGCGGATATACACGCTCTATTGTCGCGGATAAAGATCCATCGGCGATTAGATCGCCCAGCTTCTGGTAAATCTCCTGGATTTCTGTGCGGGGCGCATTGCGTATCCAATTGATGAGCCAGAATCCATGGAGGCTCAGATTGCTGTAGATGAAGTCCGCGAGCGGGAGTACAGGGAACTGTCCACTTAGATTCGCGTACAGGACAATCGCGCCGCCGGCCTTGAGTGACTTGGCCAACTCGCCAACGGGACTTCCACCCACCGTATCGAGGACAAGACTAAGCTTCTTTCCGTCGAGAGCCTTGTCAATATCCTTGTGTAGATTGTCGCCGCTCAGGACTACACGGTCACCTCCCCATTGCCGCACTTGTTCAGCCGCTTCTTCGCGGCGGACGACATTTAGGGTCTTGAGCCCGGCGAGCTTCGCGAGCGCAATAATGTACTGCCCCATGGCCGCGTTGGCTGCAGTTTGACCAATCCAGTCCCCAGGCATCAGCGAAACGTATCGTTTCAGCAAAAGATATGCCGTGGCAGGATTAATCCCGATCATCGAAAGTTGCAGAGGGTCCACTTTGGCGCTCATTGGTACGATGTTGCGCACCGGAGCGACGACCTGGTCTGCCCACGTGCCCTGCTCGTAGGTCGGAAGAATCAGGACTCGCTCACCCTGAAGAGAAACATCAACGTTCGAGCCCGTTCGGGTGACTCGACCAATGCCTTCAGCACCTACGGAAGACGGTAGGGCAGAGGGCCGCAAACCGTAGGTGCCACGGACGAATAGAAAGTCCGATGGATTAATCGGCGCCGCTTCCATAGAGATAAGAACATCTTCCGTGCCAAGAGCCGGCTCGGCGGCGACCTTGAGTTCGGTGACATCCAAAGGCTCGCCGTGAGCCAGGAATTGCAACTGCCGCATAACAATCCCCCTTTCGCTTCAAAAGTGATTCCTTGCGATTCCTATTTCTCTTCCCGCCACTCTGCGTAAAGCTGCGTGATCGCCCCGCCGATGGTGAATCCCCAGGAAAACATAAAGAAATTCTCGAATTTTGTTGGCACGACGTACCGGTGCTGTGCCTCTTCCGCGGGCACACCCGCTTTGAACATGTTGCCCGTTTGCTCGGCGATGTCGTCAAAGACCTCGCGTACCGCGGCGATACCGCTCTGCCCGCAAAGTTGGCCATGCCCCGGCACGAACAACGTGTCCTTATCCCACGACGCAAAAGTCTCCAGCGTCGCGCGCCACCCGAAAACCGTCGTCTTCTCGTCAAGGCACGCGGGATACCACCCGTTAGCCAGTAAATCGCCCGTGTACACCACATTCTGTTCGGGCACGCGCACCACCATGTCCGTTCCGGAGTGTCCCGGATACGATTCAATCACCGCAGTCAGTCCGCCCAGTTCGACCTTCATTGGCAGCTTCGCCGGATCGAGCGGACGATTCGGCACCGCCAGCACGCTCGCATTCGCAAGCTGGAATACCGTCTTGAACGCATTCAAGTCACTTTGCGCGTGCGCGCGTTCCACCTCGGACTTGGCATCCTTCACGCGCTTTTCAAACGCCCCAAGCGCCGCCGCCTGATCCGCTCCCTGGAGCGGCGTGTAGCTATCCACAATTCGCCTCGCCGCCGCCGAGTGCGCCCATACCTCTATGCCCCTGGTGCCGTAAAAGGCATTCCCTATCGAGTGGTCGAGATGATAGTGCGTATCCAGCGCCCCCTTTACCGGCGCCTGGCTCACCATGCGCAGCGCGTCCATTTGAAAGGACGCGCCTGCCGGTGTTGCGAATCCTTCCACCAGGAGTGCCGCATCCCGCCCTACCAGAAAGCCGCCGTTACACACGGTCGTGTTTCCCTTTGACCAATCGGAAATCGTCGCGTACAGTCCGTTGCCGATCTTCCGCACTGACGCAAAGCCCTTATCGACCAGCGGTGTTTTCGAAATGCGCGTGTCGCCCGTGTCGCCGGTCGCCCCGGTCACTAGGATTTTCTTCCGAGCCATGATCTCTCCCTACTCGCTATTTGGTCCTATCGAAAATGCGGCAACCGACGGTCCATCTTCCAGGTGGCGCGATCTGTGAGAGGACTTCCCCGGGCACGTATCGAAAATCTTACGGGAGAGTGGACAACTGCGCGAAGCGCGGACCTCAGCCTGCCGGCTATCAGCCGCCGAGTCGAGAAAAGGCCCCCGCTCCGCCGTCGATAGCGAAGTCTGCCCCAACGACGTAGATTGAGTCGTCTGACGCTAAATATACGGCCAGCTTCGCGATCTCCAACGGCTCCGCGATTCTTTTGCTGGGATTGTTGCCGCGAAGGACATCTTTAATGGCATCGCCCTCTTTCTCCCCGGGAACTCGGCCGAACATTTCAGTGTCGGTGGGGCCAGGACTCAGAGCATTCACTCGAATTTTTCTATCCGCGAGCTCTGCACTCATGGTTCTAGCGAAAATGGAAATTCCCGCTTTGATCGCCGACATCACGGTCGTAGTGGGCCAGGCTGTTTTAACTGTCACTGACGAATTGACGATCACGGAAGAGCCACTTTTCAAAAGAGGAACTGCCTTTTGAATCGTGAAAAATGTCCCCTTCAAGTTGACGGCAACCAGCTTGTCAAACGTATCTTCTTCGACGGCTTCGAAGGGCCCGAATCGACTGAAGCCGGCGTTCGCAAAGACCACATCGAGATGGCCGAATTCAGCTTTGATTTTTGAGTAAAGACTATCGAGATCCGATAGCTTGCTGACATCAGCCCGGAATGCCAGAGCGTTAGGCCCGAGCGTACTTCTGGCCTCTTTCAACGCCTTCTCATCCGTGCCGCAAATTGCGACACGAGCACCTTCACGTTCGAATTCCTGGGCAGTGGCCAGACCAATTCCTCGTGTCCCTCCAGTAATCAGGACGTTCTTATTTTCCAGTTTTCCCATTTTTCCTTCCATTTCCGTAACCGAATAGTGGCAGTTTCAGTTCCCGGCGGCCTATGAGAGCAATCGAAACTCTTCTGGATCAACTAAAGTGAACCTGAAGTCGTCTAAGGTCAGTGGTCTGCCTGTTTGCACAAAGTTATAGTGATGCTCGAACACCACTTGCGAGCTGTTCCATCTTCGAAACGCGTACCAGCTTAGAGTGCAGATTGCCCCGGACGCGGCGACCAGGTCGAGAGTCCATGCAGAATTCGTCTCACCTGCAACGTCTCCAGATACAGGCGTCTCTCGAATGAATATGGACAGGCCACCAACCTCCGCCATGACGTGTAGCGGAACCAGAAAGCTCATGAGAAGCGATCGCACCTGCGCCTTCCCACGAATCGGCTCGTCGCGCCTTTCGTCACTGGCCTCGACATCGTCGGCGTAAAATTCGTCGAAGATATCAAGATACTCTTCATAACTGTTGCAGATGTCGGCCCTGATGATCGCTGTATTCAGGACCCGGTCCCTCATCCGCGTTCCGCTGTATAAGTCATTGTCAAAGTGATCTGCGAAGGCGAATCTATTATGTTGCTCGTTCATCGAATCCTCCTCAAGTGTTAGACAATTACTCGACTCACTCAGGCTCAATGTTGGCCGCCGCTGCTTCCGAGTTTCAGAAACTGGCCTACCTTCTCAGCGGTCCCGCCAATAGACCGAGCCAGGCTGAGTTTCGCTACATTGTGGGCGAACACACTGCTGATATAGTCCAGTTCGGCTGCGGCTACGGCATCCTGCGATCGCACCACCTCGACGTTGTCGGTAATGCCCGCCGCGTAGCTTTGTCGCGTCAATCGGAGGTTCTCCCCGATCACTTCGCGATTTTTCTGCGCGACCTCAACCTGTCTGGAGGCCGCCTGCAAGTCCAGCCAGGCATTCCGAACTTCGCTCTCGATGTGGCCGATCGTATCTTCGACCTCGGCTTGGCGCTGTACGAGCGCGGCATCCGCCTGCTCGATTTCGCCTTCCGTGCGGCCTCCCTGCCAGATCGGGATGCGAAGCGTTCCCGCAATCGAAAACGTGCCATGTGACTGGGCAGGATTCGTTCCGATCACACCGTAATCAGCGCTGAACGTGAGCGAGGGTAGCCGTTCCGCCCGCGCGGCGGCGCTCGAACGCTCCGCGGCTCGGACCTGCGCTCGTGCGGCCTTCAAATCCGACCGCTGGTCGAAAGCTTGTTTGAGCGCGTCCTCAAAACTGACCGCCGGAGCCGGCGCGAAGGGAATATCGTCGGTGAGTTCGAAAGCATCAGACGGCGGGAGCCCAGTGAGGCGAGCGAGGTTTATCTTTTGCTTCGCCAGATCGTTCTGCAAGGAAACGAGGCGTTGCTCCTGAGTGAGCGTTTCTACCTGGCTCCGGTTAACATCGATCTGCGCCACAAGCCCGGCGGCACGGTCCTGCGAGGCTTGTTGTAATAGAGCGTTCGCCGTTTCCAGTTGCGCTCGCGCAGATTCGACGCGGGCCTGAGCGGCGATCACTTGCAGATAGGCGCCGCCGACCGCCAATACCACCAGATCGCGCGCATCCTTGAAAAGGAATTCAGCAGCGCGCACGTTTTCCGAGGCGGCGCGATAGTTGTTCAGGGCCGTCAAATCAGCCACGGTTTGGGATAATCCTGCGCGTAGATCGAAATAATTGAACGGTCCGACCACAGGCGGGATTGTCAGACCGGGAACGGGTGATCCGAATCGAACTCCCAGGGCTCTGAGGTCGACCTGCGTCGCGACTTCGGTCAAGTAGCTATTCACATTCGGCAGGAGAGCGCTGCGAGCCGCGCGGCTTTCTCCGTGGGATTGCCGTACCGCCTGTGACATACCGACCGCCCCCAAGTTGTATGCCATGCCTCGCTCAATCGCTTCCCGCAGACTGAGCTTGCCTGAGAACGGCAGCTTGTTTGAGCTGTTGGCGCTTCCGGCATACGGCCCCTGTACTTGAATTGACGGATTCAGCGTATTGACGCTCGTGGTGGTGCCGGGTATGGCAGTTTGCGTAGAGACGACAGACCCGTTTCCCGCCAGACGGCCGGAGAGTGGAAGCGAATTCGCCGTCTGACCTCGGGCGGACAGACCCGAGCTTAGCAGCGCTCCCATGAGGATAATCCGCGCTGTGGCGAAACAAGAGTTCTTGAACTGTAGAAAGGTGTTCATATGGTTCTTGTGTTGTCGGCTAACTGAGCTGACTTCGAAACCTCCAGATGCTCACTGTCAGGAGCGCCAGCGTCAGCGCAGCCAGGCCAAAGAAGCTGGTCCAAAGATCGCCGAAACCGCTGCCCTTAATGAGGCAGCCGCGGGCAATTGTCGCGAGGTGATGGATCGGGTTCAGCACAGTCAACGGCTGCATCCATTTCGGCATGCCCTCGACAGGGTTCAATGATCCGGACAGTGAGAACAACAGCGGATTTACGAAAAAGCCGAGCAGCATCGACTGCTTCGCCGATTTGCTGAAGGACGCGATCGTCGTGCCCACTGCGATGCCGCACAAGAGGCACAGCGCGGCACCGCAGGTGAACAGCGCAAAGCTGCCATGAAACGGCACTCCGAAGGCGAACTTGATGAGAAGCATGCATATCACAACCATGACCCACAACACCGCGAAGAGCGGCGCGATCTTGGCAATCACGATCTCCGCCGTGCTCGCCGGCAGCATCAGCAGTTGTTCGATGGTTCCGCGTTCGCGTTCACGAGTCGTGGTCGTTTCGGCGACGAGAGATGCATTGAGGAGCAGGGTCAG
>Ga0137397_10002428_pt1 | contig 12983 bp, 12 predicted proteins | sample czorhiz116metaG_FD_106658 | JGI IMG/M metagenome (GOLD analysis project Ga0137397, IMG submission 106658) | Vadose zone soil microbial communities from Angelo Coast Range Reserve, California, USA - czorhiz1.16 metaG | ecosystem: Environmental > Terrestrial > Soil > Vadose zone | place: USA... | reverse complement strand
GCGCTCGCCGGAAAGCGGCAGCAGCTGTTCGATCGCCGGCTCCTGCTTCATGGTGTTGATGAAGCGCGTGTACGCGAGCATCAGCCGGTCGAAGCGGTCCGCGCCGTAGCCGTCGAGCATTACCTTCACCGCGCCGATCAGCTTTTCCATCTGCGGGCGGTCGCCGAGCTGCACGACATGCGCGCTGATCTTCGCGCCCAGGCGCTGCATGAAGCCGAAGCCCTTGTTGCCGATGGCGCAGACTTCGATTTCCTCGCCCTCCGCTTGCCATTGCTTGTACTGCGCGAGCACCAGGCGCAGCAGGTTGGTGTTGAGCGCGCCGCAAAGGCCTTTGTCGGTCGTGATCACGATGATGCCGACCCGCTTCACCGAATCGCGGTCCACCAGATACGGGTGGCGGTATTCCGGGTTGGCGTGCGAGATGTGCGCGGCGACGTTGCGGATCTTCTCGCCATAGGGACGGGCGCGGCGCATGCGCTCCTGGGCCTTGCGCATCTTGGACGCCGCGACCATCTCCATCGCCTTGGTGATCTTCCGGGTGTTCTGCACACTCCGGATCTTCATCCTGATTTCTTTAGTGCCGGGCATCGGCTAGAACGACCCGTTCTTTTTCCAGTCCTCGATGGCGGCCTTCAGCGCTTTCTCGTCATCGGCCGAGAGATCCTTCTTCTCCTCCATCGTCTTCACCAGCGCGGCGTACTTGGTCTTGAGGTAGTCGCGCATCGATTTCTCGGCGGCCAGCGCCTTCTTCACCTCGATGTTGTCGAAGTAGCCATTGTTGACCGCGAACAGCGTGAGCGCCATCTCCGAGACCTGCAGCGGTGAGTACTGCGGCTGCTTCATGAGCTCGGTCACCATGCGGCCGCGCTCGAGTTGTTTGCGGGTTGATTCGTCCAGGTCGCTCGCGAACTGGGCGAACGCCGCCAGCTCCCGGTACTGTGCAAGGGCGAGGCGCACGCCGCCGCCGGTATCGCGCCGCTTCATGATCTTGGTCTGCGCCGCGCCCCCCACGCGCGACACCGAGATGCCGGCGTTGATGGCGGGGCGGATGCCGGCGTTGAACAGATCGGTTTCCAAAAATATCTGCCCATCGGTAATCGAGATCACGTTCGTCGGCACGAAGGCGGTCACGTCACCGGCCTGCGTCTCGATCACCGGCAGCGCGGTGAGCGAACCGGTCTTGCCTTTCACCTGCCCCTTGGTGAACTTCTCGACGTAGGCCGGGTTGACGCGCGCCGCGCGCTCGAGCAGCCGCGAGTGCAGATAAAACACGTCGCCCGGATATGCCTCGCGTCCCGGCGGCCGGCGCAGGAGCAGCGACACCTGGCGGTAGGCCCAGGCCTGCTTGGTCAGGTCGTCGTAGATGATCAGCGCGTCCTGGCCACGATCGCGGAAGTACTCGCCCATGGTGCAGCCCGAATACGGTGCGATGTACTGCATCGCCGCCGACTCGGAGGCGGAAGCCGCCACCACGATGGTGTAGGCCATCGCGCCGTGCTCTTCGAGCTTGCGCACCACGGTGGCGATGGTCGATGCCTTCTGGCCGATGGCGACGTAGACGCAGAAGAGATCCTTGCCCTTCTGGTTGATGATCGTGTCGACCGCCACCGCGGTCTTCCCGGTCTGGCGGTCGCCGATGATCAGCTCGCGCTGGCCGCGGCCGATCGGCACCATCGCATCGATCGCTTTGAGGCCGGTCTGCACCGGCTGTGATACCGACTGGCGAGCGATGACGCCGGGCGCCACCTTCTCGATAACGTCGGTGAGCTTCGCGTTGACGGGTCCCTTGCCATCGATCGGCTGGCCGAGCGAGTTCACCACGCGGCCCAAAAGCTCCGGGCCGATCGGCACCGAAAGGATCTTGCCGGTCGTCTTGACCGTGTCGCCCTCGGTGATGTGCGTGTACTCGCCGAGGATCACCGAGCCGACCGAGTCGCGCTCGAGGTTGAGCGCGAGGCCGAAGGTGTTCTTCGGGAATTCCAGCATCTCGCCCTGCATCACGTCGGAGAGACCGTGGATGCGGCAGATGCCGTCGGTCACCGACACCACGGTGCCTTGCGTGCGCATCTGCGCGCCGGCATCGAGGTTCTGGATCCGGCTCTTGATCAGCTCCGAGATTTCGGACGGATTGAGTTGCATGACTGCTCCTTAAGCTTTCAGTGCGGTCTCGAGCGCGCCGAGCTGCGCGCGCGCAGAACCGTCGATAACCTTGTCGCCGAGCACCACCTTCACGCCACCGATCAGCTCGCGATCAACTGAGACGCGGGCGCGCACCTTGCGGCCGGTCTTCTTTTCCAGTCTCTGGACGAGGTCCGCGAGCTGCGCCTCGCTGAGCTCGAATGCAGATTGCACCTCGGCTTCGACCACGCCTTCGCGCTCGTTCTTCAGCGCCTCGAACTGCTGGCGGATCTCCGGCAGCAGATTCAGGCGGGCGTTCTCGGCCAGCACGCGCACGAAGTTCTCCGCGTCGCCGGTCAGCTTCCCCGAGAGGATCGAAATGAACAGCCCTGCGACCTGGGCGTCGGTCCGCTTGGGGTCGGCGACGGCGGCCCGCACACGTGCGTCTGCAGAGACCTGGGCCAGCTCGGCAAGCATCTCGGACCACTTGCCGAGCGCGCCCGCAGCATCGGCCAGTCGGAACACGGCTTCCGCGTAAGGCCTGGCGACGGTGCTGGGCTCAGCCATTAGAGCTGGCGCTTGATCGACTCAAGCAGCTCGCCGTGCGCCTTGGCATCGACCTCGCGGCGCAGGATCTTCTCGGCGCCGGCGACGGCCAGCGACGCCACGCGGTCGCGCAGCTGCTCGCGCGCCCGCGTCACTTCCTGCGCGATCTCGGCCTTGGCCGCCGCCTTCTCGCGGTTGCCCTCGTCCTTGGCGGTGTTCTTGGCTTCCTCGACCATCTGCGCGGTGCGCTTTTCCGCCTGCGAGATGATCTCGGCCGCGCGCTCGCGGGCGCGCTTGATCTCCTCGTCGGCCTGGCGCGTCGACAGCTCGAGCGAGCGGCGACCTTGCTCGGCGGCGGCGAGGCCGTCGGCGATGGTCTTCTGCCGCGTCTCGATGACACGCAGCATTGGAGGCCAGACGAACTTGACGGTGAACCAGATAAAGGCCGCGAACGTCACGGCCTGAGCGATCAACGTCAGGTTGATGTTCATGCGCCCTCCTGCAGCTCTAGCGGAATGCGGTAGCCAGCGGATTGGCGAAGGCGAAGAACATCGCGATGCCGAGGCCGATGATGAACGAGGCATCAATCAGGCCGAGCAACAGGAATACTTTAATCTGCAAAGTATTGGTCAACTCCGGCTGGCGCGCCGCCGCTTCGAGGAAGCGGCTGCACATGATCCCCACGCCGATGCAGGCGCCCGCGGCTCCCAGCCCGATCATCAGGCCCACGCCAATGCCGGTATAGGCCTGCACCATCGCCAGCAGTTGAAGTTTCTCCATCGATGTTCTCCCTTTATTAGCGAATGTGACGAATCAGTGGTGCTCGTGCGCCATCGAGACGTAAACGATGGTTAGCATCATGAAGATATAGGCCTGTAGCAGCACGATCAGAATGTGGAAGATCGCCCAACCCAAACCGAACAGCGCGCCGAAGAACGTGCCGACGATGCCGCTCGCGGCCCACATCCAGAGCAGAAGGAACAGGATCTCGCCCGCGTACATGTTGCCGAATAGCCGCAGGGAGTGCGACAGCGTCTTGGAAACATACTCCACCAGCTGGAACAGGAAATTGGCCGGCCACAGCAGCGGATGCTTGCCAAACGGCGTGCAGAAGAGCTCGTGCAGCCAGCCGCCGAGACCTTTGACTGCTATCGAAAACACGATCGTCAGCGTGAGAACCGAGATCGATAGCGCGAACGTGGTATTTACGTCAGCCGTCGGTACGTAGCGGAACCCGTGCTCGGAGACATGGTGCGTCACGAGCCCAACGAGATCCGCTGGCAGAAAATCCATCGCATTCATTAGCACGACCCAGACACCAACCGTAAGCGCCAAGGGCGCGACGAAGCGGTGGCGGTCGCCGTGGTGAAAGATGTCTTTCGCCTGCGCGTCGACGAAATCAATCAAGACTTCGACGAACGCCTGGCGACGGTTCGGTACGCCCGATGTCGCGCCGCGTACGACCCACCAGATGAGCCCTAGGGCGACCAAGCCGAGCAGGATCGAGACGATCAGCGAGTCCAGATTCAGCGCCCAGAAGGGGCCGTCGCCGACCGGCTTCGTGAAAAAGCTCAGGTGATGCTCGATGTACTCCGAAGGAGTGAGTTCGCCGGCTGCTGCCATCTATCGGACGATCAGTAATCGCGCACAAAAAACGCCATGGCAAAGATCAGCAAAGTGACGATGAAGGCTGCGATCAGGGCGCCGACCACTGCCTGGCTGTAGTTCACCAGCACGAGCCACAGCAACAGGATGGCGAGGCCGAGCTTGACGGCTTCGGCCCGCAACGCGCCCAGCACAACTCCCCCCGCGGACTTCGCACTTCCCAAGGAAGCCACCAGCGCCGCTGCCAGCCCGGCCATGATGCTGATCAGCCCGCCGGCGAGCGCGGATGCCGCACCATGCCCTCCGGCGATCAGCGCGGCGATCAATACCAGCGCCGCGGTTGCTGCAAGTTGCCATCGGAGTACGGTGAGGACCGGCTTTCGGAGGCGGCGAAGCATGGCGCTGGAATTCCTCGCACCCCGCAAAGCCGCGGAATTATATCTGAACTCAATCATTTCAAGCGCTTCAGCAGCTGCTCGAGATGATCCAGGTTCGAGTAGTGCAGGACGAGCGTGCCGCGGCCCTTGCGCGCGGTTCGGATCTCGACCGTGGTGCCGAGCCGCTCGGACAGCTCCTCCTCGAGCCGCGCCAGGTCCCGGTCGGTCTTCTTGCGGCGGCGCGCTGCCGGCGAGCGCAGCAGGCGCTGGACCAGCGCCTCGGCTTCGCGGACGGAAAGCTGCTTCGCGCTGATGCGCGTGCCGATCTCGATCTGCCGGGCGGCGTCCAGCGCGAGCAGCGCGCGCGCATGCCCCATCTCGATCGCCCCGCGCATGAGCATGTCCTGCACCGGGCGGGCGAGCTTGAGCAGGCGCAGGAGATTGGTGGTCGCGCTGCGCGAGCGCCCGACCGCGTCGGCCGCCTGCTCGTGCGTCAGCTTGAATTCGTCGATCAGGCGCTGCACGCCCGCCGCCTCTTCCATCGGATTCAGGTCTTCGCGCTGGATGTTCTCGATCAGCGCCATCACCAGCGCCGCATCGTCGGGCACCTCGCGCACCACGGCAGGCACCTGCGCGAGGCCGGCCATCTGCGCGGCGCGCCAGCGGCGTTCGCCGGCGATCAGTTCGTAACCGCCGTCGACCGGGCGCACCACCACGGGCTGCAGCAGGCCCTGCGCGCGGATCGACTGGGCGAGCTCGGTGAGCGCCTGCTCGTCCATGCGCGTGCGCGGCTGGTAGCGCCCGGGTCGAATGCGCGCGGTTTCGATGGTCGCGAGCGACTCGCGCGGCGCCTCATCGCCGCCGAGCAGCGCGTCGAGTCCCCGGCCGAGTCCCTTCGGTCTCATGGGGCTTTCATGCGCGGTCCATGATCTCGCCGGCCAGCGCGACGTAGGCCTGGGCGCCTTTCGAACTCGCATCCCACAGGACCGCCGGCACGCCGTAGCTCGGCGCTTCGGCGAGCCGCACGTTGCGCGGCACGAGCGTGCGGTAGACCTTGTCGCCGAAGTGCGCCTCGAGCTGCTGCGACACCTGCTGCGAAAGCGTATTCCTCGGGTCGTACATCGTGCGCAGCAGTCCCGCGATCTCAAGCTGCGGATTGAGATGCGCCCGCACGCGCTTGATCGTCGCCACCAGGTCGGAAAGGCCCTCGAGCGCGTAATACTCGCATTGCATCGGGATCAGCACGCGCTGCGCGGCGGTCAGGGCATTGACGGTGAGCAGGCTGAGCGAAGGCGGGCAGTCGATCAGCACGAAGTCGTATTCCTGCAGCACGCGGTCGAGCGCGTTCTTCAGCCGCGCTTCGCGCGCCGGCAGCTCGACCAGTTCCACCTCCGCGCCGGCCAGCTCGCGATTCGCGGGCAGCAGGTCGAAGCCGCCGCGCTCGGCGCGCGTGCGCACGGCGGCCAGCTCGGAGAGGCCGAGCAGCACGTGATACACCGTGCGCGGCGTATTGCGCTTGTCGACCCCGCTGCCCATCGTCGCATTGCCCTGCGGATCGAGATCGACCAGCAGCACGCGGCGCCCCGATTGCGCCAGCGCGGCGGCGAGATTCACGCTGGTGGTGGTCTTGCCGACCCCGCCCTTCTGGTTGACTACGGCAAGCACCTGCGTCGAGCTCACGCCGGCAACTCGCAAAGCACGAGGTGGCGCTCGGCGTCGACGAACGGCGTGCGCAGGCGCACGATGGACTTGCAGCGCACATCGGGCGGAAGGCGTTTGAGCTCCGCTTCCGGCTTCTTGCCCTTCATCGCCGCCAGTACTCCTGCGGGCGCGAGCAGATGACGGCAAGCCGCGACGAATGCAGCGAGCTCGGCAAACGCTCGCGAGATGACCATCGTGAAGCGCGGCTCGGGCTGCCATGCCTCGGCGCGGCCTTCGACCACCTCGACGTTCGCCAACGCGAGCTCGATCGCCGCCTGCCGCAGAAATGCCGCCTTCTTCTGATTCGATTCGACCAGCGCGACATGCCATTGCGGTCGAGCGAGCGCGAGAGGAATTCCCGGCACGCCGGCACCGCTGCCCACGTCGGCGAGGCGCGCTGCGGACGGCAGCGGCAGATGCGGCAGCACGGCGAGCGAATCAAGCAGGTGGTGGCTCACCATGGCATGCGGTTCGCGGATTGCGGTCAGGTTGTAGCTGCGATTCCATTTGGCGAGCAGCGCCACATAGGCGATCAATCGATCGCGGGTGCCCGCCGGCAACGCGAGCCCGAGTTCTTCCAGGCCGCGCTCGAGCGCGGCATGCGGCGTCATGCCGTTTTCTTGGACGGCTGCAAGCCCCTCTTCAAGTGCACGAGCAAAAGCGAGATCGTGGCAGGCGTGATTCCCGAGATGCGCGAAGCCTGGCCCACCGTCTCCGGTTTGTGCTGGTTGAGCTTCTGCTGTGCCTCGACCGATAGCCCGCGCACCTGCCGGTAGTCAAAGTCACCGGGAAGGCTCAGCGATTCGAACTCGCGCCGACGCTCCACTTCGCGCTTTTGGCGCTCGATATAGCCTTCGTACTTCGCCTGGATCTCGACCTGGGCGGCAACCTCCGGCGCAACTAACGGCTCCGGTACCAGACTCGCGTAGGTGACCTCAGGCCTGCGCAAAACATCGATAGCGCTTTGCTTTTGCTGAAAGCCTGTGCTCACAAACGTATTCTCCAACCGCTGCTTTTCCCGTTCAATGGCATCGCGCTTGCGGTTGAAGACGTCCCAGCGATGGTCGTCCACAAGTCTCAGCCGGCGCCCAGCCTCGGTCAGCCGGAGGTCGGCATTGTCCTCGCGCAGCTGCAGGCGATACTCCGCGCGGCTGGTGAACATGCGATAGGGCTCCGAGACGCCACAAGTCACCAAGTCGTCGACCAGGACGCCGAGGTAGGCCTCCTCCCGCCCAGGCCACCACGGGGCCTCGCCCTTGGCGCCCAAGGCAGCGTTCAACCCGGCGAGAATCCCTTGTGCCGCGGCTTCCTCATAACCCGTCGTACCGTTGATCTGGCCGGCGAAGTAGAGGCCTCGCAGCGACTTCGTCTCGAGCGAGGCGTGCAGGTTTCGCGGATCGAAATAGTCGTACTCGATCGCGTAGCCGGGCCGTACAAGGTGCGCTTTCTCCAGACCGCGGATCGAGTGGACCAACTCGAGCTGCACGTCGAAGGGCAAGCTCGTCGAAATGCCGTTCGGATAGAGCTCGTGCGTGGACAGGCTCTCGGGCTCCAGAAAAATCTGATGGCTCGCCTTGCCGGCAAACCGGTGAATCTTGTCCTCGATCGACGGGCAGTAGCGCGGGCCGATGCCCTGGATGACGCCGGTGAACATGGGCGAGCGGTGGAGGGCAGCACGGATGATCTCGTGCGTGCGCTCGTTGGTGTGCGTGATCCAGCACGGCAGCTGCTCGGGGTGCATGCCGCGCTCGCCGAGAAAGGAAAACACGGGCTCGGGCGAATCGCCGGGCTGCACTTCCATCACGCCGAAGTCCACGCTGCGGCGGTCGATGCGCGGCGGGGTGCCGGTCTTGAGCCGGCCGACGGGGAGCTTCAACTCGCGCAGGCGCGCTGCCAGCGTCGTCGCTGCGGGCTCGCCCGCGCGCCCAGCGGCATGGCTTTTCATGCCGACATGGATCAGGCCGGCGAGAAAGGTCCCGGTCGTCAGCACCACGGCGCGGGCGCGAAACTCGACGCCCAGCTGGGTCCGCACACCCACTACTCGCTCGCCTTCGACGAGCACATCGTCTACCGCCTGCTGGAAAAGCTGGAGATTGGCCTGCGTCTCCAGGCGGCGGCGGATGGCCTGCCGGTAGAGCACCCGATCCGCTTGAGCACGGGTTGCTCGGACGGCTGGCCCTTTGGACGCGTTCAGGATGCGAAACTGGATGCCGGCCTCGTCCGTGGCGAGGGCCATGGCGCCGCCCAGCGCGTCGACTTCCTTGACCAAGTGGCCCTTGCCGATGCCGCCAATCGATGGGTTGCACGACATCTGGCCCAGCGTCTCGATACTGTGCGTGAGCAGGAGCGTGCGCTGCCCCATCCGCGCTGCAGCAAGCGCAGCTTCGGTGCCGGCGTGACCGCCGCCGACGATGATGACGTCGAAATCCTCGGGGAACTTCATGGGGTGGCGCATTTTACGCGAGCGCGCTGCGCGCGTCGCCGCCGGCCCGATGTTTCACGTGGAACGACGTCTTTGCTGCACCGCAGCAGTCCATGATTTCTTTCGCCGCGTACCGGGGCGTGCTTGCGTCGCGCGAACTGCGATACCTCTTTGTCGCAACCATTATCGGCCGCTTGCCTATCGGCATGACCGGGCTCGCGATCCTGCTGCTCGTGCAAGGAGCGAGCGGGTCCTTCGCGACCGGGGGCGCAGCGACCGGCTGCTATGTCGCCGGACTTGCCTGCGTCGCGCCGGCGATCGGCCGAGTGATCGATCGCTATGGCCCGCACGCCATGCTGACCGGCGCTGCCCTTCTTTTTCCTGCATCGCTCGCCGCGCTGCTCGCGGCGGTCTCGATGGGCGCATCGGCCTTTGCGATATTCGCGTGCGCGGCGGCTGCCGGCGCGTGCTTTCCGCCCATCACGGTTTGCGTGCGCACTTACCTGCGACAACGCTTCGGCGACGACCCGGCACTCGCGACCGCGTACTCGCTCGATTCGGTCCTGATCGAGACCATGTTCATTGTCGGTCCCCTGCTCGTCTCGCTGTTCGTCGCATTCAGCTCGGCCAGAGCCGCCGTATGGTTCGCCGCCGCCAGCGGATTCGTCGGCGTATTTCTTTTCCTGCGCTCAGCCGCACTTCGCCAATGGAGGATCGAACCGCGCACGCAGGCCACCCTGCTCGGGCCGCTTGCACAGAAGGCTTTCGTCGGTCTGATCGCGATCGTGGTGTGCTACGCGATGGCGTTCGGCCTGACCGAGTTGGGTGCTGCCGCCTACGCCGCAGAGATCGGGCGCCCGGCGCTTGCCGGCGTGTTTCTCGGCCTGATGAGCGTTGGCAGCGCCCTCGGCGGCCTCGCCTACGGCAGCGCCCAGCGGCACGCGCCGCTGCTGCGCCAATTCAGCTTCACGCTCGCGGTCATGGGAGCGGGCCTGCTCCTTCTCGCAGCACCGTGGTCAGTGCCGGCCTTCGCGGCGCTCTGCACTCTTGCAGGCGTGGTGATGGCGCCGGCGCTCATCATTCAGTCGATGCTCGTCGCGAAGACGGCGAAGCCGGAGCACACCACGGAGGCGTTCACTTGGTCCACGAGCGCGCTGCTAGCCGGCGTTGGATTGGGCATGGCGCTTGGTGGGGTTGCCGCGGAAGCATGGCACTCGCCGGCGGCATTCGCTGCCGCGGCCCTGGCAGCGCTGACGGCTGCGGCGGGCGCTTTCTGGCTGTCGCGCCGCTAGGCGGCGAGCTTCTCGTGCATGCGCCCGCGGCGCGCTTCGAGCGCCGCCGGCAGGTGAGCACCGAGCTTTCCAAAGAGCTCGTCGTGCGACTTCAGCTCATCCTGCCATGCCGCTTGGTCGATGCGGCTGAGCTCGGCGTACTGCGCCGGCGAGACCTTGTCGAGCCCTTGCCAGTTGAGATCCTCGAAGCGCGGCATGGTGCCGAGCGGCGTCTCCACGCCGCGGGCGCGGCCTTGGCAGCGCTCTACGACCCACTGCAAGACGCGCATATTTTCGCCGAACCCCGGCCAGATGAATTTGCCTTGCGCGTCGCGGCGGAACCAGTTGACGCGGAAGATGCGCGGCGGCTGCTTCACCGCGCGCCCGATCTTCAGCCAGTGATCGAAGTAGTCGCCCATGTTGTAGCCGCAGAAGGCAAGCATCGCCATGGGATCGCGGCGTACGACACCGACCTTGCCGGTGATCGCCGCGGTCGTCTCCGAGCCGAGCGTGGCTGCCATGTACACGCCCTCTTCCCAGCTTGGCGCTTCGACGATCAGCGGCACGGTGGAGGAGCGGCGGCCGCCGAAGAGGAACGCGGCGATCGGCACGCCCTGCGGGTCTTCCCACTTCGGATCCATTGACGGGCATTGCGTTGCGGCCACGGTGAAGCGGGCGTTCGGATGCGCAGCGAGCCGCCCTTGCTTACCGTCCTCCGGCGTCCAGGGCTTGCCCTGCCAGTCGACCAGCTTCTTGGGCGCCTCATCGGTCATGCCTTCCCACCACACATCGCCCTCGGGTGTCATGGCGACGTTGGTGAAGACCACGTTCTCGCGCAGCATCCGCATCGCGTTCGCATTCGTCTGCTCGGAAGTACCGGGCGCCACGCCGAACAGGCCGTATTCCGGATTGATGGCGTAGAAGCGGCCGTCGGCGCCGGGCTTGATCCACGCGATGTCCTCGCCGATCGTGGTCACCTTCCAGCCTTTGAGCGCGGCGGGCGGAATGAGCATCGCGAGATTGGTTTTGCCGCAGGCTGAAGGAAACGCCGCGGCGACGTAGCTCGTCTCACCCGAAGGCGACTGCAGCCCGAGGATCAGCATGTGCTCGGCGAGCCAGCCCTCGTCGCGCGCCATCACCGACGCGATGCGCAGGGCGAGGCACTTCTTGCCGAGGAGCGCATTGCCGCCGTAGCCGGAGCCGAACGACCAGATCTCGCGCGTCTCCGGGAAATGGACGATCCATTTCTCCTCCTCGTTGCACGGCCAGGCGACGTCCTGCTCGCCGGGCTTGAGCGGCGCGCCGACGGAGTGCACGCACGGCACGAACTTGCCGTTGTCGCCGAGCCAGTCGGTCACTGCGCGCCCCATGCGCGTCATGATCCGCATGCTCGCCGCCACATAGGGCGAATCGGTGATCTCCACGCCGACCTGTGCGATGTGCGAGCCGATCGGTCCCATCGAGAAAGGCACGACATACATCGTGCGGCCCCCCATGCAGCCGGCGAACAGCCGATCGAGCGTCTGGCGCATCTCGCGCGGGTCGATCCAGTTGTTCGTGGGACCGGCGTCCTCCTTCGCGCGGCTGCAAATGAAGGTGCGCTCTTCCATGCGCGCGACATCGCTTGGATGCGAGCGGGCGAGGAAGGAGCCAGGCCGGAGCTTCGGGTTCAGCGCGATGAACGTGCCCTTGGCGACGAGTTCATCGCAAAGCCGCTGGTATTCGGCTTGCGAGCCGTCGCACCACACGATGCGCTCCGGCTTCGTGAGCTGCGCGATTTCGGACACCCACTGCCGCAGGCCCGGGTGGCGCACCCAGGCTGGTGCGCTCGATTGGTCGGTCGGGCCTGTTGCAGGAGCGTTCATTCTCGCTAACTCCAAAAAGGCAAAAGCCCAGCGATGCTGGGCCGGCGGGATTGGGGTTCGATCAGGCTCCGGATTCTAGCACCGGGGTCGCCATCGACGCTTCGACGAATCGCTCCGCCGTTTGGATAACCTCAGTTAAATCAAAAGTTTGCTCGCGTCGAAATCGTCACTTGCCGATGCAGAAACGGCCGAAGATCTCGCCGAGCAAATCGTCCGCCGTGAATGCGCCTGTGATGCTCGACAGCTCGTTATGCGCGAGGCGCAGCTCCTCGGCGAAGAGCTCCCACCGCCCCTGCTCGGCGGCTGCGCGGGCGAGATGCTGACCGGCCTGGCTCAGCGCGCGCAGATGCCGCTCCCGGGCCAGAAACACCGATTCGCCAGTGGCGGACCAGCCCGCGGCGCGCAGGATGGCCTGGCGCAGGTCGTCAAGGCCGATACCGCTTTTGGCGGAGACAGCGATGGCTCCAGACGGCGGCCTGTAGCCGGGGCGTAGATCGACTTTGTTATAGACGTCGATTCGCGCCGCGCCGGCGGGAATGCTCTCGAGCGGCCCGGCTGTCGCCGACGCGTCGTGAACGGCGAGCACGACGTCGGCCCGCTCGAGCTCCTGGCGCGTGCGCGCGATGCCGAGCCGCTCGACCTCGTCGACTGAGGGGCGCAGGCCGGCCGTATCCACGAGCACCACGGCTACGCCCTCGATATGTATAGGCTCGCGCACCGCATCGCGCGTCGTGCCCGGGATCGGCGTGACGATCGCGCGTTCCTGGCCCGCGAGGCGGTTGAGCAGGCTCGACTTGCCCACGTTCGGAGCTCCGGCAAGCACGGCGTGCACGCCGCTGCGCAGGAGGCTGCCCTGCCGGCTGCGCAAGAGGACGTCGTCAAGTGCTGCGCGCACGCGCAAGAGCCGTTGGGCCGCGTCATCGCGATGCAGGGTGTCGAGTTCCAGTTCCTCCTCGGGAAAATCGAGTTGCGCCTCGGTCAACGCGCGCAGCTCGACCAGTGCGCTGCGCAAGGCTTCGATGGCAGCGGAAAACTCGCCGCTCAACGAGCGCAGCGCGCTGCGGGCCGCCTCCTGGCT
>Ga0137397_10002427_pt1 | contig 12986 bp, 13 predicted proteins | sample czorhiz116metaG_FD_106658 | JGI IMG/M metagenome (GOLD analysis project Ga0137397, IMG submission 106658) | Vadose zone soil microbial communities from Angelo Coast Range Reserve, California, USA - czorhiz1.16 metaG | ecosystem: Environmental > Terrestrial > Soil > Vadose zone | place: USA... | reverse complement strand
TGAGCGTGTCGAGGCCGGCGGCGGTCGTCGGCAATACCTTGGCAATCGACAAGGTGAACCAGGAAATTCGTGTCGGTAAGCGCACCAGCGACTTGAAGTTGACCTTCATCTATCGCAGCACCCAAGGCAATCCGCACTCCATCGGGCTGCCGCCGGGGGCACGGCTCACGGCCGTGAGCGTCGACGATAAAGCGGTCCCGCTGCGGGCGGAGAACGGTCAATTGCCATTGGCGCTCATTCCGGGCGTGCACCACGTGCAAGTCGATTGGCAATCCGATGACGCCGCTGGCGTGATAACCCGCTCCCCGCTAGTCGATCTACAGGTTGCCAGCAGCAATGTCACCACCACGCTGCAAGTGGGTCAGCGCTGGGTGTTGTTCGCCGGCGGTCGTGGCGTCGGCCCGGCAATTCTGTACTGGGGCGAACTGGTTTTCTTCACGGTGCTGGCATTGGCGCTCGGCCGCAGCCGTTACACGCCGCTGCGCACCCATGAATGGCTGCTGTTGGGGCTGGGATTGAGTACGTTTTCTTGGTCGGTATTGCTGCTCGTTGTCCTTTGGATGTTTGCGATGCGCTGGCGTGAAGGTCTGCAGATTGAAGTGCTCGGGCAGGGAACATTCAAGTTTTTGCAAGCGGCCTTACTGGTGCTGTCCTGTGTGGCCGCGCTCGGGCTGCTGATGGCCATTCCCTATGGACTGTTGGCTGGGCCTGACATGCGAATCGCCGGCGCGGGACAATATTTCGGTAGTCTCTCTTGGTTCAACGACCAGTCTGCAAATCAACTGCCCAGCGCATGGGTGTTCTCGGTGTCGCTGTGGTGGTACAAAGCGGCCATGCTGGCGTGGGCCTTGTGGCTGGCCTTCGCGCTGACGCGTTGGTTGCCCTTTGCCTGGCGCGCGCTGAATGTCGGTTCGTTCTGGGCACAAAGCCCTGCATCCCAAGTCTCTACTTAAAGCTCAGGGCTTTGATGGTGGGCCGTGTAGCCCTCACATTTTCACCCTGCGCCCAGCACTGTAGCCCGAGCCGGGTTCCGCCGCAGTGCCGCTGCCAGAATTTGCCCGAATTCCTCCACAGAACTGCCCGAAGCGGCTCGCACACTGCTGCCTGTAGAGGGAATCAGGAGGGTGGCGGTATGTCTCCGGTTGATTTCGAGATCTGGCTGAATCACTTCGAACACCATGCTCAGCATCCGCGCTGTGTTCCACAAGGCCTTTACGATCTTCTAAGGCCCGATGAGCGGCGGCTGATTGCGAGCTCGATTGCGACGTTTCAGCTCGGGGAACAGTCTGAGGGACGTGTGCTCCTGCAAGCGGCGCAACGCTTCGCACATGGACGCCGTATCCCCGCGCTCGCGCGGATCGCTGAACTATTCATTCGCGAGGAGCAGCGTCACGCGGCGCTGCTCCGGGCCTTCATGGAGGATCATCATATCGCGCTCAAAAGGACCGACTGGACCGATCGGGTTTTTCGTCTTGTACGGCGACTCGCGGGTCTGGAGCTCTACATATACATACTCATCAGCGCTGAGCTGATCGGGATCGTGTACTACCGAGCACTCGAAGCGGCCACGGATTGCCAGCGCCTGAAGGTGCTCTGCCGTGGCCTCGTGTCCGATGAGCTCGCCCACGTTGGATTCGAATCGCAGCTGCTACTCGCGCTGCGAGCGGGCCGGGCCGCTCCGGTGCAGGCCCTGATGCGCCTGGCTCATCGAACATTCTTCGCAGGCACTGCCAGCGTCGTATGGTTGACACACCGTTCGGTGTTGCGCCAGGGGGGATACGGCGCGCGGAGTTTCCTGCGCGTCTGTCTATCTCAGTACGCCTTCCACTTGGAGCCGGTGAACGTGACGCTCGCATCCACATCGGTCCCCTGAAGCTGCGGCATCGCCGGAAGCGGCGCTATCACGAATGGAATGGTGATGTTCGCCACGCATTCAACGGCGGCTGGGGAGGAGCCGATTCGTTCCACATCGGCGCCTGGCTACGACTCACTCATGCCGTGGCTTACCTCTTTGCCATTCCCTATATCCGCACGCTGGTGTTTACTCGCACGCGACGTGTCGCGCTGAAAATGTGATCTGCGTCACAGGACGCAATCTTGGCAATGTGCGGACACCGATTGGCGGCCTCTCGAGGGTATATGGTAAAGGGCGGCCGGTGTAGTTAACTCAAAATGCTTTCTCCTTCACTCTATGAACCCTCAAGCGGTCGATTTAAGCGCCAACCCTAAGAGCGATGACTCTGCGCCGTCATCCCCGTCGCCTCGGGTGGGCGATCCCGACCCGGTCAGCAATCTACAAGAGACGCCCGCCATGTTGGGTACCCAAGCCGCGACGAAGGTGACCAAGGTCTTGCTGGTAGATGATGACGATCTCGTCCTCGATCAGCTGGAACGGGTGGTTACCGCTGCCGGCTACGACGTGGTTACCGCTCGGAACGGCGATGCTGCGCTTCTTTCAATGCAACAAGAGTTTGCGCCAATCGTCATTGCCGATATCGACATGCCGCAAATGGATGGGCTCGCGCTGTGCCGTACCATTCGACGCCAATCCTACTCCGGCTACGTATACGTGATGCTGCTCTCGTCAAAGGATGCGGAGGGAGACATTCTCACGGGCCTGGACGCCGGTGCGGACGACTATGTGAGCAAGCACACCCCGACAACTCAGCTCGTGGGTCGGCTGCGCACAGCGCAGCGTATCTTGGCGCTGGAGCATTCGCTCAAGCGGGCGCTCGCAGACCGGGAGCGGATGGCGATGACCGACGTGTTGACGGGCGCGCACAATCGGCGATATTTGCTACAGCATTTGAGCCACGAGTTGGATTGCGCACAGCGCTCGCGCGGCGCGCTGTCGGTGCTGGTGTTTGACGTGGACCACTTCAGTCTGGTCAACGATCGCCATGGCCATGCCGCAGGGGATGTCGTGCTGAAGGAAGTAGTCCAGCGTATCCAACAGGGTTTGCAGCGCAGTTGCGACTGGTTCGCGCGACTGGGCGGGGATGAATTCGCGGTGGTTCTGCCGCAGACGGATATCGCCGGGGCAAGCATCGTGGCGGAGAAACTACGCCGGGCCGTGGCGGCAACCCCTATTCGCCTCGGCACTGCGAAAGTCCGTATAACCATCAGCATCGGGGCGAGCGAGCTGGGCGTTATCGCTGAACGTGATTCAACCACGATGGAGAGGCTACTCGACCTTGCGGATCAGAATCTCTACAAGAGTAAGAAAGCGGGTCGCAATCGAGTGACGGCGGCCGATACCGTCGACCTGGCGCCCACCTTGCCATTGGCAACCAGAAACAACTCGCCAACCCAGTTAAATCTTACGCTGCTATGTCGATAGTAGAGCGTCGATAGCAGGAAGTGGATGTCCGCATGTGTCCCGGCTATTTCAACGCAACTGCCCCGCAAGTCCGCTTTTCGATTCTCCTCGCCGTCTCGAACTCCCGGCCGAGAGCGGGTTAGCCTTCAGCATCCGCAAACGGATCGAAGACTTTGATCCCTGGCCTCTGAAAGTCCTTCACGTTTCCTGTAGCGATCGTCAAATTGTGGCGGCGCGCGATCGCTGCAATGTAGCTGTCTTCAATCGGCATTGGATTGCCCGCTTTCTGTGGCTGGTGCTGCTGGTCCGCCCACACGTGAACGACCGACACGTTGAATCCGAGAATCCGGCCGTGCATCGCCTCGACCAATTCTGTCAACCACTTCTGTAGCGCTACCCTCTGTTTTCCTCGCTTGGTACGCACCCAAAATGCTAGTTGAGCGATGACGATTGAACTGGTGCAGCAGTGGTGTTGATGCTCTTCGAGCCACGCGATGACACGCGCATCCCCGATTTTTTTTGCGGGCTGGCTCAAGACATCGGAATCGAGAAGCCAGCTCGCAACTTTAGGCGCTTCGGAAACTCGCGGCGCCTCGGCGGAAGATCGTCCATCTTCACCGGGCAGGCCTTCAGCACGTTTAGCCAATCCACCTTCTTGGCTAAGCGACGGAAAATCACAGCGTCTTCCTCAGGGTCGAACTCCGCTTGAAAATGATCGCCCGGCTGAGCAGGTACGAGACTCGCGGGGAGAGTCAGACGACGTTTGGCATCGAGGGTAAGTATCATTGGTGGGATTATCCCACCGGGTCAAGAATTGTCAACCAACCGGATCGCGCGGCGCAAGTCCCCAAAAAAACAAGGCGTTTTGGCATTTCGGTTGTGCTACAGAACCGCCGGTTACCCCTGAATAAGCCCTTGAAACAATAGATACCCTACTTTTCCCATAGCACAGCTACGCAAAAAGGATTCGAATTTCGAATAAACAATTCGTCGTCATAGTCATATACCTTCGGTCCACTCTGTTTCGCGATCCACGTCACCGGGGAAACGGTAACGTCTTAGATTGGTTATGTGGACGCCATGCCGACGAGAGCATGAGAACTGCGGCGTACAGGACAACGATTACGACGAGCCATCGCAACCATACAATCGATAGCGATTTCACGACGTACGCGGCGATTATTACGCCAGGAACGCCACCGATGGCTAACCCTAGAGCCGCTCGCGCACTGTAGCGTTCACTGCGGATGAATCGCACGCCGCCAATTGGCATCACAAACGCGCTTGAAGCCATCATAATGGGGAACGCTGCTAGCGGATTCATGCCAAGCAGACTTACAAGGATGAGACAGGGCGCGTAAAGACCGACGCCGAGCGTCATCAGCCCTCCCAGAACGAAATTCACTGCCACTGCAACTGCGAGGCGTCCACCAGTCAATCCAATTGCATGCCCGCCGCCTGGCATCAACTGCAGATTTGTCGCCACAAACAACAACGACGCAATTAGCAGCGCTGATCCCATCGCGCCCTGTATTGTTCGTCGGCGAAGTCGGGAGACGGTGCCGGCGCCAACCCATGCACCCGCAATTGCAGCCGCAATCATGCTTACAAGGGTTGTCAGGTCGACGGTGACCGCGGCGACAAAGATGAGTCCTTCAGCGAGGGTCGGCAGAGCGTGCCCGGTGTTCAAAGTACCTGGAATCTGCTCATCTGGCATCCGTCGCCACAACTTGAAAAGTGCTGTTGTTGGAGCAAACGACCCGATGCCCAGCGTGTCGAAGAAATCCGTAACGAACCCGATGACTACGTCCAGCGCACGGGGCGTTCGGTTCTCGGGGGCACCTTTTGCACGTTCGAGTAGGAACCATTGCAACACGTACCAAATGGATACGAGCGCGAGAGCAACCACCAACACGCGGGTGCCAATCGTCATGCGGACGGTACGATGAGGCAGTGCGTGATGCTGAGGGCTAGCTTGCTATGGGTGCTGAACAATCGCGGCTCTGAGATGATTGTCGACGGCTATTGCAGCTGAAAGCCGAAAGCCAATGGGTCACTATCGTCGACGAAAATAGTATTGTGTCCGATGACGCGCGCCCAGCCGGACACACTGGGGCGAATTGCGGCAAAGGGGCCCACCTGTGTTTCCGATTCGATTCGGCAGCTGAACATTGTGCCGATAATGCTTTCATGGATGAACGTTGAACCGACCCCCAGACGTCCCTTAGCTGCGAGCTGCGCCATTCGAGCCGAGGACCCAGTACCGCAGGGAGAGCGATCTATCGCCCTGTCTCCGTAGAACACGGCATTCCGCGCATGAGCGCCCGGGCTACGCGCTCTATCGCACCACATGACGTGGCTGACACCACCGATGCGATTGTCTTCCGGGTGCACCGGGGACTGCTGCTTGTTCGCCGCCTGTCTGACCAGCGGACTCAGTTCAAGAATTTGACTCGCAGAGATCCCGCTGAGCCCACTCCAAGACGCTTGTGGCTCGATGATGACGTAATAGTTACCGCCGTAAGCTAGATCCACCTTGAGCGTTCCAAGTCCGGGAACCTGTAGAGTGATGTCGGAAGCGTGCAGGTAGCTGGCAACGTTAAAGAGTCGCACTTCTTCAACGCGCTGTCCGTCCCTCTTGTATTCGACTTCTATGCGTCCTGCCGGTGTCTCGATGGCCAATCGACCTTCTCTACGCGGTACGACGAGCCCTTCCTCGAGAATTGCCGTGACCGTACCAATGGTTCCGTGTCCACACATCGGTAGGCAGCCGCTCACCTCGATGAACAGGAATCCAATTTCACAGTCCTCGCGAGAAGGAGGATATAGAATCACGCCCGACATGACGTCGTGTCCGCGCGGCTCAAACATCAGCGCCTTCCGCACCCAGTCATGATCACGCGAAAATATCTGACGCTTTTCGGCCATGGACACGTCGGGCAAGAGCGGAGCGCCGGCCGTCACGACACGCACAGGATTGCCGCAGGTGTGGGCGTCAACGCAGAAAAAGGTATGCCGAGCCATTGCGAGTCCTGTCGTGTGCGCTAACTGAAGCGGCCAATGTCGTAAGACGTCAAATCGATCGAGGGGGTTCTTTGAAATATCAATTCGCTCACCAGCCGCCCTGTCGTGGCGGCCTGAGTTAGCCCGAGATGACCGTGGCCGAAGGCGTACAGCACGTTTGGTTGGTGCTTCGATGAGCCGATGACCGGTAGGCTATCGGGCGTGGTTGGACGATGCCCTGCCCAATTCGTCCCGCCCTCGATTTGTAGCTCGGGCAAGTATCGGCGAGCCAGTTCCGCAAGCGTTCGTGACCGTTTGAAATTGGGAGGGGCTTCCAATCCGCCAAATTCGGCAGCTCCGCCGATGCGCAGTCCGCAGCTGAGCGGTGTCGCCACGAACTTGCGTTCGGAAAAGATCAATTCCCGTTTGATAGCGACGCCGGAGGAGGTAAGCGTCGTGTTGTAACCGCGCTCGCTCTCGAGCAGTACCGGATCACCCAGGCGCCGAGCGAGACTCGCCGACCAAGCGCCAGCGGCGATCACTACTTTGCCTGCAGTAATTCGTTCTCCACCCTCGATCTCCAGCGTCAGCGATGACGTGGAGCCTGGAAGGATGTGACGTACTTCGCCCGTGCGGATGGCAACGCCGCCCTTGCGCAACCACGCACTCAAGCCCTGCACTAGACGCTTCGGATCGCCGACGTGCGACCACTGCGGTGTAAGGACGGCACGATGAACCAGGGGTCCCAACGCAGGTTCCATGCGCCGTGCGTCCTCGCCGGTAACGGCTTCCACAACGATGCCGTGCGAGCGCTTGCAAGCCCATTCGGGCGCATCCCGCTGATACCCTTCCTCGGTTTCGTAGACACTCAAGGCGCCATGGCGATGCAGTTCGGCCGCCATGCCCGTCTCGCGCAACATCGGCACCAGATCGTCATAGACCCGCGAGTTGATCGCGGCGAGTGCCCGAGAGATCCGTTCGACCTCCTTGGGCGTCCCGGATTTTGCAAAACGCACGAGCCAGGGAATGAGCCTGGGGGCGTGGCGAGGGCGTACCGCGATAGGGCCCAGCGGATCGAGCATCCAACCGAGTGCGCGCCATAGCACTCTGGGGGCGGAGGCCGGCATTACCTCAGTAACGGCAATGCCCCCGGCGTTTCCGAACGAGGCTTTGTCGCCTCCAGGATCGCGGTCAATGAGCGTGACATTCGCTCCGCCTTTTACCAAATGGTACGCCACGGCAAGACCCACGACTCCAGCACCCACTACCGCGATGCGAGACTCACTCACCGAGTCAAACCGCCTCGGCCGCACGGCTGGTTCTCAACGCAGCGACGAGATCTCGGCCTGCATTCAAAATGTGCTTCTTCAAGTACACCACGGCACCTTTAACATCCCGCGAGGCGCACAGACGTAAAATTTCCCGGTGATCCTCTTCTGCCTGATCGAGCCGATCCGTCAGCAGCAGGTGTAATCGAATATAACGGTCAGTCTGCACGTTGATCCCTTGAACGATAGCCAGTGTCTGCGCCCGGTCCGCCGCGCTGTAGAAGCTTCTGTGAAACTCCCAGTTCAAACGCCCCCAACTTGCTACGTCGTGGCGTTCGTAGGACGCCTCAAGCTGGGCCAGGATCTCGCGCGAGGCCGAGAGATCTTCGTCGGTGAGCTTGGGGATCGCCCGTGCCAGAAGGTCGCACTCGAGAAGCGCTCGCAGTTCAAATAGCTCCTCGATCTGCCCGGTCGGAACCGACGTGACAATTGCACCTTTATGAATCCTCATCGCCACCAGCCCGCCGGCTTCGAGCTGGCGCAGCGCCTCCCGCACCGGCATGCGACTGACGTCGTATTCTTGGGCAATCGCATCCTGAATCAGCGCATCACCTTCCCTGAACTCCCCGTTAAGGATCCGCTCGCGCAGCGATTCAGCCAGGGTTTCGGGGAGACTCTGGCGTCTGATCTGATGGTTAACCGCAGATTTGGAAGTGGACATGTGCCTCTCTTGTACTGTAGATTGTATCCAATCTACATATGCATCTGCAAGGGGATCGTATGGCGGCGATTTGGCACGGGGTGTTTCCGGCGGCTACAACGAAGATGACCGAAGACGGTCAAGTGGACCTCGAGGCGACGCAATTGAGCCTCAACCGACTGATCGAGAACGGTGTCTCCGGACTTATCGTCCTTCCCATGCTGGGCGAAAACGCCTCGCTCAGCCCGGCCGAGCGTGAGAGGGTCATTCGTGCGGCGGTGGAGGTGGTCAATGGACGCGTGCCGCTCCTGTCGGGTCTGGCCGAGATCACGCTCGATACCGCAAAGGCCCACGCCCGCTCGTACGAAGGCTTTGGCGCCCAAGGTCTGATGGTCTTTCCGAGTCTCGGCTACAAGACGGACCCGCGCGAAACAATCGGGTGGTACCAGGGCATTGCCTCCGCATCCTCGCTCCCGATCATGGTTTACAACAATCCGATTGCATACGGCGTCGATGTGACGCCAGAGATCCTGAAGACCCTGGCCGATACGCGACGGATCGTGTGCATAAAGGAAGAGACCGGCGATGTTCGCCGCATTACCGACCTATCGATCGTGTTCGGCGATCGCTTCAGTCTCTTCTGCGGGGTCGATGACTTGATCGTGGAGAGCGCGGCACTGGGCGCCACGGGTTGGGTCTCCGGCATGACCAATGCTTGGCCGGCGGAGTGCGTCGAGATTTTCAATCTCTGCATGCAGGAAAAGTTCTCCGAAGCGCGCAAGCTCTACCGCGTGTTGACCCCGTCATTCCATCTCGACACGCATGTGAAGTTGGTTCAGTACATCAAGCTCGCGGAGCACTTAGTCTACGGTGCACCCGAATGGACTCGGGCACCACGCTTGCCGCTTGTGGGTGAGGAGCGTCAAGCCGTGATACGAACCGTGATCGGCGCGATCGACTCATTGAAGACCCGCAGGCACTCGGCTCACCGGTGACCCGCCACGCATGTGATCTCGCCGAGATTGTCCATAGTGAGAGACTGGATTTCCCGAGAGATCCAGCGCCAGCGCTTCGATCCACGGATGTTGTTGCGCGATCTTCAGCGCCTGGTTATGCCCGAGGACTGGCGAATCCGCCGCGAGGATACTGCCGAAGCGCACCCAGAAATCCGGCCGGACGGCGTCCCAGTGATCGTAGAGTAACCACCGAACTCGGCGCGCCTCGCCGTCTTGATCGTGGGACGAAAAAATTAGATGCCCTGGCTGCGCCTGTCGGATGAGCCCCGGGACATCGCCACTAATGCCATCCACGACAAAGGCGAGAGCCCTAGCGGGCATGTCGTCGCCGCGACGCTTGAGGCGAGCCAGATCTTGTGCGAGTGGCTCGAGGATCTCTTGGCCATAGCCGTTCTTATTCTGAATTTCACCGAATGAACCGAGCGCCTGTTTAATCCAATCGAGCATTCCATACTCCCGGCTCACCGACAAGTTGCACGTTTTGGCGGCGCTCAGACATTCCCCGCTCCCGTTTCTGCGCCGATTAAGATCCGGTTCAATACAACGTTGACGTAATAGTTCGTGCGCCCAATTTTCTGCTTTTGCAGGAAGCCCTGATCCGCCAGTGCGTCGAGATATTTGGTGGCGGTAAGGCGCGAGACCTTAAGATCGCGTTCGATGAACGCGATCTTGGTATACGGATGCGTGAAAAGATTGTTGATCAGATCCTGACTGTAGAATTTGAATTGATTTCGAATGCGATGTTTGTAGTCCATCAGCGCGCTTCGAATTGCGACGATGGTGTTGACCGTGTCGCCGGCAGTTCGCTCCACTGCGCTTAGGATGTATAGCACCCATTCCTCCCAAGCATCGGACTCGCGGACCTGCTGCAGGAGGCGGTAATAATCGGCTTTGGTCCTGACAATGTGGCGGCTGAGATAGAGCACCGGGATGTCAAGCAATCCTTGCTTGACGAGGTACAGCACATTAATTATTCGACCAGTGCGGCCATTGCCATCATAGAAAGGATGGATGCTCTCAAATTGGTGGTGAATCAGCGCCATCTTGATCAGTGGATCGGCATCAAATATTCCATCGTCATTGATGAACCGCTCCAGATCTCGCATTAGAGCGATGATGACATCCGGTTCCTGGGGTGGCGTATACACGGTGTTGCCTGCGCCGTCCTTCAGAGCAGTGCCGGGGAGTTTGCGAAAGCCCGCGGTGTTTCGTTCCAATTCCGCCTGAATCTGCAGCACATGGTTCGTCGTCAGCAGGCCGCTATCTCGCACCAGATCGAAGCCAATCCCCAACGCCTGCCGGTAGCGCAAGACCTCTTTCGCGGCGGCATTGCTGAAATCTTCGGGCAGCGCATCGTCCTTGAACAGTTCATCATGCGTCGTGACAATGTTCTCAATCGCAGAACTGTCCTTGGCCTCTTGCAGCCCCAAGGTGTTTATGAGGATGCCCTGATTCGGAATCGACGCGGCGACACCCTTGAGTTCCGCCAGTTTGCGGCTGGCCAGCGCCAGTGCTTTCAGAATCGCAGAGGTCTCGAATCGCTCGGACGAAAGCCGGTCGAGGGCTGGGATAGTGGTCACAAAGTCCCTGTGAGAATGATTACATGTATAGAAAACGCGAATTTTTATACATGTTACACCCGATCTGTATAAAAATCACCGATATTGGTCGACGGCCATGCCGACGGTCATCTGGCTCTAGCGGGCGACACTTGATGGGTGGGTGGTGTCAGGGCGCGCCCGTTGCCCGCTCGGTCCGCTCCAAAGGCGTGGCGGCTAAACTCCTTCTCATGCGACCGCTAACCCCAGAAATCTTATACAAAGCCACTCTGCTCCAGCCGTCTCAACAACAAGGATGCGAAGGCAAGATGATCCAAGTACGTGTCAGGATCGTCGCTAATATTTACTTCATCACCGCGGGGATTTCTAATGGCCATGACGGCACCTGAGCCACAATTCGGCTTCGCAGTCGGTCCCTAGGGAAGCTGATTAGCTGGTTGATTGCATGTGCAGATCGGTATCCGAATGCAACCATCTCCTTCAGCGCTCCGGCGAGTAAGGGGAGAAGTGGCTCCCGAGTGATCCAGCCGAGTTTTGGTGAATGGGCCCATAGATTGAACTGCCGCCCATCGCAATGGATTACCGCATGAGCACCAAAGTGCACTATGTGGTCACGCAGAGTTCTTAACTCCGAAAACCAACGTAGTGAATCCCCCATCAATAGGGGCGCGATTGACGGATTTACTCGACTCGGGTTGTCCCGCGCCCATTTAGCGAGTCCTTCCAAACTGGAGGACGGCGCTTGATTGGGTTTATCCGACGCCCTGTACGCCAGCGCGCGCGCAATCGCGTCACTTGCAGACCGGACCGAGACTATGAACGATTCTGTCATCGCACCCACAACGACGACGGACTCGCGATTTAGGATGCGATCTGGACTTAGCCAATGAAGAATGTGGTGAGCGTAAGTTGCAAGGTTCACCAGATCGCCCCCAAAGATATCGGCGGCCGTGGACAGACATTCGTGGTGCGGTGCCAATCGTGGGTCGATCTGGTCCCAATGGTCGTAGTAGTCAAGTACTCCACAATGAAACTGGCAGTCCAAAAGTTCGGCACTGCGCGCCTCGACAATTGTTCCCAGCGCAGTCGGCTCCCCTTCCTTCATACATGTCTCATGCAGATTGACGCTGTCATCGTCGCACCGAACGCCGTTTGAATGGCACAAGTGCCTTTGAATGACGCAGCACGAAAAAAAATCGCGTGTAACTCGTTGATGTAATGCGCGCCCGGAGAGATTCGAACTCCCGACCACCTGGTTCGAAGGCCATCACTCGATCGTTCGCAACCCGATGATTCTTAACTCGAGTCATTACTAGAATCGTCTAATATTTCCGCGGGATACGTCGACCTAAGTGCTTGTTCGTTCTGGGGCCTGTCACTTAGTATTGGACGAGACCGACTCGCACTAGCGCCTCATTCATCCCCAGCCGCCGGATCGGCAGTTTGCAGAGACACACGGGTGATCCCACGCTCCCGTGCTAGGGCCCGAATTTGCGCCAGAAGCTGAGGTTCACGGTCCGAAGCGGCGCTGGGCTCGCGAGGCCTGCGAAGTTCGGAGCCGGCGAGAGGCTGCTGAAGTCCTCTGTCAAGCGATTGAATATATTCTTGCAGAGAAGATCGAATCCGTACTGGCCACTTTTCGCCGCCACGCCGGCACCGATATCCACGGGTGTAAAGGAAGATGAGCGAAACATTTCACCGCGTTGGTTGAACATCTGCCCGCGGTAGCGCACGTGCAGCAGTGCGGTCCAATTGAACCATTGGCTGAGCGAATCGCGATAAGTCGCTTGGGACGAGGCGTTCCATCTCGGCGCCGTCGTCGCCTGACATGGACGGCAAAGAATTCTGTGCACTCGATCACTCTCGGTGGGAAATTCAATTGCATCCGCATACGTCACGGCTGCGCCAAGAATCAAGCTGCTGGTCGCTTGCCACTCGCCATCGATATCGACGCCCTCAGAACGCAGCGGCAGATTCTCGGTCACAAATTCAGTGCCCGTGAAGGTTGTGTCCTGAAAGTTGGCTATTTGCATGTGAAAAAGTGCCATGTTGAGTTTGAGCGCGTCGCCCAGCCACAGCGTCTTGATGCCAAGTTCGACGGTATTGGTGGTTTCGGTGCCG
>Ga0137397_10002426_pt1 | contig 12990 bp, 11 predicted proteins | sample czorhiz116metaG_FD_106658 | JGI IMG/M metagenome (GOLD analysis project Ga0137397, IMG submission 106658) | Vadose zone soil microbial communities from Angelo Coast Range Reserve, California, USA - czorhiz1.16 metaG | ecosystem: Environmental > Terrestrial > Soil > Vadose zone | place: USA... | reverse complement strand
CGGCTGGGCCATGACCAAGGTTGATCACCGGGCGAAAGCCGCCTGAGGCTTCGAGCTTCATCGTCTTTGACTGAGGGATAACTGGCGCATGAAGAAAAGCCCCGGCACCAACTGGGAGGTACCGGGGCTTGGCTCTTGCTCAGAACTGAGGGGACTGAGCAGGACCGTGTGTATACCTTGATGCGGTGAAGCTCGGAGCAGGTGGCTACCGATTCACAGGATTAGTGTGTCTACGGCTCCAGGCAAAAGAAAAGCCCCGGCGCGGGGGCTGCCGGGGCAGGACACAGCGGCTTTACTCAGTGAGGTTTGGTCCCTGAGGGGGTAAGCCGCATAAACAGAATATATGGTATATCCACCGCAGTTTGGTAGTATTTTAATACTGAATGCTAAGTACCATATTTCGCTTCGGTCTTTCCTTCGCTCGGAGTCCTTCCCGGCAGGGTGTGGCGCGCTTGCCTCCCTCGTTCTGCTCATCACCTTCTCCATTGACTTTGAGTTCTCTTTTTGTTCTCATGCCGCAAAGGAGAGTCCAAACATGAATGCTTCAGGGCGCTCGAGCGGATCGGAGGCTGAGATCGCTGCTTCGCTTGAGGCGGAGGTTGATGAAGCCATCGCGACTTGCGGTGGAGATGTGCGGGCGGCGTTGCGCGCCACGCTCATTGCAAACGCGTACCTGGACGCCGAAGTCGAACAATTGACTGAAGCAATGTCGACCGGCTTCGCACGCGGACGGATGCCACCTCAGCGGCTCAAGATCAGAGTTTGAGGTCGGTGGCATTGCACGAGCGGCCTACAGTGTTCACCAGCCGCTGCTGATTGCGAAAACGTTGCGGGTACCGGGATGGAAACAACAGCCACCATCCTCCACGCCGACCTCGATGCCTTCTATGCATCGGTCGAGCAACTGCTCGACCCGTCCTTACGTGGCAAACCCATTGCCGTCGGTGGTGGTGTCGTCCTCGCGGCGTCGTACGAAGCCAAGGCATTTGGAGTAAGCGGCGGCATGTCGGGACGGCGGGCGCGCGAGCTTTGCCCGCAACTGATTTTTGTGGGTGGTCATTTCAAGGACTATCAGCGGCTCGGCGATGCCGCCATCGACGTGCTCAACGATTTCACGCCGCTCGTCGAACGAATCTCCATTGACGAGGCCTTCGCCGATGTCGCGGGCTGCACCCATCTGTTCGGTTCGCCGGCTGAGATTGCGACAGCTGTCCGTCGCCGCGTGCGCACCGACATTGGCCTTCCAATCTCGATCGGGGTGGCACGCACCAAACATCTCGCGAAGATTGCCTCGCAAGTGGCCAAACCCGACGGCCTGGTGGTTGTCGACCCGGAAAGCGAGCTTCGTTTCCTGCACGATCTACCTGTCGAGCTGATGTGGGGCATAGGTCCAGCGACCAAGGCGCGGCTCAACGAGCGCGGCATCCAGACCATCGGCCAACTGGCGAACATGCCAGGCTGGTCGCTGCAACGCGTGGTCGGCCGTGCGGCCGGAGAGAAGCTGACGGCGCTCGCTTGGAATCGCGATCCCCGGCACATCGAGACGCGTCGTCGCGCGCATTCGGCCGGAGCCCAGTCCGCGCTCGGCAGGAAACCTGCGCAAGCCCGGGTGTTTCGACCTGTTTTGCGTCATCTTGCCGACAGGATCGCCACCAGGCTGCGGGCCAAGTCTCGGCCCGGCCGGACCGTAACAGTCCGCGTTCGCTTCGCCGATCTTCATTCTGTCACGCGCTCCATAACGCTCGATGCGCCGATTGCAGCGACTGCTAGTCTCGCCGAAATCGCGGAAGAGCTCGTTTGGAGCGCGCTCGCGGATTATCCGCACGAGAGGATCATCTCGTTGCTGGGGATCTCGGTGTCGCAGCTCGAACGACATTGGGATGTGCAACTGGAGCTCCCCTTCGGGCTCGACGATGAGAAGCGCCGCCCGGGCAGCAAAAGAGGTATGGCGCGTTGGACAGCCGATCGCGCGGTCGACAAGATCCGCGATCGTTTCGGATGGGAGGCGGTCGAATACGGCTCGGCGCTGGGCCTTTCCCGCTCGGTCCCCGACGAGTTTCGCGAGCTTGCGGAAAAGGACCTGTGATTATCGCCGGGAGGACTCCCATGCGGCGCTGCCGTTGCGTTTTCAGAGCAAGGGACGCCGCTCTTGGAATGCCCCGAAACCGGCCTGCGCATTTTCGCGAAGCCACAAATGCTCTGAATAGCGGGGATAACTCGGCCTACTGACAAAAAACGATTGCCTGGATGGTTTGAAACTAGGTGCTCGCATACGGCGTCCAAGGGGAGCGTACTGTGCACCAGCCTGATCCTCCGCCACCGGTACGGCCCCCGGTCTGTCCCGATTGCCGAAAGCTGATGCGCTTCACTAGCGCCAGGCCAGACCAGACGCTGCTTAATCTCCGCCACACATTCTTCGTCTGTGATTGTGGTCGCGCGAGTGACCAGCTCATTGCCGATATGAAATGATAAGCATGCGATTGAGCTGGAATCGGGTGGGCACAGGCAGCAAACGATTTTATCTCCAGCGCAGAGGGGGCACAGAGAAAGAGAGAAGGAGCTCACCATGTCGAAGGAACAGGAAAACAAAGCCGTAGTCGCTCGATGGTTCAAGGAGTTTTGGGGCAATCCCTGGAACCACGGCGTCGTCGATGAACTCAGCACGCCTGACATTCTCTTGCAATATTCGCTGCATGCGCCTCGTCGCGGTCGCGAGGACGTGAAGAAGTTCATGACCGAATTCCGCCGAGCATTCCCGGACCTCAAGTTTTGGGGTGTAGCAGACCTTATCGCCGAGGGTGACTATGTCGTCGGCCGCTGGGAAGGGGGCGGCACGCACACCGGCCCCGCCTTCAGCGACTTTCTGATCGGCTCCCTTCCTGCGGCCTCGGGCCGGAAAATGCGGTTCACGGGAACGACCGTGCTTCGCGTGCAGGATGGCAAGATCGCCGAGGAAATCGGGTTGGACGATGGCGCAACCGCGTTGCAGCAGCTCGGCATCTTGCGGGCAGCTTAGCACTGCGAGGCGGTCGCAATTGTGCTGACCCCTCGGCAAAAAGCGAGCCAGAGCGAGGCGGCCGCCGCCTCATCCGGCTCGTTGACGAGTTCGTCATATTCGTGCAGGCGAAGTCGAAGCGCGTCGTCCTGAAGACGTGGGCTGTCCTTACGCAGCTCGCGCGATCTGACCCGCTAGACCCTTGGCGACGAATCGCGCAGTCGCCTCGCCCACCGCCCCGCCTAGACGGGTCGCGTCGCATCCATCGATCATATCACGGGCATCTTGGACGTCGGCTTTGCGAGGATATCTCTAACGGAACTTGCAACGATGGGCGACGACAGCCTATCGAAGAGTAGTGCTTTTGACCGCAAGGAACAGCCATCGACTACCAAACCAAGAGCAAGGCGCTCCCGGCCAATACGGCCGCGAGCAGACCCGCCGTAATGGTGAGAACGATGGCACGTCTCACGTCGTCGTGCGTCGCAGCTTCTGGATCCCGAGAGTCGCCAATCCAGAGATCCGTCACAGGCTGGCCATCCCTCCAAACCGGTCCAACAAGGCGCCGTTGAATGGCGCCGGCTGTAGCTGCTTCGCTCCATCCCGAATTCGGACTGGGAAAGAGAGTGTTTTGGCCCAGGCCAACGGCAAATGCCTTACGAGCGGAACACGTGGGCAGCACCGCGGCAACAAACACAATGAGCAGCCAGGTCAGGCGTGCGGGCAGATAATTCATCACGTCGTCAAGACGCGCCCCGCACCAGCCGAAGCGAAGGTACTTCGGCGTTTTGAATCCCACCATTGAATCCATCGTGCTGACGACTTTGAACAGCACAAGCCCGGGAATTCCAAGGAGCGCGTACCAGAAGAGTGCACTGACAAAGCCATCTGTCAAATTCTCGCTGAGGCTCTCTATCGCAGTCCGCCGGCACGCGGCCGCATCCATGCGGTCGGTATCGCGAACGACCAGCTGGGCGACGGCAGAGCGGGCGGCAGATAGATCCCCGGCTGTGAGGGCACGTTCAACCCGCCACACGTGATGGACAAGATCGCCCAGGGCGAGGAGGCTATAGAGAAGGAACACATGCAAGACCCAGGCGACCCAGACTGACAGCGCCAACGACAAGAGCATGGCGCTTGTGATAACGCCAAGCGCAACAAGAGTAAGCAATGCAAACAGCGCAATGCCCCCGCCGTAGCCATCAGCACCCATCGAACGAAGAAGGCGTTCTATCGAGCGCAGCCCGTGTCCGATGAGACGAACCGGATGCCAACGATAGACCGGATCCCCGATCGCCAGGTCGACGGGTACGGCGATGGCAAGGGCGATGGGATGCGGCCCCAGCAGGTCGATCAGCTCGCCCGCCATTTATCGCTCCAGCCGAGCGCGATTGCGGTGATTACCAGCTCGTTGATGTCGCCTTCAGAGGCCTGCACTTCAGCGTAGTATTTTCGCCAATTATCGGGTTTCGCCGCAAGATTCGCGGCCAAGATGGCCGCCTGCTGCGCGAGGGCGTCTTGCAGGCAGGATTGAGGCAAAATCCCATACCTTCCTCGATCGAGCACCGCTGCCATTGCATGTGATGCCGCACCAACGTGAGGTTCATAGAGCACTGATTTGCTGTTCTTCTTGATCAGCTCAAAGTCGGCTGGATCGAGAAGCTCTGCGAGCCGCTCGAACAGCTTCTGTTCGGTGAAGCCGAACCTCCCGAGGGCGTGAATGACCCCTCGCGTGTAGCTGGGTTCCAATCCGTTCTGCCAGCGCAGCGCCTCCAGCGTCGCTTCTCGCACGGCAAGACCAACTATTTCGCCGAGCTTCATGTGGGTGCTGGCCGTGGTCAGTGGCTTTCGGGCATCGATCGGAGCCGCCACGCAGTATTGATCCGTGCCCGTTCCTGTCGCGAGATCGGCGGAATAGCGGCTCGGCGCCGCCAGTCTCCGGAGTGCAGCCGTCTTCCCTTCGGTCATGATCATAACAACCTGAGCCAGGGTGGAACCGGTCACCGGTGTGTTGCTGAGGACCATCGTATTGATCGTTCCTGCCGGCAACTTCACAAAACCATCCGGCGTCTCATGCCATACGGCAGGATCGCCAGCGCAAGTCGCGTTGCTTTCCACACCAGCGGTGACGATTGCCATCACTTCCAAGTCGTCATGCCGTTTGCTGACGATGGCCGCGTAGTTCATATTGGCCGCAGTTCCCATGACGGCTGTATTGTCGGGCGACAAGCCCACCTCTTTGCATACAGCGGCGTGATAGGCCTCCATCCCTTGCCCGGTGATGTATTCAAACCGCGTATCATGCCCGGTGGCCTCGCACGATTGGTGATTGACCAGGTGGCGCACCTCATCTGACTGTCCGCCATTTCGTGTGGAGGTGCTGAGTGTCCGATGCGGCGCACTCAAATCAACGACGATGAAACGGCCACGTCGGCGAACGACGGCGTGTTGCAGGCGAGCGAGCGTTTCCCAGCTCGTCGTGCCTTGCTCCGACCGCTGAGCAGTATGATCCTGCATCGAAATCCCCCTTGCGCCGTTCGACGCGGTCACGAAACTTGGAATTATCGGTTCTGTCCCGGAACCCAAAGGACATCGGCGGCGCCATTATCGTTCATTGCACGACATGCAACGAAGAGAAAATCTGAGAGACGGTTGACGTATTTGAGAGCTGTCGGTGAGACATCTTCGCCAGCCTCGTCTCTGAGCTCGACGATGAGACGCTCGGCGCGACGGCAAACGGTGCGTGCGAGGTGCAGATATGCGGAAGCAGGACTTCCACCCGGCAGGATGAAAGATCGTAGCGGCGCGAGCTTAGAGTTGAGGTTATCGATCTCTCCTTCGAGCCAGTCGACCTGTGTGTCGCTCACCGTCAATCGTGCGCCTCCGGGCCCCTTGCCACGTGTGCCGGGCATGCAGAGATCGGCGCCCACATCGAACAAGTCATTCTGAATCCGTCCCAGGAGCGAATCGAGATCGGGGCTGCCCGCAGTGTGCAGGCGTGCAATCCCGACCACCGAGTTCAGTTCATCCACGGTGCCATAGGCCGAGATGCGCAAATCGTACTTCTTGCGCCGCTCGCCAGTGCCAAGTGCGGTGGTGCCGTCATCGCCCGTGCGCGTGTAGATTCTGTTGAGAACGACCATGGTGGCGACCCCAATTGTGAAGCATTCCGGGAGACCCGCTAGGCTATTTTAGTCGCCCGGATTGGACAACTGCTCGACTAGCAACACTGCTCGACTAGCATGCGATGCACCTCCCGCCGTCCTTTCCGGGCCAACCCCGGCACGTTAGATTGGTGACCTCATGCCAGGGAGGTGCAAGAAAGTGTCTGGTCACGGTAGCAAAACGTCGGATGCAAAGCCTTCGGGTCCTGTGGTTGTCAGCGTCTGCACCACGTGTCGGTTGGCGTCCGACGAGGCGACGCGGATCGGAGCAAGTATGCTGGAGGCGCTGCGGCCCGTGATGCAGGCGAATGCTCCTGATGTGAAGGTCCGGGCGGTCCAATGCCTCGGCGTCTGCAAGCGACCGGCGACGATCGCGGTATCAGCTCCTGACGGCTACACATTCGTGTTTGGCGATCTCGAACCGCAAAGCGGCGCAGAGGCAGTCGCAGCCTTTGCCCTTTCATATAGTGAGGGGGACTATGGTTTCGTCCCCTGGGCTGAGCGTCCAGAGCTGCTGCGCAGTCGGCTGGTGGCGCGTATACCCTCGGTCAAATGGTCGCCAGAGGACGGTCGCCCGCCGGATGCTGGTAAATAGACACCTGAGTTGTGTCGTCAAAGTCACAGCGGCGAGATTTTGCTCAGCGCAAATACTGCGTGCCCGCGCACATCGTTGACTCGTTCTGTGCGTCTTCTTAGCGTTTGCATGACGGTTCCCCTTCGGGGATCAAAAGGGAACGCGGTGAGGGCGAAGTTGCCCGAAGCCGTGGCTGCCCCCGCAACTGTAAGCGGCGTGAGCTCCGCGATAATCCACTGGGACCTGGAGTCCTGGGAAGGGACGGAGACGACTAGGCCGCGAGCCAGGAGACCTGCCGTCAGTGTGGTCATGCGCGGGCATGTCGGTCGGGGTGTACTGACACTAGTTGAACCAAACGGGCGTATTGCCGTGTGGTGAGACTGCGTTCGCGATGACGTGCCACAACGTCGCGCGGTTCACATATGCATCCCTCTAAAGCAGCGCCCGGTCGAAGCGCAATCATTCTTGCCTCGACAGCTCTTACGTCGGTCTTGTTTGCCCTCAGTTCCCAGCCGGCAACTGCGCAACAAACGGCCTCGCCGGAGACCAAGCTTCCCCCAGTCGTGGTGACCGCGCCGCAGCCACGGCCCGGGACCGCCCGCCGTACTGGGAGGGCCACCGGAGCGCGTCCGGTGACGCCGGCTTCCACACCGCCGACCGACGCCCCGCCGGCCACGACGCCGCCGACTGCCGCGGGTGATCCGGTCGTTTACAGCGCCACCGGCGTTGCCACGCCGGCGCGCGAGACCACAAGCTCTGTGACTGTCATTAACCGCCAGCAACTGGAGCAGCAGCAGCTTCGTACGGTGCCCGACGCGCTCAGCACCGTGCCAGGTCTCAACGTGGTGCAGACGGGCAGTCCCGGCGGCCAGACCTCGATTTTCCTGCGCGGCACCAACTCCAATCACACCAAGTTCATTATCGATGGGATGGATGTGAGCGATCCCAGCATCTTCAATCGCACGTTTGATCTCGGGCAAATGCTCACCGGCGACGTCGAGCGCATCGAGGTGCTGCGCGGGCCGCAGAGCGGCCTGTACGGCGCCGACGCGCTTGGCGGCGTAGTCTCGGTCATCACCAAGAAGGGCGAAGGGCCGCCCACGTGGAGCTTCACCACGGAAGGCGGCAGCTTCAGCACCTTCAATCAGCGTGCCAGCTTCGGTGGATCGGGAGCCAACTACAACTATCAATTCAATGTCGATCACTTCCATGCCGGATCAGTGCCGGTGACCCCACTCGAGCTGTTGCCGCCCGGACAAGCGCGCATCAACGATTACTTCGATGCCAAGCAGTACTCGACCAAGCTCGGGGCCAACGTCAGCGAATATCTGACGCTCAACTATGTCGCGCGCTATATCGATGCGAAGCTGCGGTCTACCGGCGATAACTTCCTCACGGCAGCGGGCACACCGGCCGATATCCAAAGTGAGCAGGTCGTCCATAAGTTTTTCACGCGTGGAGAAGCGGTATTAGACCCCTTTAACGGCCGCTTCGTCAGCTACTTCGGGGTCAATTGGATCGACAATTGGAACTTGTTCGCTGATCCCTTTGGCTTCTCCGGGCCGGTCACCATTTCCAAAGGAGATCGCATCCGCTACGACTACCGCGGCGACCTTAAGCTTCTTCCAAACGCCACCGTGATATTCGGTGCGTCCGATGAGACCGAGTCATTCCGCCAAGGCAGTCTCAACAAATCCTCCAATCTCAAGGGCGCCTTCGCTGAGCTTCAGGCGGACTACCAAAAGACGTTCTTTCTGGTCGCCAACGCTCGCGTTGATGACGACCAATTTTTCGGTACGCACACCACATATCGTGTCGCTCCCGCGGTGATCATGCCGTTGACCGAGACCAAGTTCCGGGCCAGCTATGGCACCGGTTTCAAGGTCCCGACGCTGGTGCAGAAGTTCCAGGACTTCCCGGATTCGTTCTTCGCCAATCCGAACCTGAAGCCGGAATCAAGCATGGGCTGGGATCTTGGGTTCGAACAACCGCTCTGGGACAAGCGGGCCTTGGTCGGTTTAACCTGGTTCAACAACCACCTCACCGATCTGATCGAGTCTGGTCCGACTGGCCGGTTTGTTGAGCACTGCTTCGAGGGAGAATGTCGGCTGGACCCCATCAATTCAAACTTCAACATCGGTAGCGCTCGCACCCACGGCATAGAAGCATTTGGAGCGGTCAATGTCACCGACAGGATCAAGCTGCGCGCCGACTACACCTGGACCCGGGCGATTGATGACGATACCGGCCTTGATTTGAGACGACGGCCAACGCACAAGTGGAGCCTACAAGCCCTTTGGAACCCGATCGACCCGCTCACCTTGTCAGCAACGCTTGTGCATGTTTCGGACTGGCTCGACGTTAGTCGCAACGGCAACGTTCGAGACTTGGTCGCGCCTGGGTACACGGTTGTCAACGTTGCGGCGAATTACCAAGTCAACCCGACCCTGAAGACGTTTGCCCGTATCGACAACCTGTTCAACGAGCACTATCAGAACCCGACCGGATTCCTGCGGCCTGGGATCGGAGCTTATGCCGGCGTGACATACACGGGAGGGCTGCCGCGTCTGCCCGACTTCCTGACCGGAGGTGATAGCAGGCCGGGGTTCGTGAATTGAAGTCGACGGTGTTTCCGCCTGCAGCCAGTCGCGGTAGGTTCTCAACAGCCCGCCCAGCAATGGGCGCCGAGCGTGTGATGGTCACCCGATTCAGGGCCGTAGGACACTCTATCCGCGCCCGGAGGCGCGCCTTCACCCGATGCAACTCCTCCCTGCCATTGGTGTGATTGTGGTGGCGCTCTCGGCGGCGGGTCTCGCACCCGCCGCCGAATCCGTGTCGAAGCCCCACCGCATCGTCTCCATGAACCTGTGCACCGACGAGCTGGTGCTGCGGCTGGCCGACCGGCGCAATATTTCCTCAGTCACGTGGCAAGCGCGGGATCGGGACAACTCGAACGTCGCCGATTTGGCGCGGGATGTTCCTATCAACCATGGCGTCGCAGAGGAGATCCTACCACTGAACCCGGACCTCGTGCTTGCCGGGATCTACACGGCACGCGCACCCGTCGCTTTGCTGAAGCGGGCGGGCATGAGGGTAGTCGATACCGACGTGCCGCGAAGCTTCGAGGACGTTCGCCAACAATATCGGGAGATCGCAGCGCTCCTCGATGAAAAGGAAAGAGGCGAGCAGATCATCGCCGAAATGGATAGCAATCTCGCCAGGCTGGAGAGGGATCGACCGCCGGTCGCGCCAACGGCGATCGTGTTCCATGGCGATCATTATACCTATGGCCGCGGCTCAATGATCGATGTTGTCATGACTCGCGCCGGGCTTGAAAACGTGGCGGTGCGCCTCGGGATCGGCGAATTTGGACAGGTGCCGCTCGAAATCATGGCAATGAATCCAGTCGATGTTTTGATTATCGGCTCACATCGGGATGGACCAGCGTTGGCCACAGAGCTCCTCAGGCATCCGGTGCTTTCGCGACTTTCTGATCACACACGGGTGGTCGTCATCCCGAACCGGCTTTGGAATTGCGGCGGCCCCGCGCTTGTCGAGGCCGTTGAAAGACTGATGCGAGTCGCCAAAGAAGTTCGCGGTAAGGTTCCCAACGAATGACGCGAACTGACGCGGTCGAAGCAACCGGGCGAAGATACGAGATACCTTACGGCTCATTGGTATCGGGTCTTGGCGCTCTGGTCGTCGCCCTGTTCGTCGCATCATTGGCCATCGGCTATCTGCCGGTAGACCTCTGGCAGGGCTTCGGCGATGCGTTGAACGGAGAGTGGACGGCGCCTGCGCTCGTGCTGGTGGAGTTACGCGTGCCGCGGGCGCTACTTGGCACTCTCGTCGGCTTCAGCCTCGGGCTCACCGGCGCGGCCATGCAGGGATTGCTGCGCAATCCCTTGGCGGAGCCGGGCATCATCGGCGTGTCGAGCACGGCGGCGCTTGGAGCGGTCGTCGTTTTCTATTTCGGCCTCAGCGGGCTGTTCTTGCTGGCCCTGCCACTTGGCGGTGTCGTGGGTGCAATGGTCGCGACCGTGCTGCTCTATGGGCTGGCCGGACGCGGAGCCGGCACCATGACGCTCATCTTGGCAGGCGTGGCGATCAACAGCTTCGCGGGGGCATTGACCGCGCTGGCGCTCAACCTTGCGCCCAATCCGTATGCGGTCAGTGAGATTGTTTACTGGCTGCTCGGGTCGCTGGCCGATCGCAGTCTGCTTTCCGTGTGGCTGGTGCTACCGCTCATGCTGATCGGGTGGGCGTTGATCCTCATGTCAGGACCTCCGCTCGATGCGCTGACCCTCGGGGAGGATACTGCCAGGAGCCTCGGCTTCAACGTGGGTCGGCTCCGGCTGCAGCTTGTCGCCGGCACGGCTCTGTCCGTGGGCAGCGCCGTCGCCGTGACCGGCTCGATCGGCTTCGTCGGCCTCGTGGTTCCGCATTTGCTGCGGCCGTTGGTGGCGCAACGGCCCGGCCGCCTCCTGCTCGTCAGCGGACTCGGCGGCGCGGCCTTGATGCTTGCAGCCGATATCAGCGTTCGCCTGCTGCCAGTCCGGCCCGAGCTCAAGCTCGGCGTGGTAACGGCGATCATCGGCGCCCCGTTCCTCTTCAGCCTGATCTACCGCCTGCGAGCGGAGGAATGATGGACATCGAGGCGAACGACATCGCTGTCCGCTTCGGTCGCACGGCTGTCCTGGAAGGCGTGAGATTCACGTTGCGCGCTGGCGAGATGGTCGGGCTGATCGGTCCAAATGGCTCCGGCAAGACGAGTTTGCTGCGGATCCTGGCGAACCTCCGCGAACCTGACGCCGGAAATGTCCGCTACGGCGGGCGCTCGGCAGCCGATCTCGGCAACCGCGAGCTGGCGCAGCGGGTCGCCTACCTCGCTCAAGCCGGGAATGTTCACTGGCCCATGCGGGTCGAAACTCTCGTGGCCCTCGGACGCCTGCCTCACCGTCGTCCCATGCAGGGTCTCGACGCTGCGGATCGCGCAGCGATCGAGCGTGCCATGGTGGAGTGCGACGTTATTCCGTTTCGATCGAGAACGATGAGCGAGGTGTCCGGCGGCGAGCGGTTGCGCATCCTCCTGGCGAGCGCGCTAGCCGTCGAGGCCGACATTCTGCTGGCGGATGAGCCGATCGCCGCACTTGATCCGCTGCACCAGCTTCAAGTCATGGAATTGCTGCGCATGACGGCGCGACAGGGACGCGGCGTCGTTGTCGTCCTGCATGACCTCGCCCTGGCGGCGCGGTTCTGCGATCGTCTCGTTTTGCTGGCGGGTGGCGGCGTGTTGGCCGAGGGACCGCCGTCCACGGTCCTGTGTGATGAGCATATTGCGACTGCCTACGGCGTTGAGGTCGTGCGAGGAGAACGGGACGGAGTTCCGTTTGTTCTGCCCTGGACGCTTTGCTCGAATGCCGGCCACTCCAAGACTTGAGGAAATGCGCCGAACACTTGCACATTGGTTGCAATCAACTCAGCCACTGCGCGCTCGACCTGGAGGTATTTGCTGACGGCGCGTTCCGGCGGTTTCTTCTCCTTGCAGGTTTCTTGCAACGCATTCGGCTCAGGCCCGCTGGCACGCGGGCCATTTGCATTGGATCAAAGGCGCTGTCCTCCGGTCCCCTCCTGTCCATGGCAAGATTGACTCCCCGCGTGCGGCCAATGCACTATTTGCCGACGACAGCAAGGACTAAGTCCTTGGAACAAAACACCGTCTCGCGCGTGTTGGGGAGGAAGCCATGAATGCACCAGTCAGAATCGAAAAGGATCCGGTTGTCACGAAGCTCGACGGCGGGCAGCGCGCTCTCCAGACGTGGCCGCTGCCGCTCGATGAAGCGTTTCTTGAAGAGCTTCTGACGTATCTTTTCACGAATTACTGGGAGCAGGTTATTTTCGGGCCGATCATCGAAGGTGCGGCCTATGAGCTGACCTGTCCTTGCAAGCCGAACCGGATCAGCAAATTCGACGGTTATCTGACCATAAGCTTCGATGGTCCACACTTCCATCTCTGCATCGGGGAAAACAAAGGCTCCAAAGACAGCCCCACGCCGGAAGACCTGAAGGCCCGCCGCAAGCCATCCAAGGCCGAAATCTTTCGCAGGCTGGACAAGGATGGCGCTCCAATCTCGTGGGGCTTCGAGATGAAGAATGGCGCCGATGAGCCGATGATCTCAATATTCTTTGCAAGCCCGTTCCTGTCGGCGGGGGACAAGGTTTCGAAGGAGCCCATTTGGGATCGTCTGACCATGTGG
>Ga0137397_10002424_pt1 | contig 12998 bp, 18 predicted proteins | sample czorhiz116metaG_FD_106658 | JGI IMG/M metagenome (GOLD analysis project Ga0137397, IMG submission 106658) | Vadose zone soil microbial communities from Angelo Coast Range Reserve, California, USA - czorhiz1.16 metaG | ecosystem: Environmental > Terrestrial > Soil > Vadose zone | place: USA... | reverse complement strand
GCAATCAGTCAGATCACAAGCCCAACAAAGACTCAGCCAGTTGGTGCTACCGAGTAACCTACCTGTGCTCCCGATCTCAACGCGGGGTCGTGGCCTTCGTTCCGGATGCCACACAGGCCGGGGGCGTGGGCCGACGCGTATTCAACTGAAATTATGTTGCGAAAGTCCTCCAGTCTCAGTGAAGCGAGATTGTGAGTCGAGCGCGTGAGTAGCGAGGGCAGACCCAGACAGAGGAAACCTAGGCTATTCCAAGAAGGGAGGAGCCACGCGTCGAGGAGATGAAAATTCGATGAAAGGGAGTCCAAGAACGGTAAGCGGAACACCTTGACCCGCAGCGAGGTGAGACGAGAGGGTGGAAGTCTTCGGACATGAAATCGAGGCTGACCGGCGCGGCGGCTCTCAAAAAACAGCGTCGAGAAGTCGAAGCCGGCGAGGAAGAAGCTTTAGGCACGCGAAGATTAGGAGAGGATGGAGGCGACGTTCAGGGTGCTGGCCGTGGCGTAATGAAGAAACCAGCTCCTTGGACGCGAGTCCTGGATGTAAGACCGGAGAAGGAACGCATAGGGCACATACAATGTGACTCTTGGTGCGTATATAGTATGTTGCCTGACTTTGTTGCTCTCGAGGGTGAGTAGAAGAAGCGCATTTGCTTCATACGGGCTAATTACGACGACGACGGTCTTCTTCCCTGAACCGGTCGAAAGAATCCAGTTGACAGGGCGGAGATATTCTGTCGCCGTTGGACTTGAGGATAGTCGTAATGAAATTTGCTGTGGCAAGTGGAGAAGGAGGTCACTCTGTCGTCGATGCCAAAAGTCTGACCATGAGGACTCGGAGCCGTTCGGGACTTTCCCCCGGCCGTCTCAATGAATTCGATTGGAGCGCCCGGCGGCAGTTTTAGGCCAGTAGGACTCCCTGTCTCCATTTCGTGGTTCACTTCGCGTTCTTCTGCCATGTGAAATCAATCGAATTCATGACACCGAGTCCTTCCATGCGTCCTCCGAGTCTTAGCGCGACTGGATCCTGTTTATTTCTGACAAAATTTGTGTATTTCTTCAAGCTCGCACACTTGGGGTTTAGCAGTTCTTCGAGCCTGCAGTGGTTACAATCCGAGTTGTGGACCTTCAATTGGAACTTGGTTTCCCACAAAAATATCAGGCCCTTATTTGAATTTAATCAGCATTTCTAAGTATGGTTGAGTCAATTTACAAACAGATTCTGGCATCCAGTCAAGAGGTGCAATCCAGTTTTATTCCCCAAGGCTAGCCATAGCTCAGTGGTAGAGCACCTGGCATATAGTCAGGGAGCCTGGGTTCAATGCCTGGGCTGGCCATGTCTGTGATGGATTGCACCAATACCTACATCTGGAACTGTGGTGCCACTGGCATGTGCAAAAGTGACCATGCTACACTCAACTAGTCAGACCACCTAGTGATGACATGGCCAGGGCAAGTCCCACAATTACTGGTCATAAAGGTGGGCATTCTCACTTTCCTTATGTGATCTGCCATCAATGTTGGGTTCACCACAGGTTGTCTCAATGCTGTTACCTATGGGTGTGCAGCTTGCCTCAATCTACAAGGGTGAGCAGGAAGCACATCCAATTTACAATGGGTGGCCAGGTTTCCTCCCACACTAATCTATCCATTGGAGAAACAATGTTGAAATATGGTGTTTACACATGTAAACAGGTGGATAGTCATAGTCACAACCACCCAGATACATTGCCTCAATATTCAAAATCAGATTACCCTCACATTCATTACTGGAGCAGGAGTGAATGGCTCAACTTCAGGAACAAGAAGGATTCATCCATCCTGGGATCTGAGGCCAGCCCTTGAGGAGGAACAAGATTCACACAGGGCAAGAACATTGTGATGCAATACCTTGAGGGCCCCAAGGGAGAAGCAATTGATGGTTGGCAGGCAGCAAACATACAAGAATATGCCAGGACACTCTGGGTAGACCTCTATGGCCAAGGGATGGCCCTGACAAAATGGCACAATGCTTTGAGGAGAACCAAAGAGGAATATGCGAGGGGCACTGGCCCATGCTGCACTTTTGCAAGAATAATTGGAAGGCCCACAAGATTGTGGCCACCAACTATCCCCAGTGGTATAAGAACCACTCCAGAAAGAAGCTTGGGGTGAAAGGGCTGAGCGTCGCGGTGTGAAATTACATAATGCAGGTTTGTCCGAATGTAGGCATGCGTTTGTCCAATAGAGTGCATTGGGCCCATTCGTAGACGGAATTCGAGCGCTGCTCAGCACTCAGCCCTGCTGCTTTCTGTTCAGCTCTACTCCTGGAAATACGAGCCAGTCCTAATCACGGTCAACTCCACGCGCCTCTATCCAACCGTGACATACGGTCCCTTGCAGAGGTAGGTGTACGCCTGATTGCTCATAGGGGTTTCCAGTGGATATGCATGTGAACTATGAACACCTACGACCACGCTTTTTTGTTATTCTCATAACTTTTGGGGGCGCGGGCGCAGATAGCGTGTCTCGTTTTTGCTTGTTCTCGCTGCCCCCCCAGTCAACCGATGCTCTCACCGTATTCTTGATCAATTACTGCAAATTTTGATATACTATGTCCTCCACGCCAACTTAATATAGTTAATGTCTCGCTACGAAATCAAAGAAAATGCATTGTCTCCTAATTAATGCCATGTCGGAGTTCCTCGGCCAAAGGGCTGATAGCGTGTCACCCGCAAAGAGCAGCGCGCGGCGGTGTTGTTCATGGACACGACAGCGCACTTTTCTTGGTTTCCGGCTCAGAAAACCTTATGTTTTACCTCTTCTAAATATTGATCCACAAGTAGACGAGGAAATGTATATGTGCCAGTGTGTGCGTGTGGTTAGGGTACATTGGTATTTGACGACGGCGACGACAATTTCTACTGTCAGTCAGAGTCAGCTTGTCCCATTCACCGTGGCGCCTTCCGTCCTCGGGATCCTACCCCTCTTCTCCAGCTCTTCTCGAAGCGAAGCGAATAAGCGCTGCGTGCGCTCGGCGTTGGGCTGTAAATGTTCGATCTTGTCGGTCACTCAGAACAATCGTGCTCACACAACGGAAAGGGTGTGCGTATGTTTGGAGGGAGCAGAGAGGGTAGCAAAGAAAAAGAAAAGCGTACCTCTTTGCAACACGATATCAGCCGCTCAACCAGCATCGTCTGACCCTTCTGTGCGTCGTCCATCTCCTTTCGAAGTTGCTGGTTCTAAAAAAAATGTTGGTCCCAGAGGGGGGTTGGAGGTTAGATACGGATGTGGGTAACAAGGCACCAGCGGCGACGTGCCTCTTCCTCGACCCTCTCCGCTCGCGCCCTTTCCCCCTCCGCGAGCTGTTTCTGCTCTGCAGCTCGCGCACGGGATAGCAGGACCTCGAGTTCCTTGGACCGAATCACGCACTCGAAATGGCGTTCTCGTAGTTCGTACTGCCGAAGGATGTCCTTAAGACGCGCTCGCACGCTGTAAACGCCCCACCCCACCACCAGGGTTTCGTCAGAGTGAGCGCCGTCCCCCATGTACACGATACGAAATGAATCGTGGGCCTACGTACACGCCGTCGAATATCTCCTCCATCGACCGCGCTGCCCTGATGTCGGTTGAAACAGTCAACGGGAAAGAAACACGAGATGAGGAAGACGGAAGAGATATGGCAGATACGTACTCTGCCGGGTCATCGGACCAGAATTTTTTCAATTTTGATCGGTGGGACTCGCCTTCGTCCTATGATCACCCAGGTCAGGTCAAATGCATTTCTTTAACGAAGAAACCCGTTGATTCGTGGCTCACCGATGCATCCACGTTTACGTCCTCCGTCAGATCCATAAGCTCGACCGCCAGAATCTCGTCACCGTCTTCCATGCCGGCCTCTTCAGGAGTCTGCTCAGCGTCGACCTGACGCCCACCATGCGTGAAAATGAAAATGGCCCCCGGGCAAGCGGAACTCGGGCTGGGCCCCCGGGCCAAAGCGCTCGGAGCAACGCCGTTCACCAGCTTGGATGGTCCGTTCGACTCGGCAGCCTTCTTCCCGCCACCGCCTGCGGCACCACTGCTCGTGTCCATGCGATCCGTCCAGGCGGCGAAGAGCTTCGCGAGTTTGGTTTTGCGCGAGATCTTGAAGAAAAGTTCGGCGCGGTAGCGACAGACGACTTTGACGACGATGTCGGGCGACTGGCGGTACTTAAGGTCTTGCAATTTAGCCTTCTCGGCGCGCCGCGAGATGTCGGTTTTCATTTGCACGATCTGAAAGGAAAACCGTTAAGAGAGATAGCTGCGCTACGGATTGAACTTTGGGCGTACCTCGTCCTGCGCTTCTTCCACGGACTGGGAGAGTCGTTTCCCATCCTCCTGAGACTGGTTGGGTTCCTATGTCGTAGCATATATTTCATAGTGGTCACTCACCCTCAAACGCTTGTTGTCCTGTGCAAAACATCGGTCCACGTTATCAAATTCATGCTCAAAGCATGGCGCACCTTTTGTAACTCCCGCGCCAGGTTCTCCATCTTGATCTTTGTATGATTAGCCTTCGTGAGTTGACTTTTCGCTGTGATGGGTGTTAAGGCGTGAGATGTATGAAGGTGGATGCATGGACGCACCAGCGTCCTTGTCTTTGAGCAATTTCTGCTTCTCCTTCTGATGCTCGCGCTCCATGCGCTTAAACTCTGCAAACTGTGAGCACACTCAGCGACCCAATTGCAGGCGCTCAGATGAGCGGCGATGCGGGCGCACCAGCTCGATGTACTTCACATGCACCGCATTTTCCTCCAGTCCGCGAACGTGCTTCTGCGCCTCTTCAGCTATCGCACGCAAAGCCGAGAAAGACGAATATGAGACGGAAAAGGGCACAAAACGGGGGAGGCATTTATGCGCGCACCAAAGCGTCGCTCCTCTTCCTCCACTACCTCCTCCTCCTCCTCGAGTGCCGCTATGCGATTCTTCAGGCTCTCATACATCGCTCCAGGGTCTACCGGCGCCGGGTCCGCTTTCTTCTTGGACTTGCCGTTCGTGGTGGGGCCATTTGAGGCGGAGGCAGTGCTGGCGGAGTGCAGCTGGCGCGCCGACCCGGACGCCGGCGTAGGGGCGGGACATGTCGGAGGCGGCTTGGGCACCCGTGGCGAGGCAGGTGAGGTAGTGGCGGTCGTCGTCACTGTGCCATTCATGGCGGCTGGGTGGCAAGCGGTTTGAGGAAGGAGATTAGAAGCGGGAGTGTGTTGGGAACTTGGTTTGGTTTGGAATGTGGTCGGCTCGGACCACGCGAACAGTGATCGGAGCGCGCTGGCGCCACAAATGGCCGACTGGGCCGGATGGATCACTGTCACTTATACGACCTAATGGTCAACTTCCAACGTCGTAGGTAGCTTAGGAGTTCGGAATATAATCGTTATGCTGAGGTCTTATCCCACCATGCCCGTGATATTATGCCGTACTGTCTCGCTAGTCAAATTGGGAACACCTAATGTGCCGCAATTTTACCATCACATTTCTTGAGCTGACAACTCAACAACGTTCATTGTGACATGCGAGGTGCTTATTGAATCTGCCTGACACAAAGGTGGACTTTCGCGCTGGAGATACCTAAGGGTCTTGTCTGCCTTTGAGGCATATAAAATCAGGAATGATTACAGTAGTAGATCGCGAGCTATTGGGTGGCTTTCAATAGCATTGTGTTCGTTTGGTGGACGGGTGGTGTTTGACTACATTGATGCTGCAGAAATGCCACGTAAAGTAACCACCGCTCTGGGACGACCAGAAGACGGTACGACTACGGTACGATTTGACCGTCCGGCTTGGGATACTGTACCGTTCAGCCTCTCGCTGTCGCTGTCAGCGTCTTTGCGTGCGTGGATGACTAAACCTTTTCACGTGTTAGGTCAGATCACGTGTGTCGACGCGTCTCATGCGTCTGTTTGATGATTTGGGTCCCCTCACTTTGCGATCGTTCTGATCCACTACTAGCTTCGAGGATATCTCAAAACCCGTGTCTTCTACACCCTCATCAGCATCTGCAACAACACAAATATCGACTAGAAATCCATATGGCTGGTCAGAAGTCGCGTTTTCGAGACCCTTTCTCTCGCTCACTCACGCATAGATTCGTCTTCACCCCCTCGGAAACGACGACGAATGTCCTCACCTACTTACGATGAGCAACTGGAGCTTCCAAGTCAAGATGAGCTTAGGGTCATTGAACAATTGGAGTTCGGCTTATCCCAGGCAGCGTCTCACTATCGTAACGGCTCGAGCAAAGTGCGTGCTACCGTGGTATCCTCGCAGAGCGGTTTTGGTCACGAGGTACGCGCAGAATATGCTCGCTTCTGCTTCCTACAGCTGAGCGAAGTGGTGATAGAGTCCCCAACGTGTATCTGATCATTCTGATCAACCCATCCCTGCGCCCTTTCCTGCGTCATTACCACGATGTCGCTCAGCTGCAGAACATGACGATTCTAATGATCCTTTCACGTCTACACCCGGCTCTTTTACGGGCTTTGTCTCCGCATCCACTATGCATCACCAGCACCCAGCGATTACCCGACTCCTACCAGATCCCGAAGGGGGCCAGGATACTGGCGAATTGGAACTGACACCTCCCAGGGATTTAATCACTCCAAGTATTGGCTTTACCTCTGCTTTTGATCTTGTGACCCCGTCAGTGGGTTTTACTTCTGCATCGGCTCTGGCGGGGCAAATAGCGCCAGTAACTCATTGCGGCCCCTCTTCGCCGTCCAATGTGGACGCATTCGAAGATTATGCCAAAACCGTGGCTCAATCTAACTCGTTTGGGTGTTCGGTTGACAATCCAAACCAAAGGCCCTTCTCCGCATTTACTTCTCTCGGGAAACAAAAGTATTTGTTCCGACCTAGTGATACAGCATTGAGGAAAGCTCAGGAGAGGGCAAAGCGTTGGGCAGTGGAGGATGATGACTTATTTCTCGATCTTCGAGATGACGCCCCAGAGCAAATACCAGATGTTACCACATCCGCACATCAGCCCCTGCAGGCTGTTGAGAGCGTTTCACCTCGCGCAGGACCGACTCCTTCTGGGTCTGCCATAGCACAGGTCGAGGCTCGAGGGACATTCCGGTCAGCAGCTCATTTTTCGACTCCAAGTACCTTTGGGAGTCGTCCATTTCAGACGCCGTCTGACTTGGGAACCGAGGGAAACGCTGCTATGAAACCGTTTAAATCCCCCCTTCTCGACCCAGCTGCTTCAAGGAACTCTGTAAACCCGCAGCGTACACCACTGCTTTGCAACACCGTTGCCTTTACACCCACCAGAGGACCTAAACCTGCCGACCCATTCATTACTGAAGTAAATACCTCGGGATCCATGTTCTCCACTCCTATGCACGCCAATGGCACGCCAATGCGCAAGATACGCACGAAAAAGTTTGTCACTCCTTTCAAGCCGGGCATGCGACCGGGCGAGCCCGGACACAAACAATTCAAGGCCCGCTACGATGCAGAAAGAGTCAACGCTACGGCTGGGCCCAGTACGGAGGGCACATTGTCTATGAGTGATGGCTCCAGGAAGCACATGAGGAGGCGTTTCTTTGATCTTAGTATGTCACGACAGCTGCGCTCTTGGTACGAGTCCTAACATAACGCGCAGCGCCTGTGCCCGACAGAAAAACGCTGGCTTCGTCGGGTTTTCGGCCTGGAATACATAGCCCCGAAACTCTCGAGAAGATGGGAATGTAAGCCTCCGGTTTCGTCTTTGTATATCAATATTTTACCATCCCTGGAACTTCAGAAATGTGGATGAGCTGCGCGACCTCAACCCGAAATCTGCTCTCCAACATAGATTTCATGCTCCTACCCAGGGCATCTCAAGTGTGGATTCTTGCCCGCCCTCTCTCCGAGGTCCCCTTGATGCCTTGCGGGAGCTGAATGGTGCTGGCTGTCATCTGGCCACGCAGGAGTGGGTGGACAATCACTGGTCTCTAATCCTTTGGAAGCTAGCTGGCATGGCCAAACTAGATCCGGAGAGCGAGCTTGATGTTTATCGAAGGCGATGGAGCTGGATAGAAACGATGCGCCAGTTGCGATATCGGTACGCTTTTTCTTCGATGTATCTTACGCCAACACAGTCCCCATTCGCAGTTATGAAAAAGAGCTGAATTGTGGGGCGCGTCCTGCACTTCGCCTCATCGCAGCACAAGATGTCGCTGCAGGACTTCACATGATCCTTTGTGTCTCGGACATTGTCTGGTCAGGAAGCGGGGTTGGCGATGATGGGCTACCGCTCGTTCCCCATCCTACGCTCGAGCTCACAGATGGTTGGTATTGTCTACGAGCGCATGTGGATGAAGTGCTTGCTAGGGCAGCACGGCGGGGCGTGGTTCGTGTTGGACGTAAAATTTCCGTGTCCGGAGCCTCGGTACGCTTTCGATTTTTTTGAACTTACTCTGCAAGGAATCAGCTCATCTTTATGATTTAGCTTCCGCGCAACACAGAACCTTGCGAGATATTGGAGGCATACGACAAAGTCGAACTCAACATTGCAGGCAATGGAACCCATCTCGCATCTTGGCACGCCAAACTCGGCTTCCAACCGCGTCCATCGGTAGCTACCCTTCATACGCTCTCACCAGAAGGGGGAATCGTGCCCTGTCTCCGACTGGGTGTGACCAAGGAATGGGTATTCTCGTATTTGTGTGTGGGGCTGATCCTGACGATACGTAGGTATACCCCATCGCCTTCATCGAGTTTCGCAAGGACAGTGATGGAAAAGTAACGCGCGAGGGTCCGCGGCGAGAGAAAGAAGAGCTGGCAGCACAAGATATGTGGCTGGTAAGTATCTGGATATTTCCTCCATCATTTGCTCACCCTGGTTCAGCGAAAGCGCGAGCGCGAGTACCAGCGCCTTCGGAAGGAAGCAGATGACAAGCGAAAGCTTTTCCTGGACTGGGCTCATCGTTTCGAAGTCAAAGCCGGCGGTTCGTGGCATCCAACAGACAATGGCACGTCATGAACCTTACTCTTGTCTTGGATGTTCTTCGCCTGATCACATAGCGTGCAGAGGATATGCCCGAACATATCGAATCGATGTTCGACGACTGCGAGTACGCCTCTGACGCCAGTTCGGTGTTGCGTCGCGCCAGCAGGACCGAAGCCGGCTGGCTCGCGCGCCAGGCACGAGAACGCGCCGAGCAGGAGGGAGAAGCGCTCGAACTGAGCCTGGAGCGCGAGTTGCAGGTATGAAAGCCGGCTCCCCTTGCGCTCATTGTATTTGGCTCTGGCACTCATGGCGGAGGATTCCGCGTAGTCGACGTGTCCACCGCGCGAAGTGCGCAGCTTCCGCGTCCTGCTGATGCGCGACGACGATGCCCGTGCGACGCGAAGACCGGCGCGTCGCACGGTCGAACTGACCGTCTGGGACGTGCTCTCGCTGGGGTTCGACGGCGGGCCTGCGGGACAGTTCAAGGAGGGCCAGACTTTCCTGGTGAGTACCTCGCGCTCATGTGCTCGATCGAATTTGATCCTTACTGAGGGCTTATTTTCCCGTTGTCCCTATCCTTTTTTCTTAGGTTACGAATTTGTTTCCGACGCAGAAGAACGCGTGGATGGACCGCAGTGAGGGCGCACACGTGTACCTCAGCGCAAGCAAGAATTCACGATGGACCAAACTCTGATGAGTTCACTTTCGCCGAAGCTAGACTAATGACCCTGCCATGTGATGTATCGCAAACAACATGTCTTATCTGTAGCCCTGCTTTTCTGCCATTATCAGCCTCTAGCTTCTGATTGCTAGTGCAACTCGCAACCTATTTTACCTTTGGCGCAACCACAGGACTGAAATACTGAGATTCTGACCAGGTCTTCTGATGCTTCACTTTGACCGTTAATCCATAACGTGGGAAATAGCCGTACAGGCCCTTAACTTTCAGTTCATTTGAGTGTCAAGCCTGCGTCAGGGTCTTCGTGTTAATCAACTCCAGCACTCCTCAAAGAGTCTACCCTCTTTCTCCATTCGCGCAACATAATCATGCGCCTCCCCCTCCCCCATTTCCCCCTCCGCTTGAGCGATATCCACCAATGCAGCACGCACTCCGGCGGGCATCTTATTCGACGAGCTATATGCCGTCAACGTTGGCCTCCCACGAAGGTCCGATAGAATGAACGCACCCGGATATATACAGCCAAGCACCACTGTCGTGGACGAGCTCCCAAAATCGCTTTGCATCCCGTCTTATGATGTCTTGCACATAGACCCGTCGCGTGCCTTCTGGCCCGTCGCGCGAAACTGCGACGCGATACGTGAGGTGTCCGGATTCCGCAAGCGACGTCCATTCACGCGAATAGTGTGCGTCCTTTCCCGAGGCGCGGTGTCCGAAGCATAACGTGTTGTTCCTCGCACCCCATTGCACGCGGGCCTCAAGCACGGCCCGAGCAGGTGCCACTCCTGTGCCTGGCCCGATACAGATCACTGGCGTACTCGAATCCTGAGGAAGTGCGAGCAGCCCCTTTGTAATTCCGATCCTCAGCTGGATGCCTGTACAATGGACAACTCCACGTTGAGCGTAATGGAAAATAAAGCAAAAACAGGGTTACGCGCCGACGGGAAGTGATGCGAGGAAGGACGTGCCCACGCCTCGCCTCCGCGACTTTAGTTTGGTTTTATAGTCGACGATCGCAACGCACAGGTGCACTTCGTGCGGATGTGCCTGCGACGCACTCGCAATCGAAAACTCACGCGGGCGCAGAGGCGGGAAAAGATCGAAGATACGTTCCCGTGGGATGTGCACCGAGCGGAACTCGCTCAGAACCTCGCGGATCGTTCGCCGGACTCGGGTAGTGTAGTCGTATAATTCTTCCTGTTCGCGTTTAAATGGACGACGCATACCAAAGTGGACAGATAATTACAGCGCCCTCGGGCGAACAAAAATCTTCGAGCTTCTCACGCTCCCGCTCGTCGGTGGCGAAATGTTTGAGAAGCTGGAAGAAAGTCCGTTTGGGGACTGAGTTGATGTCCAGGTGGCGCATAAAAAGATCGCGGAGAGTCGCGACATGAGGAAGACAATCCGGAAGACTTTGATCTGTAGCGATCAATAAATGGCGTGTGACCCACTAAACGGCAAGTTGAAAACAAACCCTCAAAAATACGTTGAATACGTATTGGCTCATCAGCAGCATTCGACCAGCCCATCGTAGTGAGGAAGGATTCGACATCTACAGGAGATGCTTCTGGATGGATCACCGCAATATCCCCTGGGTCATAGCTGAGCTAATTGGGTCAATCTCCTTCGAACACACCAGATGATGGCTTACGCGATATCATCCTGACACCGAAACTCAATGTGCCGAACATCTTGATACCAGTCATCTGCCGTGATCCGTTCGTTTCGAACGAGTTTGAATGTGTGGTATCTTCTGTCATCAACCAGCGGATCGCGCTCTTCCAGAAGTTCCTCTGAAGTAGCTGAAAGGAGAGTCACTCTGGGCGTTGGTAACTCTTCGGCCGGCAAGGGTGAAAGATGCGAGGGCAGGGGAAACAGTCTCAGGAGAGCATCCATCAGGTTGGAGATCCACGGCTCGAATGCACCATCGGTTCTTAATGGATGGTTGAAAGTCATGTTATGATCTATCAAGTGGTCCGAGAAAGTCGCCTTACTTACCCAAGTACGTGTTGGGTATCACCTTCGGCCCGTAGGCAGATAGGCGTTGCTCCAAGATATTCGAGACGTCTGCTCAATTTCTTCGCAGGCCAGCAGAATTTTTCATATGAAGAATCACCAAGGCCAAAAACGGCATAACGGAGGTCTTCGAAGAAGTCGTCGGGTAGGTCAGAGCGGAGGAGGCTCCTCCACAGGGCAGTCATCGTTCGCGGCTCTTTCCCGGTACCGGAAGTAGAAATGACAAATACAACGATGTCCTCCGAGACGATTTCAGACTGGTGAAGGTCAGCGACGCGACGTTGGAGGAGCCCAGGATCATACAAGAGGATATCTATCAACATTGAAAACGCGGGATTCGAAATGCGCCCTCCGACAATATTGAGCGACTCTTCCGGCATAATCTTGAGCATTCCCTGTCTCCGTGGCATAGATGACGGTGATCGTAGGCAACAAATCGCGTGCCACACGGCGAGGGGAAGAGCACGATGGTAGAATTTTGGGCCGCGAGTAAGGAGAAGAATCTGGTTTCATTTCAAGGGCTCTGGTGTAATCAAGATCAAGATCAGATTAGATCAACATGTGACTAAAATTGGACACGTGATCTGTGCGACTTCGCAGGGAATGTGGTCCGCGCAACTTTGCTTGATCACACAACCTCACCGTGTCACCTCTCGTTGGGGCTACACTCGATTTCTCAGAACGAAAGTGAAGGGAAGGCAGTGCAACCCTACTACCACCCAGTGTGCCCAACTCATTAACCCCGTTTCGTGCATTGGCATTGCTCCCCCGATCCCAAGTCTGATATATCCGTCTGACCTCTCAAACATGTCCATCTGGGTGAAGTATATGCGACACTGGCACGTGTCACAGCCTACCTCTGCTTCCTCCGAATCACCATGAAGGTTTTTCATTGGTCACTTGAAATGTGCTCGCCGCAACAAACACCGTGACTTTTACATCTCTAATCGCTCTTTGTTCAAGGCATCGATAAGTGTTTGGAGCAGTGAGCAGGTCTTTCTGGAGTTTCGAGGATACATAACTTACAATTTTTCAGCTTTCACCAAACCTATTCATCAACAACATGCCCTACTCTGCCAACAGGCCCCAGAAGTGTCTAGTGGAGTGGGCGAAAGGCGGTGACTGGCGGTGACTGGTCGCCTGTGCTAGCGAAATGGGTTCTCTGGACAGGTGACACCTAATCTAAATACAGGCCGAGCTTCAACTTGAAGTTGGGTAGTGCAATGCCGGCGGCCTCATCTGGCTCCCTCATCGGTCCACGCCCAACCTTGTGCTACGGCATCACTTGCTTACGCCAATCAGGTTGCATTCCACGGTGTTGGCGCTGCGCAATCTCCTTGTTGGATCTAGAGTACGCGTG
>Ga0137397_10002423_pt1 | contig 12999 bp, 26 predicted proteins | sample czorhiz116metaG_FD_106658 | JGI IMG/M metagenome (GOLD analysis project Ga0137397, IMG submission 106658) | Vadose zone soil microbial communities from Angelo Coast Range Reserve, California, USA - czorhiz1.16 metaG | ecosystem: Environmental > Terrestrial > Soil > Vadose zone | place: USA... | reverse complement strand
GTCCTCCCTTCCGCCGCGCCAACTTGGGCCATCCGTTGCTGGGCCGATGATATCAATGTCTATGCAGAAATCCCCTCCGTCAACGGCCCTTGCGTAGTCGCCTATCGTCGGTCCGAGGCCGGGCTATCGCAATGCCTTCAAACCCTCGGCGCGTTCCATTCAGCCGAAGGCGGTGGCGAGCCCTACCTGCGACCAGCGCATATTGCGAAGAAGTTGATCGCGGATGGGATCACGCAACCGGATTTGGACGCGGCCAGAGCGGCGCTGATTGAGATGGGGATACTCAAATGAAACGTCGTCATATTGGATCAATAGTTTGTGGCTTGTTTATTGCTGCTGGTCTACAAATTGCAAATCCAGATATGAGCACGGGCCGATTCTTAATAGCTGCTGCGGTTATAGTTATTGGAACTATGATAGAGGATATGATTAAATCATGACCGACCTCTACCTCATCGCGCATAAGGTCTCTGGCGAACCTGCGTTCGATATCGCCACGCGGATGGTATGTCCAATGTGTGATCACGGCACCATGTCCGTGGAAACCGATTGTGGATGGGAAGAATGGCCTTGCGGTGAATGCGATAACACCGGCTTCTGGTGGATCATCCCCACCAGCGGGCATAGGGCTTATCCGTGGTGGAGCCAGCCAATCCTTGCCTGTGGGATAGAATACCTATCACATTCTAATAGTTGGGCTTATGGAGCAGAGCAGGTCACTAACACCTACCAAGGTGAAATCCCTTCAATGCCCCCAACCCTCCCCGACCACTACCACCATTCTGCTTCGCCAAGCGAAGTCCGCGATCGGCTAGCTTCGCTGATCGCCTCGCTACCACCTGCGCCGAAGGTGCCTTTCAAACGGAGGTTTTGATGTTCGACAAGAAACGCCGCATAGCTCAGCTTGAAGAGGCCCTTGCGGATAAAGATCGCTTGTTCAACATTCAACAAACTGGCTGGAGGGAGTCTAACGAAAGGATTGCGGCGCTTCAGAACCAAATCGAATACCTCGTCCGAACCATTCGCGAGATGGACGATCAGATTTTTAAGATGTCTCAGTGCAGCGATTGGAATACTATGCGATCGTACTTTAATAGGCTTAACGATGAAATGACCGCTCGCAAGGTCGCTGAGAGCCATAGGATTAGTGACCTGCTACGCCCTGAGTTGATCAAGACCTACAAGCCAACTGAACCTAAGCGAATTGCTAGTGATAGCTGGGATAATGGAGCGGATTGATGGTTACTAAATTCGAAACCGAAGGCGGGGTCGTCACACGTGGAATGACCTATGCCAAAATGCTCGACCACCTGCGCGAGGCGAGGGATTGCGCCTATGTCCTTGGGCATCTTCACCAGACCGAAGACAACGACATGGACAAGCTGCTTGCAAAAGGCTGGCGCGGGGTGGGAGAGATGCTTCAGCTGGTGGAGCATAAGATCACCCAGATGGCCATGAGGAAGATGCAGTAAATCAGGTCAAATCTAGGATTAGGCTTGACTTAGGCGCCAAAATGGTGTATAATAGAGATATAATCAGGAGCCGTGCCATGAAAGACGTAGACCTTAAGCTCTCAAAGCCTTACACAAGGGATAATGCGCCAGCCGATTGCACTCATGAGCTAACCTTCTCGTGTAAGTTCGACGATGCGGATAAGGCTCTGGCGTTTCATCAGATGCTAATTCAGTTGATTCGTGAGAATCATAATGCTTGATCAACATCAACTCCACCACCACACCGACGAACAGCTGGATATCCTCGCCGCTGCGTCAACGACGAAATCAAATCTGATGATCTCAGCCCTCGCGGGGACTGGGAAGACCTCAACGCTCGAAGCCATCGAACGCGCGATCCCTCGCGGCCCGGTGCTCTACCTCGTCTTCAACCGGAAAAACGCCGATGAAGCAGAAACCCGAATGCTCTCCACAACCACCGTTAGAACTTTTAATTCAATCGGCCATCGAATATGGGCGCAATCCCAATCGCGTCAACTTAAAGTGGATGCAAAGAAATCGGGTGGCATACTTAAATCAATTATTGATGCTAGCCCTAGAGAGCATCGAGATGCCATTTGGTCGGTCTTTAGCGAAGTCACCCAAGGCGTCGGGCTCGCGAAAGCGCTCGGGTACGTCCCGGAAGGGAGCTACCCGCAAGCGAAGCGGCTAGTGACGCAGAATCAGTTTTATTCCATGCTTGACGAGGTGCCAGATGACCTTACCGCCGATCTCATCGATACCGTCCTTACTCGCAGTATCAAGCAATCCTATGACGGCACCATTGACTATAACGATCAAGTATACATGCCCGCATTGTTCGGAGGAACATTCCCAAGATTTCCAGTGGTACTCGTGGATGAATACCAAGACTTGTCCCCAGTTAATCATGCGTTGTTGGAAAGATTGGTCAAAGGTCGTCTTGTTGGAGTTGGGGACCCCTACCAGAATATTTACGGTTTCAGAGGTGCAAAAGCAGGAGGAATGGCCCAAGCCGGGAAACATTATTCCTGTGTAGACCTCCCCCTCTCCACCAGCTTCCGCTGCCCTTCCGAGATCGTCCGCAATGTTCACTGGCGCGTCCCGCATTTCCGTTGGCTCACCACAGGAGGCTCCGTTGAAAAGCCGAAACAGATACACCTTAACGATATCCCTGACGAATGCACAGTCATCTGCCGAAATAATGCACCACTCTTTAGATTTGCAATGCAGTGCTTGGCACGCGGGCGTTCTATCTCGTTGGCTGGAAGCGACATCGGGCCTCGCCTTGTCGGGATTATGCGAAAGCTCGGCCCCGAAAGCCTTACGAAAGCAGGCACGCTCAGCGCTATTGAAGAATGGCTCGAAGGAAAGCTCGCCAAGGAGTCGAAGACCGCGGAAGATACTAGTCAGTGTATGAAGGTCTTTGCGGAGCATGGAGCGACGCTAGGGCAGGCGATAGCTTATGCGGAGCATCTGTTTAAGCAATCGGGGAAGATTTATCTCACGACTGGACATAAGGCTAAGGGTCTGGAGTGGTCTACAGTCTACTTTCTCGATCCGCATTTGGTCCGCCGTAGTCCTTCGGAGCAGGATAAGAATCTGGACTACGTTATCTCCACCCGCTCGCGGGATCGGCTGATCGAAATCGATTCGGAGAATATCGAATGGTAGAGCATCGATGTCGATATTGCGGGAATCCGATTAAAATCCCGCAATATTTCAGCCCAGCACAGCAGCGGGTGTTTGAGTTCATCTGGAGAAACCCCGGATGTACTATAAAGGAAATGATGATCGGGATTTATGGCAAGAAACTGATCACCAACGTCCTCGGTATCCACATGATGCATATTCGCCAAGGGCTAGCCGGAACAGGTTACCGCATGACCTACGTCCTCGCAACCCACTACGCCCGATTACCACATGCCACCAACGCGCCGCGGAAATACTTCATCGAACCCTCGATCGAAAAGCTAGCCGAAGCAAGACCAACCGAAGGAATAGCAGATGTCGTTACCTGATTCTGTCCTTGCTTACTCTGATTGCAGGGATTTTCTAGACCGTGCTTTGGAAGCTGAACGAGGCGCGAGGATGATTTTTCGTACTTCGAAGGACGCGGAATATTGGCGTATGCGGTGTAATCAGTTTCGGAAGCTGGATCGAAGACAGAACAAGATGGTCTTCGATATCGGCCATCAGATGCATGGGAATAGCCAATATGATACGCTGACGATGACGATTAAGTCTTCGCCAGATGGTTATCATTGGGTCTACGCGGAGAAGAAAATCCTCGAACCCGGTCGCGTGGAAGATATTCCCGAGGACGAGACTTCGCTGCTTGCTGAGTTTGAGGAAGTCCGGCTACTGGAGCATCGCGATGGCGACAAAGCCAAAATATAACATCTATCTCGATATATGGCGATTGAAGTGCGTTGAACCAATCAAACGTAAGCATGGGAGCCTGAGACCTGAATGGCAGAGTCATAGGTTTCCGATTAAGAACGGTATCACATGGCGAGAGGCTATGATCCGTGACTTGGCACAACCTAGTCCCTTCATAGGTATGATAAGGATCGTCGATGGCCACTAAATTGCCGCCTGAGACCTATCTCCAAGTCTGGGAACGAGCATCGGCCGAGGAGATCGGTATCTGTCTCAACGTCGATCCGAAGGACCAGCTGAAGCTCGTCAACGCGCTGTACGAATGCCGTTCGACCTTCGGTGGGTTCGAGGATATGATGATCTTTCAACCAAAGCCTGATGGGACGGTTTTTATAGCGCATAAGGGAGTGGAGTTGCCGGAATGAACGAGCAGCATGATTATCACGTTAAAGAATGGCGAATGGCTAAGGCACAATCGTATCTAGTCTGGGAGCTATATAACGAATTGTATCGAATGTGCAACGTGCTGGTGACCTGATGCCCAACCCCGGTAGCGATCGCCCGCTTCGCAAGGTCACGCTAAACCTCTACGATGAAGACGTTCTCGCGGCAGAGAGCTACTACGGCCGCGGATGGACCGAAGAGCTTCGTAAGCTCTGGCATGAGCATATGCGAAATGCGACGGGGTTTCATCGGCTGAGGAAAACATTGGGAGACCTTCCATGAGAAGTAAAGAATGCCCTAAGTGTGGACAGGATATTAGCGAGAGTTATGAAGGCTACGATCCTTCAGTTGGTATAATGTCTGGTGGATGGTACTGTGAAGCTTGTGATATTGCTGTTATTGACGATGGAGACGATTATGACATCGACGGGCTCTGAAGACGACCACAACGATATCGACGCGCTGATGGCGATCGACCCACTCGAACTCTCGAAGCAGGACCTAGATCGAATCATCGCCTACCAGCGCAAGCAGCGTGCGGCTCGCGAGGGCGGGGTCAGGACCAAAAAGCCCCGAGGCGAAGCCCCACCTGCGATTCAGCTAAGCGAACTCCTCGCGACCTTGCCGAAGCCAGCTGGGCCAGGGATGAAGAGGAGGTTTTGATGCTGCTTTATATCATGATAGGTCTCATGTGCAATTCATCAGAGTGTTACTGGGTTCAGATCGAGAACAAGGAGCCAACTGTCTTTAACGACTATAAGTTATGTAAAGGCACCGCTGATCTTCACCGGGCAACATCAATAATGTACTTCGATACCAATTGCATGGTCAAGCCATGACCGAAATGCCAGCCAGCCCGTTCCTTCCAGGGACGAAGATTCAATATGCTTGGGATTCCACCTCCCTTGGCTATCTCAAAACCTGCCCCAGACTCTACCAATATCACATGATCGAAGGCTGGGTGCCGAAGGATGAGTCGATCCATCTTCGCTTTGGGTCGGAATTTCATTCAGTGATCCAAGATTACGAAAACTCCCGCGCTAAGGGTCAACCGTTCGAAGACGCGGTGAGCTATGCGATTTGGCAATTGTTGATCCGGATCAAGGATTGGGACCCTGATCCGACACTGAAGGCCTATTCACACAAGAACAAGGACCAGCTGATTCATCTCGCGGTGGCCTATCTCGACACCTTCCGTGATGATCCTTGCAAGACTTTTATTCTTGAGAATGGGTTACCAGCGGTAGAGTTGAGTTTTAGGTTCCAGTTGGATTTTGGGCCAAGCGATCCCCAAGGAGAATGGCGTTCACAAGAAAATGGTCAAGGCACTCCCTACCTCCTCTGCGGCCATCTCGATCGCGTAGTCACCTTCGCAGATTCGATCTTCGTTCTAGATCATAAGACCACCACCACGACCCCGACTGATTACTTCTTCAACCAGTTCTCGCCTAATAACCAAATGACCCTCTATACCTTTGCGGGTAAGGTCATCCTTGATACCGTGATTTCAGGGGTCATTGTCGAAGGGCTACAAGTCTGTAACGAAGCGCCGATGAATTTCCAACGGCGGCCGACCTACCGCAGCGATGAAGTCATCGACGAATGGCTAGATGATCTTGAGTATCATCTCGCTAACGCTGAAAGCTTCGCCGCCGCCAACTACTGGCCAATGAATGATACAGCCTGCGGGAACTATGGCGGGTGTCGGTTTCGGGAAGTCTGTTCCCGGCCTGCTGCGGTGCGGGATCGATTTTTGAAATCGGATTTCATTCAGTTAGAGGAGCAAGACCGGTGGAACCCGTTAAAAAATCGATGAGGGCTATCCTCCCCCTCCTAAAAGGCCGCGTCGTCGATAAAGGCGAATACGGCTTCAAGCTCGCCATCGGCGGATCGACGACTATCACCGTCGGGCTGCATCATATTCATCTTTACGATATCAAAGATGGAGATTTGCTTCAGCTTTACACTGAGGTTTTGTTAGCCCCACCACAAGGATAGAGCCATGCCCTCGATCGCGGATCATCAATCCAATCTCTACACCAAACTCCTCCTCCTTGGCGATGCCAAATCCGGCAAAACCACCTCGCTCGAATCCCTCGTCAACGCCGGGTACCACCTGCGAATCCTCGATATGGATAACCTTCTCGACGGGCTTAAGGACAAAGTCATGCGAGACTGTCCTGAGATGGCGAAGAATGTGGAGTTTCGGACGCTAAGGGATAAGTACAAGACTGGGCCGATGGGGCCCATGCTTGATGGCCCTGCAACTGCCTTTATCTCTGCGATGAAGATGCTGGATCGGTGGAAGTATGATGATGTTGATCTAGGCGCGCCAAAGGATTGGGGCTCGGATACGATCCTTGTCATCGATGGTCTATCGCGTCTTTGCGATGCAGCCTACGACTATCACCTCTCCATCAATCCTAAAGCCGATGGCCGAGCGATCTACGGTGCAGCCCAAGACGCAGCGGAGATGGTACTCGCGAACCTGACTTCGGTCGCGTTCCAAACCAACGTCATCATGGTCTGCCATAGCGTGTATATGGACCTGCCTGATGGTACGAAGAAAATCTTTCCGCAGGGCGTAGGGCAGAAGCTCTCGCCAAAGATACCGTCCTATTTCCCAGTCTACGTCCGTTATAAGAACCTCGCGGGCAAGCGCGTGATCCAAATCGAATCCGACGTGATGATCGATCTCGCGATGCCGAAGCTCGGCGCGTTCGCCGGCAAAACCCTTCCGATCGAAACCGGTCTGGCGACGATTTTCGAAACCCTACGCGGGAAGGCGGTTAAGATCGACCCGCCGATTAAGCCAAAGTCGGTCACTTTGAGGAGGGTCTAGTGGACCAAATGCTACAGTTCTTTGAATATGCTCACCTACCGCAACATCTACAGGCCGTGAGCAAACCATTTTGCGATCTAGCCCATCAGATCGCAGCGACATACCCAGCTAATCCCGAACGTACAGCTGGGTTGCGTAAGCTACTCGAAGCCAAAGATTGCATCGTGCGTTCTGCAATTTATAAAGACTAGTCATGACCGATGCCACGCTACGAATCAAGAACCTTTCCATTTCCCTTGAAGCGATATCTCGAATCAATCACCAAGGCTCCTTCAGCCTTTACGTTGAGATCGAAACGCTTCTTGCGCACGAAACCGAAGAACTACGAAAGGAACAAAACCCGATCCGAACAGCCCGATCAGCTGGCCTTACCTCTGACGATTCCATCCCATTTTAAAGGAAACCCTATGCCAAACTTTGCATCCATCCTTGACGTGCCTGCCTCCGATGTGAAACCCCCTCCGTTGCTACCCGTTGGAACGTACCACACCGTGATCGCTGGCCTACCCGAAACCGGTCAGTCTTCGCAGAAGCAGACTGATTTCTTCAAGTTCAAACACCGTATCGTTGCGGCCTTGGAGGACGTAGATCAGGACGAACTCAACGAAGCGTTTCCCGAAGGCATCGCCGGAAAGGAGATCGACAACACTCTATATCTCACAGAGAAATCGTTGTTCATGCTTACCGACATGCTGAAGAACTGCGGTATCGACTTTAGCGATGGTAAGACTGTGCGAGCCGCGGTGGACGAGACGCCAAATGCCGAAGTTGGCATCTTCATCAAACACGAGCCAAGCCAAGATGGTCAGCGAATATTCGCCCGGGTCGCGAGAACCGTAGCCCTAGGCGAGTAACCTTCTCCCCAACTAGGCCGGGGCGCGAATGCTCCGGCCGCTTTTTGGAGCCCACATGTTAGACAATAGCAAAACCGAGCCATTTGATGTTACACAGATCGACAAAGACATCGCGGAAGTCGTCCAAGGCTCACATGACTCTATTAGAGCGCGGACTCGCCCAGCGAGCTTACTTCGAAGGCCTGTCGGTGTATCAGATAGCGGAAGCGCTGCATCGGGACCCGAGAACAATTCGGTCGATCATCCGCTCCACTACGTCTCGCATCCGAGCGGGGTCGAGTGTATCATCATCGCCGAATGGATGAATTTCAACCTCGGCAACGCGCTTAAGTACATCTGGCGGTCGAATGATAAAGGCACGACTATCGAAGACCTGGAAAAGGCTAAGTGGTATATCGGGCGGGAGATCAGTCGGCTGAAGCGGATTGCGGAAGGATGAGTATGGACCTTTACGAACTTCATCAGAAGATGACCGCTCACCTATTTCCAACTTATTCAAATGAAGATGAAAGGTTCCTTGCCCTAGCTCTCTGTGGTGAGGCTGGTGAGTTAGCAAATATCATCAAGAAACGATGGCGCGATGGTGCCGATCTACGCGAAGAAGCCTGTGATGAAATCGCAGATATTCGTGTTTATCTTGAACTAATAGCTAAGTGCTTTGGTATCGAAGGAGCAAAGCTCGATGCTAGAGTAGAACAGAAGCTTCTTAAAGTTGTTGAAAAGCACAAGGCTCGACTAGGATGAGTATGGCTTCTTCAAAAACTATAACATTTTGGCGTGACTTAAACGTTTACCAAAGAATAGAAACGCTTGAGTCTCTATCCAAGGATTATATGCAAAAAGAGATTGCCGAGATGCTCGATTGTGGTGTCTCAACAATACAGAGCTTCTGTCGCAAATATAACATGGTAGGTATATGGTCGCGTGGTGCAAGAGATGGTAATAAGAATGCACTACGTCATGGTTTGGGTAGGAATACAATAAAAAGACTAACAAAAAGAGTATTACTAGCTTGTGGCAGAGACTTGTATAAATGTGAACGATGTAGCTTTGAGAATCGATCAGAAGAATTTCCAAGACATCATAAAGATAGAGATCGAACTAATAATGATGCAAGTAATCTTGAGGTACTTTGTAAAACCTGTCACGGGATAGAACACATAAGCGAAAGAGAACGAAATTTATTGGGTCAAGTTACATGAAACCCGTAATGCTTATAGGAGAAGCACAAGGGGAGAATGAAACTAAGATAAAAAAGTCTTTCGTGGGTCCCAGCGGCGCCGAGCTTCTTCGAATGCTAAACGACGCGGGGGTGATTGAGTTCACCTCTGCAGATCGTGAGTTCATGGGAAAGTTCTACCGGACCGGCGATCCTTGGTGCCTCGACGCGATCTGGGAACTGCATCCCGAGGTCTTTCGGACTAACGTCTTTCAGCAGCATCCGCCAGGGAATAAGCTAGAGTTCTTCTGCGGACCGAAGGCTGGGGGGATACCGATGTTCCCAGCCCTTATCAAATCCGGCTATGTCAGAAAGGAGTTCGCTCATGAACTTGAACGATTGGGCGATGAGATTCTCGCTCACGACCCTAATCTTATTGTTTGTCTTGGGAATAGTGCTCTTTGGGGGCTTGCTGGGCGTACCGGTATCACGAAACTACGTGGTACTACCGCTGTTAGCACTCATACTGTTAGCGGTTATAAGCTTTTGTGCACTTACCATCCTGCTGCTGTTACGCGGCAATGGGAACTCCGACCAACCACCGTCGCAGACCTGACCAAGATCAACCGAGAGAAGGAGTTCCCTGATGTCCGCAGGCCAGCGTGCGAAATCTGGATCGAGCCAGACCTTGACGATATCCGAAGGTTCATTGGGTCTTATATCGCAGGGTGTCGAATCCTTTCTGTTGATATTGAGACGAGCGGATCACAGATTACTTGCATTGGATTTGCACCACGACAAGACCTTGCGATTGTTATTCCGATACATGACGAAAGAACAAAGACGCGAAGCTATTGGCCTACTGCGGAGGCTGAACGACAGTGTTGGGGACTTATACGTTCGGTGCTTGAGGACTCCGCAATTGCGAAAGTCTTCCAAAACGGCCTCTACGACATCGCCTTCCTCTGGCGTGCTTACGGCATCCGTACATTTTCAGCCGTCGAAGACACTATGCTCCTCCATCACGCGCTCCAGCCGGAAGCGTTGAAGGGGCTGGCTTATCTTGGGTCGATTTATACCGACCACGGGCCTTGGAAAAGCGAGAGGAAGATGGAGACGATAGGGAGGGATAAGTGAAATGGAACTCGATCCTAAATTAGAATTGATCGTTACGATTATTAAGAACTCTGAGTTAGACTGTTGTATGTGGGATGACTCTGTCCAACGAGAGTTAGCTGTGGAGATATTAGAAGCCTTAGAGAAGCGCTTTGATATTAATCTTAAGGATGAATGATGAGGATCATCCGAACCGATGAGGCAAAGCCAGATGACATCACAAACCAATGGGAACGGGATCAGGTATACAACGGTCTGGATTGCTGCGTCACAGCTGAGGTACTTGCTGCAACAATACCGCAGTTGGACAATTGCACTTCCACTACCTATGAATTTTCAAAATCTCTACAAGGACCAACCTTGGAAATGCGACTGCGGGGAGTATTGGTGGATCAGGTCAGTAAGGCTGAAGTCATCGACGCCTACCACGACAAAATCGACCAACTCGAACAGCAGCTAGAGCAGATCGTATTCGATGGGGTCGGGATGCCGACCTTCAGCTGGCGATCCAACCCTGATCTCCACAAGCTATTTTACCAACACCTGCAAATCCCCCCGATCAAACGCCAAGGCCGCCCTACCGTCGATCGTTCTGCTCTCGAAAAGATGGAAACCTACCTCGTCGCCAAGCCCATCGTGGCCCATCTCATGGCCATGCGGGATATCGCAAAGAAGATCAGTGTTCTTAAGACAGGGATTGATCCAGATGGCCGAATGCGCACTTCTTATAATATCGCTGGTACTAACACTGGCCGCTTCAGCTCTAGCTTTAGCGAGTTCGGTACGGGAGGTAACCTCCAGAACGTTGAAGAGCTCTTACGATCAATCTTCATCGCTGATGAAGGTTATAAGTTCGCCAAGTTCGATGCGAAGTCGGGGGAGAGCTACTGCGTTGGGGCGATCGAGTGGAACCTTTTCAAAGACGGGAGATACTTAGATGCGGTCGAATCTGGAGACGTTCATACAGCAGTGGCTCGCATCTGCTGGCCTAACCTTGCATGGACAGGGAATCTCAATAAGGATAAGTCCATCGCTGAAAGACCATACTACAGGCACTATACATATCGATTTATGTGCAAAAAGCTCGGACACGGAAGCAACTATGGAGGACAACCAAAGACCCTCGCCGGACAAGCCAAGCTCCCAGAGACCGTTGTCAGAGACTTTCAGCCCAAATACTTCACTGCATTCCCAGCGCACCTTAGATGGCATACTTGGGTTGACAGCGAGCTACGATCAGTCGGGAACCTTACCACGCTTACTGGCCGAAAACGGTGGTTCTTTGGACGTAGGAACGATCCAGCTACCTTCAGGGAAGCTGTTGCATATGATCCTCAGGGAAGCCTAGCCGACATCGTAAACCGACTGATGCTCCGCGTCTGGCGCAAGCGAACTGCGATCGTCATGATGCAAGACCATGACGCGTTGACCTTTATGTACCCAGAGGAACTCGAAGATGAAATAATCCCAGCGCTACAAGAAGACTTGATCGAGGAAATCCCGCTACAGCATGGTCGAACGCTGCGGATTCCTTACGATTGCAAGGTGGGGTGGAACAAGGGCGATGTCAGTGAAGCTAATCCAGACGGACTTAAAGACTACACCGGCCAAGACCAACGGAAGCGCACTCCGCAAGTGTCCATCATGGATCGAATCCTTCGTAGAGGCAACGGTCGCGCTTGAGTCGCCGGAGTTGTTCCGGAAGTGGGCCGCGATATCGACGATCGCTGCGGCGGTGGAGCAACGGGTGCATGTGATCTCGGGGAATGAGAAACTGTATCCGAATGTTTATTGTTTTCTGGTCGGCCATCCTGGGGTGGGGAAGACGCGGAGCATCAGGGCCGCGAAGAAGTATTATTTGGAGACGCCTGATCCGCGGAACGCGCCAACGAGTATGACCGCGGCGTCGATGATTGATGCAGTGGCGAAGTCGAAACGAAATGTGGTGATTACAAATGGCAAAGACCTGGACCAACTCGAATACAACACTATCTATATCACTGCCGATGAACTATCAGCCTTCATGCACAAGTACGATGATGAGGCGATTGGGGTTATGTCTGATTTCTATGATCCTCAACCTTATGGCCAGACACGGCGGGGTCATGATCTCAATATCAAAATCAAATCCCCCCAACTCAATCTCATCTGTGGTACGACACCATCTAATCTGATGAAATACATGCCCGAGACGGCATGGGAACAAGGCTTCACCTCGCGAGTGATTATGATCTTCTCAGACGAACGGAGTATCGGTGATGATTTTGAAACGCGCGCAGCTGTTGGCCCTAATCCCGATCTTGTCCATGACCTCAATAGCATTGCTGGCCTTGTGGGCAGATTTGAAGTCACCCCTGACTACCGTAACGCCGTCAACAACTGGCGAGCCCTCGGAGAGCCGCCCCAAGTCTCACACCCAAAGCTCATTCATTATGCCACCAGACGTCGAGTGCACCTCTACAAACTTAGTATGGTTAGCGCCATCGACCGTAGTGATGTGCTACTCCTTACCAAAGACGACTTCAACCGATCGCTTGGTTGGCTTATCGAAGCAGAATCAACCATGCCAGATATATTCAAGGCTGGGGCCGGAAACGCCGACGCAAGAGCTATGGATGAAATTTATCATTACGTGCTCACCATTGGAGCCCAAGGGCCAGTCCGAGAGCAGAGAATAATCAACTTCGCCAAGGAGCATATACCGCTACACTCGATCGAGCGGGTGATTGG